>JABAHP010000349.1_pt2 | contig 89010 bp, 73 predicted proteins | sample 7062081 | NCBI WGS metagenome assembly JABAHP01 (sample SAMN14534357, study PRJNA622989) | marine sediment metagenome | biome: marine biome [ENVO:00000428]; feature: marine pelagic biome [ENVO:01000023]; material: deep marine sediment [ENVO:00002113] | place: India: Gulf of Kutch | collected...
GACGTCACCGGCGCGATCGGCGCGGCTCTCATAGCCATGGATCGTCCCGGCGAGCATGTATCCAACTTTCGGGGTTTTGATCTCTCCACCCGCAATTACACCGTTGAGCCCTTTATCTGCGAAGACTGCTCCAATATGTGCGAGATAAGGAAAGTGACGATTGAGGGCGAGGAGCCATTGTACTATGGTTCCCGGTGCGAGAAATATGATACTGAAGTACAGGCCGAGGACGATCGATTTGATTTCTTCAAATTCAGGAACAAGGCCCTATATTCTTCAATAGAAAAAACCAAACTGGAAGAGAAAGCCGTTACCATAGGATTTCCAAGAGTCCTGATATTCCACGAGCTCTATCCTTTCTGGGCTTCATTCTTCCGTAAATTGGGGTATAAGGTCATTCTTTCTGCGCCCACAAATCAGAAGATATTATCATACAGCCTCGAAAATTTTTCAGCCGAGACCTGCTTCCCGATCAAAGTCGTCGATGGCCATGTAAAAGATCTTCTGGATAAACAGGTTGAGTATATATTCCTTCCGTCCATCATAAATGTGCGCGAGGAGGCCGCTCCGCATGAAAACAGCTTCCTATGCCCGCATATCCAGTCAATACCATACACTATCAGTGCAAATTTCGATCTGGATAAATACCACAGCAAAATTATAAATGTGCCTGTTTCGCTTGAACTGAAAGAAGACGAGCTGAAGGTTGAATTAAAGGATCTGCAGAAGCATTTCGGCTGGGCACAGGAGAAATTCGAGTCGGCGATCGAGGCCGGACTGAGAAATCAAAAGAGCTTCTATGATAGAATTGCTGAAAAAGGACGTGAATTCCTGGAAAAGCGGGATAAATCCAAACCGGCAATTTGCATAATATCGCGGCCGTACAATGGGTGCGATGCCAAGCTTTCTCTTGAGATTCCGAAGAAGCTGCTGAGCCTCGGTGTGGATGTGATACCTATGGAGGCTCTGCCATTGTCGGAGAAATACGGTGAGCTTGAAGACGCCAACATGTACTGGCGCTTTGGCCAGAAGATTCTGGCGGCAGCTGAGATTATAAGGGATATTCCAAATTTGTACCCTGTATATATAACCAACTTTGGCTGCGGGCCGGATTCATTCATCACGCATTTTTTCCAGGAACGTCTGGGCGGCAAGCCATACCTTCAGATCGAAATCGACGAGCATTCCGCTGATGCGGGTATTGTCACCCGCCTCGAAGCGTTTCTGGACAGCCTTGAAAGCAAGCAGGCATTCGAGAGATTCAAGAAGAAAGTCTATGTATCCCGATTCTCAAGTAATGGCTGCCCGCGGACTTTGTATATACCCTATATGTCGGATCATGCGATACCGTTTGCTGCCGCTTTCAGGGCCTGCGGTATACCCTCAGAAGCTCTTCCGGAGCCAACCGAGAGTACGCTTGAATTCGGCAAACGATTTACCTCAGGCAAGGAATGTTTTCCCTGTCAGGTAACCACCGGCGATATTGTCAGCAGGGTGCAATCCGACGATTTCGACCGCACCGCCAGCGCATTCTTCATGCCGTCGGCTTCCGGGCCATGCCGCTTCGGACAATATCATCTTTATCAGAGGCAGGTGCTGGATGAGCTTGGGTACGAGGATGTACCCATAATATCGCCTAATTCGCGGACCGGTTATGACGATCCTGCCTTCGGTTCGGACGATTTTAAGAGAATTGGATGGAAGGCAGTGGTTTCCACAGATCTGCTATTTAAAATCTACCATCATTTCAGGCCGCGCCAGGAAAAAAAGACTGAGATAGATAAGCTTTATAGAAAATATCTTCATAGACTTTCCGAATATATTGAGAACCGTAAAGACCTGGAGCCCTTGTTCATCGCGGCACTTTCCGATTTCAAAAAACTAAATTCAAGTAATGGAAAGAAGCTCCCCATAATTGGAGTCGTGGGCGAGATATTTCTGCGGGCAAATCGTTTCTCGAATAATTTCCTGGTTGAACACCTGGAGAACCTTGGCGCAGAGGTCTGGCTGGCGCCGATGGCGGAGTGGATATTTTATACGAATTTCACCTACCGCCAGAGGCTCAAGAAAGAGAACAGTCTGGGTGAATTTCTGACCGCCAACCTGACTAATTTCGTACAGCACAAAGAGGAGAAGAGACTGGTTAACCTGGTGGCAGAGGAGATACCATCTGTCTATGATCCACCTGTGGAAGAGATCATAAAACTGGCCCAGCCATATATCGATGTCTCTTTCTCGGGCGAGGCCATACTTTCGGTTGGGAAGGCAATAGAATACGTACACAATGGCGCTGGAGGGATTGTCAACACCCTGCCTTTCATGTGTATGCCGGGTACCATCGTATCCGGCGTGGCCGGGAAAGTGGCCGACGACCTGGGCGGTGTGCCCTGGCTCAACATGGCTTATGAGGGTTTGAGCGATAAGGGAGATGACCTCAAATTGGAGGCCTTCGTGCATCAGGCCCGCCAATTCACCGCATCCCGATGATTCCTGCAAAATTTTTATTGATTTGAATCAGCCTATGTCTATATTCATTAATTGCACCGCCGGGCGGTTGGTATTATCAACTTTTTGTGCCTTTCCAGGAGGCAATGTTTTTGAACAAATTGCTCGAGCTGGGTGTTATGTTGGACAAGGGCATATAGTTAGTTGGCCCGGGAATACAACGTTAATAAGTAGATCTTATGTGTTTAGAAATCAGATTGACCAGGCTTCGTTAAAAAAATGAATCGGAGCTGATTGGCCGAGATAAATACAAGTAGGAGGAAAGATGCCAAAACATGTAACCGAAAAAGACTTTCAGCAAGAGGTACTCGAATCAGATATTCCGGTTATGGTTGATTTTTGGGCTGAGTGGTGTTTCCCGTGTAAGGCGATTGCGCCGGTTGTTGATGAACTGGCCAAAGAATATCAGGGCAAAATCAAATTCGTTAAGGTTGATGTTGACAGCAACAACAGGATTGCTGCCGATTATATGATCATGTCGATTCCCTCACTCCTGATTTTCAAGGGCGGCAAAGTGGTGGACACAATTCGCGGTGCTGTACCTAAAGACACAATCCAGAAGCATATCGAGAAAGTAGTATAAAGGGGAATGAGATGGTAGAGAATCCATCGGATGATAAAATCAAGGAAATTCTGAAAAATAAAAAAGTGGTGGCGGTAGTCGGTTTATCTCCCAAGCCTGAGAGGGCCTCGAATGATGTCGCCAGCTACCTGAAAGAAAAAGGATATAAAATTATTCCGGTGAATCCCGGGCATGAGGAAATCCTGGGCGAGAAAGCTTATCCCTCGCTTGCAGATATACCGGAAAAAGTCGACATCGTTGATGTTTTTCGACGTTCTGAGCATACCGGGCCGATCATTGACGAGGCCATAAGTATAGATGCGGATGTGATTTGGCTGCAGCAGGGTATCAGAAATGATGAGGCCGCTCAGAAGGCGCTTGAGGCCGGCAAAACGGTGGTCCAGGACAGGTGCATGCTCCAGGAACATCGCAGGCTGATGTGACTTTGAAATTTTTTTTTGTACTATAGACTACTCGCCGTCGATTATGTATAATAACTACGGTGAAGGGCATTGAGATCAGGTATTTTTACCTAGGATAAACAGAGTTAGCATTTTTCCGATAATAATAATATGTCTTACAGAGGTTACAGAGAGGTCAGGTTCGGCTTCGGGCGGGGTATAACCCCGGTCATAAAATGGCTGATTATTATAAATGCAGCCATATTTCTGATCCAGATAATTGACAGAAGCGGTTATGTTACCCGTCAACTGGGATTGTCCACCCGGGATGTCCTCACTGTTCCGGCTTTCTGGCAGGTCTTTACATACCAGTTCACTCACGGCGGTTTTTTCCACATACTTTTTAATATGTTTATTCTATGGATGTTCGGGTCTGAAGTCGAGATGACCCTGGGCAGCCGCCGATTCCTGAAGTTCTACCTTCTCTGCGGCACCGGAGCTGGAATAATCACGGTTATTGCGTTTTTCAGCGTGCCGACACTGGTAGTGGGCGCATCGGGGGCAATTTACGGAGTTATGGTTGCCTTCGCGATCATGTATCCCAACCGACTGGTATATATATGGTTCCTGATTCCGATTAAAGTAAAATATCTGGTTATCATACTGGTCGGGATGGATCTATTATACACTCTCTCGGGTGGGGGTGGTGGAGGTGTAGCCTATGTCACGCACCTCGGCGGCGCATTGATTGGTTTTCTATACATGAAATCCAACTGGCGCCTGGGGGCGCTTAAATCGAAGTTTACCCGTTTAAAGTCGGATTTAAAGTATAAAAAGGATAAGAAGCAACAGGAATCGACCGATAAACTTATGGAAGAGGTTGATCAAATCCTTGATAAAATCTCTAAGGTCGGATACGAAAATCTGACTGAGAAGGAAAAGAAAATTCTTGAACGTGCCTCTGACGCACTTTCCCGCAGGAAGGATTAAATGTCCAGGAAAATTCTGATTGCTGATGATTCCGATGCGATCCGATCAGTGGCTGTAAATCTATTTCGGCAGAAGGGACATGAGGTCCTGACCGCATCCGGCGGCTCCGAAGCGTGGGATATCCTGAAGAGCGGTAAAATTGATCTGGCCATACTGGATTCCCAGCTTTCGGATATTGATGGTTATGGTCTATCCAAGCGTATAAAAGAGGAATCATCCACAGCTGATACCAGGGCTTTATTGATGCTTTCGCCATCGGAAATAGTAAATCAGCGTCAGCTGGCCGATGCACAGCCTGATGGTACTCTGAACAAGCCTTTTAATCCGCCCGATCTTCTGATGAAGGCAGGCGAAATTCTGGGAGAGGACTTCGGTATGAAGAAGAACAAGAATGATGACAGCGAGCATATCTCAGTCTCTGACATGGGCATGAATGGCGATGATACTTCGGAAGAAATAGATTTTGACTCGGTGTTTGATAGCGACGATGATGAGGATTCGGATGCCGGTGATGTTCATTTTGCGGAGATACTCGATGAGAATAGCGCCGCCGGCGGGAAACCCGAGAAAAAGAGTGATTCAGACAAAAAAGAAGATGATGACGAAATCAAGCTGGCAGACGATCAATTCGGCCTGGAAGAACCATTTGAACCCCCGGAAGTTGAGACTCCCCATGATTACAACTGGTTTATTCGCGAAATGAAAAATGAAATCGAGAATAAAGGCAAGGACAAAAAGAAAGAGACCCCGCCACCAGAACCAAAAAAGCGCGAAAAAAAGAGCGATTCCAAATCCAGTGAAGATCATACCGGACATTTCCTGGTTGAAGAGATTGCTTCAACCAAGTTGTATTCCGAGGAGCCCGCTGAGGAAAAAGGTTTTGCGGATACTCCTGACGAGTTCAATCAATTCTCTTCCGGGAAAAAATCCGGTTTGGTAGATGACGATGAGGAGAATAAACTCCTCCTGGTAGAGAAGATGCTGGTAAAGGAATTATCCAGGCAGCTTGCCCAGAAGATAATCGACCAGATACCCCGCAAAAAACTACATCAAATTATCGACGAATTATTCGCGGAACTAAAAAAGTATTGACAACGTTAATTTTCCGATGCACAATTAGGCTTTAAAATTATTCTGCAGAGGAGAATTATGCATCTTTTGTATACGCTTGCCACACTCGGCGGAGGAACCGGAGGATTTGGCGGCGGCGGTGGATTTGATATTGGACCGCTGGCGCCGGTTGCGGATGTGGGGCTGTGGGCGGCTTTTATTGCCGGAATTGTATCCTTTATCTCGCCCTGCGTTCTGCCTCTTATACCCGGCTATCTTTCCTTCATATCCGGGATATCGATCGATAAGCTTCAATCCAGAGAAAACCGCGGAGAAGTTGTAAAAAAGACTGCCCTGACCTCATTTGTCTTTGTGCTTGGTTTCTCGACTGTGTTTATTCTTCTGGGAGCATCCGCCACGGCGGTCGGCAATATCCTGAAGGAATACCAGGACATAATATCAAAGGTCTTCTCGGTTGTCATATTCCTGCTGGCGCTCCATTTTCTGGGAGTATACCGCCTGAAATTCCTGGCCTTCGAAAAGAAAGTGCATGCCACGGTTAAACCACTCAATCTCATCAGTATTTACCTGGTGGGGATGGCCTTTGCCTTCGGCTGGTCGCCCTGTGTCGGGCCGCTTCTGGCATCCGTACTGGCAATGGCTGCCACACGGGAGCAGGTGGGCCAGGGGGTCATGTTACTGTCCTCATATTCACTTGGCCTCGGATTACCATTTATGGCTACAGCTATCGCATTGAATTCACTGCTGGGCGTATTCGGATGGGTGAAAAAACATTTCCGCCTGATTGAAATTATAAGCGGGATACTTCTTATTATTGTTGCGGTTTTGATGTTCTTCGGACAGCTGGAGGTACTGGCCAATAAACTGGTGCAGTGATTTTGGAATGATATCTTCTTTTCCCTTGAAATTTCCGGTGCTATTTTTATATTGAATCGCAAAGGTTCACCCTTAAAAAAGGAAGTTATGCCCGCAAAGAAGAAGCAACAGGCGCTCATCATTTTTCTGGAAGATAGTAACCGGGATATCATTCACAGTAAACTTACTAATTATCTTTCACAGGATGAAAAAAACCGGCTCTATTCCGCATTCCTTGAGGATACTATCTACACCTGCCTAAATCTCAGGGATATATTACTGAAGATCAATTATCCTTCCGAGACGACGCGCTGTATTGTCAATAAATCGATGCAGGCCTTGGAAAAGAGGCTGACTCCAAAACTCAGGAAGCTTCTCAAAGACGGCGGCGTAGAGACAGAAATGGTCACGGGTAAGAGCCAGGGTGAAAGGCTCAAGCATGCTTTCGAGCAGACCTTTACGAATGGTCACTCGCCTGTACTTCTGATCGGATGTGTCACTCCTACCCTGTCGAAAAAAGTCCTGCAGGACGCATATAAAATGCTGAAAAAGTCAGATGTTGTATTCGGGCCTACTTTGGAAGGAAGCTACTATCTGGTCGGGCTTAACCGTCTCGAGGATGATGTCTTCGAAAATGTGGAATGGGCGGGCGATAAACCGGTTTACAGCCAGATGGTTGGCGCTGTATCGAGCAGTCCCTTGAACTGGCATGAGCTCGAGTTATGGTATGATCTCAGGCAGCCCGAGGATTTTGAATTCCTGATCCGTGATATAAATTTCTTCCGGCAGATTGGAGACGAAAAGTCTGCTTCGAGAACGGAAGAGGTATTAAACGAAATTCTGAAGAAGATGCCCTGATGGCATACAAGCTCGAAAGAATGCTCTGGCAACAGGTCAGGGATATAGTCCCTGACATGATCGATACTGTAGTATTGCCAATCGGCACTATTGAGGCGCATGGAGCTGCCTGCCTTGGCACTGACGTTCTCATTCCGGAGGATATCTCAGAACATATCTGTGACAAATTCAATTTCATTAAAGCTCCCCCGATCTGGTATGGAATTACGAAGTCGCTTCTGGACTATCCCGGCTCACTCACCACTACACCCAAGAATTTAAAGAACTATGTTTACGACCTGCTAAAGTCATTCCAGAGACACCGGTTCAAAAAGATCATAATTATGAATGGCCATGGCGGCAACAATTCTGTACTGAAGGAATGTGCTTTTGAGGCATTCCTGGAGCTGGGAATGAAAGTTGCGGTAATACACTGGTGGATTCTCTGTGCTGAGCTAACCAAAGAGGTCTACGGAATGGAGGGCGGGCATGCGGGTATCGATGAAACGGGTTATGTGGTGGCGCTGGATCCATCACTGGCCGATAAGAAGCGCTATCGGAAAAACCTGGTCTATGAATACATGCCCGGAACCGATGTTTATCCTGTGCCCGGTACCGTTCTGCTCTACAATGAAAAAGGCGAAGGTGAACCTGACTTCGATCATGAAAAAGGACGCGTATTTGCGGAGAAGGTAAAAGAAAAAGTATCAGAGAGTATAAAATATATATTGGATCGCTGGAAAGCGAATCTGGAATAATTGAATTAGTGTATTCTAATAAAAAAGCCCCGTTTCAGACGGGGGCTTTTTTGATATACTATTTTCCACATATTCTATAATCTGAAGCCTGTTGTTATAAAGATGCGGCTTAAATCATAATCTTCGATTATCGAGGTCTCATTATCCTGGATCTTGTAGCCGCCCAGCACAACAGCAACATCGAGTGTCATGATCCGGTCTATTAAATAACCTAATCCAAACGTGAAAAACTCCCTGTCATCCAGCACCTTTATTCCGGGATAAGAGAGCGAGCCCGGTCCCAGATCCTCATCGGAATAGGGTAGAGGATCGTATTTGAATCCGGCACGGACCTTCAGTCCCACTCTGGGAATAAGAAATTCACCTCCGACCGAAAAGCCGAGCACATCGCGATAGAACTGTTGAATGAAAAGATTGTCCGTTTCCAGGGCCGGATTGTCTTTGTATTCCATCTGGGTCCAGTCAGTATAATTTATGTCCGCGGCCAGGTGCAGATAGTTTATATTGAAACCGATACCGGCGCCGAATGAGAAAGGCGTCCAGAGATCATAAATGGTCTTTCCGGCAGTTATATCTTCGCCGCCGTCGCTGAATGTGCGCTGGACAAAACTCTCTTCAATCTCGTACTGAATCGGTGTCTCTATGGTTGCTCCCAGGGAAATATATTCACTTGCAGCGAAAAGTATTCCCGCCTTGGCTGATACAGCGGAATAATCATCCTCGATATTATCGATAAAGAGCGGGCTTAAATTATCGGGGTAGTCTCCCTCTACCAGTCGCCAACTGTAATTATCGGTGCCGAAGTAATAATTCAATGAAAGACCGAGCGATAGATTTGGAGAGATGTCAATACCGCCTCCGCCGCTGAGGGCATAGAGCGAACCAGATTCCGCTTCCGTACCGATAACATCTCTACGGATGTCGCCGTCCAGGAAAGAATAACCCACCTGGAAAGTTTTATCGAAACTTTTGATTCTAGTCAGCCCCACTGCGAATACCAGACTTCCTCTGTAGGTCGGATAGGGGATGGACAGATTGAGGGCATTCAGACGGGTATTATTCTGTCCGCGCTCATTGAACCCGGGAATAGCCGAACCGAGCATATTGGCATCGACACTGTTATCAAGGTTCTGATGAGAGATTCCAGCCAGAAGTTCGATGCGTCTGATGCGTGCCAGAGCAGCCGGATTGTATATCAAGGCAGTACCATCGAGAACGGATGCTATATGCGCGCCCCCCATACCCATGGCACGCGCTCCCAGCCCGAAATTATTGCCCGCAACCATTTCGGCGATAAGCTGCCCATCCTGGGCCTGAGTAACTGCGGGCAGGAGGAGCAGGAGGCCGAATATAAGCAGGGAACAAAATTTTACCTTCATATCTATTTCTCCTTTACGGAAGTCTGCGGCGCTCTGTCTTTTTCTGCTCGGTGTCTTTTTGCGAGGAATCCTTCTGCTTGGAATCCTCCTCTTTGGATTCACCGCCGGTTGAAATGCCGCCGCCGTCTGATCCTCCCGGCGTGGGACTTTGATTGGTTACCTCTGCCGGAGCAGGTACATAATCACCCTGAGGTATAATAATTCCGCGCCTCCGATCAGCGCCGGTGGGTGAATAATTTTCATTGGGTTCCAGGTCTATATCCCACCAGTAACTTTCCCACCACCAGGGGAAAGTATAATACATCCCGTAATTGTGATAATCCTCCCAGTAGCCCGGGAATGAGGAATAACCATAACCATATGGATATTCAGTAATCATGTCGTGGCAATTGCCGCAGTTCTGGCTGTAATATTCGTAGGAATAATCGGCGAATTCCACATTGGGATGCTTCAGAACCGTATAGCAGCCCTGTCCGATTATCAGGAGGGTGGCTATTATCGCTATTGTGAAGACTATTTTTTTTGCCACGGCTATCACCTGTCCTTTAGAATCTCTCCATATATGTAATACGCAACTCTCGGGTAATTGACTCAGTCACCCCGCTATTATCCAGAATATCTTTGAAGATTGCTCCAAGCTGCAGCTGATCAGAGAATGTCCACAGCACACCCATATTCAGATAACCACGGCCTGTGCCATAAGGTGAACTATCCGAATTATCATTAAAAGCGGCCTGATATTCCCCGACAATTGAAAGATTGTTGTTGAATGTTATGTCAAATCCGACAAAGAAAGAAGGGTCATCATCCCCGTCGCCATTGTCCTCGAGGGTATTTATATGAGCGCCTGCATGTATACCGGATACCCAGTTGTAGGCCCGGTACCCTTTGGATGCAACCAGGTAGAATCCGGGAGCTTTGAATTGGTAGCGGTCCAGATCATCGTCATAGAAGCCGGTCCCCTGAGATTCAAATCCTATTGCAATGGCCGGGAAGGCGTAGCTTTCGTCGATCAGTCTCAACTTTACCTTATATTCTGGACGCTTGTTCCAATCGGGATCCTGGTCGCCCAGGATACCGGTACCTCCATAGGATATTCCAAGCGTAAAGCGCTCGTGCAGGCCTATGTTGATGAAACTCAATATGCCGCCTCGTGAAAAGGCATCCAGCTCGACATTGAATGATGCTCTCGGAAGTGTTCCAGCCGTGGGAAAATCCACCAGCTTATCGGGAGTCGCCACATCCGGCAGTGGATTCAGGTCGGCATCCTGAGCAATGATGTTACTTGCGATAAACATAAAAAGCCCAATCAAAAAAGTAACTCGCCTTTTCGGCATCCTGCCTCCTATCCTGTCTATTTTTTTATAAGAAAGAACTCGTAAACAGGACGGTCAACATAAAACACCCTATTTGTCTTTATGTAATGCAAAACGCCTGCCGTTATTTATGTTATTTTGTTTCGGTAAATTGATGTTACAAAGCAAGATATGAGATGACTCTAATGCAGCTGCCTCAGTAAGCGGTTTTCTGCACAATTATTGGGCAGGCATCGGATTGAATGCACAATAATTAGCCCCATTTATCGAATGAGACAATCTCGCTCAGGCTTTTTCTATTGGTTTCGGAGGGCTGAAATCTGGGATAGCCGAGAGTCAATATTCCCACTATGCGGTTATTCTCGGGGATCTTCAGGATTTTCCTGACTTTATCCTCATAAAACGCTCCCAACCAGCATGTTCCCAGGTCGAGGGCGGTGGCTGCCAGCATCATGTGGGTAAGTGCTATGGATGTGTCTATGGGATAGGCAAGCTGCCCGCAGGTCATCTTGTAATCCGTATTTGAGGCACAACCTATTATCAGCACGGGAGCCTCACTGACGAAATTCTGCTGCTTGCAGGCATAGGTCAACTTCTCAATCTTGAACTTGTCCCTGACCACTATAAACTTCCAATTCTGTTTGTTGTTGGCCGAGGGCGCCTTCTGGCCGGCTTTCAGGATCTGGCGGAGTTTCTCTTCCTCAACAGGTTTATTTTCGTAGGCCCTGATCGAACGGCGTTTGTTGACCACATCAAAGAAATCCATTATGTTCTCCATGCTGATTTATTGTTCATAGCATAAGCTATTAAAACCGCCGCCACTGTCAACTGTTTTCCTTTATTTTGCTGGATTTAAGTTTAAGCATTATGTATACTTACGGCCTATGGAGATTGCCAAGCTCGCAGTTGTTTTCGTAATAATCATCCTGCTTCTAAGATTAAAGCTCTCTGTGGGTGTTTCCATATTTCTGGGGGGAATTGCGCTGGGATTTTTGTTCGGACAGCATATCTTCGAGATAGGAAAATCGGTATTCAGGGGAATGGTGGCCTGGCGCACAATCAGGCTTATCCTGATAGTCAGTACGATAAGTACGCTCGGTGCTCTCCTGAAGAATCTCAATATTACCGGCAGGCTGGTCTCCGGGGTTGAGAATCTATCGGGATCGATCAAGGTAACATTGATCCTCTGCCCGGTAATTATAGGCCTGATGCCGATGCCCGGAGGGGCTCTTCTATCTGCACCCCTGGTCGCAGACGGCGCTGAAGGTCAACCGATAAGCAGGGCGCGGCTTTCAGCCATAAATTACTGGTTCAGGCACATATTTGAATTTTGCTGGCCGATATATCCCGGCATTATTCTGGCGGCAGCGATCTTGAAGCTGGAGGTTTCGCATATTTCATTATGGCAGGCGCCATTTTCGATTCCATTTATACTGGGTGGGCTGATCTTTCTAATTTTCCCTATGAGAAACGTATCCAAATTTACACGGAATCAATCCTTTGGGTCAAGCTGGTTAAATGTACTTTCCGGGGTATGGCCGATCCTGGTAGTGGTTTTCATTACCCTCGTTTTCGGTGCTGATCTTCTGCTCAGCCTGGCAATCGCGTTTGCCCTGTTTTTGGCCATTTTGAGGCCGCCGACGGCCCTCACGCTGCGTTCTATCAGGGAAGGGTGCTCCTTTGCCATAATATCCTTGATGTTCGGTATCATGGTCTTCCAGGCCATAATAAGCGATTCCGGCGCAGCGGTGGATATAGCCCATAGAATAGCCTCGTGGGGAGTGCCGGACTGGCTGGTAGTATCTTTGTCATGTTTCTTGATTGGATTTGTGGCCGGAATTGTAACCGCTTATGTAGGAATAGTTTATCCTATACTGATTCCGATTTTGATGACACCCGGCCCGGATATCGCGATGATAGTTTTAGCCTATGCCAGCGGCCTGATCGGGGTGATGATATCCCCATTGCATTTATGTCTCATTCTGACTAAAGAATATTTCAACTCCAGCTTTAAGCGGATTTATCCGCTTATATTAGGGCCCGCAGCCTTTGTTGCGATTTCGGTTGTAATCATGCTTCTTCTGGGTTATGGCAAATAATCGATGAAGAGGTTGCGTATTCAGGATGAATTTTGTATATTTTTTCTCACACCTTTTTCTTTTTCGGTATGGGATTTGCGGTAATTAAAAGCCTGGAACTGAATAAACAGAGAATTGTATATTAATATAAAGCAGAAGGGATATTTATGGCTTCACGTGAAAAATTGACTGACGTCGAATTGATGAAGCGCATCCAGAAACAGGATATGGTCGCTTTTAATATATTTGTAGACCGTTACAAAAACAGACTTTTCACAGTTATAAACCGCATGCTGGACTCCAAGGAGGAGGCGGAGGAAATCGTCCAGGAGACATTTTTGAGAGTGCATCAGCATTGCCATACTTTCGATTTCCGATTTGCGGTATCCACATGGGTTTACACGATTGCGCTGAATCTGGCCCGTAACGAATTGCGGCGCAAGAAGCGCATCAAATTCTTCGACATCGAGGATTTCAGGGAGAAGCTCTCGGCGCCTGAGAAAAAGCAGCTTGGTGACCCAAAGAAAGTCATGGGCATGCTCAAAAAAGCGCTTAAGAAGCTTCCTGATAAATATAAAGAAGCATTCATATTACGTGATATAGATCAGCTCTCTTACGAAGAGATAGCCCAAATTCTCTCTGTCCCGCTGGGAACCGTCAAGTCTCGGGTCAACCGTGCCCGGAATCTCCTGCGGGATCAGATAAAGCCCAAGATGGAGGAGTATTATGAACTGTCGAAAGGCTCGCTGTTACATTTCGGCGTATTATGATGATGAGCTTTCGTACAGTACTAAGGAAGAATTGTTAAAGCACATTGAGGATTGTACCAATTGCCAGAAGGAAATGCTCTTCCAGGAGCAGGTAAGAGCCGGCCTGAAGGCCTTCCCCAGGGAAGAGCTCTCGGATGATTTCAATGACCGGCTGTTTGCCCGGATCTACTCTGCTCCTCGCACCGAGGAGACCAGGATATACAATGTGCCTTCAGTTCTTACTTATCGTTTGAGATCACTTGCTCCGGTCTTTGCAGCCGCGGGTTTCATCGTCATTGCAGCCTTCCTCGCATTCAGCCAGTTTGCGATTTTTGGCGGCGGGAGCGATAACATTGCGGATAATGACGGGAGTACAATCAATTCGGTCAAGTATCAGCGTCCGGCAATCAATTATATCAGGCCCACTCAGAATATTTCCGCCTCTGAGATGGCTTTGAGTGCGGCCAAGCTTGAATCGCTTCAGGTTGCCACTTCCATGAAGGATAACAAACTGATGATCGACCGTATGCGTCTGGATGCCTCCAATAAGTTCGGCGGTTTCCAGGACCGGACCGATGATCTCGACGAAGCTGTGGAAGAGCGATATAATAATTCTCGCAAGTATATTTATCCTGTGATCAGAAACGCGAATTCTGATCGAAATCCATACTAAGCGGTTTATGCCCGGGAATAGTTGGACAGACAGGTTAATTGTGCTCTGTATATTCCTGGGCCTCTTAATACCGGCAGATGCTGCCGGTCAGCGTCTCAAATCCCTCGAAAATGAATATGCCTCCATCTATCAATCCGCAAGACACTATGCAGTAACCATCTCGGTTTCGTCAGTGCCCACGGGAAGGAATACATATTTTCCACCTTCGCGCAGAGGCGGATACGAAACAGCTATAGGCAGCGGATTTATCTATGATAGTTTGGGACATATCGTCACATCCTCATCGGTAACCGAACAGGGAAATCTTTTCAAGATTACATTTGCAGACGGTACCTCTCGTTATGCTGATCTTCTGGGGGTTGATTTGGAGAATGATGTGGCTGTGCTGAAAGTCGGGCAGCCTCCCTATGCCGCCCCGAGATTTGCGGATTCCGATAAACTTGTGCCGGGACACTGGGTCGGGTTGGTTGGTAACTCTTTTGGAATTTTTCCCTCCTTTGCTTATGGTATAGCTGCGGGACGAAATAACAATGACGATATACTTGTCACCGCCGATCTTTCGCCCGGCTGTGCAGGCGGGGTGGTGGTGAATTCCGATGTCAAGGTAGTCGGGATGATCGCTTATAAATTAACCGAGCCTGTTTCTCTCGGTGATCTGAATTTTTCTGATAGGACCGAATTAAAAGAAAAATCTCTGCTTCTCATGGATTCCGAAATTGAATTCCCTGTGGGTGGCTACAGCCTGATGATCCCTTCCAATAAAATAGTGCAGGCTGCTCAGGGAATAATAACCGGCCGGGTAAATCATGGCGCATTCCTGGGGATCATTCCGGAAGATCTGGATATCAAGTGGGCCAAGCGAGTTTTCAATATTAATTATGGAGTATATATTACCGAGGTCCAGGAGAATTCTCCTGCTTATCGCGCAGGTATCCGTGAGGGTGATATCCTGCTGAGATTTGGATGGCACAGGATTCTCAACTCTGAGCAGCTTCGAAAACTGATTCTGAACAGCAAACCTGAAAGCACAATCGAAATCAAGATTCTCAGGGCAGGGAAAACAAGAATGCTCACGGCAAAGCTCGGGTATGCCTATCAGGCCGGTGGAGAGGCGGGGCTTCGAAGCGGTTATGTGGCTCCCAGCAAAAGGCAGGCTGATACTTCCTCCAAAAGCCATCACTCCGGCGAGGATACCATTAGATAAAGGGCGGCGGATTAAGCACAATATCCTTAAGGCAACTATCAGATTTCAAGATAGATCAAAGAACGCCATGTGCCGATCTCTCTTTTGATGGTTGACAAGATCGATAGCATTGCAATATATTAGCTGGTAATGTTTTATCAATTAAGAAAGCGAGGCTCGAGATTACACCATTCAAAGACGGGCTAACTCAGACCAGCAGATTCCTGATCAGTATCTCCGCCTGCCAGGCGGCCGGAAAATGGAGGCTGTTGAGGCGATTGATCAGAGAGGCTCTATCCGACAGAGTTCCAATGTCGAGAATCTACGAAGTTATTCTCCAGTCATATCTTTTCCTCGGATATCCTAAGGCATTGGAAGGTATGAAGGTTTTCAGGGATGTCTGTGAAAAGGATTTCCAGCCGTCCAAATTGAATTATTCTTTCAGATACTGGTCGGAATGGAAGATCAGGGGGATCGTTTTGTGCGAAAAGGTATACGGCAAGAAATTCGACCGGCTTCTTGAGAGGACCGGTGAAATTTCTCCGGAATTATCTGAGTGGATGATTGTAGAAGGGTATGGTAAGGTTCTTGCCAGAGGAGTCCTGGCAGGCGTAATCCGGGAGTTGTGTATTGTTGCCATATTGCTGGTAACCTCGGACTTGAACCAGCTCCATTCGCATATGCGCGGAGCGAAAAACCTGGGAGCGAACAGACGGGACATCAGGGAAACAATCGAGATTGCCGGTCAGTTCTGCTCTAAGAGTAAGTTGAACAGAGGGCTGAAACTTTTTAATACGATCTTCGAGGAATGAAAATACTGAAGCATTTTAAAGCGCCTCTTAGAGTATTGGTTGTTTTTCTGCTCCTTATATTGCTTTTGTACATTCTAGCCACCCAAACAACCTTGCTCGAACGTTTGGCGGTCAAGATATTCCAGAGTTCTGTAGGTAACAAGTATAACCTGCAGCTTTCAGTCGGGGATTTAGGGGGCTCACTGATCTCGGGCCTCATAGTCAGCGACTTGCTGATTCACTACAATAGCAGGGACACCTCATTTCAGGTGGCACGAATAGAGAGGCTGGAATTGAGTTATTCACTGACAGATATCTGGCGCGGAAGATGGATCCTGAATAAAGCGGTGCTGGACAATCTCGAAATCGGGCTGCGTTCCGATCTCCTGGAGCAGTTCAAAGATACCGGTGATGAGGATGAGGAAGATGGCAAACGCACCTCTGTCAAGATTGAAGAACTTACAATAAGGTCGGCATCCTTAAAAAACTTCGAGCGGGAGAAGCCGCTTATATTCGACAGCCTTGATCTTTTCAGTTCTTTTGACATGGGTGAGGATTCAATTCATCTCAGAATCGACAGCTCAAGCGTAAATCTGGCCTTAATCGACAGGCGTGTGAATGAACTCAGAGGTCATTTTGTTTATGCCGACACCATCCTGCTTGCAGATTCTGCTTATGTCGAGGCAATAGAATCGCAAGTCTTACTGTCAGCCCGATTAACCAATCTGGACAGCCTCGAGTACAATGCCGATGTCTACCGTTCGCATTTCGATCTGGCTCAAATTGGAGCGCTTCTGGATGCAGAACTGGAGGGTTTTATGGATCTCCAGGGTGAGATCTGGGGCGCTGCTGATCATATCAATGGTGACATCGCCCTGAACGGGGATTTATTCGGTAACCGCTTGAATCAAATCACTACCGAAGTTGAATTTTTTAATAATCAATTATTCTTTACAAATTTGCAGGGCGGTGCGCTCAATTCTACCTTGCAGGGAAATGCCTATCTCGATCTGGGCGCGAGTCCCAATGAATACATATTCAATGGACGGATGCAGGATTTCAATCTGAATTCCCTGGTTGAGAATACGTTTGAGACTTCTTTTACTGGAGAGTTGACTCTTGACGGACGCAGTTTCTCTGAGGATGATCTGGAAATGGCATTCAGGTTTTACCTGGACAGTGGATATTTCGATGTATATGAGTTTGATTCAGTTTATGGTTATGCTAGGGTTTATATTGATTCGATCGTCTTCGATGAGCCGCTCACTGTTTTGAAAGACCAGGCCAAAATTACGGCGACGGGAATTATCGACTATGAAGGCACAATGGATATAAGCGGACACGGAGATTTCGAGAATCTCGATCCGTTGATGAGCCTTATAAATCTGCAAGACATGGATATCTCGGGCAGGGGTGGCGGAAATTTCAATTTTTACGGGCGGGTCGATAATCCACATCTAAATGCGGAATTCAGTTCAGATTCGTTGAATGCTTATGGTATGGTCAGCGACAGTGTTGATCTGGATCTCAATTTGAGGACATTTGCTACAAAGCTGGACGGGAAGATGAGAATATGGAGCGGTAGTTTTCATTATGCTGACTATGACGGCGACAGCATTTTCTCAGAGGTGGTTTTCGATTCTAACCTGATGATAATGGATACAATCCATATTCTATCGGAACGACTTGATGCTGAGCTGTCAATGAATGTGGAGTTTACTGACAGCCTGACGCGGGTTCGTGTCCCGGCATTAAACATGAAGCTGGACACATTTAGCCTTATCAGCACAGATACTATCAGTATTGCTTACAGCGAAAATGCGGTCATACTGCGTTCACTGAATATTAAGACAAATGGTGGCATGCTCGAGGCAGAAGGTGGATATTTTCAAAATGATAGTATGGATTTCAGTTTCAGCTGCTCGGATATGAACCTTGAGCCGATATTTGATTTCTATATACCTGACGAGGAGCTTGCGGGCATATTTGGTTTCAACGCAAGCATGTCTGGCACACCGCAGAATCCCAGGTTCTCGATCCAGGGTACCACTGACTCACTCGAAGTTTATGGTAATTTGCTTGGAAATATGTACTTTGACTTAAGCTACAGCAATTCCATGATATCGGTCGACAGCCTGTATATACAGGGCGACAGCAATATGATGCGGGTTACGGGCACCATTCCCTACAATCTGGCTTTCACCGGCGTCGAGAACCGCCTTGTGCCTGATGCGACGATTGATCTGGAAGTCGGGTCGCGTGTGACCAGTTATTACCTGCTTCCTGTTATTCTACCCGATATCGAATGGATGGAAGGCGATAATGCACTCGATCTTGAGGTCGGAGGAACACCCAATAATCCTGAATTTTCAGGAAACTATTATTTGCGAGGCGGCAGAATAAAAGTCTATTATCTTCAGGATCCTCTGGAAAATGTCAATGCCGACATTTCTTTTGAGGGGCGTGATGTGGTAATAGAGAAAATAGAAACCACCAGGAAAAATGGGAGTAAAAAGCGGATTGCCCGGGCTACCGGCACCGTGACTTTCGATAAACTGCTCAGCCCGATAATCGATATTCATGTCACCGCCGATGACTTTCCGATTAAGTACGATCTGGGTGAAATCGAAGCGGTTATCGATGAGGCGGATATCAACGTAAAAGGTCAGGATACTATCACCGCGACGGGTTCGATTAGACTCGCATCCTTGCGATATTCCGAACCGCTCGCCCCGGAAATAGAAACAGGAGCCATACAGGCTTCCGATACCGCCAGCGCCTTTAATTATATTCTCGATATTACCGCGCCCTCAAATATTATAATCGAAGGTCCTGATTTTACGGTCGAATTGAGCGGGGACTTGCGTGTTTTCAAGCAGGGAAGTTTTACCAATTTTTACGGCCGCATGGAGACCATCAGGGGAGAATATAATCTCTTCGGCCAGAGGTTTGAGATCCTGGAGGGCGGCGAATTGGTTTTTGATGATATTGAAGAGTTCAATCCCCGTCTCAATATTGTGGTGGAAACCTATTTGATGGCCCAGGGTGAAAGGCTTACCGCACGTATCCTCATCTCCGGGACATTGCAGGAACCAAAGCTGAGCGCGGCTGAAGGTTCGCAGGTTAGTGAAAATCAATTCTATGAATACATGACTTTCCAGAGAGTCCAGGGCCAGGGAGAAGGCGCAGCAACCCCCTTCGGGCAGCGGATTACAGAAGGTATTACCGATTTTGCCCTGGGAAGACTGTCACGTTATTTCGGCCAGCAGATCGGTCTTGATGTGGTGGAGCTCAATCCGGCCTACGAGGGAGAGGAACTGAGCCTCCAGCAATCCCGCCTGAAAGTAGGTATGTACACCACTCCAGGCTTGTTCATTTATGGTACCACACAGCTCGATTTCAGCCGCGCTCATGAAGTGGGGTTTGAATACAGACTATCACGGCATTTCTATCTTTCAGGACATCGTGACGAAGGCAATTTGTATCATCTCAATGTCAATCTGGATTGGAATTTTTAGTGAAGATTTATAGAATTGTAAATATCATACTGCTTCTCAGCATTTTGACCGCCTTCGATCTCTATGCCCGCAATGGCAAAGAGAAATGGCTGGCAAAAAAACCTGTCATAAGAGAAGTGGTTATCAATGGCAATGATGAAATCTCCAAAGATGATATAAAAGAGGCAATCGCTACCAAGGAACAGGGCTTTTTTCAGAAGCTCGGGCTGAAGGGAAAAAACCACCTCAAGAAGAACAGTGAACAGCTGAACAGTGCCGCACTTAATTACCTGTACAGACGCAATGGCTTCAGGGATATAAGATTCAATTTCGAGTACGATGTTGGTAAAGACAGTGGTGTGATTGTTATTATCAATATCACAGAAGGTCCTCAATATTTTATAGACACTGCCACTGTCCCCGATGACCTTGAGCATAATGTCAAACGCGTGAAGAAAATCGTCAGCGAATTGAAGCCAGGGGAGGTTTTAAATCCATACCGTCTGAACAGAGTAGTAAACGAGATTGAGAGAGTATTTGCCGATAATGGCCGCCCTTATCGAAAGGTGGATTACAATCTTCGGCCACTTCCAAGTGATTCCACCCGTCAAATCGTCAATTTCCAGATCGACCCGGGGCCGTTGACAGTCTTTGGCAATATCCATATAGACAGCCTGGAGTATTCCAGTTCAAGAGTGGTCAGACGTGAACTGCTGTTTGAGAAGGGAGATACTTACAGCCGCGAGGAGTTGATAGACAGCCGCCAGAGGATTTACTCCACGGGACTTTTTACCTATGTCGATTTCACAACCAATATAAATGGGGACTCCATTAATACATCTCCCGACCTGACCATAACATGCAGCGAGAAAAGGCCGCGTTTTATCAGGGTAAGAACGGGCGCGGCCCAGGACTCCACCTATGACTTGACATGGGACCTTGGACTCGAAGTGGGCAGCAGAAATATCTCCGGCATGGGGCGCCATCTCAGATTTGAGCCCACCACACGATTTCAGGTAGTGTCCGGCTGGAGAATAATAGAAGAAAGATTTGGCCTTTACTATATCGAGCCATGGCCCTTCGGAATTAGAATGCCTATTGATCTCTCTCTGGAATGGGAACCTAAGCTGAGACGGACCGAGCAGAATATCAAGACTGAAACCGTTGCCTTCAATATCGGGACTTTCAAGGAAATCGGTGATTATATCGATATCCGCACAGGGTTTGAATTTGAGAGTATAGATATTGAAGGTATCTCGGAGGATTCACTTACTCAGTTCAAACGGGATGAGGAGATACAAGCCAGCCGAAGTCTCTGGACAGTTTTTGAGCGGGATTCACGCCTGAATATTTTTGTGCCACGGCAGGGGGCAGTTACACGATTGACATATCGCTTTTATGGGAGATTTCTGGGAGGTGACAAGAATTTCCATAAGGGCGTGGCGGAATGGTCACGTTACCTGAGCACTTCGCGCTGGGCTGTCTATGCCTTCAGGATTAAGGCCGGTTGGGCGCGCAGTTTTGAGCCGGATGGTTATATTCCAAGTCCTGACCTCTTCTACATCGGAGGTGCCAACACAATTCGCGGATACAAGGAAAATTCTATTGGTCCGACAAACGACGATGGCGAACCGATCGGCGGAAAATTCTACCTTCTCATGAATCACGAATATCGCAGAAATCTGGTCGGTAAATTCTGGTTCTCACTTTTTCTCGATATAGGCAATAATTGGCGTAATGATGATGATTTCCAAATTAAAGACCTTCTGGCCTCGGCCGGGGTGGGATTGCAATATATTTCTCCACTGGGTCCCATTCGCCTGGACTACGGCCAGAGAATTGCATGGAAGCCGGTGGACGGCGGAGGACGTTTTCATATTTCAATCCTGTATGCATTTTAGCTGAGGAATGAGAGTATGGATTATAGATAATGCAGCATGATCTTTTAAAGCCGGTTATAGGAGTCACCATGGGCCTAACCATGGAAGACCACGACCCTGAAATTTACAGTGGATATAGATTCGAATTTCTAAAGCAGCAATATTATGAAGCACTCGAGAAATATGATCTTGTAATACTCCCGCTGCCCAACACCGAGCATATAGAACATACTGATTACTATATTGATCTGATCGACGGCTTGATGCTGGTGGGTGGGGAAGACCTCACTCCTGCTCTTTACGGTCAGGAAAAATCCAAAAAAACCGGGGCCACTTATACCCGCAGGGATTACCTCGAACGGGAAATGATCTTTAAGGCCGTCTCAAGAAAGATTCCCATTCTCGGCATCTGCAGGGGACATCAAACCATCAATGTGATTTTCGGTGGTTCGCTTTATCAGGATCTGGACGAGCGTGAGGAAGAATCAATCGATCATCGCCAGACGGCAGACCGCGATTTCTCCAATACACATGAAATAGAGATCGTCCCAGATTCCAGATTAGCCGGGCTGCTTGGAAAAAAACCGACGGTCGTGAATTCAGCTCATCATCAGGTATTGAAACGAGTTCCTGAAGGCCTTAAACCAGTGGCATATGCTCCTGACGGTGTGGTGGAAGCTCTGGAAGGTACTGATGATAATTATATCATGACAGTCCAGTGGCATCCTGAAGTTGTTCCCGATTCTGAAGTGTCAAGCAAGATTTTTGAAGATTTTTCCGGTGTTTCAAGGGCTTACAAACGTAGAAAATAGGAGTTTTTGTCGAAGAACAAATCTTTACAAAATTTGTTAAATTTATATATTGGGGTTCGAAATTGATATTAATTCTAAAATAAAGAGTGTTTGTGATGCAAATTTCAACCAAAGGCAGATACGGTTTAAGGGCGGTCCTGGAACTGGCCCGTCGCTCAGGCGATAAACCTGTTTCCACAAAGGAAATATCTCAGAAACAGAGAATTACTATCCCTTATCTGGAACAGCTTTTCTTCAGGCTCAAGCATAAGGGACTTGTGAAATCGGTCAGGGGGGCTCAGGGCGGCTATTTTCTGGCCAGAAACCCGAAAGACATTTCCGTCGGAGATGTGATCGAATGTCTTGACGGCCAAATTGAGTTTACTGATTGTAAGACAACCAGCGAAGGCCATACAACGTGCATAGGCCCTGAAAACTGCATGGCAATTTCCTTTTGGGATGACCTGACAGCGGCGCTGAACGAGAAGTTATATGGGACTACGCTGGCGGATCTGCTTAGAGATTTTAAGAAAAAGAAGAGTGGAATTAGAGAAGGCGCTGAAACGGAGGCCTGAGATTGGATAAGCTCATATATCTGGATCACAACAGCACCACGCCTCCCGACCCGCGTGTTATTGAGGCTATGCTTCCTTACTATCGTGATGCATGGGGTAATGCCTCCAGTCTACATCAATTCGGAAGACAGGCCAAAGCAGGTATCGAGGGGGCCCGGGAGATTATTGCAGGGGCATTTAACTGCCTGCCGGAGGAGATTTACTTCACTTCAGGCGGAACCGAATCGGATAATTTTGCGGTTAAAGGCGCGGCTTATGAGCACAAAGATAAAGGCAAGCACATAATAACGTCAAAAATCGAACATCATGCAATTCTCGAGTCTTTCGCTTTTCTCGAGCAGGATGGTTTTGAGGTGAGCTACCTCCCGGTTGACCGGTACGGTTTTGTCGATCCCGATGACTTGAGAAAGGCGATTCGTTCAGATACAACCCTGGTTTCCATCATGTATGCCAACAATGAAGTGGGGACTATTCAAAAGATGGATGAGCTGGCCTCTATCTGTCAGGAGAAGGGTGTGGTCTTCCACTCTGATGCGGTCCAGGCGGCCGGCAAGATACAAATAGATCTCAAGAAGACTCCGATTTCGTTGATGTCCACTTCGGGTCATAAGATATATGGCCCAAAAGGAGTTGGAATTTTGTATGTCAGGCAGGGAACGCGCATAATGCGCTGGCAGACCGGCGGACATCATGAGCGGGGTCTGCGTGCCGGCACGGAAAATGTCCCGGCAATAGTGGGTTATGGAAAAGCTATGGAGCTGGCTCAGGCCGAGATGCATGAGAACGACAAAAAGATTTCAGGTATGGCCGAGGAATTCCGCCGGAGAGTACTGGCGGAGATTCCCGATGTCAGGTTCAACGGACCCGAGGAAGATCGGATTAAAGGTACAGTCAGCCTATGCTTTAAGGGCGCTGAAGGCGAAGCCATCATCCTCAATTTGGATATGATGGGTATCGGAGTGACCTCCGGGTCAGCATGCACCTCGGGCGCTCTGGAACCGTCACATGTGCTGACAGCAATGGGAGTTCCGCCGGAACTGGCGCAGTCGGCTATACGGTTTTCATTTGGCAAGGATAATGATCCGGACGATATTGGTTATATTATAGATTCTTTGAAGGCGGCTATTGAAAAACTTAGAATGATGTCGCCGTTCTACCAATCGTAATAAAAGCCAGGGCTTAATTGGCGGGCGCTTCGTGCGTTGAAGCACTTGCCATACTTTTCAGGATAATAAAATGGTTAAAAAAACGGTGGCGGTAGCAATGTCGGGAGGTGTCGATTCCTCACTCTCGGCAATACTTCTCCAGCAGCAGGGCTTCAATGTTTTCGGGGTGACCATGAAGCTCTGGGACTATGCCGATGTGGGAGCTGGGATTAATACCAATTCCGGATGTTGCAATATTAATCTTATAGAGGGCGCCCGGGCGGTTTGTGCAAAATATAATATCCCGCATCATGTTCTCAACTTATCCGAGGATTTCAAGGAATCGGTTATAGCCGATTTTGTGGAAGAATATAAGAAAGGACGCACGCCTAATCCATGTGTGGTTTGCAATACCCGGATTAAATGGGACCTGCTTCTCGACAAAGTGCGCAGTATGGGTGCGGATTTCCTGGCTACGGGCCATTATGCGCAGGTGGAATTCTATCCCAAATCAGGCCGCTGGGTTCTCAAGAAAGGTCTGGATCAGAAGCGCGACCAGTCTTATTTTCTCTGGGGCCTCGACCAGGAATCTCTTTCCCGTACACTTTTCCCGATTGGTAAGATGACGAAAAAACGCGTCCGGCAGCTGGCGCGGGAATACGGTCTTCGAACAGCCGAGAATCCAGAATCCCGGGAAATTTGTTTTGTAACCGACAATAACTACCGTCGTTTCCTGAGAGACTACGCCAAACTCGAGCCGAAACCGGGACCTATTATCGATGAAGAGGGTAATGAAGTCGGCGAGCATAATGGTGTCCAGAATTACACTGTGGGCCAGAGACGCGGGCTGAATATCGCCCTGGGTGAGCCTGTCTATGTCAAGAAGATCGATCCGGAGAATAATACTATTCAGGTTGCCAGGGCCGAGAATATCAAGGCCTCGAGTTTCATCGTAAATGATATGAATTGGGTCTCCATCCCCGAGCCAGGGAAGATCATAAACTGCATGGTGAAAATCAGGTACACTCCGCGTGAATTTTCTGTCAAACTTGATGTACTCCAGGATCATGAATGCGAAGTCAGCCTTTCCGAACCTGTGGCTTCTATAACCCCCGGCCAATCGGCTGTATTTTACAACCAGGACGTGGTTTTGAGCGGGGGGATTATCAAGGAAGTCAAAGTTTAGCCTTCATGCATCATTGCAGCATACAATAATTCCAGATCAATAATATATTGACAACCGCAGCACAATTTATAGAATTATACTTAGAATCATCGAAGTAAGGAAAGTAATGTCAAAGGAGGACTAATGCTTACGATTACCTATCTCAGTCATTCCTGTTTTACGATCTCCGACGGTAAAAATAATCTAATCATCGATCCCTTCCTGAGCGGCAATCCCAAGGCCAAGACCGCTCCGGAGGATGTTGAAGCCAATTTTGTCCTGGTGACCCACGGTCACGGCGATCACTGGGGTGATACAGAGAAAATTGCCAAGAATAATGACGCCCTTGTTATCGGCCCCAACGAGGTGGCCGCTTATGCCGCCCGGAAAGGTCTGAATGCCCATAACATGCATATCGGCGGCGGACACGATTTTCCATTCGGAAGGGTGAAGCTGACAATCGCTCATCACGGCTTCTCGGATGGTGAGTCGGATTTCGATATCGGCGGCAGCCCCTGCGGTTTTATAATCACAATGGATGGCAAAAAGATCTATCACGCCGGGGATACAGGGCTTTTTATGGATATGCAGCTGATCGGGGAAGAGGGTATCGACCTTGCCATGCTGCCGATCGGCGATAATTTTACCATGGGTATCGATGATGCAGTTCGGGCTGCGGATTTCATCAAGCCCAAGAAGGTTATCCCGATGCATTACAACACCTTTGACCTGATCGCTGCCGATCCGGAGGAGTTCCAGAAGAAGGTCAAGGGCTCCGAAGTTATTATTCTGGGTGTGGGCGACGAGACGCAACTTTAGATTGCGTGCTCTGTATACCGGTATAGATAAGAAAACCTTATAAGTGAAAGAGGGAGAGCTTGTGTCGAAGGGTTTGAAAATTCTGATCTGGGTAGTATCAATTATATTGGTGCTGGCCCTGCTTTTGGTTGCTGCAATCAAGATCTTCTTTCCTGCTGAAAAAGTGCAGGCTCTGATTGTTGAAAATCTGCAAAAATCCTTGAATCGGCCGGTAACGGTCAAGCAGGCATCAGTATCCATCTGGGGCGGCATCGGTCTAGAGCTCGACAGCCTGGTGGTACAAAACCTGTCCGGCTTTTCCAGCGATGAGTTTTTTGTTCTGGACAAACTCGATGTAAAGCTGAAGCTGTGGCCGCTCATCAGCGGAAATTTCGAGTTTACAAAAATTATTCTGGATGGTCTCATGATCAATCTGGAACGTGCTCAGGACGGCAAGCTGAACTTCGAGGATCTGGGTCAGGCCGAAGAGGAACAGGTGGAACCTGCGAAGGGTGCAACTTCGATTCCATTTCTGTTCCACAAGCTGAGTGTAGAAAATTCGCGGCTGAATTTTTATGATGACTCCTCGGGATATACGTTCAGCCTCGACGGCATGAGCCTGAACACTGAACTCAAAAAGAATGGGTTCGAAGATGCCTACTATGCGCAGGGTCAATTTGGAATAGACAATATAATCGTAAGCAATCCCGAGAAAGAAATAGAGTTTCCGCACCTGACTCTTGATGCCGACATGCAGATGAAACTATATGCCCGAGCCGATATTCTTGAGATCGAGAAGATAGATATCCGCCTGGCAGAGCTGCAGGGGCAGATTACCGGTAAGTTCACGTCTTTGATGAGCGAGCCGACCTGCAATCTGGATTTCAGAACCAAGCGCTTTTCGGTTGAGCAATTGCTAAGCCTCGTTCCGCCTGATCTGAGCCCTGCCATAAACGATCTGGAGGGCAGCGGTGATATGTTTGCCACAGCCTCAGTACAGGGACCTCTAAGCAAGTCCGACGAGCTTGATGTTTCCGGCAGGATTTCTTTTGACAAAGTCGTATTTTCCAGTCGGCGGGTGGATGGCGATTTCAGGGTCGAATCGGGCGAAATCAATCTTAAGCAGAAAGCGGCCAACATTCTTTTCGAAAATTGTACTTTTGCCGGGGAACCATTCTCATTGAAAGTATTTGTAATGAATATCGTTGAACCTGTGATCAACGCCGATATTTCGATGAGCATCAATCTTCGGACTTTCAAAGACTATACGGAAGACATTAATGAGCTTTCAGGACGTCTATACGGCCAACTCAATATCACCAGCGATTTGAAAAATCCGGTTTCCACGGTGGTGGACGGTGGGATAGTACTCGAGGACCTGATTCTTTTGCATGCTGACCTCGAGCAGAAGGTTGAAGAGGTCGATATGGAACTCGGTTTTCGGCAAAGAGATATCAACCTTGAACATATGGAAGCGGAAATAGGAAATTCCCGCTTTGCTCTCGACGGCACAATGAAAAACATGATACCGTTTTTGGCCGATCCAGAATCCAATAAATACGAACCGACTATAAATTTTGAGCTCAATGCCGAGTACCTTAATCTGGATGAACTTCAGGAGATGATGCCCTGGGATACTGCCAGGGTGGTACCCGGCACTGAAGCCACGGCAGAGGTGGAAGGGCTTCCCGATTTTACCGCTCTGGGCAGTCTGCGGATTGATAGGGGAACTTATTCAAATGTAGAATTCGAGAATTTCACCGGCAGCCTTGATTATCGGGATAACATCCTGCACCTCGCTAATTTGCGTGCGAGTTTATATGATGGCACTGCCGAGGGTGAGGCTATCATGGATTATGAGGATTTTTATAATCCTGAGTTTCAAGTTGATTTCAAAGCTGATAACATTCAGATCAACAGTTTCCTGTCACGGATGACTCCGCTTGACAACGTACTTTTTGGGGAAGCTCGGATGAACTCATCTTTTTCAGGTATTGTCGGAGAGCCCTCGGAAGTTCTGGATTCATTGACTGCAAACGGCACGGTCAACATGAGCGAAGGACGCATAGAGAACCTTCCAGTTCTGGAAAAACTGGCAAATCAGCTCGGATTCAAAGCGTTCGAGGAAAAGCAGATTCGCAATCTGAACAACACTTTTGGGGTTGAAGACGGCAGAATACGATTCGATAATTTTAATATGAGCATTGGAAATACCTCCTGGAATATTGACGGTTCCGCCGGTTTCGACGGCAGCCTCGACTATTCTATTGGCATTGAAACGGATAGAGCCAACCTGGGAACGGATGTGCTGGGTGGATTGCAATCGATTTTAGGCGGCGGCAGCGGCCGGATCACAATCCCGGTCAGACTTACAGGAAGCTACACAGAACCCAAATTCTCGATCGATCGTTCAAAGCTGCAGGAATCCGCCGATAAGAAACTTAAAGAGGAAGGAAAGAAACTCTTTGATAATCTATTTAAAGACGACTAACGCCCTACAAAAAGAGTGAAAACATTAATTGAGGATATAAAAGCGATCTATCGCAATGATCCGGCCGCCAGAAACATCGAATTCCTGTTTTATGCCGGATTCTGGGCGATCACTTTACATCGCATAACACATTTCATGTGGAGAGCTCATATCCCCCTCATTCCCCGTATTTTATCGCAGTTGACGAGATTTTTTACGGGCGTGGAGATACATCCCGGGGCGACTATAGGTAGAGGCTTCTTCATAGATCACGGGATGGGGGTGGTGATAGGCGAAACTACGGAAATTGGAGACAACTGCGTCCTGTTCCATAATGTTACTCTGGGAGGTACCGGCAAGCACAAGAAGAAGCGGCATCCAACCCTCGGTAATAGAGTCTTTGTGGGCACCGGAGCAACGCTTCTCGGGCCGCTCAATGTCGGCAATAACGTACGGATAGGCGCAAATACCTTCATAATTATGCATGATGTCCCGGATAATTGCACTGTGGTCGGTTCGCCCGGAAAGATTGTCATAATGGAGGGCAAACGTGTCGATATTCCACTTCTGCCTACCAAGGAACCAAATGACTGATTCTGCTTTATAGTAATGATGTTCTCTAATAACGTAAGAAATATAATCGGTGCCTTTGTATTGCTACTACTATTATCGTTGGGCGCAAGCGCCTACGAGCAGGTAGGTATTTTCAAAATACAGGCGCCCGACAGGGACCTCTTCGAGCGCACAAGGATTAGTCTTCTTGATGCGAAGGCTAATCTGGAGCGGCTTCTGGGAGAAGCAATCACCGATACCATCAGAGTATTCATTGCCGCCAACAGGTATGATTTCGACACAGCTGCTTTCGGCGGAATTCCCGATTGGGGCGTCGGGGTCGCAATACCCTCTCGAAACTATATCTCTGTTCTCTCTCCATCCGGCAAAAATATGAACATGTCCTTTGAGATGGTGATCAGGCACGAGCTGGCCCATGTCGCCATCAATAAACGTGTTGATGGCAAGCGTATACCGCGTTTTATGGATGAAGGGTTCGCCATGATGTTTGCGCATCAATGGGGATTTGGCGATGACATTACCATCGCTACCGCCCAGGTTACCGGCTCGCTTTATGAGCTGTGGGAAATAGATGCAGTCAATATGCTGAATTCGTCTCAAGCTCGAATAGCTTATGCTGAATCGTATCTGGCGGTGAAGTACATATTCGATGTCTTTGGTAAAGACACCTTTCAGAGCCTCTTGGATGGCTTTCGGAAGGGCCAGGATCGGAATACTGTTTTCCGCAATGTCCTGGGGACGGATTTTGCGGGATTCGATAAAATGTTTGCGGATCATTTAAAAAGCAATTATCATTGGATTATGATTATAACAAATCCCATAGTCCTCTGGATAGGTGTCGTACTTCTGTTTCTGCTTGGCTTTATCCTGATCAAAAAGAGAAATAAGGATATCTACAAGAAATGGGAAGAGGAGGAGAAACTGCAGAGTACGGATTTCGACTATGAAGAGTCTTCGCCTTGGGATTGAGTTTTTATTGCTGAAGCTGCTTGCCGCCTTCCTTGCTTCGCTACCCGAAAGAACATCACTTCATTGCGGCCGTATTCTGGGAATATCGATATTTCATCTGATGGGGCACCGCAAAGAAGTTGCATATAAAAATATGAGCCTGTGTTCGGTAGGGAGCAGTCGAAAGCTGCAAAGCAGGATTCTTCGCAGGTGCCTTGAAAACTTCGGTGTGACTGCGGTTGAGTTCCTCAGGCAGAAAACATACTCCGACGGAGATTATCGCAGGAAGGTAGTTATTAAAGATTTTTCAGCATTGAATAAAGCCTTTGAAAGACTGCGAGGAGTTTTATTGCTTTCAGGGCATTATGACAACTGGGAATTACTGATACAGGGAATTGCCGCCTATGGATATAAAACTACGATGCTGGTGCGCCAGCAGCATAATCTCAAAGTCGATGACTTAATTAATAGTATTCGCAAAAATGAGAGGATGGATGTCATAATTGCCGAATCCAGTCCCAGAAATATACTGCGTGCCCTGAAAAATGGGCGCGGTGTGGCTACTCTTATGGATATATGGGGTGGTAAGGACGGAAGGATAGCGAAACTCTTCGGGCATCAGGTTTCAACTCCCGCCGGTGTGGCGGAGATAGCATTGAGGCAGAAAGTGCCGATCCTGATCGGTTTTCTTGAAAGGCTCAAAAATGGCACTCATAGGCTTGAAGATGTCGAGGTCATCTTCCCGGGTGACGACGATAGATTATTGGATGTCGATTCTATCCTGGAATATTATCATCGACGTTTGGAAGTTGCTATAAGAAAAAAGCCTTTTTTCTGGCTGTGGACGCATAGACGTTTCAAAAACATAACTGATTATTGATGACTGACGGCAAATCTAAGAAAATAATTGTTCGCTTTCCCAATTGGCTGGGTGATTGTATAATGGCAGCACCGGTACTAACTGCTCTATATAATGCTCATCCTCAATGGGAGATTGATCTTCTTGCCAGGGGATACCTGTCTCAGCTATTTAAGGCCGACCCTCGGGTGAATCATGTTATCGAATTCAAAGACAAAAGTGATTCCTTTAAACCGTCCGGATTTTTTGAACTTGCTGACGATCTTGGCGAAGTTGGCTATTATACCGGAATAATACTGCCCGATTCATTTTCGTCTGCATTGATCTTTTTTATGGCAAAAATTCCCAGGAGGATAGGTTATAAGGCTGAGATGCGCAGATTCATGCTGACTGATGCTCTCGATCAACCAAAGAAGACAATTCATCGCTCCCAAAAATACTTGCGTTTGTTGGAAGGTTTCGGGGTTGAACCTCCCAAGAATATCAAACCCGAGATATTTCCGGATCCGGATAGCAGGCAGGTTGCTAAAACGCTTACGAAGGGCCTGGAAAATTATATCGTGATTGCTCCTCAGACTAATGCCCCTTCAAGGCGCTGGGGATATGATAAGTATTCCGAGTTGATTGCACGAGTTGTAAAGGATTTAAAACTGAGCGTCATCCTAATGGGTGCAGAGACCGAATACGATGTTGTGGAAAAGGTGGGATCAGATTCTGGAGTCCAATTTTTAAATCTCGCCGGTCGTGCCTCGCTCTTAGTATCGTATGAAATAATGAAGGAAGCTCTTTGCTTTGTTGGCAACGACAGCGGCGCGGCGCACCTGGCGGCTGCCTCGGGAACCTATACCATTTCAATCTCTGGTGCGGATAATCCGGATGAGACTCGTCCCCTGGCAAGCCGGGGAAAGATCATTCGCAGCGATCTGGATTGCCTTTCCTGTGTCAAGAATATCTGCCCCAGAAAAGACCTTCCCATGGAATGTATGCACGTAATAAGTGTAGAGGAGGTATTCAAGGCGGTGAAGGAGGCGGTTGATGAATAATTTGATTGCAGCTATAGGGACTATAAATCGTGATACGATCCATCTTTCCTCAGGTGAAAAATATGACAGCTATGGAGGCCTGCTGTACTCCATCATAGCTCTTGCGCAGCTCACAGAAGATGATTATGAGATTCTCCCGGTAGTAAATCTGGGACGCGATTGCAGTGAAGCTGTGATGGGTATGCTGAAGAGGTATGACAAAGTCAAAACGTCTGCGATCAGCATAGTATCCGCAAAAAATAATCACTGTAATCTATACTATCTTGACCGGGAGAGCAAAAGCGAAATCCTCAAAGGCGGGGTGCCGGTTCTCGAATACAAGGATCTCCTGCCGGCTCTGGAAAGCGATTTGACGTTGGTCAATTTCATTTCCGGTAATGATGTCAGCCTCGATGCAATCGAAGAGTTCCGCAAAGATTATGGCGGAAAAATATATATGGATATCCACAGCCTGACCCTGGGAAAGAAGGAGAACGGCGAGAGATTTATGCGCAGGCCAGTTGATTGGGAAAGATATGCAGCCTGCGCAGATTATCTGCAAATGAACCAGAAAGAATTCGAGCTTCTAAGCGAAACATCTGCAACTGAGGAAAATATAAAGGAATTTTTCCACAACTTCAAGGAACTGGGCTGGGAAGCCCTTAATGTAACTCTGGCCGAGCTTGGATCATATCTTCTGTATGGCGATCATGGCGAAGTGGCTTGTCACCAATTGACGGCTCCCCGGCCGGAGCGATTGGCAGATACGACAGGATGCGGAGATGTTTTTGCGGCTGCATTCTCGGCGGCTGTTTGTATGGGTTTTTCGAGTAAGCTGGCCGCCTGGACTGCCAATCAGAAAGCTTCCGATAATTGCCGCTTTGCCGGAATTAAAAACCTTGAACTGGAAATGTTGTAGATCATCTTCCATAAACTTTTACTTGCTGTAAAACATCCATTTGCTATATTCGCTCTATTATGAGACTGCGAACTTCTATTATTTTAATATTTGCCTTGCTGGCAGGTGCATATCAGATTCTTGCCGCTCAGGAAAGCGACCCTCTGGATCAGTATGTTCAAAGGGCCTTATGCTCGAATTTGACGATCAAGCAGACGCTTGAACATATCAACGAGCTGGAGGCTGCAAAAAATGAGGCTCGGTCGCGATTTTTTCCGGTGCTGGATTTCAATGCCCGGTATTCACGTCAGGGCGGGGGCCGTGAGGTCCTGATCGATCCCTCGAATTTTATAGAAAGCCTGCCTCCCGGTGTGGAACTCGGTGACCCATCCGGTTTCAGTTTTCTAAGAGAAAGGGAACATGATACGCGGTTTAATTTGATACAGCCGATTTTTACCGGTGGGAAGATTAGCTCGTCCTATGATGCCCGCAGTATGGAGCTGACCGCCGCTGAGTCGAATTTAGTGCGTGTAAAAGAAGAGGTGATCTTCAATGTCAGGAGGGCTTATTATCAATATGTCCTGACCGATGAGCTGGTCAATATTGCGCTTGAAAATAGGCAGCTGGCGAGGGAGCATCTGGAGGTCGCACAGAAACTTTTCGAAGCCGAAAGGGTGGCCCGAAACGAGGTGCTGCGGGCGGAGGTCGGAGTGTCCAGGGCAAAGCAGGCCGTTTCTGAAGCCCAGAATTCCAGCGAACTGGCTCGCCTGTATTTCAATAAGCTGCTTGACTACGATTCCGAACATGAAATTAAATTACCGCAAAATGAAGATATTACTGATACATCAGAGCTCGACAAGTTAGCCGACAAAACCATACAGGACTATAAAGAAATCGCCTATGATAGCAGGGCTGAACTAAGGGAAATCCAATACAATATCGATGCTCTCGGCTATCTGAAGAAGGTTCATCGATCCGACTATTTCCCACAGCTATCATTCTCGGCAACCTATGGCTGGGAGGGAAGGGATTATAACTTTGACTTTCAGCATGATTACTGGAATCTGTCGCTGCTCCTGAAATTCAATATCCTCAGTTTTGGTGCCAGGGGCGCCCGAATCGATCAGGCTCAGGCGCAAATAAACCGCCTTGAGTTGGCAAAATCAGATCTCCTTCGCGCGGTTGATCTGCAGGTCAGCGAGGCCTACTATAATCTGAAAAACAGCCTTGCCAAATGGTATTCGGCCATGGATCAGCTGAGAAGCTCTGAGGAGAATTATCGCATGACCGAAGTGCAGTACGAAAACGGGCTGGCCTCTCAGATTTCGTTTCTCGATGCACAGAATGCCTATACCTCTGCCAGATCGAATCTGGTTATAGTCTATTACGAAATATTGACTGCCAGCGCCGCTCTTGATCACGCCTGCGGTACGGGGCTTTCAAGATATGCAATCAGCGATTAAGGGGCTCCACTGAAATTTCACATGCAGACCGAGGAATCAAACAACAAATACGTGATCGACCCTGAACCGATTATAAATGCCAAACAGGCTATATTGTTAGTTCTGGCTGTTTTTGTCATAAGCAATATCGTCACGCTGGCTTTATCAATTTTTCTCGACATCCATACTATTAGCTTCATTGTCGAGATCGGCATATTTCTGTCGCCCGCTGTCATACTCATCATTTATTATAAGTATCCACTTAATGACTTCGTAAGGCCCAAAAATTTTCTTCGCATTGACCTTAATTTGATAACGATTTTCAATACTATTTTTCTGGTTATAATAGCCGCAATGATCCTGGAATTTATTGAACGATATCTTCCATTTTCGGAGGAGCAGATGGAGTTGCGCCGGGAGCTTTTGATGCCCGGCGGGGATATTCCTTTCATTCTGGTCTTTCTCGCGGTTGCCGTCATTCCGGCTATCTGCGAGGAGACTTTATTTCGAGGATTAATACAGCCCAGCCTGATTAAAAGATTTGGACCGTATGCTGGAATTGTGTTAACAGCAGTGCTTTTTGCAGCAGCCCATGCGCAAATTCAGGCATTCGTATCCCTCCTCATTTTGGGCATTTTTCTGGGAATTATCGCATTTCGAGGAGGAACATTTCTATATGCGGTTCTGTCTCATATTATTTTCAACGGTATCGCGGTAATTGTGGCGCATGTTGCCGAAAGTGAAGGAGTCGAGGTTCAGGATGGAGGATTTTCTGTATCCCTTGGGATTGTGCTTTTTGCGATTTTCGTCGTATTGATGGTGATATTATTTCGCCTCACGCCAATGCGCCGGGTGGGCGAACCCGATATGTATCATATATAAGGATTTAGGTTGACAATTAATTCAAAATGACTTGAATTATCGTATTAAAATGCAATTAAGATGTTAAATAGTATGAAGATAGATAAAAAATTCATCGAAAGCCTGAGATTCCTCTCCCAAACTTCGCGGATACTCACTCAACCCCTTCAGAAGGGTGAGCTGATTTCTACAATTCTGGAGGAATCTCTGAAGCTTTCCGATGCTGATCTGGTCAGTCTGGTTATGCTGGATCAGGGACGAAGTCCGGATGATGTTTTTGTCATGTCGCCCGGTTCCAAAAAGAAGCTGCATCTGGATCCTGAAGATTTTGATTTCAATGACCAGGGTTGCGAGATGTCGGTGCCCTGCGAACTGGATGAAAATGATGTCTGGAATCACTTTTTCAAGGAAAAACTGGAAAGGCAGTATAAATGCAGGCTGCGCCTGCCTCTGTTCTTCAAGAATAAATGGTCCGGGCACCTCGACTTTTACAGCAGGAACAGCTCCTGCTTCGAAACTGAGAATATGGTCGATTTTCTCAAAGCCCTGGCTGACAGCTTCTCGCTGGCATATGAAAATGCGGAATTGCGCGAACTGGTGCAAAAAAAGACATTTGAAAACAGGCTCCTGATCGATACCTCGCAGATGCTGGCCAATGTGCTCGAGCAGGATGAGGTTTTGGCGGCAATTGCCGAGGCTCTGAAGCTGGTCGTTGATTATGATGCGATAAGTATATACTTGCTGAAGGAAGATGGCTACCTTTATGCTATTCATTCCAAGGGTTATGATGATCCGGAATATGAAAACCTGTTGCGGGACAAGCTGGGAGCTGGCCTTGTGGGCTGGGCCGCGAAGACAGGACAGGGAGTTGTTGTGGATGACGTCTCCAAGGATAGCCGCTATATAATCGCCCGCAATACCACTAAATCTGAGCTGGTTGTGCCTATCAAATTGAAGGACAGGGTGATAGGAGTATTCAATATCGAATCCGACCGCGAAAATGCGTACAAGGAACACGACCTCGACCTGCTCTCTACTTTCGCGGCAAAATCGGCAATTGCTATAGAGCGAGCCACCCTGTACCGGGAGCTGGTGATGAAAAGGCAGCTCGACCAAGAGGTCTCGATTGCACGCTCAATCCAGAAGACCTTCCTGCCCCGCAAAAAACTGGAGTTCAAGGGTTTTGATATTGCCGGAATCAATATCTCCTCGCACCAGGTCGGGGGAGACTACTTCGACTATATCAAAATCGAGGAAGGACAGACGGGGCTTGTAATTGCAGACGTCAGCGGCAAGGGGATTCCGGCCTCACTTATAATGGCGTCTTTCAGGGCTTCACTGATTGCGGAAATCAGGAATAATTATGCCATCCGGGCCATCATGCAGAAAGTTAACCGACTGATGACCGAATCTCTGGATCAGGGAAATTTTGTCACCGCCGTTTATGGCGTGCTTGATAACAGGAGCAAAATATTCACATTCTCAAATGCCGGGCATTTCCCGCCCATACTTATCGACCGTGACGGAAAAAGGACCGAACTGAAGGAGGGTGGTATCGCCTTCGGCATAGAGCCAAATGCCCGTTACGAAGAACGACCCATAGGATTACATGACGGTGATATTCTGATCTTTTTCACGGATGGCGTTACCGAGGTGCAAAATCCTGAAGGGGACCAGTTTGAGACCGATAGGCTGGTAGATATTGTTAAAAAGAATCGTGCTAAGCCGGCCAAAGAAATCGCCCATACAATCGTCGATGCTATACATGAATTCAAGGATCCGGATTTTGTACTGGACGATTTGACTATAATGATCCTGAAAGTCATAACGTAATATATCTATAACAAGAATAACAACCATTTATGACAAAAGACATTATAATTGACATTGGCTGGAAATTGAATACTTTTGCCGTGTATAAGAATTAATAAACTATCGATCATTCATTCAGGAGAACAAAATGGATCTGAAAAAATTGGTTATTATCCTGTCATTTGTGCTGGTCACTGGCGGGATTTTATTTCTTGCATGCAGCAGTGACGAGGAGCCTCCGGTTATTCTTCCTCCGACAGATGAGATAAATGTATCGTACATTTCACCAGGTGATGCTCCTACTATAAATGGAGAGTTAGATGAGGGAATCTGGGAGGCTGGCAACCTGACCCAGCTGATTTCCGTGGACACTTCCGAATATAATCCCAGAAATAATGTCGCGCTTGTCGATATCATCGCCTTATGCGATTCCAATTATTTGTATATTGCAGCAAGCTGGAGCGATGATACTCGTAATGTCCGCTATCGGCAATGGGTCTGGGACACCGTCTCATACAACGATCCAAATGTTCCCTATCCCTGGAGACACACATTCACCTATAAGGAAGACAATATCTCGTTTTTCTTTGATCCCGATCCGAGCAGCAACGGCGCCAGCCAGAGCGCTGCCGAGGTCGGACCGAATTGCGCATTGATGTGTCATGAAATGGATCTTGTGATGGTCAACGAGACCGGGGTTAATGTTGATGGATGGTTCTGGCGTGCAGGCGTTACTAATCCGCTCAGTCGTGCACTCGATATGAACTTTGTAGATTCTCTACAGACCGATATAAATTTCCATGGTCTGGATGCGGTGGAAAACACGGGATATGTTCCAAATTTTGAACCGGAAGGCCGAACCCCGCTGTACACACACACAATCGATACAGTTATTGCAGGTACTGACACTTCTTATACGATAGTAGACGGTGAAACTCTTTTTGCAGAAGATTCAATAGCATATCTGGCCGATCAGGTAATTCCGGCAGCGCTTGCAGAACAGCTTGATAGCGTATTCGTTCCCAGCTATGTTCTTTCTGGTCAGGCATCCGGAAGCCGCTGGGATGTTGAGGCAATCGGAGCTTATGATCCTGTCCGTAAACGCTGGACAGTCGAGTTCAAAAGAGCTCTTAACACAGGCAATGCCGACGATATGGTTTTTGAGATAGGCAATGAGTATGGCATTGCTGTGGCAATCGGCGACAATACCAAGCATCCTCATACCGGTTTCGATCCTGTCTTACTAAAATTCTAAGGAATAAGATTTCAAATTTAAGCCGTCTCAGATCGGGGCGGCTTTTTTTTGCAATGGCTTTGCGCAACGGCATTCAACGTATATATTATAGGAAAATTGAAACTGGAGGCAGCATGGCATTAAAGACAGCAGAAGAATATAAACAGAGTCTGCGGGAGATGCGCCCGAATATACATAAATTCGGCAGGCTTATAGAAGATGTTACATCCGATCCCGCCACAAAATGGACCGTAGAAGGGCATTCACAGATTTATGAGGCCCAACATGATCCGGAATTGAAGGACAAGGTCACGATCATATCTCACCTGACGGGCGAGCCAATTTCTCGATATCTCTCGATCATCCGCTCAGCGGAAGAGCAGATCGATAATTCGAAGATGAAGCGCCTTCTCTTTCATCTTTCCGGAACCTGTACCGGCGGGAGGTGCGCAGGATGGACCGCTATAAATGCGATGTGGGCGACTACGTATGATATGGACAATGATCTAAAGACAGATTATCACCAGCGCCTGACAGAATGGCTTAAATCCGCACAGGAACGGGATATCACGATTTCCGGCGCCCTTACCGACCCCAAAGGCGACCGGACCAGGAAGCCCTCCCAGCAGGAGGATCCGGATATGAACCTGCGCATCGTGGAAAGGCGCGATGACGGTATTGTTGTGCGCGGCGCCAAAGTCATGATTTGCGGAATTGCAGCCGCAAATGAGGTCTTTGTTTTGCCCGGCAGCAGCTATAAGGAAGAGGATGCCGATTGGGCGGTATCATTTGTAGTNNGATCCGGAGTCTTTCGACAATCCGGTGAAACAGGGCGGGATTACTCAGGCTTACCTGTTCTTCGAGGATGTTTTCATTCCCAACGAGAGAGTATTCATGGCCGGCGAATATAAGTATACCGGTTCTGCGGTGGTTAATTTCATTCTGCCGTATCGTGCGGCGATCGGTGGATGTGTGGCTGGACAGGGTGATATCAAGGTGGGTGCGGCAATATTGACTGCACGCGCCAACGGCCTGCCATCCAAGGTGTTTTCCGATAAATTGACACAAATGTATATTAATAACGAAACCACTTTCGGTATGGGTATTGCTGCTGCCGTGCTCGGTAAAAAACATCCCTCGGGAGTATGGCAGCCGGATCCATTGATTGCCAATATAAATAAGGCCCTTGTGGCCAGGCTACCCTACCAGACCTCGGTTCTGGCGCAGGATATTGCGGGAGGCATCGGAGAGACCGGATGCATGCCTTCCTATACCGATTATAATGACGAGAACTATGGATATCTGATAAAGAAATATTTGAAAGCTGCGGCATCCGCGGAGACGCGCATGCGTGCCGCCCGTCTTGTTGAATGGACCACGACCGGATCCGGTATTCCGGGCTGTATGCATGGAGGAGGTTCCGCTGATGGCGCCAAGATGTTTGTGAGACTATTCTCCGGGATGGAAAATTCCGTCAAAGTGGCCAAACGTCTGGCAGGAATTGAAGAGGAACTACCGGAACCGGCGAAGAAAAAATAAGAATATTATTATAAGCGGAGCGTTTTTTGCCCTCCGCTTTCTTTATCAAAAAAATAATTGTTTTAATAGCATATTCCCCCATTGATTTATAAATTCCATCCAAAGAAGAGTAATTTAATTAAGCATGGAGGCACTTATGAAAAAGGGACTGCTCTTTCTTTCCGTCCTTTTAATTCTTGCATCGGATTTGTATGCCGAACCATGGGAGAAAACCCTTACCTTTGATTTGAAATTAACTCAGACCGCTTATTCCGACAGCTGGACCGGCGGCGAAGCCGGAAACGTCAGCTGGGTTTCGACCCTGAACGGAATCTTTATGAAGCAGGTCACGGAGACCTTCAATAACAGGACGACTCTAAAACTCGCCTTTGGCCAGACCCATGTCCAGGACGCTGAAACAAAGGAATGGGAAAAACCTGAAAAATCGACCGACCAGATCGATATCGAAAATCTCTCCCGCCTGACGTTCGGAGGCTACATCGATCCTTATTTTGCGGTCAGGCTGGAGACTCAATTTCTGGATGCATCAGTTGATTCTATTAATAGGTATTTCAGTCCGATGTTGTTGACGGAGTCTGTCGGCGGTTCAAGGATGTTCTACAAGAAGGACAAAAATCAAATCCTGAGCCGTCTCGGATTCGCAGTTAAGCATACAATAAACAAAGTCATAGTTGATACTGCCGTCAGTGAGACAGACTGGAACACCCGCACCGATGCAGGTTTTGAATCGGTCACTGATGTAGTTTATGATTTCTCGGAGAGTCTGGGGTATATCGGCAAATTGACCATTTATAAAGCTCTTCTCTTCTCGGAAAAAGATGAAGTCGAGGGAACTCCGGAAGAGGATTACTGGAAGGCTGTTGATGTCAATTGGGAGAATACAATCTCGGCCTCAGTGGCCAAATATGTTACCGTCTCGCTTTATGTTCAATTTCTATATGATAAACAGATCGAGAAGAAAGGCCGTTTCAAAGAGACTCTCGGGCTGGGCCTTACGTACAAGATGTTTTGATAGTATCTCATGTCAGGACCGATTAGAAACGTGCTGAATTCAAGGGAAAACCAATATGGATGAAGTTGCATTTGTCTTAGATGCCGATGTGATTGTGAAAATGGCATTAGCCGTATTACTTGGTGCACTGATCGGAGTGGAGCGCGAATATCATGGACGGCCCGCCGGACTGAGGACACATATTCTGGTTTGTCTCGGTTCAACTCTCCTGATCATTGGATCCAGATCCCTTCCTATAGCAATAGAGGAGGGCCCCGGTTTTATGGGTAATTTTGTTATCGACCCGGCGCGTCTGGCAGCAGGGATAATTACCGGAATAGGTTTTCTGGGAGCAGGTGTTGTCCTCAAAACGAAAGACTTTATTCGCGGTGTTACCACAGCAGCATGCATATGGTTTGCGGCTGCTATCGGGATAATAATCGGTATGGGCTTTTACCTGATAGCGACTATCAGCGCGGTACTGGCGGTTTTTGTGCTTTTGTTTCTGGTAAAAATAAGCTCTACGATATATCCACACACCTATAAGCATGTTGTGATCGTATCTAAAGGTAAAGCCATGGATGAGTTCGCTGAGAGGTGTGAGAATCTGCTCAAGAGCTATCATGTAACGATACTCGACACCGACTATATCAGGGACAAGGCATCGGAGGAGTTCACACTGGATTATTATATCCGCAGCCGCAGCCAGGAGATTGGGCTGGAATTGATGCAGAAATTCTCCGGCCTGCCGGAGGTCGTCCAGATCAGGATAAACTAAAAATTACCGGCGAGATCTCTCTCGCCGGCTAGTGGGCAAGCAACTCAGGCTGCTGCCTGAGGGGAGGTGTGATTTATTCTACATCTCGTAGAAATTAGCCTCGTTAAGCCCTTCATCAGCACTGGATACACTATATTTTTTCATCAAACAAGTTGCTGTCCCATAAGCCCGCAAAATGCATACCGCTATGGATGTTATTGTCTAATTTTATATCAGGCAACCTGGTAGGCGATTGATAAATCCCTGCGGCAAGGCGAAAATGCCCTAAATCTATTGATGGCATCCAATACAGGCTGCCGGAATTCCAATAAAAAGTTCAAAATCAATACATTCCGGAACATGAGTCCCACCAATTAAAAACTTGACAAAAGAGATATGGTTTGCTTTCTAATCTGCATGAGAATTGGAATTTCCACCAGTTTCAACTATAAACTCCCCTTTCCCGAGAATATCAGGGCGATTGCGGATGCCGGCTTTAAATTTATATCGGTTGGGGGAAATGTCAGGCATTCGCACTACAATACCCCTGAGGGACGTGCCAGGCTGCTTGAATATAGCGGCAAATTCGGGCTCGAAATTGATTCGATTCATGCACCATATGATCCAACCTGCGATCTGACTCAAACCCAGGATATATTTGCTCAAAATGCAGTTATCGAGATAAAAAGAAGTATCACCGCGGCATCGGAGCTTGGAGTCAAAAAACTCATCGTCCATCTTTCGGCGTTCAGGCCGAGAAAACTGTCTGAGAGAATGGCCCGCATAAAGCTCACCGTTCCGGAAATAGTCAAATTTGCCGGGGAAAAACAGGTCCAGATTGCATTGGAGAATCTGGATTCTGATTCTGAGGTGTTATTTAAATATGCCATGGACTTATTTGAATCGGAAAATCTGAAATTTTGTTATGACAACGGGCATGAAATGCTATATAATGAGTCAATGGATTTGTTGAAGAAATATTCGGGACGGCTGGCTGTAATGCATATACACGACAATGACGGAGAGCGAGATTTACACCTGATTCCCTTTGAAGGTAAACTGGATTTCCCAGCTCTGGCCGGACAACTCAATAAATTGGAAAGGATTCCGGATATCACGCTGGAATGCGAGATGGAAAACAGCAATTACGCCACGGCCGAAAAATTCCTGGAAGCCGCATATAACAAGGGTATGCAATTTATAGAGATGCTCAAGCGCTGACATCTGACTCTATTCGACACAATGACTTAAATTAAATAATTATAAGATTGGACAAGCTGCCTGCCGACCTTATAATATAAGAATAGCTAATACCTTTTTGTGCCGGATCGATTTCGGCGATTGTAGTGCTGAGATGAGTAAGATCAAAATACTCTACATTATCGATGAGATTACTGACGTAAATGCGGGGACTGAAAGACAGTTGTCGCTTCTTCTCAGAAATCTGGATCGAGACATTTTTGAACCTCACCTCATGACACTGAGGGCAACTGAATGGCTGGATAACGATTATTATCCCTGCCCGGTTCATAATCTGGAGATGGGCCCGGTATTGTCTTTGTCCGGGTTCAATAAGCTGACAGAGCTGAGGTATTTCATTGCAGATAATAACTTCCACATAGTCCAGACTTATTTCCCCGATTCCAGCGTTGTCGGGGTGCTTGCAGCCCGGCAGGCGGGATGTAAGATCATAATATCCACCCGCAGAAACACCGGCTATTTCTACAATTCTCGCCTGTTGATGGCCACGAAATTTGCAAACCGTCATGTTTCCAGATTTCTCGCAAATTCTGAGCGTGTGGTCAAAGAAATTTCGGAGAAAGAGGGAATCGAACCGGGGCGTTTCTCTATAATCCACAATGGGCTCGAGGTTGAGCGTTTCAGGTTTACCGAGCAGGATGTGAAAAGTGCAAGAGTTTTCATGGGAACCGCGGAATATGAGAATCTGGTGGGGGTGGTGGCAAATTTAAGGCCGGTTAAAGCGATTGAAACATTCCTCAGGGCGGCCGCGGAAGTCAGCCATATGCGCAAAAATGTCAAGTTTGTGATCATAGGAGGCGGAGATGAAAATTATACCTCCGAAATGAAAAAAATGGCTCAGGAATTGTCGTTGAGTGAAAATATCAAATTCCTTGGTTCGGTCGATAATCCGACTTCGTTTATAAAGAACTTCGATGTCGGAGTTCTAACTTCGCGCTCGGAAGGACTCTCGAACACATTGATGGAATATGCTGCTCTGGGTATAGCATCTGTGGCCACAGATATCGGCGGGAACTCGGAGATCATTCAGCATGGAGAGACCGGTCTGATTGTTCCGCAGGATGATCCGGAAAGCACCGCAGAAGCCATTAATCAGCTGCTTGATGATAATGATAAACGTGAAAGGATGGGATCCAGGGCCGCCAAAAAGGTCTGGTCCAAATTTAACCTGAAAATTATGGTTAAACTTCACCAGGCCCTTTATACGAAGATGTATGATCGGGTGGCTGTTGAAAGAGAGATAGCCCGGGCTGAGTAATTTCCCGGATACTAGAAAAATAAGCGTCGCATTTTACTGTTTTTAAAATAATAAAAAAGAAAGTCTGATAGAAGTATCTGCTGTTATGGAGCATATACACGGAAGAGCTTTTTCTGATATACAGCCGATAACATCGAAAAATATTTTCTATATCCTGATCACAGCGCTTTCAATTGTTTTCGGCGTGCTCAATCTCATAATACCCGTCCACTATCTCGCTGCAATAATAATAATCTCCATAGCGGCCATTGTTCTATTTCTGTATCCGTTTATCGGCCTTCTGGTATATCAGTTTATCACAATCATTCAACCCGGAGTGATTTTTCCTTCACTGGCGCCGCTCCATGTCGAACGGCTCGTGGCCGTATTCCTGATAATCTCCCTCATCATAAATATCAAACTCAGGCGGGACAAGCTGATAATCACTGATCATAAACTGCTTTACCTTATGATATTTTTCATCATGTCCATGGTAATGACTATTCCGGTATCTTACTGGCCCACTCAGTCCGTGGAAAAGATCATCGAATTTATCAAGACCTTCGCATTCGTCCTGCTGATTATAAATATTCTCAAGACCAGGAGCCGTCTGCGAATATTTGTATGGGAGTACCTGATCCTGATCGGCTATATGGCGGTAAGTTCTGTAGTTGCATATAAGACCGGTAATGTGGTTGAGGCGCAGGGGATAATCCGGGCGCATGGCCTGGCTGGCACAGATCCCAATACACTTTCCGCCACCCTTGGACTTTCGCTGCCATTTCATTTGATGCTTTTCAGGATGGAGAAGCAAAAATATTTAAAAGCGCTTTCCGTATTTTTGGTGATAGTTATAATATACACCATTGTCCTGACCGGATCAAGAGCAGGATTCCTGGGCCTTGGTATGGCGGTTTTATTGAGCTGGTGGTTTTTGCCGGGAAGGTTGATCAGGCTTTTTACGCTCATTGCCGCAGGATTTGCAGTAATAGCTTTAATGCCGTCGCAGTATCAAGAGCGTTATGCCTCAATTTTTTCGAAAGAAAGGGACGCCTCATCACAAGAGCGCATAGAAGTCTGGAAAAAGGGCATTCGAATGTTCTATGACCATCCGTTTCTGGGAGTGGGCACCGGCGCTTTCGGCACTGCCAATGCCGAGGACTATTCTGATGCACGCAAGAGCTATCTAAAGGCGCACAATCTGTATATACAAACTGCCGCCGAACTGGGAATCATAGGACTGGTGTCATTTTTCGCTTATGTCGGCGCTTTGCTCTACTATATTCAAAAATACAGGAAATACATAGTTAGTAAATTCAGGAAAAGAACTTGGACATGGGGAGTTTTGACGGCGATACAGATTTCCACCTTGACCCTGTTGGTTATAGGAATGTTCGGGCACAGCCTTTACCGAATGAACTGGTTCTTCTATGGCGCTTTAGTCATTGCAGTCGGATTTTTGTTGCGCAATAATAGCCCTCGAGAGGAGGCATTGTAAATATATGTCACTGCGAGAGTACTTCACAAATCCGCTTGTAAGGCTGGCGTATTCCTTATGGAACAAAAAAGCAAGCAGAACCAATCACCTGAACATCCTTCGCGATCTGGATCAGAGCCAGTATTATGATCCGGAGCGCCTGCATTTGATGCAGGTCGAAAAATTGCGCAATATTATCATGCACGCCTACCATAATTCTGAATTCTGGCAGGTCAGGTTTAAAGATATCGGCCTTGAAGAGCAAGATATTAATAATCTATCGGATACTGATGATATTCCGAAGCTGACCCGCGAGGATGTTATTAACAATAAGGAGAGAATCGTTTCGAAAGCATTCTCCCGAGGTGAATTGACAGAAAGTGTCTCAGGGGGCACATCGGGAAGTTCTCTGTCATATTATCTTAGCAGGCATAGAGTTGACTTTAAAACTGCGGGCACTGTGAGACATAATCTGTGGGCCTCATACCGTATCGGTGATAAGCTGGCAACTGTATGGGGCGCGCCTGCTGATTTTCAAATTCATAAGAATCTCAAGACGAAAGTGCGCGACTTGTTCTGGGGAAGATCGATTGATTTCGACAGCAATATATTGACTGATGAGGCAGTCAGGAAATTCTGCCGTGAATGGGACAAATTCAGGCCGGACATTCTTGTGGCCTATGCCGGTGGGCTTGATTTCTTCGTCAAACGTGCCAGGGATATGAAGCTGAGTTTTGCTCCTCCGCGCGCCATTATAACATCCGCGGAAATCCTCACACAAGAGGCCAGAAACAATATTGAGGATTTCTTTGAAGCGAAAATATTCAATCGTTATGGATGCCGGGAATTTTCGGTTATTGCCTCGGAGTGCAGGTATCATAATGGGCTGCATATTAATGCCGAGACGCTGCTGCTCGAGTTCGAGCCGATAGATGAATTGGCCGATAAGCGCAAGCATTGCAGAGTTTTTATTACAGATCTGGAGAATGTGGCATTTCCCTTTATCAGGTACGAGCTTGGGGATGTTGTTATTGCTTCCGATGAGAAGACGCCGTGTCCATGCGGAAGAGGCTTGCCGAGAATCGATGAGGTTGGCGGAAGGGTTATGGATTATTTGAAGCTGCCCAATGGCCGCTATGCTTCCTTCACGGCAATAACGTCGACCTTTTTTCCCACTGTCAGAGGAATTATCAAGTCCAGAATCATTCAAAAAAAGATCGATAAAATACTTGTGCAAATAGTAAAAAACAACGATTTTGATGAGGAATCTTATAGCAGGTTAAGACAAGGGCTTGCCAGAGTCCTGGGTGACACAGTCGAAATCGAGCTCGAATTTCTCGAAGACATAAGCAGGGAGAAATCGGGTAAATACCGTTTCGTCATAAGCGAGGTTGCAGAATAAGATGCCATTTCTATCCTGGCTGATCAGGAAAACGACTCTGCCATTGTATCTCAGGTACAGGGGGGAGTTGGGGCAGCTCTCATATCTGGATGAATTTGCCAGCCTTGAGAAACTTTCTTCTGATGATATCCGTCAGGTTCAATTGCATGCTTTTTACAGAGTGATGGAGCATGCCTATCAATTCTGTCCCTATTACAGGGAAATTTTTGAGGATATCGGGGCAACCCCATCTGACCTTAAATCAATCGAGGATCTGCAGAAGTTTCCAATATTGACAAAAGATCTGATCAAGAAAAACCTGAGCAGTATTCTGGCAAAAAATATCGGCCCGGATAGAAGGCTGCGGTCATCTACGGGCGGCTCGACCGGCCAGCCTCTTGTATTTTATCGAGACTCGATTTGCAGGGATAAGAAATTCGCCATGCAGCTGAATTTTCTGCGCTGGTGCGGATTCCTGCCGGGCGACAAACATCTATACTTCTGGGGAGCCTCTCAGGATTATGACGGGTTGAGTACTTTAAAGGGGAGGATTGTCCAGAAGCTGGCCACTCGCAGATGGTTTGTAAATGCGGACAGCTTGAAAGCAGGGAACTTCGGTAAAACTATCGAGATGCTATCCAGATTGAAGCCGAAAATTGTTTCAGCTTACCCGAATATTATATATGCATTTGCAAAGGAAATAGAGAGGCGAAAGAAACATATTGAATTTGACAGGATCGTTGTCACGGCAGAGCAGATATTCAACCATCAACGTCAAAAGATCGAAGAGGTCTTCAATGCTGAAGTGTTCGAGCAATACGGCAGCCGTGAATTCGGTACGATAGCCAGCGAATGCGGTTATCACGACGGTTTGCATTACTTCGCACCCGGTGTCATTCTGGAGACTGCGACCAGAGATGGCATGCCTTCAGGTAACGGTCTCGGCAGCCTTCTTGTAACTGATCTTTGGAATTATGCCATGCCGCTGATTCGTTACCAGGTGGGCGATCTGGTAAAGCTTGTATCTGCTCCGTGCGAATGCGGTTGTGAGCTCCCACGGATAGGAGCTGTAGCCGGGCGGATTGTGGACGCAATAATCAGACCGGGGGGCGAGATGATTGCCGGGCAGGCCCTGATTTCTGTAATACGTAGATCGGAAATCGATGCCCGGATGCAAATAATACAGAAGGCTCCCGATCAGTTTATAATCAATTATGTTTCTGACAGAAAACTGTCAGAGGATAAGCTCCATTTTATTCGAAACGGTATTAATTCCATAATGGAACAGCAGGTAAGAATAAACTTTAACAAAGTGCAAGAAGTAGAGAGGGATAAATCAGGAAAATTCAGGTATGTAAAAAGTGATATAAGCTCTCCTTTGCAAAATGATTTCAAAAGTCCCCGCACTCATTAAATTGTAATCGGGAGAGGCAATGGCCTGGAGGATTCTATGAGCCCGGATTTGCCTTTTATGCAATGATAAACTAAGCCATTTTGGATTGATGGGATATGGTATCGATGCATCCATATAGTGTTTTGATAGCGGCCCCATCCCTGGATATTATGGGCGGGCAGTCGGTACAGGGTGATCTGCTTATAAGACATCTAAGGGCTGATGGTGTAAATGTCGGTTTTGTGCCGCATAATCCAAGGCCGCCGGGTATCCTTTATTATCTGACAAAGGTCAAGTATATACGTACAGTGATTGTGTCGATTCTCTATATCATGAGGCTCGTCAGAATGATCCCGAATTATAATATAATCCACGTTTTTTCAGCTTCTTACCGTGCATTTATTATCTCAACCGCTCCGGCGATATTGATAGCCAAATATTTTGGAAAGAAGATTGTTTTGAATTATAGATCGGGTGAATGCCGCGATCATTTGCTCAGGCAGGGTTGGATAGCAAAACCGATAATGCGGTTGGCAGATCGTATAGTTGTGCCGTCTGAATACCTGGTCAGGGAATTAGCTGATTTTGATTTGGAGGCATCGCATGTTTATAATCTGGTCGATCTTTCACAATTCAAATATAAGCCCAGAGAAAGATTCTCACCGCAAATCATAGTAGCCCGGAATCTTGAAAAGCTCTATAATATTCATGCCTCTGTCAGGGCGTTCAAATTAATCAAAAACAAATATCCTGAGGCCAGATTGACAATTCTCGGAACGGGGCAGAACGGGCACGAGATCAGGGATTTTGTGAAAAAAGAGGGTGTTTCCGATGTATTTTTTGCCGGCAGGGTCGAAAGAAATGATATAGTCAGGCTGTATGAGGAACATGATATATTTTTGAATTCTTCCGATATTGATAATATGCCGGTGTCTTTCCTGGAAGCTTATTCCAGCGGGCTGGCTGTCGTTTCCACCGCTGCCGGTGGAATCCCATATATGTGTAAAAACGGCCAAACCGGATTGCTTGTTGCCAGGAACGACCATGAGAGCCTGGCCAGGGAAATGCTCAGGATCATAGAGGATGACCACCTTGGGAAGCAGTTAACCACGTCTGCCAGAGCGGAGTGCACAAAAATCACATGGCCCTCGGTCAGAGAAGGATGGCATAGAATCTACAGGGAATTATATGATGAATGCAAATAGGCTCATGAAAGTCGGATCTAAGATCCTGCAGGGGCAGTTCCCGGAGCTTATTTTCCGGGGGAGGGAGGCTTTTGAGAAAATTGCCGAGAGGCGCAAGGTTGGCTCGGGAGAGTACGAGTTCAGCCGTGAGAGGCTGGCCGACTTAATCAAAGATAAGGAGCTGCTTGGGACCGGTCTGGCAGCAAATTTCAGAAGCCGCAATACTCCCAGGTTTTTCTTTAACACCGAGAAGATTGAATGGATGGAAAAAATCCCCGAATTTTTTCCGGCTGAATGTGAACGAAGCCTGAAGATGGCGGAGGAGATTCTCCGGGATAGATATCCTGTATTCGCGGATGAGCCGATGGATTTCGGCTCTCCTCCGAACTGGTTTCTTGAACCATCCACAGGGAAGATTTCAGAACCTGATTTTTATGATGACATACCATACCTTTGCGGTGATGCTGTGGGTGATTCCAGAGTTGTATGGGAGTTATCCCGCTTGAAGTTTATTTATCCGCTGGGGCAGGCATATATTCTGACCGGGGTGGATCGGTATGCGCTCAAAGCTTTTGGAATACTGGAAGACTGGTTCAGGCGCAATCCGCCCGGGCAGGGAATCAACTGGTGCTCATCCCTGGAATGCGCCTTCAGGATATATGCTTTGATATGGACAATCGAACTCTTCAGGAATATTGAACTTCTGGATGACCGCTTTGCCGAATTGGTGTGGTATTATGTCTATCATCTTGCGGATCATATCAACTCCCATCTCTCATTCTATTTTTCTCCCCACACACACCTGACAGGCGAAGCATTCGGTTTATTTATGGCCGGACTGTTTTTCCCGGAGTTAAATCATTCCGAGGATTTCATGACCCGCGGGCTGGAGATACTTGAAAAAGAGCTCGAGAATCAGTTTACAGAAGAGGGCGCCCATACCGAACTTTCGACCTGCTACCATCGTTACAGCCTGGATTTCTACATGCATACAATTCTTCTGGCTGAGCTCAACAATATTCCGCTGCCCCCGCTCTTCCGTGAGAAAACCGGGCAGATGGCGGAATACCTGCTGAAATTAAGGCGTCCGGACGGCCTCTGGCCGCAGCTTGGGGATTCTGATGGCGGGAAACTGGTATGGCTCGAATTCGATGATGCCCGTGACTGCACAGCTTCACTCTCCAATGCGGCGCTGCTTTTTAACCGCAGGGAATTCAATCCGGGCAAGGCACGGTTCGAATCATCCTGGTTATTTGGTATATCGGCCTGCCGGGAACATAACGACAAGAGAAATGGGGATGTAAAGCTGGATTCGGAGCATATGGAGGACTCCGGATATGCCGTGCTGCGGTCGGAAGATCAGCGAAGTTATCTCCTGTTTGACTGCGGCAGGTTCGGATCAAGGGAGGCAGCCCATAGCCATGCCGACGCGCTCTCGTTCGAGCTGGTCGTAGGAAGCGAGCCGGTATTTATCGACCCGGGAACATACTGCTATACCAAGGACAAGAGCATGAGGAACTATTTCCGCTCAGCTGCTGCGCACAATGTCTGTCTGGTGGACGATAAGGGGTGCGCTGACGAGGAGAATGTATTTGATTGGCAGTATTATTCCGATGCTGAGGTTCAGAGGGCCATATTGTCCAAATATTTTGATTTTATTTCAGCCGGAGTTGAGCGCAAAAGGACTCCCGGTTTTCAGCACCGAAGAGATATATATAGAATCGGAGACGATTATTTCATCATTTTCAACAAGGTCGTCAAGGGAATAGATGCAATTTCAAAATTCCTCTTTCATACACCCTTCTCGTCACACTCATTTTCACCAGGGCAAAATCAGATCATACTCGAATCATCGCAGCAAAGAGTGATCCTGAAACCCTTGTCAGAAATCGACTATAGATTTTCCGCTGAAAGCGGCCGCGAAAATCCGCTTTCGGGCTGGTACTCCCGTGATTATCTTGTGCTGGATAAGATAAATACCCTGATTATCGAGCCGGCACATTCAGCAAATCTTGAGATTCCGTTCTGTATTTTTCCCTCAGATAAAAAAGGAGGCTGTCCTGAGTTCAAGAATCTGGGTTCTGGATGCTGGTCGATCAGGGTGAAGGGTTTCTCAGATTTTTGGCAATTTGGGAAAGACAGTAAGTCCACCTTTTTGAGAAAAGACGAAAATTCACGGGTATCGATGTTATTTCTTGCACAGGATGGAATAATCGAAATAGCAGGTCTCAGATACTGGGAATCCGAAGTCACCGCCGGGCTGTACGGATATATCGAGGACTGCGTCCTGTTTCTCGAAGGCGAGATATCCGGAAAGTGCCGTCTCCTGACAGATAGTGTTGCCAGGGTGAAATACAGGGGCAATGAGTATGACGTCTCGATAAATGGACGATATGTCGAATTTGAGATATAAGTATGTGCGGATTTTGCGGAGTTTACTTTAAGGATACGAGCAGAAAAACAGATCAGAGACTAATACAAAAGATGGCCGACACCTTGCACCACCGTGGCCCCGACGACTCTGGCGAATATATAGATAACAATCTTGGACTTGGCTTCCGACGGCTTTCAATTATAGATTTGGCAGGCGGACACCAACCCATGTCCAACGATGATGGTTCTATCTGGATAGTATATAATGGCGAAATCTATAATCATCTTGAAATCCGCTATACACTGCAAGGCAAGCGCTATTCATACCGAACAAAATGCGATACAGAAAGTGTCATCCATGCTTATGAAGAATACGGCAAGGACTGTGTCAATCACCTGCGCGGCATGTTCGCTTTTATTATCTATGACCGGAACAGAAGAAGACTATTTGCGGCCAGAGACAGGTTAGGAATAAAACCCTTCTATTATCATGACTGCAAGGATTATCTGGCTTTCGGTTCAGAGATAAAATCGCTTTTGGCCTTTGATGAAATCCCGCGAGAGCTAAATATTGATTCTTTGGCGGAGCAGATGGCGCTCAAGTACACGCTCGATGATCAGACATTGTTTAAGGGCATAAAGAAGTTAATGCCGGGTCATACCCTGACACTTGAAAACGGCAGTATAGAAATCAGGAAGTATTGGGATATCGACTTCCAGGACTATGATTCAAGAAGATCGGAGCAGCGGTATATAGAACAATTCCATGAGCTTTTTGAAGAATCAGTGAAAATGCGGCTCATGTCCGACGTCCCGCTGGGGATGTTTCTTTCGGGAGGAATAGATTCATCGGCCGTTGCAGCCTGTATGAGCAGGATGGTTGGCCAACCGATCAAGACTTTCTCGGCAGCATTTGCGGAGAGAGCTTATAATGAGCTGGAATACAGTCGTCTGAGCGCAGAACAATGCGGGGCGGAATGTCATGAGATTACGATTACCCCAAATCAATTTTTTTCGGAATTGCCCCACCTGATTTTTCAGGAGGATGAACCGATAGCACACCCATCGTCTGTGGCGCTGTATTTTGTGGCCAGGCTGGCGAGGGATCATGTCAAGGTGGTCCTGACAGGGGAGGGCTCGGATGAACTTCTGGGAGGGTATGAGCGCTACTATCAGACACTCTATAATCTGAAGGCCGGTAGAATATTGGATCTGCCGATTTTTAAACCGGTGAAGAGATATCTGTTAAAACCTATCATAGATTTTCTGCCGGACAGATTTCCATACAAGAATAAAGCGGTCAGGACGGCAGTTTATCTCGAAAATGATCTCGATACTATATTCCTTGACAATTATTCCACATTCTCCCGTCAAATGCAGTCTTCATTATACAGCCCGAAAGTATTTAATGGCTTCAACTTCAAGAACCTTTATCAAAATTACCACAGTATTTATGGTAATTGCAATTCGGAACTTCTTTTGAATAAGCTGCTGTACGCGGATCTAAAAACCTATCTTCTGGAGCTTTTGATGAAGCAGGATCAGATGTCGATGGCGGCCTCGATTGAAAGCCGGGTGCCTTTTCTGGATCATAGACTGGTAGAATTTACCGCTTCTCTTCCGGTAAGTATGAAGATCAAGGGATTGAACACCAAGCGCATCCTGCGCAAGGCAATGGAAGGCAAAATCCCTGACCCTATTTTGTCCCGCTCAAAAAAAGGTTTTCCGGTTCCGATCGAAAAATGGTTCCGGCATGACCATAAGATGGTGGTCACCGATATTCTTTTTGATGAGCGCACCAGAAAGCGAGGTATTTTCAATCAGAAAGCAGTAGAACATATTGTGCGCAAACACGAGATCGGGGTGAGGAATTATTCGGACCAGATTTGGACTTTAATAAACTTTGAGCTCTGGCAACGCATCTTTCTGGAGAGGGAAGATTACAGTTCGATTCAACTGCTCTGATTTATGGATTGCAGTCGGATAGGTATATTGAATATTTTTGAATATGAAAATTCTCTGGATTAAATCGGATTTTTTGTATCCTGCCGATACAGGTGGGAAGATTCGCAGTTACAATATCCTGAAGCAGCTCAGCGCGGTTCATGAGGTAAGCTATCTCTGCCTGACCGAGGAAGAACCTTCCGGAGAGGCACTGGACTATTTGAGGAGTTTTTGCAGTAAGGTTGAGTGTATCCCCTTCAATCCTGACAAGAAATTCTCTCTGAGATTCTATTTGTCTTTGGTCAAAAACCTCTTCTCGGAATATCCATATGTGATAAATAAATACCGAGATCACAGGCTCGAGAAGAGAATCAATGACTTTATCGATAGCAAAGGGATAGATATCATCCTTTGTGATTTCCTCGAGATGGCTGCAAACTGCATAGATATCGATGTCCCCAAAGTGCTTTTTCAGCATAATGTGGAGGCCGAGATTTGGCGCAGACATTATGAGGTCAGCAGGAGTCTCTTAAAGAAAGCTTATCTCAAGATGGAATATCGGAAATTCTACAGTTATGAAAGACGGGCCTGCTCCGCATTTGACGATGTCCTGGTTGTATCTGAATCCGACGGCAGATTGCTTGAGAATGAATATAGTGTCAGGCATACGACATTAATCCCGACCGGTGTTGATGTTGATTATTTTAAGCCCGATGCAGGCAAAATGAAGCCTGAAAATATAGTCTTTGTGGGATCTATGGATTGGATTCCAAATCAGGATGCGGCAGAATATTTTGTGAAGGATATTTATCCCGGGATCAAATCGAGACGTCCCGATGCCAGATTTTATATTGTGGGACGCAGACCTCCGGAGCATATCCGGATTCTGGGCGAACGTGATAATTCAATTACGATTACCGGTACTGTGGATGATATCCGGCCATATGTCGATGGGGCTCGTGTCTATGTTGTGCCGATCAGGATTGGCGGCGGCACGAGGATAAAAATCTACGAAGCCCTGGCCCAGAAAAAAGCGGTGGTATCCACGACTGTAGGGGCTGAGGGATTGCCATTGACAGATGGCAAACATATTATTATAAAAGATGAGCCGAATGATTTCGCCGAGGCGGTTCTGGAGCTGATGGAGAATGAAAACTCAGCCTTGAAACTCGGCGATAGTGGACATAATTATGTGGCGGAAAACTACAGCTGGGAGAAGGTAGCTGGCAAATTTTCCGATGCGCTGGAGGATGTTTTGAAGGTGATCCATGGCCCGACAGCTGTCGTCGATAATATGGGAGAATCTCGTTAATGAAGATATCTGTTTTTGGAATGGGCTATGTGGGCTGCGTCTCTGCTGCCTGTTTTGCTGAACAGGGGCATGATGTTATCGGAGTAGATATCAATGAGTCCAAGATCGAATTCATCAATTCGGGAAAGTCCCCTGTAATAGAAGAGGGTATGGATGAATTGATTGCTCGTGTGGTCGAGAATGGCAAATTGATTGCAACGATGGACACCAAAAAGGCTGTAAATGAAAGCGAGATCACATTGATTACCGTCGGTACTCCCTCAAAAGAGAATGGCGATCTCGATCTTACCTATGTTGAAAGGGTGGCCGCCAAAATCGGATCGCTCCTGGCTAACAAGGACGGATTTCATATAGTAGCACTAAGGTCGACCGTACTTCCGGGAACTACAGAGGATTTTCTGATTCCCGTTCTGGAGCAGAATTCCGGCAAGAAAGTCTATGTCGATTTTGATGTTTACTATAATCCGGAATTCCTGCGGGAGGGCAGTTCAATTGAGGATTTTTATAATCCGCCCTTCACTGTAGTTGGCACCCATGATCCCTCGGCCTCATCGAAACTGGATGAACTATATGGATTTATCGATGCCCCCTTCTTTAAGTGCTCGATTAAAGCGGCAGAAATGCTTAAGTATGTGAACAATTCATTCCATGGGCTGAAGGTGGCTTTTGCAAACGAGATAGGAATAATCTGCAAGCGCCTGGGAATTGATTCGCATGAAGTTATGGATCTGTTTTGCAAGGATTCCAGGCTGAATCTTTCAAGCTATTATCTAAAACCCGGATTCGCTTTCGGAGGGGCATGTCTGCCCAAAGATATTCGAGCCTTGAAATATAAGTCCAAGATGCTGGATTGTGAATCCATGATCATAAATTCAATTCTGCGATCCAATGATAATCAGATTGACGAAGCCCTGCGTATGATCTTTGCATCGGGGAAAAAGAAAGTTGGACTGCTGGGGCTTGCGTTCAAATCCAGCACCGATGATTTGCGTGAATCTCCGCTTGTAACGCTGGCCGAAACTTTGATAGGCAAAGGATATGAATTGAAAATCTACGATAAAAATGTCTCGCTGGCAAAGTTGACGGGGGCTAATAAAGCCTATATCGAAAAGGAAATTCCGCATATCGAAAGCCTCCTGGCTACATCAGTGGACGAGGTCTTCAATTTCTCGGATGTAATCGTTATCGGGTCAAAGGATCCGGATATAGAATATATTGCCACGATGGATACCGATAAAGTAGTTATTGACCTGGTGCGGATAGTGGGCGATCTTTCTGAAGCTGGAGGTAACTATAGAGGGCTATGCTGGTAAAGAAGACAGCAGGCAATGCCGATTATAGTGACAGATTGCTGATTATGAAATTCTCACTAATTTGCTGTTACTGACGATAAGGATACGGTTCGNNTTCATCTGGCGGTATTCGTCCTTCAGAATCGCATACCAGATCAGATCTAGCCACATCCCACTGCGCCAGATAGACTTGCGCATTACGCCCTCCTTTTTAAATCCGACGTTTTCCAGTAATCTGGCGGAGGCAATATTGGGATGCATGACCCGGGCATAAATGCGATTCAATTTGAGCTGCTCAAAACCGAATTTCAGTACGAGTTGCAGGGCCTCCTGTGCGATACCCTGACCCCAATATTTCTTGCCCAGCCAGTATCCGGTCTCAGCTAATAAATGCTGGAAGTTCACCTGCTCGAGGCTGATCATACCGATTATCTCTTTTTCCTGTTTGTGTTCAATTCCAAAATTAAAGGCCTTTTTAGCCCTCAGGGCTGTGTGGGTGAGAGTGATGAATTGATAGGCATCGCTGATTCTATATGGATTTGGCAGAAATGTATAGCGTGAGATCTCCTCATCACGTGCATATTTGTAAATCGACTCGGCGTCGGATTTATGCACTCGCCGGAGGTTAATTTTCTGGCCCTTTAATGTCGGAAGCATTGCCTGCATAATTGTCCTCGTTTCAGCTGAGATAAATATTGTCTATCAATGCCGTATGTCAAGGAGTTAGATGCAGGAAAAATGCGGCATAATAGAAAGGAGTAATTGCGCTCAATATACGCAATGAATATTTATTTGCGCTGTAGCACTTTTTTGACTGCTGTGATTATGTCCGGCGCTTTCAGGTGGTAGGCCGCCATCAACTCATCGGGCTTCCCCGAGCGGCCAAAGGAATCCTTTATACCAACGAATTCCATTGGAACAGCTTTATTTCTGACTACGACCTCGGCTACAGCCGATCCAAAGCCGCCCAATATCTGATGTTCCTCGGCTGTGACTATGGCCCCGCATTCAACGGCAGCCTTGGTGATGATATTCTCGTCGATTGGCTTGACTGTGTGAATATTTATGACCCGGGCATCAATGCCTTCCTTTTCCAGTTCTCCGGCAGCCTCCAACGCCTCATACAGCATGACCCCGCAGGCCAGTATGGCCGCATCCCCGCCGTCACGATATAAAACCCCTTCACCGAATTTAAAAACACTATCTTCGCTGGTTACAACCGGGACGTTTTCACGTCCGAAGCGGATATAAACAGGACCGTCGATATCTATCGCGGCTAATGTCGCCTTGCGCGTTTCGTAATAATCACAGGGGACAATCACTTTCATATTGGGAAGGGAGCGCAGGATCGAAATCTCCTCCAGNNNNCGGAGCATATCCAGGCAGCGGCAAGTTGCGAAGGCGCCATAAGTGGTGAAGAAGGGTATTTTCCCGGTAAGCGATAATCCCGCGGCAACATTGGCCATGTTCTGTTCTGCAATTCCGACCTCAATAAAGCGTTCCGGAAATTTCTCGGCAAAGAAGTTGACATTGGTGGAATCGCGCAAATCACCTACCAGCACCACAACATTTGGGTATTTCTCGCCGGCATCCACCAGACCATGGCCGAAACCTACACGAGTTTTTTTCATCTCAACCATTGAAAAGCCTCGCAGACCATTCGGCATACGAAGTCCCAAGTTGGGCCAGCGCTTTCTCTCCCTGATCCGGTTTTGGCGGCTTGCCGTGCCATTCAGCCAGACCCTCCATGAATGATACCCCCTTACCCATCACGGTATGGCCGATAATTACCGACGGTTTGCCCACATATTCGAAGGAGGCTTTCAAGGCTCCCACAATTTCACTCATATCATGCCCATCGATCTCATAGACATTCCATCCGAATGACCAATATTTCTCGGCCAGCGAGGCTATATTCATGACTTCCTCAGTTACACCGTCGATTTGCCGGTGATTGTAATCGATCAGGGCGCAGAGATTATCGAGCCGGTAATGAGCAGCGAACATAACCGCTTCCCATATCGAGCCTTCCTGTTGCTCCCCGTCACCCATAAAGCAGTAAACATTCCGTTCGCTTCCATCCATTTTGATGCCATAGGCCGCACCGCAGGAGATTGACAAACCCTGGCCCAAAGATCCGGCCGAGACCTCGATGCCCGGGGTATGCAGGCAATTGGGATGTCCTTCCAGATGGCTTCCGAATTCTCTGAATGTCATCAGGTCTTTAAGCGGAAAATAGCCGGCTTCCGCCAGTACTGAATATATCAGCGGGCTGACATGCCCGATGGAGAAGAAATTGAGGTCGCGCTCGGGATCATCCGGCCTATTTGGATCGTAATTCAGGATATTAAAATACAGGGAAACGGCCATATCAGTGCAGGAGAGAGGCCCGCCGGAATGGCCGCTCTGGGATTCGATCAGAAGGGTTATGATATCGCGCCTGATCTCCAGCGCCTTTTGATTTAGCTGCTCGATATCGAAATTAAACGGATTCAATTAGTATCCTGGATAATAGTCACTTTAATTAAGGGGAAAAAATAGGGGAGAAGAAGAACATTGTCAATTTTTTTATGTGCTTGCTTTTATTAGGACGACAGTAGTACTGTTAAATATTATTTTGATTCCAGCATAATCTGGTCATAGATCATTTCGACCTTCTCTTTGAGTTCTTTCAGGGTGCCGTCATTTTCGATCACGAAGTCAGAAGCGGCCATAAACTCCTCGCGGCTTTTCTGAGAACTTATACGATCGCTGATCTCATTTTCAGTAAGCCCTTCCGCTTTTAAGCGCAGTAGTTGCGTGTCCGGCGCAGATACTACGCACACGGTCCAGTCCATTTTTTCGTGCCATCCCCAGTCAACCAGCAGGGCTGCATCGATAATTGCCATCCCGCATTCAGGATCAATCGAGCAGTGGTCCATTTCCTCTTTAAGTCTTTGCAGCAGTGGGGGATGGACGATTCTATTCAGCATTTCTCTCTTTTCCGCTGAGGCGAAGACTATCTTGCCAAGTTCTCTTCTTTTCAAAACCCCTTGTGGTGTAACAATTTGTGGCCCGAAAGCGCGTATGAGCTTGGAGAGAATATGGGGAGTTTCCTCCACAACTTCCTTGCCAATCTGGTCGGCTGATATCACTTTTCCGCCGAATTTTGCAAATTCCCTTGCGACTGTGGATTTACCGGAGGCGATTTGTCCGGTTATGCCGAGTTTTATCATACATATTCCTATATGCTACAAACAGTTAAATTGTTGCATTTATTTTTTTATTTGCCTCAGTCGGTCAATTATTTTGAGAATCTTCCGATTTAAATTTAAGAAATATTAGGATAATTGGCAAATAAAGGTAATTACCCCGGGCGTATATTATATGGCACTGGGGGTAATTTCAGCTTTGTGAGACCAATCCTTAAAGCGAATCATTAATTTTTTTATCTTGACTTTATTTATTAAATTTTAGTAAACTCCCCATAGGAGATATGGGGATTAGCCCTGGCCCTAATTTTTTGAGGGCTTTTTGGGAAGGCTGTGTTGAAGGTATGATGGTCATGGATGACAACCATCCACTAAGGATTGGGGATTTACAACCGCACGGTGGCCGCGGAATGGGGGCAGTCAATAATTATTGTAAAAATGCAAGAGAGCTATATGTACATGGAGGCTTTCAAGCAAAGGAGGTGTGTATAGGCTTTCGTTACAGATCTTACCCAAAAAAATCATATCTTTCCAGCCAGGGCATTTTGATTTAGATAAAAATGTTCAATGGTGCAGTATGTCTAATTTCCAGCAAGGAGGTGTAGAGTACCAAATTTGTTAATGCATATCTTATAATTTTTTTCCTAACAACAAAGTGAGGAGGTTTCACCTTGTTTAAACACAAACTGATTTTATACCTGTTGACTGCGGCGGTTGCATTACTGCTTCTGTCATCGACAGCCTTCGCAGCCAATGTAGGTAAAGTCGCGGGCAGGGTAGTGGACCGTGAGACCGGGGAAGGCTTACCGACAGTAGCCGTCCAGCTGGTAGGAACCAACATGGGCGCCCTGACTGATGTCGACGGGCAATATACTATTTTAAATGTGCCCGTGGGCGAATATGACATTAAGGCCGAGCTGGTCGGTTATCAGCCGATTGAAAAGCGCGGGATCTTTGTCTCGGTGGACCTGACCACCTATGTTGACTTCGAGCTCACTTCCAGGGCGATCGATGTCGGCGAGGTTCAGGTTGTTGAGGCCGAGCGCCCGCTGGTCATCAGAGACCAGACAGCCACCCTGCGTCTTGTCTCGGGAGACGAGATTCAGAATCTCCCGACTGATGACTACCAGGATGTCATTGGTTTCTCTACCGGGGTTGTCTCTTTCAAGGATAACTTCGGCACGCGTCAGCGCGGTGGAGACGAAACGTCCAATAATCCTACTTTGCATATTCGTGGTGGCCGTCAGAATGAGGTAGCCTACATGGTCGATGGATTCGACACCAAGGACCCGTTGACAGGTTTGGCAAACCTAAGTATAAACAACAACTCAATCGAAGAGATATCGATTACAACCGGCGGATTCAATGCCGAGTACGGCTGGATTGCCTCAGGCGCAGTTCAGGTAACCACCAAAGAAGGCGTGAGGAATTACTCCGGTAATATCGAGGGTGTAACCAGTAATTTTACTGACGATTATGGTTACAATAGTTATTCGGTCGATTTCACCGGCCCCATTCTTCCGGGCAATGAGAAGCTATCATTCTTCGTCTCAGGCGAGCGCCGGGTGGAGGATGATCGTGAGCCTCATGCGCTGAATAACAATGATCGTCTGCCAAATAATGACCTGCGTGGGTGGACCTGGCAGGGTAAATTACGTTATGATGTTACCCCAAGTTTCATAGCGCGTTTTGGCATCCTTGGCTCATATGATGAATTCGATCGTTATGATCGCTCTTATCACTTCAATCAGCCGCATATGGTCCAGATTGAGGATAGGAATAATTCATTCTATCTGCAGTTTACCCATAATGTCAGCGCGAAAACGTTCTGGACAGCCAAGGCAAATTATTTCGAGACCTACAGATTCCTTGGCGACGGCGTGTTTTTCGATGATCCCTGGGCTTATGCAGCTGAACTGGTTCCTACATTCAACGATACCAAGCTGTTCTGGCCGGGCGATGATCCTGAAACCGAAGAAGATGAATCTCGGCTTTTTGATGATTTCACCAAGAGGCAATCGGCATATTATGGCGTTGACTTCGATATTACCTCGCAGCTGAACTCCGAAAACGAAGTCAAATTCGGTCTGGAGTACCAGAGGCATACATTGCGCTGGCTGCGTCATGCCACGCCCAGAAGGCTTTATCAGGGCCCTGATGGCGGTTTTGATGATGTGGACAACTACGGATATGAAATCGTATTCGAGTATGATACTGATTCCAATATCGTGGGCGCATCCATCGAGGATCTTGATGACGGCTGGAATGCCGCCAAGCATCCCTATACTTTTGCCGCCTTCCTCCAGGATAAGTTCGAGTGGGAAGGCCTGGTGGTCAATGCTGGTTTACGTTACGATTACCTGAACGTAAATACTGAGCGTTTGATCAATGATGAGCTTCCGCTGGATCCGTTTGACTTAGGTTCTCAGCCGGATGCGACCGAGGAAGAGATTCAGATGGCACAGGAATTGAATCCGGAGGATCTCGAGTCGGCCAAGGCTGAACAGAGATTGTCGCCTCGTCTGGGTATCGGATTCCCGGTTACAGACAGGACAGTTTTCCACCTCTACTACGGTAAGTTTTTCCAGCGACCTGAGCTTCAGTATCTGTATACCAGCTATGATTATCTCGAGTACATGGTGCGCGAGGCTCCCTATTATAATCCAGTCGGAAATCCGAATCTTGAGCCTGAGGAAACGACAGCCTATGAGGTCGGTTTAACCCATCAGCTGGGTGACAATACAAGATTCGATGTGACAGCGTATTATAAGGATATCAAGAATCTCACACAGGTCATAAACCAGCCTTCATTCCCGAATTCTTTCGCCACTTATCGTAATCAGGATTATGGCACAGTTAAGGGTCTGGAGTTTGCGATGAAAATGCGAAGAACCCGGAATATAGCCTTTGATATCGCATATACGCTTCAATATGCCAATGGAACAGGTTCTTACGCAACTTCTCAGCAGAATATTGCCTGGACCAATTCAGAGCGTCCAGTGACTGTTGCTCCTCTGACATTTGACCAGAGACACAAGGTCACAGCCATCGTCGACGTTCGTAGCGGCAGGGGTGAAGGACCCAGACTCGGCGATTTCTATCCTCTTGAAAAGACCGGCATCAATGCGGTCTTTAGTGTGGCTTCTGGTACGCCATATTCGCCATCGGAAATCTTTAACGAGGTTACGTTGGCATCCGTATCGCCGAATCCGGCCGCTCCGATTAACTCCCGTTACGGCCCGTGGACCTACAGGCTTGATCTTAAGGCCAACAGGACCTTCAATATTGCCAATCTCGATCTGGATTTCTATGTCTGGGTACTCAATGTCTTTGACACAGAGAATGCGGTTGCTGTTTATGAAGGTACGGGTAAACCGGATGATACCGGCTGGCTGGCAACTGAACCCGGACAGGTATTTATCGATACCTATACCGAGCCAGATCCCGATTATGGCAATATGAATGGTCAAGAGCAATATGAGTTCCGTCAGAAGGATCCGAGAAATTATGGTATTCCTCGCATGATCCGTCTGGGCATGAGACTCAGCTTTTAAATGGGAAGTTTAAGGAGGAAAGGATGCGATTAATAAAGACTATTATCTTTCTCGTCTGCCTGGCGATGCTTACCTCGGTTGCCTGGGGTGTGTCGAGTCAGACCGGGAAGGTGCAGTCGTCAAACCAGGCCCAGCTCTTAGATACGCGGACATACCTGGATGTTAACAACTTGCTCTGTTTCGTCTATAATGATGGAAACTATGCGTATGACAATGCTAACCTCCTGGGCAAAACTGACGGTCTCTACTTCCCGCGCGGAACCAAGAAGACCGTCATATATGCGGCCGGTATCTGGATCGGGGCCAAGGTTGCAGACGACCTTAGAGTAACAGTGGCGGAATACGGTAGTGAATTTGTGCCGGGGCCGATGGCGAATGGTACGTTCATTCCGGACAACGCCAGTTTCAAAGTATATAAGATCAACCGTGGTGATAATGATGAGAGCAATCCTGACTGGGCCAACTGGCCCGTGGATCAAGGCGCCCCGGTTGATGAAGAAGGCGAACCGGCGCTTCTGGGAGACCAGATGTGCTGGTCCGTTTATAACGATGCTGATGCGGCCTCGCATAACATTGACGCCGGGTCTTCAGATCCTCTAGGAATTGAAATCCAGCAGTCGACATTTGCATATGGCCGTTCCGGAGCACTGGGACAGATCATATTCATGAAATTCGTAATCATCAACAAGGGAGGAAATCAGCTCGATAGTACCTTTATTTCTCTCTGGGCTGATCCCGACCTTGGCGATGCCAGTGATGACCTTGTCGGCTGCGATACGATCCTGTCAATGGGTTATTGCTATAACGAAGCTGGCGGCGATGCCATATATGGTAATACTCCTCCGGCAGTAGGTTTCGACTTCTTCCAGGGACCGATCATTGAGACCGGAAATATGGACGATTCGGCCAAGTTCCAGGGTGAATGGATTTATGGTTATGTAAATCTGCCCATGACTTCATTCAACAAGTATATCAACGGAACTGACCCACACAGTCCAATCGAGACCTACAATTATATGCGCGGTGATTCAATCAGCGGTGCGCCCCTGGTAAATCCTGATGGCGACACCACCAAGTTCATGCATCCCGGAGACCCTGTCACGGGTACGGGATGGCTGGACGTTGCCGCAGATGACCGCCGTTACATGATGACAACCGGCCCGTTCACAATGCTTCCGGGAGACACTCAGGAAGTTGTGGCGGCCATAGTTGTCGGTCAGGGCGGCGACCGTCTCTCCAGTATCACTGAGATGAAGACTGTGGACGAGCAGGCCCAGATTGTATTTGACCTTAACTTCGATATACCAGTTCCTCCGCCCACCCCGGAGGTATTTGCCCGCGGTTATGACGGCGCTATCGATCTGACCTGGGAAAACACCTCAGAGGATCATTACCAGGATTATGTCGATAAACTGGGTGAATTCTACATCTTTGAAGGCTATAATATTTACCAGGCTTTGTCACCCTCCGGTCCATGGACCAAGGTGGCGACCTACGACTATGATGCTGCTTCATCAGTGCGCACATTCGAAGAAGTAGCCGGTGAATATTATATTACCTGTGATTCAGTAGAAGGCGAATGGGTTTGTGACTCGGTTGAACGGCCCTGGGACTTCCAGTTGATTTATGCCGATGTCGTTAATAACGATGCTGGCGGCGTAGAGAAGGTAATCACCCAGTCAGGAAGCGAAAGCGGCCTGGTAAACCACCTCTTCATTGACAGGAATTTCCTTGATGGTGGTCCGATTATTGATAATCGTCCCTACTATTTCGCAATTTCGCCATATTCAGTAAATATCCAGGAAGTGGGTCCAGAAGATTCAGTCTTCAGTGGCGTTAACTTCCTGGGTTTCAATGCCGCGACCCTGGAAGGTACCAAGGTTCCAATTACCGTGGTGCCCAAGAGCTCTGGGGCTGTGTTGATCGATACTGCAACTCACACAGAAGGACCATCACAGGGTATGGTTGTGGTTGAATATCTCAACTATATGAATGAAGAACCGGAAGATTACACGGTTACCTTCAATGAAGATGGTACCTGGAATCTTACCCGTGGTGAAGGCACTCCGGTGCTTTCCAATCAGGAAAATCAAGCCGGCGGATATGATTATGATATTATTGATGGTCTAATGGTTCGTGTGATGGGTCCTGAAGGCGGAATTGCCCCCGCCGGAAATACTGAGAATGGTGGCGTAATCGAGACTCAGAATGCCGAAGGGCCGGTATCTCCGCCAGATAACGTATTCTGGTCGCTAAACTCCACTGGAGATTACTATGTTTCCTCGAATCTTTCCGGCGGCAGTGACGAGGCCCGTGCAAGGTTTAACCGTAACGGTCTAATAGGTTGGGAATCATGGGAAATTCGTTTCACTGAAGGCGGCAGTGAGTATTATGATTATTTTTCACTGGAAAAGATGGATAACAGAGCTCCCTTCGAAATCTGGCATTACAGCGAAGATGCAACTGAACCAGATTATCGCAATATGTTTGAGTTTATTGATGATGATGAATCCGGCGATTGGTCTTATGGAGATCTTGTATATGTTATAGAACAAGAGTATTCTGAACCTCTTCCGGATGAATCGCCGGGGATCTGGCCCGACGAATATCATCTGCATCGCATTAAATTCAATGATTACTCTGGTGAACTTACTGCTCCGCCGACAGGGACGGTTGTTAGATTTAATTCCACTATTCCCAACGGTACAGCGGACATTTATACGTTCACCACCAAGCCGATCGGTATGCAGGATGGTACGGTTGTTGGTCTGACTTTAGACGATGTTAAGGTTGTTCCAAATCCTTACTACAACTACTCGATCCTTGAGTCAGATCAGTTTGATCGTATAATCAAGTTCACAAATCTGCCGCCGACCAGGTGCACAATTAGAATCTTCAACATCGCAGGTGATCTCGTCCGCGAGATGGTCAAGGAAGACGAGGCCGCCGCGGAATTTGTCTGGGATGTTAAGACTAACAGCGGCCTGTTCGTTGCCTCCGGTATCTATGTCTGGTACATAGAAGCTGAGGGCATCGGAGACACATTCGGTAAAATGATTGTGTTCACCGAGGTCGAACAGCTTAACACTTATTAGGCGGGGAGGAATTATAATGAAGATAAAAGTACTTTGCTTTACGTTAGTTGCAATGCTTTTGTGCTCTGCGGCCCTCTACGCCGGAGGTGATGAGCGTATTGGTACCTCGGGTGCACAAGAGCTGAGAATCCCTGTCGGTAGTCGTATGTCTGCCCTGGCGGGTGCGGGAGTGGCTGAGGCAGTTGGTGCTGAAGCCCTCTACTGGAACCCGGCCGGAGTTTCATTCTATGACGGCACTGAGGTTATGTTTACTCATCTTCAGTATTTTGCCGACATCGATGTCAACTATTTTGCCGCTTCCACGGCAATCGAGGACTTTGGTTCCATAGGTCTGTCCGCAAAGGTTGTCAGCTTTGGCGACATAGAGAAAACCACCATACTTGCTCCAGACGGCACCGGTGAAATTCTCTCACCCAGCTATTCGGTAATCGGCCTTACATATTCCAGGAGATTTACCGACAGGGTGGCGTTCGGCGCCACCGGTATGCTGATCAACGAGAGAATTGACCAGCTCTCAGCCACAGGCGTGGCCTTCGACTTTGGTTTTATCTATGATCCCGGCTGGCAGGGGCTCAGATTTGGTCTCGTGGTCAAGAACTACGGCCCGGCGATGAGCTTTTCCGGTTCCGACTTTGATGTCGACAATGACGTTCCCGGAGCCGAGCCAGGAACACCGGACAGAACCTTCCGTTCACAGTCAGCAGAATTTGAGTTGCCGTCTTCAGTTCAGATAGGCGCTTCCTGGAACCTGCTTCGACAGGAGCAGAACAGCGCCACCATCATGGGACTCTTCCAGTCCAATAACTTCTCGGAAGACGAGTTCCGTGGCGGAATCGAATATGCCTTTAACAATATGTTCTTCCTGCGGGGCGGTTATGTCGGCTCGACGCAGGATGAGTATATGTTTGGGCCTACATTCGGTGCTGGCCTGCAGATGAGCTGGGGCAATACAACGCTTGCCCTGGATTACTCATGGATGCAGACTGAGTTCTTCGACAACAACCAGTTCTTCACCGTGAAGTTTGGTTTCTAAGTCGAATAACGGATAGATTAAAGGCCGTCCATTACGGACGGCCTTTTTTTGTGCCCCGTGCAGTCGGGATCCCTATCCCGAATGTGATTAAGTGATTGGATTCATTTACCTTGCATACAAAAAAGCGCCAGGCTAGGGAACCTGACGCCCACATCAGTAGAGATATAAAAGACTGGTTACGCTTCCATCTTCAAATTCTCGGGCGTGAAACCTGCCTCCAGAGATTCATCGGTAAACTTGCCGTCTTTGCGAACCAGCTTATCATCGAAGTAAATTTCACCGCCGCCGTAGTCGGGAGTCTGGATCATAACGAGGTCCCAGTGGATGTCAGACTTGTTTCCATTGGGAGCTTCATCATAACATGCCCCGGGCGTCAGATGGATAGACCCGCCTATCTTCTCATCAAAAAGCGTGTCCTTCATAGGCATGGTGATCATCGGATTCAGGCCAAGCGAAAATTCGCCTATATAACGGGCATTCTCATCGGTATCAAGAACTTTGTTGAGCTTGTTTTCAGGACCCTTGCAGGTAGCNNTCTTTGAGAGAGGGAGTATTATACTGTATGATGCCGTTGACAGACTCGCGCACCGGGGCGGTGTAGACTTCACCGTCAGGAATGTTGCGTGTGCCGTCACATTTGACAACACCAATATCTTTGATCGAGAAAGTCAAATCTGTGTCGCCCGGACCCATCAGCCTGACTTTTTCAGTCTGCTGCATGAGCTTCACCAGCGGGTCCATAGCTTTGGACATCTTGGCGTAATCTACATTGCAGACATCATAGTAAAATTCTTCAAATTTTTCCTGCGGCATCTGAGCCAGCTGAGACATAGCGTTATTAGGGAATCTCATCACGCACCATTTTGTTTGGCGGACACGCTGTTCCAGATGCACCGGACGATAAAACAGCTTATTGAATGCAGCCATTCTCTCTTCCGGGATATCTGCCAGATCGAAAGGATTATCGGAGCCGCGGATTCCCAGATATGCAGAGGACTTCTTCATCATTGCCAGATGAAACCCGGCCATCTCCTTGAATTGCTCATCTGTGGCGGTTTGCAGAAACTGACGCAGGATCGATTCATCATTGTAGAACCAGAAAGGTATGCCGCCTTTTTCGGTCGCCTGACGAATGCATTCCTTGCCCAACTCCATAGCTTCCTTACCCTTCATCTCGATGTAAATATGCTCTCCGGGTTGAAGGTCGGTGGAATAGTTGATCAGTGTACGGGCCAGAATCTCATTGCGTTTATCCTTCATCTCATTTCCTTTCGTTTGAATTTTAATCGGGCAATTTAAACAAAATGAGAGGATATGGCAAGGGCTTTAGAATTGAGGCAGAAAGAGACTTCTAACGAGAAACTTGTTGTGCAGGTCATCAGACTTGCCGCCGCCAGTTCCAAGGAACTGGCATAATTATGGGCGATGCGAGCAATAGGTTTGGCCCACTCACTTTTTCATTAGCTTCTTGATTAGCTGAATCTGCCCGGTGTGGTAGAGGTCATGGGAGGCAATCCCCAGAATAGTGATATAGTTCGGAACTTTGGCGCGAACAGGAACATACTCAAGCTTTGAAGGGGGAAGGTCGGCGACAGTTTCTCTCAGGAGCAGGTGCATATCATGCAGAAGAGAGACGGTCCGGTGCCAGTTTTTCGTATCCAATACCTCAGGCAATTCAATCCAGTCGCTGCCTTTGTAAGGGAATGAGCCCTGTTTCTCGCCGGTCATCCGGCGCCGCACCGCATATTTCCAGTAAGCACAATGCAGCACGATCTCCCAGATATTATGCCGTTTCTTTCCCGGACGCCAGAGCACCTGCTTCAGTCTCAGACCTCTAAGCGATCCTTTCAGTGTAGTGCCATGCCACGCCTTGGAATAATAAGCCTGGTCGAGTTCTTCAAGTAGTAGTTTAACTCGCCCGTCTAAACGCCTTGTTACCATATGCATTCCTTTTTATTAAAATTTTCTAAACATGTTCATTATGAAATCTGTTTCGACGATACTGCCGATTATTATGGCAACCGCCGAAACCAGATATGCAACGCCCAGCAGTTTTAATCCGCCCCTGAAAGCCGCCCACCTTGTGACGAATCCAAAGCCCCTGTAAAAGATTGTCCAGAAGACCATTGAAAGTGTAGCACAGATTACCAGGAAGTAGCCGCCGAATTCCATCAAAAACGTTATCCAGATGTGTGTTGATGCAGGCGTCTGCGCGAATACCACACCCTGGACGAATTTGCCGAAAACCGAGAGAGTGATCGGCAGAACAAATACCGCTCTTATGATCATCGTGATATTGGCTGCGATCCAGTTATTGAGAAAAATCAGGCCGCGCATGCCCCAGTGGTTGCCGGAGAACAGGAATTTATTGCGGAGCTCATCATGCCATGACCTGTAGTCCTGAAGCAGATCTCCATACCCGGGGACATATGTTTCGAGTGAACGGGAGAGTGTTCCGACGTCTGAATTCAGAAGATCGCGGTATTCGACCCAGTGCTGTTTGCCCGCCAGATACCCCGCNNCATGGATCAGATCTCCAGGATGATGTAATACCTATTCTTCTTCATTTCCGGTCAGTTGTTTGTATACGGCCTCGGCTTCTCGTCGTACTATGAAGGCCGAGTCCCATACAAAATCGCCGGACTTACCAAGAATCTCGAACAGCGCGGTCTGGAGATCATGTTTCTGATCATCAGTTAGGAAACCATTGTGAGAAAGCTTGCCGAGTGATCGTATGGCCTTTGCACGCACTCCTGAATACTCGTCCTTGGTTTTGGGAAGAAGCTTGGCAAAAATCTCATTGCGCTGATCCTCTGGCACTTTATCCGGCTTGATAACCTCGCTGATTTTCCCCAATGATCTGGCGGCAGAGTCGCGAACCTCGCGGTCGGCATCATCCAGAGCCGACAGCATAAGCGGAATGGCTTTGGAAATCCTGTTGTCGCTGATCTTTCCGAGTGCATAGAGAATGAAAGCTTTTTCTGCCGGGTGACGTGAATGCTGGTAAGCTTCCATCAGTGGTTTTACGCTGGCCGCGCCCATTTTGCCCAGAACGACTGCAAGATTAAACTCGACCTTGAAATCGGAATCCGCCAACATCTCGAGAAGATAGGGGATACAAAGCTCACCCTGAGAAACCAGGACCTTCACCGCCTCATTTACGACTCCCTGGTATTGGGGGCTTTCATAGGTATCATGAGTAAATACCGAGGCCACCGCCTGCAGAGCCTGGCGGTAATCCTCGCCTTCGAGGGTGGGGATGTTTTCCTTAAACCACTCCAGCCCCATGGAAATTCTTTCGGGATCATCCGATGTAATTAGCTTTAAAGCGTTAACGAGAGTGTGTCTTCTTATGGTCAATTTCATTCCTCCTGAACCATGACAGATTAACAGATCTCGAGAAAGGAATATGGAAATAAAATATTAAATTCGGATAATGTCAACCTGATTGATTATGGCTGTTTTTATAGCCCTTGTATTCGGTGAAATAATCCCGGGATAGCCTGTGTATCAGGGGCAGGAGCAGGAGCAGGGCGATCAGGTTAGGCAGCGCCATGAGAGCATTCCCGATATCGCATAGATTCCAGACCAGACTGATTTTTATGGATGCTCCCAGAGGTATAAACAGGAGGAAAATCCAGCGATATATGAAGCGTCTTTCACGTCCAAATAGATATTCGAAACCCTTTTCACCATAATACGACCAGCTTATTAATGTGGAGAAAGCAAAAAATGCCAGCCCAATCGAGACGATCACATGTCCCCAGTGCGGAATGAATGAATTGAAGGCATAGGATGTGAGTTCGGGACCCTGCACGATAGTCCAGTCTTTGGTCATAATGATAATTAACGCAGTCATGGAGCAAATTATAATTGTATCGATAAACGGTCCCAGCATCGCTACCAGACCTTCGCGCACAGGCTTGTCTGTTTTGGCAGCGGCGTGAGCCATCGGCGCTGTGCCGAGGCCGGATTCATTAGAGAAGATGCCTCGGGCAACACCATGACGAAGGGCTAGCATAAAGGCCGATCCTGCCATTCCGCCAGTCACGGCATCAGGTCTGAAAGCTGATTTGAATATCAGATTAAACGCTGCTGCGGCCATATCAAGATGTGTGAGTATTATAAAGAGCGAACCGGCCACGTAGAAGATCGACATGATCGGCACAATCTTCGAGGCCACCTGCCCGATGCGTTTGATACCGCCGATAATTACAAGTCCGATCAAGGCCGCCAGCATAAGCCCCACAATCAGCTTGAACCAGAAATCGGAGGCGTCGGCAAGATTTCCGTAGGCCAGACCCGAAAGGGCGTTCGCGACAGAATTGGCCTGGGCCATATTGCCGATTCCAAAGGCGGCTATGGCGGTGAAGAAGGCGAAGATTACAGCCAGGAACTTAAACTTGGGTCCGAGACCCATCTCGATGTAATACATGGGCCCGCCGCGCACATAACCGTCAGGATCGATCTTGCGGAATTTCTGCGCCAGGGTGCAGGAGGTGAATTTCAAGGCCATTCCAAAAAGCGCAGTCAGCCACATCCAGAATATTGCACCCGGCCCGCCCCAGTAGATAGCCTCAGCCACGCCGACTATATTGCCGGTGCCGATCGTGGCCGAGAGTGCGGCGGAAAGAGCCTGGAAATGTGTGATTGCGCCTTCATGTTCAGGTTTGTCGTATTTGCCGGATATTAATTCGATTCCATGCTTGAAGCCCCGGAACTGTACGAATTTCAGTGTGACAGAGATTATCAATCCGGCGCCGAGAAGGGTAAAGGCCAGTGGCGCCGACCAGAGGAAGCCCGAGATGCTGCTAGTCCAGTTGGTTAAGGTCTCTACGATTCCCATGATGAATTTTTATAACCTGTTTTTGGAAATGTGTCAACGATAAATTCACGATGCCCCGCATCTTTAAAGATGAGATATAAAGATAGGTTTGGCTTTAAAAGAAAAAAGGGAAGGGCCCGGAGGCTCTCCCCTTGATAGGCGTGTTTCTGGTACCAACCGCTAAAGCAGTCTGGCGCCATTTATTTGATGATTAGAAGTTCATGCAGGGACCGGGACAGTTGTCGCCCCAGTTGCGACGCATACCCCAGCCGCCGTCGTCATCGTCATCATCACCGAACCTGCCCGGGCCAAAGCCCTGGCATTCTCCATGGAATCCTCTTCCGCGATCACCCTTGCCGCGCATGCCGTCATGCATAAATCTCATCATTCTGGGATGATCCTTGAAGAACTCTTTCTGCTCATCAGTAAGGATATTTCTCATATTGAGATGATTCTCCATGCGCATCTTACTGATCCTGGTTTTCAGCGCGCCGATCTCATCCAGTTTGCTGTTAATCTCGGACTGCGAGGCGTCGTTGCGAATAAGTTCCCGCAGTTCAACCTGTAAGACTCGAAGATCGGCACGAAGCGGGATCATTTCCTTCTGATGTTCGGCTCTCAGCTCATCCATCTGCTCGCGCTGCTCGGTTGTGAATTCCGGAAAATCATCTCTGTCAGCAAATCTCTGCTGACGAGGCTGTGCAAAAGCGGTTGAAAGTCCGAATACTAACAACGCCAGTACCGTGAAAATAAGTATGTGCCTCTTCATAGTGCACCTCCATTTGATGTTTTATTGTTACCGTTTTCAATTCTATCCTGTACAGAATCGTTATCGAAAAATCTTCTATGCATCTTGCCCCGATGATCCATTCCTCGTCCGAAACCACGCATCATGGGACGATCGAATTCCCGGTCCATATGCTCCATAAAAGACCGCATCATTATGCGCCGCTGTTCCTGGTTGAAAATCTGCCTGTCGCTCATAAGATGCTGTATTGTCTTTCTCTTGATTTGTGTTTGCAGATTGCCAAGTTGAACAACCATGCCGTCAATCATATCCATATCCGGGTTGTCACTCATCAATTCATCCATCATCGTCCTGTGCATTTCGCGGTATTGCCTGATCGAAGGTCCCACATTTTCCCAGTAAGCCTTGCGGGATTCCTCGATCTGCACTATCTGTTCCTGGGTCAGATCGAGCCTCTGTCTCATGGGATGCGGCGGCATATCGCCTCGCCATTCAGGAGGAGATTCGGGCGGTTCCTTGGACCAGCGTTCATATAATATTGTGGTTGTTGCCGCCAGGTTTACGACGGTCAGAATTACCAGGAGGAATATGAATACTTTCTTACTCATTTTGACCCTCCTCGCTGGTTATCTCATAATAGATTTCAGGCACTGCGAGATCGGTAGAGAGGTCGAAATAATCCATTCCGTAATACTCGGTCAGAGTGACATCATCGGTATCCGCAGTGGCATAATCCCGCACAGCCACCCCGCTCCCGAGGAAATATCCGGCGATGATTGCGCCGATTAAGGCAATTGAAGCTATGGCCGGACGCGCCTTGCCTGAGAAATATTCCCAGATTTCAGAGAGCGAAACCTTCTCATCTTCATACTTCTCCACCCTCTCTTCCAGGCGGTTCATGAAATCGGGGGAGAGTTCAATCTCCTCGGATTCGTCGGCGGAATTATAAACGGCCTCAAATCTGTTAAAGAGAGCGCGGCATTCCTGGCATTCATCCAGATGTTTCCGGAAGTCTTTTTCCTGCGAGTCTTCCAGATTTCCCTCGATGAACTCGATCAGCCTGTCTTTTATTTCCTTGCAATCTCTCATATCAACCTCATTTCGATCTATTGGACACAGATATTTTCCAAACCTTGCATTTTATCCCAGCTTTTTAAGCAAAATTCCCTGTAAGGCCTTCCTGGCTCTGTGGATACGGGTCTCGATATTCGGCACGGAGAGTTTTAAGGTCTCCGCAACCTCTTTATAAGAGAGGCCTTCTAATTTGTTGAGAATTAATGGGATGCGGTATTTCTCAGGCAGTTCGTCAAGGGCCTCATATAATATCTTCTTGTTTTGCTTAGATTCCATGGCTTGATCCGGATTTAAGGTTTCCGGTGCGGCCTTAGAGACTATTATCTCATCCCCATAATCCGATTTTTCACGTTTATGTTTTCTGATGAAGTTAAGGGATGTGTTAACCGTTATGCGGTGAATCCAGGTGGAAAGAGCCGAGTCGCCCTTGAATTTTTTGGCTTTTTTCCAGATCGTGAAGAAAACATCCTGCGCGATATCCTCCGCATCCTGACGGTTGCGTGTAAATCTATAAGCGAGGCTCACCACCTTCTGTTGGTGCCTGTTTACAAGCAGGCGGAAAGCGTTATTATCCTTTTGGGCGACAGCCTTTATCAGATCCGGATCATTCATAACATTACTTTCAAATTAAGACACAATTTAAGACAATAACTTGCATATGAAAAAGATAAAACAGCGTTTGTAGATATTTTACTGAACAGTAGATTATTTCCTGCGTAATTAATGTAAGTTTAAATGTTGTGTTGACCTGTGCCACTTTATGAATTAAATTCAGAATATGCAGTCGCGAATCGCTTTAGTACTTATATTTATTATCGCCCTGGCGTTTTATTGCTCGGATGATAATCCCAGCGCGCCGGTGGAAGAGCCGGAAGGGCTGAGAAATCTGGTACGGGTGGAAAGTGATACGACACAGGCGGGGTCACGTCTCAGCCTGGATGTCTTCCTCGAGAATAAGGAACCCCTGACCGGGATTGTAATTCCGCTGGAATTTCAAAGCGAGTTCATCACGATCGACTCGATTTCGTTTGCCGATGTCCGCCTGGAATTAAACCAGTTGTCCGGCGGGCTTGTTTATCAGGAAAATCATCAGGTCATTTTCTGGTATTATCCTGACGTCGATGAGGTTGTGGATTCGGGATCGGGCAAGGTATTTTCGATATATGTGTGGGTCTGGGGTAATGCTCCTGCCGAGGATATCGTGATCGACACGACCACGATCAACGGCTCCTCGAAGCTGGGCTTTTCCGATTCGGCCTATATTTTCATGACGCCGGACTTCGAGGAAGGCATACTCAGTGTCGAGACCTTTTAAGAAAGTCCGAAAACCGGTGACATCGCATTGTAAATAAAGCCTCCAACTTCAAGCAAAATATGACAGTCTGGCATCAAAAAGTATTTGACTTTAGCTGGTTTGAGATATAGATATTTGCTGTCCCGCGATATGGTACTAGCCGTATCCTACGAATGCCGGAGTGGCGGAATTGGTAGACGCAAGGGACTTAAAATCCCTCGGTAGGCAACTACCGTGCCGGTTCGATTCCGGCCCCCGGCATTTGCATATTACCCCCCAAAATGAAAAGCCGGCTGTCACACCGGCTCAATCATATGAAATTTCGGGACGATCCTATGGATGTTCCTGATAAGGCCAACAGGGAATATCCCAGTGTTCGGGGGCGCAATCGCCTGGAGGACTGCCGCCCACGAAAACAAAGTTGATAATATAAATGGCATCGGAGATATTCACGGTGTAGTCCTCGTTGACATCTCCGCAGGCATAATTCGGATAGGGAGGCGGGCCATCGATAAAGACATAATTTATGATATAGACCGCATCTGATACATTGGAATAGGAATCATCATTGACATCACCGCACATCCCCCAGCCCGTATTCCATTCAAAACATATCTCGTAATTCTCTATAAATGCGAAGCCCTTATCCAGCAAATCCCGCAAACCGGTTAGTCCGGTCAGGCTGACTGCCTTGACCCTGCAGAATTCGAGGGTGTCATCAGTCGCCAGCATGCCGCCATAGAAGACGTTCAGGATTCGCATCTCGGTGCCGTTGGCCGAATCAGTGAAAAGATCGAAGCTGCCTGCAACCTGCTGCAGTTTGTTGTACAATGTATCCGGGTACCAGCCTTGAGAGAAATACGCATAATCATAACCGTTTATTGCCGCTGCACCAAATGCAGCGTTGCTGCCATCATAAACCCGTAAGGCCGCTGCAATGTTGGTGCCGTTGTGATGACCGGTCATGTAGACCATCTCATACTCGGGATCAATGAATCCGGCATCGATGGATGAATCCGGATCACAATCCCAGTTGGATTCCTCACCCACTATAAAGTCGCTCAGGGCTGCTCCCGAGGTGTTCCAGAGAGTTACTTTCTCGATCAAAACCGAGGTGTCCGGGCTTCCGGGCACAAAGTACTCGATCTTGCCCTCAACACTGCCGTCAGGGGTCGACCAGAGACTTTCGGTCTTGTAGTAACCGGTTCCTGAACCCGGGCTGCCGACTTCGGATACGGTTATGCCGCTCAAAGCGATCATGTGCAGATTACTTGAATCCCGGGTGATGGCATCACTGAACATCTTGATTGTGCTGCCCTCCTGCCAGCCAACTGCAAGGGCTTCATGATAAAGCGGAGTGATCGAATCGCCGCCGCAGTCATAGAATTGCATGTTGCCTGTGGGATCATCCCCCTGATGTCCGGCCTGCGGAGTGTTCCACAGATCGACTATCCAGCAGCCGGAGGATATCCTTGCATATTCAGCGGTGTACGCAGGGAGAGCGAAGAGGAGGAGAATACCAATGATTAATTGAGAATTTCTCATATGTAACCTCCTAATATTCATTCGGGCAACAGTCACCGCCTTGACCTTCCCATCCACCAGGACAGCAATCACCCGGGGGCGGTCCGCCTATAAACACATAATTTATCATAAACACAGCATCGGATACATTTACAAAACAATCTCCATTGGCGTCCCCGCATGCCAGCACTGGTTGAGGTACACTACCACCAATGAATACATAGTTGATTATCCAAACGGCATCGCTGACCACTCCCGGAGCACCATCACTATTAGCATCTCCGCATAGTCCATGACATGAAAGCTCAACATGAAATAACACATCAACATAATAAGGACTGTTAAAAGTATTTGGAGCCGCAAGAGTTATCTGGGCCAAATAATCATCATAGATTAGCGCCTCGGCTGTAGCTTTTATTATGGCGGTACCCGGAGCGGTTCCGGATGATGGCTCTACTGTAAGCCAACTTGCACCCCATGAGGCGGTCCAGTTCAACAGTTCAGATGACGGATTTAATATCGTGATAGTATCTGTTATGGTGTCCGTGACGAATTCAACGGATTCAATAGAGAATGCATCCCGTGTAAGATCAAAGATCGCCTGCTCAGTGGTGCAGCCCTGGCCGAGTGCACCAACCGATTCGTTGCAATTACTATTGGGCGGCAGGCATTCGGAGATATCCATAAGCTGAAAATCGTATGCCGATGGATTGCAGAAGAATGGATTCGAGGAGAAGTTATCATTGATAGTCTCGAAGCCGTTGAGACAGCCGACCCAATTGCCATCAGAGTTGCCGTAAACATCGCTGCAACTTATATCGAAGCTCAGCGGAAAAGCACAAACCACCGGATATTCGAAGCTGTTAAAGGCGATAATGCAATTACTGATGACAGTATTGGAATGGCTGGTTGATATTGCGGAGGCATTATTAGCTCTGTTCCAGGCGAATGTGCAGTTTTCAATAGTCACATTCGCACCTTTCGCATAAACAGCGCCTGATCCAGCTGCCTGATTTTCATAAAAGATGCAGTTTTCAAATGACAGCGAGATTGCTTCGCTTTCACAGAGAAATGCTCCACCGCTGCCGTAATTGTTAATGGTTACTGAATTCTCAAGAAATTCACAGCCGCTGAATCTGGCATAGATGCTGTCGTCGTCATTATTGTACAAATATACCGCACCGCCATTTCTTGAGACATTTTCAATGAACCGGCATTCTTGAACAGTGATCCCTGCATTATAGCAGGAGATTGCAGCGCCATTGTCTATGCCGGTATTATCTTCGAAGATGCAGTATTTTATTGTGGGTGAAGAGTTCTCGGCGTAAATACCTCCGCCCCTGTAACGGTTATGTTCGACCGACCCATATCCGCCTGTTATCGTAAATCCTTCGATTATAGCGGAACTGTCTTGACCACCGTCCAGGCGGAATGCACGATGCGGATTCTCCTGCGTGCCCTGGGGATCTATGGCAGTCAAATCAGGGCCCATCTCAGATTTGACAACTATAGACTTTCCGCCAAAATCCAGGTCGCGGTTGTTATCACCGGCATAAGTCCCTGGCGCTACAAGAACTGTATCGCCCTCAAGGGCCGCGTCAATGCCCTGCTGGATAGTAGGCTGATCTGCGGGAACATGGATAGTCGCAGACATGGCCGATCCATCGATCATTAATATCAAAGCTAAAATTGTAATTGCGTACTTGAACATCATTACCTCCCTATATCTCTTTTTTTCTAAAATGGGCAACAGTCTCCGCCCTGACCCCAGTTCCCGGGTGAGCAGTCGCCCGGTTCAGCTCCGCCGATGAAGACAAAGTTTATAATCCAGATCGCATCCTGCAAGGCGGCCGCACCGTCCGTATTAGCATCACCGCATGCGAGTACCGGCTGCGGAGGCGGTCCTCCGACGAATATGTAGTTGACGAGCCAGATAGCATCGCTGATATTAACAGATCCATCAGCGTTTGTATCCCCGCAGATGCCCTGACAGTCCGCGCCGGCAGATTGAAGCGGCATAATCAGGGCAATTACCATGATTAATAGCAGGTTTTTTTTCATAATGGCCTCCTGTTTGAGTGCCACGGTGAGGGTAAAATAATGCTGTCAATCGCAGATTTCTAAGTCTGCGAGGCAGAAAAGCGGCAAATAAAATCTACAGAAAATTAAATTATTGTCAATATATTAAAAAAAATCGCCTGTCAAAATCTGTCAGTTTATTGAACAGGTTTAAATACAATTATGTAAACCCTTTAGTTGTAACGAATTACAAATTCGCATTAAATGAGCAATTGGACTCCAGAAGGCTAAAAAGCCTTGACAAAAATCGAATCGTGATTAATTTTAAATTGATTACTTACGGTTAATACCGATCATAGCAGAAAAGTATTTGGGACCTGAGTTTCATGGCTGGGGGTCATGAATAATTGAGCTTTCTGCAATGGATTTTGTTTGAAAATATTTCAGATCATACAGGAGGAAAAATGAGTAAACTCACATCCTTTTTAGGGGCTGTAATGCTGTCGCTTGCCCTCGTGGGATTTTTGTACGCGGCCGACAGCGAGAATCAGAACGCCAATCAATCACAATCCATAGAAGTTTCTGATGGCCAGAATGAAACGTCCGCTTCGGATCCCGATAAGGTTCCACCAGAGGTAACCTGTCCTGATCCTTCCACGATCATGGCCTGCGAGGAAGGCGAGGTTGAGGTACCCGGGTTTACAGTGTATGATGTTGAGAATGATATTGAGAGTATTGTATCCTCGATTGGCACTTATGTCGACGGGAGCGTCTTTTTCACACCGACTGCTGCGGGTGATTATGAGATTATTCTGACTGTAACGGATTCACACGGATTTGTAGTCAGCTGTACAACGACGGTCACCATTGAATTTAATACTGCTCCCACCTGCACTGTCCCTGAGGGCGGTTTGATAATGCAATGCACGCCCACAGAGGTATGTCTGCCGGTTTCGGCTGATGATGTTGACGGCAATCTTGTCGGATGCGAGGTCTTTTCCGGCCCCGGCGAAATCATCGATGGAAACTGGTGCTATACTCCTATGGGTTCAGAGACAGTCGATGTGACAGTCAAGTGTATCGATGAATGCGGCGCCTTCTGCCAGTCATCATTCAGTATCGAATTTGTCGTCCAGGAGAATTGGGCCGTACTTACAGTGGACCGCACCGGTTCCATGTCCCTGACAAACGCTTTCGACGAATCCAGAATATTGAGGGCCAAGAATCTGGCTCATGATGAAATCGATAAGCTGCTGGATGAAAACGATACCGATTATCCCGGTGTCTTCGAAGTGGCAATATACTATTTCAATTCCACGGAGGGTGTGATTCTGGCTCAGGATTTCACCTCTGATGCCCTGACCCTGCATGACGCCATTGACGCAATTCCCGGACCGCGCCACGACACACCGCTGGCGGCTGCGATGTGCCAGTCGCATTGCGATTTGCCGGAGCTGGATGGCGAATGCAACAGGTATGTGATTACATACACCGATGGACTTGAAAATGCCAGCACGGAAGAAGATATCTGCGAACTTTGTGTGGAATGCAATCAATATATACCTACCGGGTGGAATTTCGACTGTGACCCCAATAATCCCTCCAGCTGTACCGATTGGCAGCTCTGTCTGGCCGACAAATTCTCCCAGAGTGGTGTCAATTTGATGCATTATTTCGGAAATCCGATCAATCCTTTCGATAAAGGAATGGCCGCCGACGGCCTGGAAGATTTGTACTTCCTCAAATATACTGCAGAGCAGAGTGATGGACAGTTGATTTATCATTCCGATCTCGAGGAGACATGCGGCGATGCCAATGGGGATGGCGTACTGAATGTCAGCGATGCTATCTATATAATTAATTACATCTTCATACCCGGAAGCCCCGCTCCTGAACCTTTGGATGCAGGTGATGCCAACTGGGACGGCGGTATTAATGTTAGCGATGCTATATTCATTATGGAGTATGTGTTTTCAGGAAACGAGCCTCCCAAATGTGCTCTGGAATAATCAGAATATAACTTTTATAAAATCCGCCCATTTTTAAAAATGGGCGGATTTTTTTATATGGATTTGAGTTGCGATTTTTATTATGCTTAAAATTGAGAGCTGTTAAAAATCAGAGTACCTGAGCTCTTTTTTTGATGCACAAATGTTTAGATTTTAACTCCGGGGGAATAAAAAACGCTAATATGGATCAAACGTATCCAATATAATTGTTTTTTCTCTCGTATGCTTTTTATGATATCAGGGAGTTGATATATGGAATTGGAAAACAGCTATAAATATTGCAGGTCTTTGAAGCATCTGGGAATGGAATACCCGCTTCTGGCCACCAACCTTTTGCCGGAGGATAAGAAAAATTCAATTGCCGCCACGCTCGCATCCTTCCGCGTAATCATAGACAGAATACATAATTCACTGGGTGAAACCAGCATCGATCGTTTGAACAAAAATGAAATCCGATCCATGATAAAGGATTGGAAGTCAATGGTGCAGGAGGCCCGGCAGGGCAAATGCCGCGAACATGAGGTCTGCCTGGCGCTGGCGGACACCTTTGACAAGTTCAATATCCCAACTGAGCCCTGGGATGATTTCAGCAATGCTTTGAATTTCCATCTGGATAATGTGAGCATTGCTGATGAAAAAGCATTTCAAGACTACTGCCGCTGGACATATGGTTCGAGTGTTTATAACTATATACACATTCTCGCTTCCAATGATAACGGCCAGGGATATATCCTGAACTTCAAGCCGGAGTTTATATCGGACGATCTTGCTGCATTGTTTTTTATAACTCACACTCTGACCGATATAGCGCATGATCTCACCAGTACACGGGACGGCTTCATTTTTATACCCCGGACTGTTCTGGATCGGCATGGAATTTCCAAACGCGATCTATTGAATTATTACAAGCGGGGTGAGGTCGATAACCGCTTCAGGAGACTGATTGATGAGTATTACCACATGGGACGGGAATATGAGCTCTTTGCTCGTGAAAAGCTGGTGCTCATCAGGGGTGAACTCCAGAAAGAGGACTGGTTCATACTCGATTTGCTTCTGAATATATACTCCAATTTTCTGCACAGGATCTGGGAATATCCCGAGGCCATCTTCCGCGGCGGCTTCCCGATCGATCCGGCAATGGTCTTCATCAACGCCATGAAATTGCAGAAGGATCTGGGCTTGAACTTTAGGCAGGATTTATCCAGGCTGCTCTCACAGTCTGTAACCTGATCCCACTATTATTTTCAATATAAATATTTTTGATGATTTTTGCATCCAAGTTGTCTATCTATTAGAGGATAGATTTAATTGGAGGTGTGGGATGAATAAGTTAGTAAGTATTGTTTTCAATTTGGTCGTGCTTATGGGATCGGTTGTTCTGGCTGATTCAGAGAGCGGCCGTTATATTATCGTTTCGGGCGAAGGCGAGGTAGTTGCCGAAGCTGATCAGATATCCTTTTCATTTGAAATCGAAACTCGGGATAAAGACCTCGAGGCTGCCAAAAAAGTGAATGACGACAAGCTTGAAAAGGTAAAAGAGATTTTTAAGCTCTTTACGATCGCGAGTGAAGATATTAAAGTCTCGAGCTTCAAGGTATACCCGCATTATGATTATGAGGATGGTAAAATCAAAAGATTTGAGATCTCAAGGGAGGTTGAGGTAACATTGAGGGAAATCAATAAGTATGAACCCCTGATTGATGCTTTGATAGAAGCGGAGGTTTATGATATCGGAGGGCTGTCCTATGAACTCTCAAATAGTGCTGAATTAAATAAGCTCGCCAGGGAAAATGCACTTGACGAAGCCAGAAACAAAGCCAGAGAAATGGCTGAATATTACGGCATGAAATTAGGCGAGGTCATATATATTAGCGAAGGAAGCAGCCCTTCATTCTTTAATTCCTTTGGTTTTGGAGCATCGCAAGCCAGGGTTCATACATTGACTATGCCATCCGATAGCCCTATGATATTAAAGGGTCGAAAAACCATAAAGGCCAGCATCATTGTCAAATTCGAACTAATCGACTGAAGAATGAGATAATATCTATGATTTCCTTACGAATATTGATCGTGGATGATGAAAAGAGCCAGCGCGAGATGTTGGGCGATTACCTGTCGAAGAAGGGTTACCGCATCGAGACTGCCGGCTCTGGCGCCGAGGCTTTGAAGAAGTACGAAAGCGGAAATTTCGAGATTGCATTATTGGATCAGAAGATGCCGGGTATGGACGGAATCGAACTTCTCTCGAAACTCAAAGAGATCGACCCGGAATTGCAGGCGATTCTCATCACTGCCCATGGCACTGTGGAGACTGCTGTGAGGGCAATGCGCGAGGGAGCTTATCATTACATAACGAAGCCGATTGTAAATCTCGATGAGCTTCTGGAGCTGATAAGAAGGGCAGGGGAGAGACATTTTCTTCTGAAGGAAAACAAGATTCTGAAAGAGGAACTGAAGGAAAACATCGGAGATTTCTCCATAATCGGCGACAGCAAAGCCATGCGCAAAGTATTGTCGACCGTAAGCTCTGTGGCTGCTGCTGATACCACGGTTCTACTGACTGGCGAATCCGGAACGGGAAAGGAATTGGTTGCACATGCCATACATGGTAAATCTCCGCGCGCGGAGAATCCTTTTATAACCATCAACTGTGCGGCCATACCGGAAAATCTCCTGGAGTCCGAGCTTTTCGGCCATACCAAGGGGGCATTTACCGGGGCGACATCGGCTCGTGAAGGCAAGTTCTCCCTGGCTGATCACGGCACTTTATTTCTTGATGAAATCGGGGAGATACCGGTAAATATTCAAGTCAAACTCCTGCGTGCGATCGAAGAGAAATCTTTCGAGAAGGTGGGGGGAAATACTCCAATCAATGTTGATGTGCGAATCATCGCAGCGACAAATCGCGATCTTAAAGTGGAGATGGAAAAGGGTAATTTCAGGGAGGATTTATTTTATCGTTTAAATGTAATAAATCTTGAATTGCCGCCCCTACGCAACCGCCGCGAGGATATCATGCCCCTGGTGGATCATTACGCCGAACATTTCAGTAAGAAACTCAACAAAAAGGTCTCAGGTATTACACCCGAAGCCAAGGATATGCTTTTACGTTATCCGTGGCCGGGCAATGTGCGCGAATTGGTCAATGTGATCGAGAGGGCAATAGTCCTTCTGCGAGGTGATGTAATTGATGCTTCTGATTTGCCCCTGACTGTGGAGGAAAAACCGGCAGCCGCTGACAAATATTTTACTGAAAGCGAAATCCCCAGCATCCAGGAGGTGGAGAGGGAGCACATAAAGAGGACTCTTGATTTTACTGACTGGAACTTCAATAAGACCGCGGATATCCTGGGTATTCACAGAAACACACTGCGCCTGAAAATCAAGGAATATAATCTCTCCAAACCCGAATAAAAAATCCCGCCCGTTATTGCAGGCGGGATTCTTCAATTATCTATAATAATCAGCAATCAGGTTCTCCGTCACCATTGGTGTCGCAGGGAGCATTGCCGCCAACGAAAACATAATTTATGATCATCACCGCATCGGAGACATTAACGCCGCCGTCACAATTGGGATCAGCTGCCTCTAATGGATCAGGCGCGGTCGAACCCAGGAAAACATAATTGATTACCATGACCGCATCGGACACATTAACTGCCTCATCGCCATTTGAATCACCGCAGATATACGGTACTCCGATATTCACACTGAATTCCTGCTGATCAAAACTTCCAGGGGCATCCATGACCTGAGCTGTAAATGTGAAGATGCCGGCCTCAGGAGGCGTCCCCGAGAGTATACCATCAGCAGAAAGAGACAGCCCTGTGCCATCCAGATCATTGTTGAGATCGCTCCAGGCCAATGGTGCTGTTCCGCCTTCTGATTGGAGCTGGTAAGAGTATGGCTCGGTTTCCAGTCCCTCCGGCAGGACAGAGGTTGTTATGCTGACTTCGGGATTAATGACTATCTGAAGCACTTTCTCATCTGACGATGATGTCACATCAATCGCACGTGCAGTGAAGCTGATTGGATCTGTCGCCGCGGGTGTGCCGGATACAATGCCGTCCAGCGAAAGCGTCAAGCCGGTGCCATCAAGACCATTGTCAAAATCAAACCAGTTCAGTTCGCCGGTTCCGCCTGTGGCTTCAAGCTGCTGTTCATATGCGATTCCCGCCGTCCAATCCGGCATACTCTCAGTAGTGATGGAGACAGCCGGATTTATCGTGAAGCTGAATTCCTGCGTATCAAATGCTCCCACGTTGTCGATTGCGCGGGCGGTAAAGCTAATCGGCCCGGTACCAGTTGGAGTACCCGATATAGCCCCGTCGACTGAGATATTTAACCCGGTTCCTTCCAGTCCAAGACTGTGATCACTCCAGATCAGGTTTCCAGTTCCGCCGGTTGCCAGGAGCTGTTCAGAATAGGCTATTCCAGTCGTCCAGTCCGGCAATAAGAGGGAGACAATACTGACAGCCGGGTTTACCTCAAACTGATAAACTCTTTCATCAGTTGCTCCGGCAAAGTCCGTGACCTCAGCCGTAAAGCTGATAGTCATTTCCGAGGTCACTGTTCCGGAAAGTAATCCGCTGGAGGACAGGCTTAATCCTGTTCCGTCCAGATCACCGAATTTATCTGACCATGATTGCGGGGAGGTTCCGCCCGTAAATTCAAGCTGCTGCTGATATTCTTTTCCTGCCGTCCAATCGGGCAGGGATACGGTTGTTATTAAGATTTCCTCATTTATTGTAAAGGAATAAGTCCTTTCGTCAAACTCCCCAACCTCGTCTTCTACATGAGCAGTGAAAATGATTTCACCGCTTGAACCGGGAGTCCCCGAAAGCAAGCCGCTGGAAGACAGGCTCAAGCCGGTGCCTGCCAGATCGCCGTTTTTATCGCTCCAGGTAATCTCACCACTGCCGCCCAGATGCTGCAGCTGCATGGTGCAGGGCATTCCCATGGTCCAGTCAGGTAAGGTATCTGTAATGATAATCAGGGTGGAATCATAACATTCGTATATTTTGACCCAGACATCATCCACCGCAGCCTCTACAACAGAGCCGTCCCCCAGATCAGAGGCATCGAACCTGAGTTTCATCTGGTTAGTTGGAGTTACAAAGTCGCTGGCCCAAAAACTCTTTTCATACCATCCGCCCTCAACCTCTGCACCCGTGGGACCTACGGTTTCCACCAGGGTCCAATTAGTACCGTCGTCATTCGAAATATAAATCTCCATCACGTCTGTATATGGCGCGGCGCCAAACATATTGTTGAACCAGCGGGCATAATGAAATTTGCCGTCACCGGCCGACAGATCGAAGCTGGGCGAAATCAATGTCGTAGTACCGCCGTCAACGTCTGAATTGTCATCCTGGTTGTCGGTCAGGTAACATGCGCCGGATCCGTCAAAATCAGTCGGGGGATCACCGCGGTCACCTCCACCGATGGGCACACCGCGTTCCCATGGTCCATCTGTTACACTGCCTGATACCGTCCAGCCCTGGTCAGTTTCAAAATTATCTTCAAATGAGACTGTCACTGCCGTTGCAACTACTGCTGCAAAAGGCGATTCGGGGCCGGGATCATTGAATGTGCCGTTGGCCACTTCATCCGCCGAAACATAAAATTCAACTATGCTGTCGCAATTGCTCGGAGGAAGCGTAGCCCCGTAATTATTGGGTGACACTTCCGTCATTTGTATTGAAGTATAGGCGCCTCCATTTATACGATAGTGAAGCAATCCTGAGCTTGGAACCGGAGTACCGCCAAGAAATCCAGAGACAACAACATCAAATGCCGTGGACTGTTCAGGTATCAATGTTTCCGGGACTCCGTTGGGATATGCGAAAGTCACCGAGGGGCCCGGAGTAGAAACACCGACAGCATTCCATGCATGCGAGGCTTCCGTGGCCCAGGTTCCTGCTGAATCGAGGTCAAGGGCTGCAGATATTGTTGCCAGTGCTGCCTGATGATAGTCCGTTGTAGAGGTCCAGTAGAATGCATTCGCCTGATAGGCGATGGACATTGCATTCTGCACCCCGATTCCGGTGACAGTCACATCATGATGAGTGCCGCCGTCCGACAGCAGATAAAACCATTTATTACCGACACCGCTGTTTGTATGCACGCCGCAGTAATCATTAAATGGAGATGGCGAGCAGTTCACGACGTCGATCCAGTACGGATCTGATGTGCCGTAATAGTCAGGATCACCTTTTGCATGCGGATCCGACATGTCTCTGAAACCATCCCCGGACAATTGACCGTTTTCTCCCATCAGCCAGTCCGGTGTATCCAAAGTATCGTGAGCAAACTCGAATGCGGCTCCAATCATATCAGAAAATGACTCGTTCAAAGCACCCGGTTCTTTCTGGTAGACAAGCCCGGAGGTATATTCAGTTATTGCATGTCCCCATTCGTGAGCGATAACATCGGGACAGCCGGCCAGCGAGCGCCATCCTGTTGCCCAGCTCCAGATCACAATCCTGCTGCCGTCCCAGTAGGCGTTATTATCGCCGTCGCCGCTGTAATTTACTATAGTAAGCATGCTGGCGCCGTTGTTGTCATAGCCGTTACGGTTGAAATGAGAAACCATATAGTCGTAGACCAATCCAGTGTATACATGACCGTCGACTGCCGGCGCCTGGGTCGAGGTTGTGCCCCAAATATTGTCATCGTCAGTTGCGATCGAGCCGGGAAGAGTAGAACCAGCTATATTTGTCTGGATATAATTGCCGTCCGGCATCAGGCCGTCATGGCCATGAGGATTATTGTTCAATTGCCTGGTGTAATCTTTCATTTCATAGGTGCTGCCGGTAAAATCCGTGTCGATGTGATTGCGTGGAAGTCCCATCACACCCGTACCTGTCCCTATGTCATTCTCATCCATTATGCGGTTTGCTTTGAAGATTATCTCTCCGCTCTTGGCATCTATGAAGTATTCCCAGCGGCCCATGGGGGTATCGGAATACAGAAACATTCGCCATGCGAGATAAATCTCATCCTCCCAGGGGAAAAGTACCAGTTCCGCTTCGCCCGGATTCGATTCGCCAAAGGATTGACGCAGATCTTCATATGCGATATTGACAGCTTGAGCGCTGAGAATATTGGGATCGGGATCGATATCTATGTACGGTTCATAATTACCGTTTACGGTTTTTAACGAACCATCGGCTGTAAAATGAGCGATCATCTCACCGCCTATCACTCTCAGGCCCTGATATGTTTGATTCATGCGCACGTGCCGCTTGCCGCGAGGATCAATATCAATTCTTTTTAATATTAATTCATCCGAGGGACTCTCCATTTTAAAGGCGCCTTTATTATTCTCAAAGAAGTCCAGAGCTGTCTGAAATTCATTGCCGCGCGAGGCTTTCCGGGTCATAAGTTCACCCTGAACAAATTCCACTACGCCTTTTTCATTTTCCTGGTAAAGAGTTAAATTCTGGTTATTCCTGAGATTATTCGGCCCCATGAATCCGTCTTCATTATCAGCACCAAACAGCAATCCGATAATCAGTGCAGATAATAACAATGCTAAGAGAATATTTTTCATCCCGGTTCCTCCAATGATATTTCTTTGAAATATGCTCTAAAAAACCTGCTTCGCATAAAAAGCGGTAAATCGGGTTCATCAAAAAAGAAGAATGTTTAGTATAACTCAATGTATGATAACACATTATTTTCATCTGTCAACAAATATTGTTAATCTGGTTTGATTTTGTATGGAATAAGATCTACCGTCATATCCGGGTTCAAATTAAAAAAATATGTGCATTTATCATTAATCGACCTATTTTATAATCATGAATACAACACATGATAACAATTATGACAAGAAAGCTGCCGAATACAACTGGCGCGGGCCGGAAATCAGCTTCGGATTGGCTTATGCGCATATCAATCCGGGTGAGTCTCTGCTTGATCTGGGAATAGGAACAGGTCTAAGCTCGGAACCATTTGCAAGAGCCGGCTTGAAGGTTTATGGCATGGACATTTCGGGGCAGATGCTGGATATTTGCCGCGAAAAGGGATTTGCACGGGAACTGAAGAAGCATGACCTGAAGAGGATTCCATATCCCTATAAAGACTATTCATTCAATCATGTGCTGGCGCTGTCAGTTTTTCTTTCACTCGAGAGCCTGGAACAAATTTTTAGCGAGGTTTCCAGAATTATCAGACTGCATGGTACGTTCAGCTTTACCGCGGAAGATATAAGGCCGTGGCAATCGAATAGATATTTGCTTGATCCTGATGATCACTCGAAAGAACCGGATCCTGCCAGAGCTTTGACCGTCTATCGGCACAGCTTTGATTATGTAAAGAATTCCCTTGAGAGTAATGGCTTCGAACTCTTGAAATGGATCGAGTTTCTGGTCTATCAAAG
>JABAHP010000626.1_pt1 | contig 80766 bp, 68 predicted proteins | sample 7062081 | NCBI WGS metagenome assembly JABAHP01 (sample SAMN14534357, study PRJNA622989) | marine sediment metagenome | biome: marine biome [ENVO:00000428]; feature: marine pelagic biome [ENVO:01000023]; material: deep marine sediment [ENVO:00002113] | place: India: Gulf of Kutch | collected...
CTGCACACCAACTCCATGGACGAGGCCCTGGCGCTCCCGTCGGAGAAGGCGGTGCGCATAGCGCTACGGACCCAGCAGATCCTGGCCCACGAGTCGGGCGTCACCGCCACCATCGACCCCCTGGCGGGCAGCTACTTCGTGGAGTGGATGACGGACCACATGGAAGATGAGACGTACAAGTACTTCGACCGCATCGACGCCCTGGGCGGCGTGATTGGCGCCCTGGGCACGGGCTTCTTCCACAGGGAGATCGCCGACGCAGCCTACCGGTACCAGCGGGAGACGGACGACATGCGACGCATCATCGTGGGCGTGAACAAGTACGGCACGGAGCACGACCCCATCCCCCTCCTCGAGATGGACCCCGAGGGCGAGCGCAAGCAGATCGCCCGGCTGGAGCGCATCCGCAGCGACCGGGACCACAGCAAGTGGGAGGCCAAGCTGGACGCCCTCCGGAAGGCCGCCGAGGGCGAGGAGAACACCATGCCCTACATCATGGAGGCGGTCCAGGCCGAGGCCACCCTGGGCGAGACCGCCGGCGTGCTCCGCGAGGTCTTCGGAGAGTACTGGGACCCGCCGATCTACTGAGCGAGGGACGACGGGGCACGAGGTGATGGAAGATGGCAGGTGGAGAGGACGAGGACCCCAGGCGGCTCCGGGAGGCCCAGGTCTGGTGGGAGCGGGAGAGGCTCGCCCCGATGTGCGAGGCCAACCCCGAGCGGTGCGAGGGGTTCCTCACGGGCTCGTTCGAGGAGGTGCCCCGGCTGCTCACCCCGGCCCACCTGGAGGACTGGGACTACTCGGGGCGACTGGGCTTCCCAGGTGAGCTCCCCTTCACCCGGGGCGTTCAGCCCACCATGTACCGGGGCCGCCTCTGGACGATGCGCCAGTACGCCGGCTTCGCCACCGCCGAGGAGTCCAACGCCCGCTACAAGTACCTGCTGGAGCAGGGCCAGACCGGCCTCTCGGTGGCCTTCGACCTGCCCACCCAGATCGGCTACGACTCCGACCACCCCATGGCCGAGGGCGAGGTGGGCAAGGTGGGCGTCGCCATCGACAGCATCAGGGACATGGAGGCCCTCTTCGACGGCATCCCCCTGGACCGGGTCTCCACCTCGATGACAATCAACTCCACCGCCGCCATCCTGCTCTCGATGTACGTGGCCGTCGGCAAGGCCCACGGCGTGCCCAGCACCGCCCTCCGGGGGACGATACAGAACGACATCCTCAAGGAGTACATGGCCCGGGGCACCTACATCTTCCCCCCCGGGCCCAGCATGCGGCTCATCACCGACACCTTCGCTTGGTGCGCCGAGCACGCGCCACGGTTCAACACCATCTCCATCTCGGGCTACCACATCCGGGAGGCGGGCTCCACCGCGGGACAGGAGGTGGGGCTGACCCTCGCCGACGGGGTGGCCTACGTGGAGGCGGCCCTGGCCGCGGGGCTGGAGGTGGACGCCTTCGCGCCGCGCCTGGCCTTCTTCTTCGGCGCCCACAACGACCTGCTGGAGGAGGTGGCCAAGTTCCGCGCCGCTCGGAGGATGTGGGCCCGGCTCATGTCCGAGAGGTTCGAGGCCCGGAACCCCAAGAGCATGATGCTCCGGTTCCACACCCAGACCGACGGCGTGACCCTCGCCGCGCAGCAGCCCGAGAACAACATAGTCAGGGTTACGATGCAGGCCCTGGCCGCGGTGCTCGGGGGCACCCAGAGCCTTCACACGAACTCGTACGACGAGGCTCTCTCCCTGCCCACGGAGAAGGCGGTGCGCATCGCGCTTCGAAGCCAGCAGATAATCGCCCACGAATCGGGGGCGGCCAACACCATCGACCCTCTGGGCGGCAGCTACTACATCGAGGCGATGACCGACCGCATCGAGGAGGAGGCGATGGGCATCATCGAGGAGGTGGACCGCATGGGTGGGATGGTCTCCGCCATCGAGCGGGGATGGCCGCAGAAGGTCATCCACGACTCGGCCTACCGCTACCAGCGGGCGATGGAGGCAGGGGACACCGTGGTGGTCGGCGTCAACGCCTACGACATGGAGGAGGAGCCGTTCCAGGAGATACTCAGGGTTGACGCCACCGTACGGGAGTGTCAGCTGGACCGCCTGGAGGCGCTGCGTGACCGGAGGGACGGCTCCGCCGTCCGGCGGGCCCTGGAAGCGGTGGGCGAGGCCGCGGCATCCGATGTTAACATGCTGCCCCCCATCCTGGAGGCGGTGGAGGCCAGGGTGACCCTGGGGGAGATATGCACGGTGCTCCGCGACGCCTGGGGCGAGTACAGGCCCCCGTCGATCCTGTGAGGCGTGGCACGGTCGAAGGTTAGATATCCAGCGCCAGCCATACCATCAACGGGATGCGCGTGAGCAGCGGTCGGAAGCGGCTCGAGAAGGGACTTGTGGAGGTCTACACCGGCGATGGCAGGGGCAAGACCACCGCCGCCATCGGCCTGGCGTTCAGGGCGGCGGGCCGCGGCCTTCGGGTCCACATCGTCCAGTTCATGAAGGGCGACGAGTCGTACGGCGAGTTCAAGAGCTGCCTGGCGCACCCCCTCATCGAGATAGAGCAGTTCGGTCGGAAGGAGTTCGTGAACCCCAAGGAGCCCTCCACGGTGGACGTGGAGCTGGCGGAGCGGGGGATGGCACGGGCCCGTCAGGTGCTGGAGGCCGGGGAGGCGGACGTGGTGATCCTGGACGAGCTTAACGTGGCCGTGGGCTTCGGCCTGGTCGGTGTTGAGGAGGTGCTCGCCCTGGTCGATGCGAAGCCCGAGCACGTGGAATTGCTCATCACCGGGCGAATGGCGCCCCCCGAGCTCATCGAGAGGGCGGACCTGGTGACCGAGATGAGGGAGGTCAAGCACCCCTTCCACCGGGGCGTGCTGGCCAGAGAGGGCATAGACAACTGAGGTGAAGGGAAGGGGTGTGGAGTTGGCGGAGTCGTTGCGGGTCGAGAGGATCACGGCCGTCTACTACGACGGTACCAACCTGAGGGTGGACATCCTAGCCTCCCTCGCCGACGTGGTGGACTACCTGAAGACCCACAGCGGTGCGCAGATATGGATAGACGTCCGGACCCGGGAGATAGAGAGGACACTGTCCTTCCTGGGCGTGGACGACCCGGGAGCAGGACCCGTGATACACGAGGTGCGGGAACCCGCCCAGACCCTGCTCGCCTTCACCCACACCGTGCGAGGCTCTTGGGAGCTGCACAGGACCGTCATCGCGGCGATAGAGCACGACGTTCTCCTCACCGTCCACGACTCGAAGGGCGACACGGACTCGAAGCAGTCGATGCTGGAGTACATCCACACCCTGGTGGACAAGGAGCTGTCCGACGTGCCCAAGGCCATCCTCTACTTCCGGGACATGCTGGTGGCCACCCTTCTGGACAGCCAAGGCGACGAGTTCATCGCCACGCTCCAGGAGATCATCCGGCACCTTAGCCAGCTCCAGCAGCGTCTGGAGATGGGCGTGTCGGAGTGCGACGAGGTGGAGAAGGAGCTGTTCCGGGTGCACATGTTCGTGGAGGACGAATTCCCGGCAGCCCTGCTGTCCTTCCGCGACGTGGTGGCGAAATTGCGCATCGGCGCGGGCAGGAACATCGACCTGAAGGCGCGCCACCAAGAGCTGGAGGACATTCTGAAGGACATCGACGGGGCGATGGCGATCAAGGCCAACGTGGAGAAGACCATCGAACTGGTCAACTCCTCCATCAGGAACAAGCTCACCGAGCGGTCCATCGAATCCCAGCGCAGGCTGCAACAGGCGGTATGGGTCCTCACCCGACTCTCGGTGCTGCTCATCATACCCATGCTCGTGCTCAACTTCTGGCGGCTCACACCGTGGGTCGGCGACGCTACGGTCTCCATCGGGGAGGCGGAGGTGCGGGCGTTCTGGTTCAGCTTGGTGTTCGCTATGGGGCTGACGCTCCTGGCGCTTCTTGTGCTCACCACCTACCTCCGGAACCTCCTGGGAGGTTCTATCGAGGAGGCCCTGGAGGAGCGACAGAAGGTCTGACGGCGCCGCGGGCGTGACACACGGGTCACCCAAAGGCGAAGTTTTATCTCGCCCTCTCCCGTTGGTTCGTCCGGACCATGTCCCCCCCCGCGACCAGAGCCCGGTCATCACTGTTGCTTCCAGCACTCCTGCTGACGGTTGTCGCCGTCACCCTCGTCTCCGCGGCGCTCTTGGCGGACCCCGTGGAGGCGGAGAAGGTCGACCTGCCCGTCCCGTACCACCGCCAGGTCACGGACTGGTACTGCGCCGAGGCCTCCCTCAAGATGGTGTTCGACTACTGGGGCGAGGAGATACCCCAGCACGACATCGGGGACGTGGCCAACGAGCGGCAGGTGGGCGGCACTTACGCCACTGACCTGGTCAGGGCCGCCAGGTTCTCGAACATGTCCACCTCCGTCCAGTACAGGGAGGGCGGCGGTGCCAGGCTCCAGGGTTACGACCAGCGTTCCTACGGCCACGCCGCCCACGTGAACCAGTGGACCGATGCCGAGCACGTGGAGGACCGGTACACCGACCTCATGGACCTGGTCAGGGGGGGCTACCCGGTCATCCTCCTGTGCTGGCTGGACATAGAGCACCAGATCACCCACTTCCGTGTGGTCAAGGGGTTCGACACCGAGACGGGGGACTTCCTGGTCCACGACCCCGCCCTGGGCGCGAACCTCAGGTTCAACATGACCCTCCTGGTCGACGACCTGTGGATGTACTACGACAGGTGGGGGATGGTAGTGGTCCCCTGGTCGGTGGAGGTGACAGTTCCGGAGTGTGTCGGGCCTGGGGAGCCCCTCACCGTGACAGCCCGGCTCACCTATCCCTGCCCCCAGCCCTTCGACCAGGTCGAGAAGGTCTACACATGGCCAACGGACCCGTTCGCGACGATAACCGTCCCTCCTCCCTTCGCCCTGGCCTCGGGGGAGGACGCCACCAGGGCCATCAACATCACCAGGGGCGGGGACTCTGACACTGTGAACTGGTCCGTGATGTCGCCCTCGGAGGAGGGGTACTGGATGACGGACATCCAGGTGATGGTGGGGGCCACGGTGACCGACTACGCCATCTCGTACGGCTGGTACACGGACCTGGCGGGAGGCGTGGGCGCGGGCACCGTGGGATGCGACGCAGCGCCTCCCGTGATAGGGTCCTTCTCTGTGGCGGGCGGCGAGGGGGTGGTGTCGGACCCGACGGTATCCATCGCCTTCGTCACCTCCGACGCCCACTCCAGCGTGGAGCAGGTCTCCCTGTCCATCGATGGTGGTCTCACGTGGCGTCCCCTCGAGGGGGCCTCGGGCGGGGCCGACGTCCTCCTGGACAGAGGTGATGGCGCCTACGACATCAGGCTCATGGTGGTGGACGCGGCGGGCAACTCGGTCATCGCCTCCCGCACGCTCTTGCTGGACTCCACGGCCCCCGAGATCGTTCTCTTCCAGCTGGCCGGAGGCGAGGAGGTGCTCACCACCCCCACCATCCAGGTCGCCGTCGTCGCGGAGGACACGACCACGGGGGTGGAGCTGATGGCCCTAAGGGTCGGCGATGCGACCTGGGGGGTGTGGGAGCCCTACCGCGACGAGCTCCAGTTGACGCTTCCCACGGACGGGAGGTTCCGCATCGACGTGCGGGTGCGGGACAAGGTGGGCAACACCGCCACCTCCTTCGACTTCGTGGTGCTCGACACCACGGCACCCTACATCACCCGGTTCGATGTGGCGAGGGGCCTAGCGTATACGAACTCGTCCACGGTGCCCGTGGTCTTCGGCGCCTCCGATGGTCTGGACGATGCGGTGGAATGGTCGGTCCACGAGGTTACGGTGGGCCAGGTGGAGTTCGATCCGGGTAGGACCCTGGGGGCCGGGGACCTGGCCACCCTGGATTGGACCTTCCAGGTGGAGGGCGCGAGGGAGCTGATGCTCGTCATCAGGGACGATGCAGGGCACACGGCGGAGGCCAGAGTAAGCCTTGTGGTGGACACCGCGCCGCCCGTGCTCACGCTGGTCCTCAACGGAGGAAAGGACGTGACGACGGTCCCCGGCATCCCCGTGGCTGTGGAGGTCTCCGACGAGACCACTGAGGTGGCCAGGGCGCGTGTCAGGGTGAACTCCAACGCCTGGGGGCCCTGGTCCGACCCGGGCACCATCCGCCGCGTGGACCTGGGACCCGGCGAGGGCGAGAGGTGGGTCCACGTCCAGGCCGTGGACATGGCAGGGAACCTAGCGGAGGTGTCGGACAGCGTCTACATGGACACCCAGGTGCCCACGGTCTCGGTGCGCTTCACCAGCACCAGGCCCGGAGGGGTCGTGCAGATGGACAGCGCCATTGTCCTGGAGTTCAGCGAACCCATGGTCCCCGGCACGGTGAGCGTGGCCCTCCTCGAGAACTCCACCGGCCTGATGGAGTGCGACCTGGAATGGATGGGCAACGGAACGCAGCTGGAGGTGGACCCCCGGGGCTCCCTTCCCCGAGGTTCCCACTTCGTCCTCCAGGTGACGGGCGAGGACACGGCAGGGAACGCCCTGGAGTTCCGTGGGGCGGTCTTCAGCACCCCCGCCGCCGAGGATGATGACTGGGACGCGGTGCTGCCGGGCGACTCCGGCCTGGTGCTGATGGTGCTGGCGCTCGTGGTAGTCGCTGTGTTCCTCCTGGCGTTGGGGGTCGCCAGGCGACGGCGGTAGGGCTCACTGGGTAGGCGGTTGCGGGGGCGGAGAGACGGGATAGGGCATGTTGGGGGTTTGCTCCCCGTCAGGATAGCCCTGGTCCCTCGCCTGGTTCCGTGCCATCATGAAGAAGAACGCGGCACCGAACCCACCGACCAGGCCTCCGTAGAAGCCCACGTCGAGCCACCAATCGTCGTACTCCTCGGCCATGGAGTAGCCCGCCCAGACGATCCCTAGGATCAGGTACAGGATACCGATGCCGAGGCTCACCTTGAACCAGCGGTCCAGCTTGCCCACGGTGATGTTGCTCGTGTCCCTCATGGCCATGCCGGACCAGTACGTCATGTAGAACATGAGGAGGGCGACGGGGATTATGATGATGCCCGCGGCCGTCCCGGCGTGGAGCCATATCCTGCCCTCGACGCCCGCGTAGTAGTTGTTCCAGTAAGCGCCCCCGAAGTCGGCGGCGAGCATGGCTATCGCGCCGATGAACAGGAGGATCATCGCCCCTATGAGGTAGGTGGACACGGGGGTCTGCCCCTCAGTCGGAACGGGGCCCGGAGGTGCACCGTAGGGGGGCGGGGCCTGACCGGGAGAGGGTGGTTGTGCCGTCAGCGATGACATGGGCATGCCTGGCGATGGCCCGGGACCGGGGCCCGGCGGAGGCGTCGGCGCAGGCGGTGGTGCAGGCTGCCCGGGACCCCCCTGGGGTTGGGCATGGGGCGGTGTCTGCGGTGGTGCCTGTGGCTGAGGTGGCGCCTGTGGCTGAGGCGGGGCCTGTGGCTGCGCCCCGGCCTGGAATCCAGGTTGGGGTCCCGTCGGACCCGGTGTAGGCACCGGTGCAGGTGGCGAGGCCGGTCCTGGCCGACCCGGGGTGACGGGTCCTGCCGGTGTAGCGGCACCGGGGGTCGTTGGCGCGGGCCCTATGGCCTTCCCGCAGTTCGTGCAGAAGGCCGCACCCTCTGCCACTAGGTATCCACATTCAGGGCACTTCATTATCCCTACTCTCCTTTTCAGGCCGACGGCAGAGGAGGTTGAAAAAGGTTTGGCCAAAACCCGCCGCCTCACGCGAGGGCCATGGCGCCTCGCAACAGCGCCTTGACCGCGAAGGGTCGGTCCAACCCCCTCTTAACGGCCCCCGCGAAGTAGTACAGGCCGGCGGTGCGGAGGCGCAGCGCCTTCCGGAGCTCGCTGCACATCCTCTCGTAATCTTCCAGGGTGTCTTTCTCGAACCTCCCGCTAACGACGGCCCTCTCCGCCGTGGCCGCCGCATGCTCCCCGGAGCGGATGCCGTTGCACAGGCCCCCTCCGGTGAGGGCGTCCACGAAGCCTCCCGCGTCCCCGACGAAGAGCACCCGGGGGAGCCAGAGCCGGGGCAGGACGGTGGTGGGGATGGTGAACGCCCTGAGGCGAGTGGTGTCCAGGTCGTCGAACCCGGTCCTGAGCAGGAACCAATGGAACCTCTCCTTGAGACCGTTGCCCATCTCTGTTATCGTGCCGAGGCCGGCATTGATCATCCCGTCCTTGGGGAACAGCCACCCGTAGCCGACGAAGCCCGTCTCAAGGAAGGCGCTGTAGAACGTGTCCCCAGCATCCTCGTCGATCCCCATGCGTCGATCGATGACATCGTTCGGGCAGGGGGCCTCGAGCACCACCGAGACGATGCGGTACCGCAGGACCCGCCTAGCTGCTGCCTTGTGTTCCCGGAACAGGGGGCCGTTGGCCCCGCTGGCATCGACCAGGAGGCTCCCCCGGAACTCCTTCCCCATCCCGTCCCCGACCGTCACCCCGTCGGGCCCGAAGTCGATCCTCCTCACGTTGACCCCATCCCTAAGGTCTACCCCCGCCGCCTCCGCCCTCCTCGCCAGGTGCTCGTCCAGCCGGGTCCGCCGGAAGAGCAGGGTGTCCTTGGGCCGGGTGACCACTTGCTCGTAGTTCAGGTGAGTGCGGACCGCAGCGACCCTCCTGTCCGCGACGGCCTCCAGCTCGGGATATCTGTCCAGGACAGTGGCGTACATCGCACCGCCGCAGGGCTTGTCCCTGGGGAACCTCTCCCTTTCCAGGAGTAGTGTGGCCAATCCGCGCCGGGCGCAGTCATGGGCACAGACCGACCCCGAAGGACCCGCGCCCACCACTATGACGTCGAAACTTCCCATTTGCCCATATCATATCTTTAAGAGCCCCTAAAAAAACCTTTCGAGACGATACGGTTATCAATCCATCAGTGCCATCGATGGCATGCGCCCGTGGGCGACCCAGGGGGAGAACAGCTTGACCAAGCGCGTCGAGATCACGGTGCCCGAGCCCGTCTACAACTACCTACAGCGGAGGGCGAGGGAGAACATCACCTCCGTGGGCTCCGAGGCGAGGACCGCCCTCGTCCGCGGGGCCCTCATCGAATGGAGGAAGGAAGAGATCGCCATGGGGGCCACCCTCACGTCGATGGCGATGAACACCGGGCTCCCCCTGGAGGTGGTCATGGAGGCGATGGGGACCGTCGTCGATGAAGGCTCGCCCCTGAAGGGTTACGACTAGGGGAATGAGATGGGACGAAGGGGAGCGGTTGTAGCGGTCATCACCTGTCTCGTCGGGACAGCCATCCTGATCCAGGCCCTCGCTGGGCCGTCATGGGTCTCGGGGAACGACGCTTCCCGGTCCTCACCTTGGCCAATGGCACACGGAGGCCCGTACCACACGTGCAGGGGCAGTATGGATACGGAAGTGGTCAGGCCGGAGGTCCTGTGGAGCGTCCAGCTCCCCTCCCCGATAACCTCGGCACCCGCCATCGGTGCCAGCGGGGACGTCTACGTGGGAACGGTGGACGGAACGCTGTGGGCCATCACGGCGTTGGGATTGATACGGTGGTCGTACGAGACGGGGGATGCGATCTTCGCGACGCCCCTGGTCACACCGAGGCAGGATGTGGTGATCGCATCCCAGGGCGGGTCAGTCCACATGGTGGATGAGGAAGGCGAGGATGTATGGGAGTTCCCCACAGGGGGTCCGGTGTCGTCCTCTCCCGTCATCTTTCCAAGCATGGACATCGTCTTCGGCTCCGACGACGCCAACGTTTACTCCATTACCTACGAGGGCCATGAGAGATGGTCGTACCAGACGGGGGGTCGCGTTACCGCATCCCCCGCTCGCGGGAACGGAGAGACCGTGCTGGTCGGGTCCCACGATGGTACCCTCCACTGCTTGAACGCCATCGGCCGGGAGCTATGGAACTTCACCACGAACGGTCTCATCAGGTACGCCTGCTCCCGGGCCGACGACGGCACTATCTACCTGGGCTCTTGGGACGGAAACGTATACGCGCTGAACCCGTCGGGAAGGGAGAAATGGGCCTACTACACCTTCGCCCAGACCTCCTCCGTGCCCGCTGTGGCATGGGACGGCACCCTCTACTTCGGCACGGGCCAGAGCGAGTTCGTGTCCTTGGCGCCTGACGGGACGGAGAACTGGAACCGTTCGGTAGAGATGGTTTGGGACACGGAGGGCTCACCTGTCCGGGTGGGCACGACCGCTGCGGCCATCGCGGGCGACGGCACGGTCTACTTCGCTGACGCGGCGGGGTACATCCGGTCCTTCGACCCGGAGGGCGATGAGAGATGGAACCTTTCCTACGAGGGTGAGGTCATAAGGGCCCCGGCCATGACCTTCGATGGCAGGCTCTACTTCCCGGTGGGCGACACCCTGGTCGCCATCGGGGAGGTCGACACCGGTCCTGAAGGCAACATGACCGAGTGCATCGTCGCGTACGCGACCGTCGGAACGGTCCTCGTCATTGCCGTCGTGATCCTCTACAGGTTCCAAAGGGCCCGGGAGGTTGACCCCTCCTAGCGCTCACTCCATCCTCCTGAAGAGGACGACTCCGATGGCCGTCGTGGCGACGGTGAACCCCAGGAGTACCGCCAGGTCGAGGCCCAGGGGGAGGGCGGCCGCCGCCGAGCCGTTGAAGCAGTGGCGGAGGGCGTCGACGCCGTAGAACAGCGGGTTTATGTAGGTCGCGCCCTGGAGCCACCCGGGCATGTTCTGGACCGGGTAGAAGGCACCCGACAGGAAGAACATGGGCATCACCAGGAAGTTCATCACCATCTGGAAGCCCTCGAAGTTGTGGATCTTCGTGGCGAAGGCGATACCCATGTTCACGAAGGCGAGGGATATGAGCAGCACCGTGGCCACCGCCGTCACCGCCGCCACGACCAGGGGCAGGTCCGGGGTGTACTGGGCGCCGATGAGGACGGCCAGGACCATTATCACCAGGCCGCTGATGACGGCGCCCGTCGCCCCGCCCAGGCCCTTCCCTGCCATTATGGACGTGCGGCTCACGGGGGCGACCATGATCTCCTTCAGGAACCCGAACTCACGGTCGAAGATGAGGCCGATGCCCGCGAAGATGGAGCCGAAGAGCACCGTCATGGCGACTATTCCCGGCGTGAAGAAGGACTTGAAGTCCAGGCCGTCACCGCCCGGCACTCCGCCCGGACCGCCCGGGGCCGCGGAGGCGAACATGGCGTCGAACGCGGTGCCGAAGAGGACCAGCCAGAGTATGGGCTGGGCCATCGAGGCGATGATGCGGGACTTGGAACGGGTCCATCGCTTGAACTCCCGGAGCCAGATGGTGTAGACGTCGCCCAGGTCGAACCTCATCAGTGCCCACCCCCTCTGCGCTGACCGATGCGCTGGCGACCCCGGGCACGGAGCTGGTCCTTCCCCTCGACCCTCTCGTCCCGGAGGCTCCTGCCGGTCTTCCCGATGAACACGTCCTCCAGCGTGGGCGCCTTCAGCATCACGGATTCCACCTGGAGGTTATTCGAGCTGGCCACCTCGATTATCCTGGGTATCGTGCTGGCACCCTCGTCGACGGCCAGGATGAGGCCGTTCTCCTGGGACCGAACCGAGGATACGCCCGGCACGGTCCTGAGGGCCCCCATGCAATCCTCGCTGCACTCGGGCATCCTGAGCAGGACCACGTCCCCGCCCAGGGACGCCTTGAGCCTCTCGGGGGTGCCCATGGCCACGATCTTGCCATGGTCGATGATGGCGATGCGGTCGCACAGCTCGTCGGCCTCGTCCATGTAGTGGGTGGTGAGGAATATCGTCACGCCCTCCCTCTGGTTGAGCTTCCGGATGTAATCCCAGATGTGCCTCCTGGTCTGGGGGTCCAGGCCCAGGGTCGGCTCGTCCAGGAACAGCACCTTCGGGTGGTGGAGCAGCCCGCGGGCGATCTCCAGGCGCCGCTTCATTCCCCCGGAGTACGTCTTCACCTGGTCGTCCTTGCGGTCGGTGAGCTCGACCATCTCGAGCAGGTCCGCGATGCGCGTGTCGATGACCTCCTTGTCCACCTTGTACAGGCGGGCGTGGAACCACATGTTCTCATATCCCGTCAGCTCCTCGTCCACCGACTGGTCCTGGAAGACGATCCCGATGGAGCTCCGCACCTGGTCCGGTTCCCTGAGGGCGTCATGTCCCCACACGGCGACCTTCCCCTTGGTGGGCCGGAGCAGGGTGCACATCATCGAGATGGTGGTCGTCTTCCCTGCCCCGTTGGGACCCAGGAAACCGAACATCTCGCCCTTGCGTACCGAGAACGTGACGTCGTCGACGGCGACGATCTCGTCGAACGTCCTCACGAGCCCCTCCACCGATATCGCGGGAGAACCGGCGTCCATGCCTTCCATCGATGCTGCTTCCATTGCCACACCTCGGTTGGGAATCGAGCGGGTTGAGAAGTTCTACGTACTTACCGTTTTCCCCGGCCAGCAATTGGTGGCCCTTTAGGAAAGGTTTATGTCCCACAATGATTGTTCGAAGTCGATACTGGAGGTCGAGCTGGATGGACCGCAAGACCGTTACATTGGCGCTGTGCCTGACCACCCTGATGCTCCTAATGGGGGCGGCCACTATGGCGACCTTGGGCGGGACCACCGATGACTCAGGCTCCCGAGGGACCAGGGCGACCCCCATCGACGGGAGCTTCAAGGACGAGTTCGACACCACAAACAACCTGACCCTCCAGGGTGACGCCAACGTCGTTGACGGGCAGATAATCGTCGACAGGACCCTCTACACCGACGAGTTCGACAGGTTCCCCCTGGCCCCCTGGGAGGTGGAGGAGGGGAACCCACGGATATCACAGGGCGTTTTGTTGACCAACGGCTCCGAGTCATCCGGCGCCCGCGCCAGCAAGTCCATCGACCTCCACGACATGGAGATCAGGTTGGACTTCAGCCCGGGCATAATGATGATCGGTGGACCGATAATCAACCTGTCGGGACCGGGCGAGGACACGTTGATCGCCCGTTACAACCACAACGAAAGGGAAATCCAGCTGTGGCTCAACAACACCACGGGCGACCACGAGCTCACCTCCAGCTCCGCACAGCTGGTCCAGGACGAGTGGTACAGGGCCCAGGTCGTCATCGAGGGGAGCTCGATCATGTTCGAGATGGGACCCGGCATCCTCATCGCCGACCGGGTCATACAAGGGAACTTCGACAAGCTGACCCTGGGAACTGGCAATATGGACAGCGCAGCATGGGACAACGTCACTATCAGCAAGCTGGGAGGTTCAGGCGAGGCGTTGACAGATAAGGTCAAACTACCGGTGGACACCTTCTGGACAAGCCTCAACCTTGTGAACAACAAGCCTGTGGGCACCACGCTGAGGATAGCGCTGATCGACCCCTCCACCGGCCAGCCCTACACCGACCTGAACGACATAACCTCAAGCTACTTGAACCTGGAGGACAGGCTCGACCCCATCGAGGACGAGGAGGTCCAGCTCAGGATGGAGTTCACCGCGAAGGGCACCGACTCCCCCTCCGTCTCCTCCTGGAAGGTGTCTTGGGAGGGTGACCCGCCGATGTTCATCAAGCCCCTCCCCACCGTCGACCTTGTCGAGGACGAGGGCGAGACCAACGTGATCGACCTCCGCAAGCACTTCGAGGACCGGCTGACCGATGCCGACAACCTCACCTTCTCAGTGGCCTCCACTTCGAACGCCCTCCACGTGCAACCCGTCATCGACGGGCACATGCTCGGCTTCCAACTCCCGACGCGGAACTTCTTCGGGACCGAGTACTACGCCATCCGATGCTCCGACGGGACGCTGACAGTCGATAGCCTGCAGGGGATGGTGGTTGTCTCTCCCGTTGACGACCCGCCCCTCATCCGGCCCTTCGGCAAGATAGACATGTACGAGGACGAGGAGCACGAGTTCAATTTGACCCCCTACCTGGAGGACGTGGACACCCCGGTGCACGTCCTAAGGCTCAGGGCGGACTCCGAGCACGTACGCGTCGATGGCCAGCTCCTCTACCTGAACTACGACAGGGGAGGTACCGACCGGATAGAGATCGTGGTGTCCGACTACACCAACAACGTCCCCTACATGATCGACGTGACAATACGCGAGGTGGACGACCCTCCCGTCTTCGAACCCCTGGACAAGGTGACGATGGACGAGGACCAGGAACGGACGGTGGACCTGGCCGACTTCGTCACCGACGAGGACGACGCCCTGGAGGACCTCCTCATCGACATCGAGGGGAACGACCGGTACATCTCACTGGACGGGCTCGTCATAACCCTGCTCTACGACGACACCGGCGGCGAGTTCGAGTACACGATTCTCGTGAGCGACGAGAACAACACGGTGACCCAGGTGCTGGACGTTTTCGTGCGCGAGGTCAACGACCCACCCTCCGTGGCATCCGTGGGCGGCATGACACCGGAGGACGGCGCGGTCTCCTGGTCGATGACCGAGGGCAACTCGACGGACCTGCTCATCGTCGTAGAGGACGAGGAGAGCCGGAACTTCCACTTCACCCTGGTCACCGACATGGACGGCGCCAGCATGGTGGGGGCGTCCGTACGGCTGGAGCCAGAGGAGGGCGAGGTGGGCACCTACGTGCTCTCGGTGTCCATATCCGACGGGGCCGCCGCCACCATAGTAAAGATCAACGTGGAGGTCACCAACCGGAACGATCCCGTACAGGACGTGGCGATAACCGAGCCCACCAACGGGACCAGGGTCGAGCTGGACGCCGGCCTGACCCTGAGGGGGTACGCCTTCGATCCCGACTTCGCCTTCAACCAGAAGCTGACCTACACCTGGAGCTCGGACCTGGACGGCCCCCTGGGCACCGGCAAGATCCTGGAGGGTGTCAACCTCACCCTGGGCAACCACGTCATCACCCTGGTGGTCTCGGATGGCGAGTACAGCGGCGAGGCCATCGCGACCGTGACCGTCTTCAAGAAGGACGGTGGCGGTGGAGGCGGCGGTGGAGGCGACAACGGCGGAGGGATAGGCGGAGGCGACATGCCCACCGCCCTAATCGTCGGCATAATCATCGCCCTGGTCATCGTGGGCGTCGTCATCTTCGCCGTGCGCTCGGGGGCCTTCAAGGGCTCCGAGCAGGTGACCTTCTCCGAACCCCCGCCCCAGGAGGAGCCCATCGAGCCGGCGGCCAAGGCCTTCGACAAGCCCCCGGAGAGGCCGGAGGACGTTAAGGTCACTGGTGAGCGGAAGAAGCCCGTCAGCGAGGCGGACAAGCTCTACGGCGACGACTACAAGAAGGGGGAGAGACCCCCGGCCGCAGCTCCAGCTGCCGCCCCCGTGGCTGCCCCCGTGGACAAGCCCAAGTACGAGGTGGTGGCGCGGGACACGGCCACCATGGCGGGGTCGGACCCCGAGCAGAAGCGGCTTGACGAGTTGAAGCGGAAGTACCAGGCGGCGATAAGCTCCATGCCATGGGGCGTGCCCTCCTCCGAGCTGGCCCATATGGACTGGTACGAGCTGGCGGCCGCCATGGCCACCGGCGAGAGCAAGGTGCTGGACGACGGCCGCTCCGTTGTGAAGATCGGCGACAACTGGTACTATTCGGACACCGAGGACATGGACAACTTCCTGCGACGTCATGCCTGATTAGCCCCTCGAGGTGGATGGTCCCTCGCCCGCCCTAGGGCGGGCCCCGTGACATATTCGGTATAAACGGTTTTAAACCAGCCGAGGTAATCGGACCGACCTCAAGGGGTCAGGTGGTGAGAAGTTGGTGGACGCTCCTTCCGGGATGGCCCGCGGGCAAGGCCCTGCGATGTCCTTTACATCCCTCCTTATCATCACCGTCCTCGTCGTACTGGCCTACCCCACCCTCGCCCACGGGGAGCTGGCGGGCGGCGAGGACCACGACAATCCCACCACCGGCGAGCTGTTGCTGACCCCCATCGTGGTGGGCATCATCCACATCGTGGCGATGTTGGCCCTGTTGGCCCTAGCGTACCGGGCGAGGGCGACGGGGAGCGTTCCCGACCCGGCCAGCGGGCCCGTTCCCGAGGAGGCGAAGGAGGTCTTCGGCCAGTTCATGGGAGAGGACGACTCATTGACCCACGCCTTCCGGCCCAACCGCCGCATGTACATCGTCTCGAAGAACCTTCCCCACTTCTTCGTCCTCACCGCCCTCGCTGCTTTCTTCTCCATCTACACATACCAGTGGCTCGGGGACAACACGGTGCTGATCTACACCGCCATCCACGCCTCTGCCATAGTGATACTGTTCGCCCACTCCGCGGTCGGATGGAGGAACACCTGGTACGGTGTCTCCCCCAGGTCGATATACACGTCCTTCGGCACCATGGGCCCCCTGGCGATCAGCATGCCCCTGGGGGACCTGAACGGCGTCGAGGTCAGGAAGTCACGCCTCAAGGGACTACTGGACGTCAGCTCCCTCAAGCTGACCTTCGTGACCGGGGAGCACAAGGCGAAGGTGGACTTGACCATGCGGGCGGTGGACAGCCCGGACAAGATAAGAGAGGTGATCCTTGATGAGAAAGGCAGGCTCGAGAAGGATGGCGACTAGCGCCTTGACCGTCATTTTCCTGATGTCGTTGCTGATGTCGTCCGCCCAGGCGACCATCATCTCCTTCGAGAACGTGAAGGTCAGGATGGAGACCTCGGAGGACATCCTGGTGATGAACAGCGACGTGGACCTGACCTTCACCGTCATCGACCTGGGGACCGGGGACCCCATCACCGGCTGCGAGGTGGAGGTCCACATCGACATGGAGACGGAGGACGGGGGTGACGGGAACGGGCACATGCACGGTAAGCCCGTGGAGGTCCCCGACGGCGTGCCGGACCCCTCCGTCGACATCCAGCTCTTCGAGGACCCGAAGGCTGGATGGAACCTGCAGGTGCAGGTCACCAACTTCCGGTTCTCCCCAGAGCGCGCGAGCACCGCCAACGTCTGGGGAGAGGGCCACGCCCACCTGTACATCGACGACGTGAAGGTGGGCCGCCTTTACACCGAGTGGTTCCACATCGGTGGACTGGAGGTTGGCGAGCACACCATGAAGGTGACCCTCAACACCAACGACCACATCGACATGACTGTGGACGGTGCGATGGTGGCGGACTCGGAGACCATCACCGAGACCCGCGAGCCCGGCGGCCACTCCCACACTATGATGCCCAAGTACGAGGTCCCCGACGGCGTGCCCACGCCCGGGGTGCAGGTGACGGTCCACCAGGACCCCAAGATGGGCTGGAACGTGCAGATGGAGACCACCGACTTCCTATGGGCCCCCGAGAACGCCAGCACCGCTCCTGTGATGGGAGAGGGCCACGCCCACCTCTACGTGGACGACCACAAGGTCGCCCGGATCTACGGCGGATGGTACCACCTGGGCGCCCTCGAGGATGGGGAGCACCGGGTGCGGGTCACCCTCAACGCCAACAACCACTCCGACTACGCCAAGGACGGGGTCGTCATCGGAGACTCGGTCACCGTCACCGTGGGACCCGACGACGGAGACGACGGTCACGGCATGACGTCGGTGACGCTGACGGCGAAGGAGACCAAGGAGCCTGGCAGGTACAGGGTAACCCATCACTTCGACAAGGCAGGCGACTATAACATCGAGGTCCACGTGGCGGGGGAGGGCTACGAGGAGGTCTCCAAGTCCTTCTCTGTCGAGGTGCTGGAGGGCGACCCGGCACCCATAACCATCGCCGGTATAATCCTCTACGTGGTCCTGGCCATCGGCATTATCGTCGCCGTGCAGTACTTCTTCACCCGCCGCAAGGTCAGGCAGCTCCAGGAGGCCTCAAGACAGTCGGCCTCCACCGAGGATGAGACGCCCTAGGCCTCCCCGTCCTCGACCCCATGGACGGCCTCGACGCGGCAGCCCCCCGGAGGCATCACCGCCACCACCTCATCCAGCTCGGCGCCCAGCAGCCTGGCCACCCGCTTCGCCGTGGCCTCCTTCTTGTCCTTCGAGGGTACCAGCTCGAGCCAGGTCCCCGACCTCGACGAGACGCACTCGACGGGCCCACCCATCACCATCACGTCCCCCTCGTGCTCCACCAGCCCCACCGCGGCCCGCATGGGGATGTCCTTCACGTAGTTGCGCCGTCCCCGGACGATGAAGGCCCCCTTCGGCACGAACTCACCGGACTGGGGAGTCTTGGAGACCTGCTCGGGAAGGACCCAGTAGGCGTCCGCGGAGGCCCTTCCGGAGGACCACGCCCGCGAGTAGACGGCGGCCAGGGCGCAGCCCTGCTCCAGTGCCTCCTCCGAGACCCCCTCCCCCTGGTCCTTGACCACCACCGAGGGCGCGCCGTGGAAGTCTGCGTGGCAGTACCGGTCCCGATCCTTCAGGTACTTCTTCACCACCCGCTCGTTGGAGGAGGCGTCCTTGCCGCCGACGATGACGGAGCCGTCGGTGGCGAAGGTCCAGCGGTACCTCTCGAACCAGTGGTGCCTGGTCCTCCGCTGCCGCGTCCTGCCCGTCACCGCCTCCTCCACCATGGCGACGCCCTCCTCCTCGGCCTTGCGAGCCGCGCTCTCCGCCTTCTCCAGGCGCTCCTCGGTGTCGCGCAGGGCATCGACGGCGCCGGCGGACTTCTCCCGGGCCCGCTTGGCGCGGGTGTAGTAGAACTCGGCGTTCTCGGGCACCGTCAGGTTGAACCTCAGCTTCACACCCTCGGGCTCCCCCTCCCCCGCGGTCAGTGGAACCACCACGTAGCCGTCGTAGGTGTTGATCTCGCCCACCAGGTCCGTATCCGCGACCCGGCGCTCCACCTCCTTCCATCCCAGCGCCTCCTTTGCCTCCAGCAGGTCTCGGAGCACCGCCTCGCAGTGCTGGAAGTTGGCGTATATCAGGTCGCCCCTCCGCTGGTTGACCGATATCTCCGCCTCGTACGCCTCGGCGGCCCTCCTCTGCTGCTCGGCCTGGTGACGGAGCTTGTCCACGCGACCCATGAACTCCCCGGAGATGTCCTCCGCCTCCGCCTCCGCCAGGCCCTCTGCGAAGTATGCGTCCACGGCCTCGTTGAATGTCTCGAAGGGCTCGGTGACGTCGCCCGCCTGCTCCACCAGGGTGACGGGGAGGACCGTATGCACCTGGTCATCCCTGCGGACCACGTGGGGGGTGGGCGCGGCGTCCACCCTCTCGAACAGGGACCGCATCTCCTCGAAGAGGAGGCCCAGCTCCTCGTCGGTCATCTCCGACGCCGCCCTCCGGGGGTCCTCGCCAGTTATGGCGATGAGCGCCTCCGAGTACTCCCCACCCAGGCCGAGCCGGGCCGCCAGGGTGCGGACCAGGTCGCTCTCGGAGGCCCGGACCATCTCGGCGAAGGTGTCGAACTCCATCGTCATGGGGTTCGGCCTCTGCGCCGGCGGCTTGAAGGTGTGGCCCGCCTTCACCTCCCTAGAGCCCCAGTGCTTGGAGGTGACGGGACGCACGATCTCGTCCCCCTTGACCAGGATGACGGTGCCGTTGCGGAAGAGCTCGCATACCAGCCGGTACTCGGCGCCCTTTCCGTGGATGTGGAGCACCACGATGCGGTCGAAGCCCAGCTGGTCGATGCCCACGATGCGTCCGTTGGGGATGTGCTTGCGGAGCAGCATCGCGAAGGGCGAGGGGGATTGTGGCATCTCCCGGTCCCGGGTGGACAGGCACATGAAACGACCTATGTGGACGAGGAGCCTCCGCTTGCCCATCCCCTTCCCAGTGATGGTCAGGATGATCTCGTCGTACGAGGGCTGGTACGCCTTGTCCACGTAGGCGCCGACGAGGGACTCCCGCAGCTCCCGGACGATGACGTGGATGTCCAGGCTGGCAAGCTCGGTCTTCACGGGCGGTGCATGAGGCTCTGCGCATATCAATGTTGGGCGGCCCGGGAGGTTAACCCATAAGCCTTAAGTACGTCTCCCCCCATCCCCGAATTCGCGCCGGTGTGGCTTAGAGGTATAGCGACACCTTGGTAAGGTGTAGGTCGTGGGTTCAATTCCCACCACCGGCTCCATTCCCCTTCTCCGTCCAGTAGGCATGGTGACCCCCGGGAATCGACATATTAATAGTCGTCGAACCCCCCTCTACCCCGGACATGGTCGGGCAGGGGGCCACTATCGATGGGTGATGGGCAGGGCTCGGGCAACTGGTTCTCGGAGGTGACCGAGGGCTGGACCCTTTGGGACTGGACCTTCCATGGCATCGTCGCGGTGCTGTTCGTGGGGGCGTACGTCTATTGGGTGCTCTGAGGGACGTGCTCTGGGACCGGAGGTACCTGTTGGCCTACTTCCTGGTGGGCCTTTCCATCCGGGTGCTCTACGCCATCTTCGGGTTCACCGAGACCCACGACTGGATCCACTACAGGTTGCCCATTGCCCAGCAGCTCAGCGAGGGCGGGGTCCTGTACAGGGACGTCCCCTACGACCACATGCCCCTCTACCCCTACTACACGGCCGTGGCCTATTCGATATTCGGCGACTCCTACCTCGCCCTGATGTCCCTGGCCATCCTGGGAGACGCCCTCATCGCGCCCTTCCTCTTCTGGAGGACGCAGAACCACTGGATCGCCGGCCTCTACACCTTCTCCGTCGTCTCCATCCTCGTGACCGGCGAGGCAAGGTGGGACACCCTCGCCCTCCTCTTCATGCTGGCGGCCCTCTCCTACGAGGACGACCTGAGGTTCAGCTTCTTCACGGCCATCGGGTTCTGCCTCAAGCAGTTCCCAGTGTTGGCCATGGTCCGGTTGCTCCTCGTGTTGAGGGGAGAGAGGAAGGTCGGCAACGAGCTTCGCAAGCTGGCGTTCACGGCGGCCTTCACGGCCATCATCCTCTCGGCCTTCCTCGTGTGCTGCCCCCAGGACTTCTGGGACAACATCGTGGGCCACCCGGTCTACCAAGGGGAGATAGGAAAGGGCGCCATCGACGGTTCGATGGCCGCCATCGTGCCATACTGGCTGTGGCTTCCCGTCTTCATCGGGCTGATGGCGGTGACGCTGTACACCTTCCACGCGAGCAACTACAGGAACACCGTGGGCATCCTGCTGTTCATGGTCACGTTCATGCTCTACGTCACCCACAAGCACACCGAGGTCCTCTTCATCCCGTTCAGCCTCCTCCTGCTCCAGCGTTCCCGTTACTGGATCCTCGCGTACCTCTTCTGCCAGTACTTCATCCAGCTGCGCATGGACCATTTGGAGGTCGTCAACTACCTGGTCCCCCTCACCTTCGTCATCTGGGCCGCGTTGGTCCGGGAGAACGTCCTGATAGCGAAAGACTCCGAGGAGCGTCCCAGCGACATCCTCCTGCCGCTGGACTCGCCATCCAGTTGAAATCGCAACGCGTAAATAGTTCGAAGACCTCCCTGGAATTACGGGGGCGTAGACATCCAGAGGAGAACAAAGATAGCTGTGATGCTCCTCCTGGCGCTCCTAGTGCTCGTGGCCCTTGTGCTGCAGGCCGACCCCGCGACGGTGGCGGACCACCTGCGCCAGGCGGACCTCACCATCATCATGGTGGTCATCGCCCTCTACCTGTTGAACATGCTCACCAAGGTGGTCAGGTGGTACGTCCTCCTTCACCGCAAGGGGGAGCGGCTCCCCTTCGGGAAGGTGGCCCTTTACTTCCTTATCGGCATGGCCGTCAACAACTCGACGCCTGGAAGGGTCAGCGGGGAGCCCGTCCGGGCCTACCTGGTCAAGACGGGGACGGGCTATCCCATGGGCCGCGCCATGGCGAGCATCTTCGTGGAGAAGACGATAGACACGATAGTGACCCTGACCTTCGCCGTGCTGGGCCTCGTCCTCCTGGCAGGCGTCCTCAATCCGAGGGCCTCCGAGGACCTGATGCTGTCCGCCGGCATCGTGGCCCTGTTCATGATGGCCCTCATCGCCTTCGTCGCCTTCCCGGGCATTCCCAGGAGGATGAGCGCTTGGTTCTTCGGCAGGCTTCGCCGCCGGGGGGACGAGGAGCGGGCCGAGCGGTGGGAGTCCACCATGGACGGCTTCCTGGGCACCTTCGAGCGCGGGACCCGGGAGATCGCCCGGGACCCCCGTATGACGGCGACCGCCACGGGGCTCACTGCGGTGATATGGTTCAACGAGGCCCTCCGTCTTTGGCTTGTTTTCGTCGCCCTGGGTTTCGACCCCGGCCCCAGCTTCGAGCTGATGATGGTGGCGACGGCCCTGGCATCCTTCGCCGCCCTGCTGATACCCCTGGGGGCGGGCTCCTCGACGGCCATCGCCGCCATCTGCACCCTGGCGGGTATCGACGGTAGCCTCTCGACCACCGCGGGGCTCGTCTTCGTCATGACCTCGATATGGATCTCCATCCCCCTGGGCGCCGCCGCCATGGCCCTTTCCGGCATCAAGGCGGCCGACGTGCTGGAGGGCGGCGCATCGGACGAGGCCTGAGGAATGACGGCGCCATCAATTGGGCCCCAGCTCTGAACCGGGAAGGACAGTAAGACCCCTCCCCTCCGCCCTCCAGACCAGGAGGGCGTTCCACGCGTCCCTGATGCGCCAACTCCGGACCATCAGCACCAGTGGAAGGAGCCACAGGAGGTACCAGGGATTGTACTGGGCGGAGCCCAGCAGCAGCAGGTTGACGGAGAGGGCCGCGAGCATGATGTACCGGTCGTCGGTGTTGAATCCGTGGTCACCCGGGAGCCACCGGTCCCACATCCACCAGAGGGCCAGTCCCGCGAGCAGGGCGAACCCCAGGCCGGCCATGAGGGCCGTCGAGGTGGTCCCGGTGCCAACGTCCACGCCATAATCCACCAAGCCTCCCAAGATGGAGGTGCCGTACAGCACCATGAAGCCCACCGTCACCACCCGGAACCAGTCGAGGAGGTGGTCTTCGGACGCCCCCTCCCTGCGGTTGACCCAGTCGACGAACATCGCGACGAACAGACCCGCGAAGACCAGCTCCACGGCCCGGGCGACCAGGGCCGCGGACCCTGACGCGGGGTCGATGCCCATGATCGAGACGAGCCCGTAGGCTATGCCCCCCTCGGGCTGCCAGCTGCTCTGGTAGTCCAGGTAGAAGGAGAGGGCGTTCCCGTTCTGCAGCAGGATGGGCACCCACGAAAGGGCCATGGGGACGGCGAACAGGACCGCCAGCCCCACCCGTCGGTTCCAGCTCCTCTCGGTCAGCAGCACCCAGGGTAGGAGCACCACCGGGTACAGCTTCAGGGCGAACCCCACCCCCAGCAGTAGCGAGGCGCCAGCAAGCCTCTGTCGGAGCAGCAGCCACACACCACCCATCGCGAACATCACCACCCAGGGGTCGTAGTGGCCGGATATGCCGATGGTGACCGCCGAGATCGGGTTGACGGCGTAGAGGACGCCGGCCATGAGCCCGAAGGACCTGGAGAACCGCTCCTCGGCCATCCAGAAGATGGCAAGCGCCACCAGGGAGTCCACCAGGGACATGATGGCCCGGGTGGCCAGGAGAGAGGGTCCCACGGTTACCCCCATCCCCGCCGCCAGGAAGAGGTAGGCCGGGGGCTTGTTGACGGAGAAATCATCGGTGTACGGCATCGCCCCGTTGAGGTAGGCCTGCCCCCGACCGACGAAGGACACGATGTCATTGGTCAGCACCTCCTCCTGGAAGAGCATGAGGAAGCGCCACGAGAGGGCGATGGCGAGGACCAGCAGGGAGAGGCGGAGCCCGTTCACCCCCGCGAGACGCCGGAACACGGGCGTCGCGGCCAGGCCGGCGGCCACCACGAGCCACGCGACCAGCATGAGGGCGTAGAGGCTCATCAGGTACTCCCACAGGGCCACCGTCACGCCCAGGACGAGGAGGACCGCCATCGCGGTGTAGGTGGCGATGGGCGGGAGCACACCCTCCGCCGGCGGTCCCTCCGGGTCATCCTCGCCCACGGGCCCACCCCCGCCCCGCTACCTGCGGTTGCCCAGAATGGCCTCGACGCGGCCCAGCACCGCCGCCTCGATGTCCTCGAGCTCGGGGTCGTCCACCACCACCACCCCGTCGGTCGTCTCAGCGATGCTCAGGTAGTTGGCCTGCACCCGCTCCAGGTAGGCCCTCCGCTCGAACTTGCTCGTCGGTCCCCGCTCCCTGACGCGGTCGAGGCAGCGGTCGATGTCGTCCACTATGAGCACCGTCAGGTCGGGCTCGATCCACCAGGGCCTGTGCTGGTCCATTATCCACGCCACCGGGTCGCGCCCGCGGGTCTCCCATTTCTCCTCCAAGTACGTCCCCTGGTACGCCGCGGAGGACATGGCGTACCGGTCGCACACCACCCAGTTGCCCTCCCTGAGCCGGGCCCGCATCCACAGGACGTGGTCCGCCCTGTCGGCCATGAAGAGGAAGAGCTCCGTGTAGGGGTCCACCCCCTCGGAGAGCACCTTCTTGAGCAGTCTTCCGGCGGCGCCCTCGGTGGGCTCGGAGGTGGCTATCGCGCTGACCTCGCGAGCCTCCAGGTGGCGGACCACCCGCTCAGCGATGTAGGACTTGCCCGTGCCGTCGATGCCCTCCAGCACCACCAGCTTGCCCGGGGTCACCACCCTCTCTACCAGGTCCTGTCCCGATGCCAGCACGTCGTCCAGGTCCTCCGAGGAGATGCTCCCCACGTCCCCCTCGGGGGCGTCGCGTCGCTGCATCATCGGGGGTTAATGGACAAGCCCCCTATTTACCCTCTCGGGCGCGGGCCTCCCTGGAGGCCTTGGCCAGCTCCCTGGCGGGCACCAGGTGGGTGTGGAGGCCCAGGGCCTTGTCCTTCATGCCGAAGGCCAGGCCCAGGAGATGGGATAGGTGGACCGACGGGAGCCTGGGCGCCCCCTTGCCCAGTCGTTTCTGACCCTGGTCGAACTGCAGGTGGCAGAACGGGCACACGTTCACGATGACCTCGGCGCCGCCCTCCTTCATCTGGTCCAGCTTCCTGCCCAGGATGGCCAGGGAGGTCTCCTCCTCACCGCTCCAGACGCCGCCGCCCGCGCCGCAGCAGGAGAGCTTCTGGGCGAAGGGGACGGACGTGTACCCCGCCAGCTCCACCAGCTCGTCCAGCACATATGGGTCCTCCACCGAGCGGCCGGTCCTGGCCGAGGGCCGGAGGTAGTGGCAGCCGTAGTGGACTGCGACGGGGGTCCCCAGCCTGTGGACGACCCGCTGCTGGATCCTCTCCATCGCCTCCTCGGTGCCCAGGACGTCCATGATGTGCAGGACCCTGACGTCGGCGGCCCCCCTGGCCCCCTCGACGCACGCCTCCTCCAGGGCCGCCTCCACCCGCTCACGCAGCTCCGGGTCCTCCAGCATCCTGGCCGCCGCCTCAGCCAGCGAGCCGTAGCACCCGTTGCAGATGGTGAGCACGGGGAGGTCCTCCCTGGCCGCCAGCGCCAGGTTCCTGGCCGCCAGGGTGGCCCAGGTCGTCTCGTCGTATGACCGGAGGACCCCCGGCGGCGGGCAGCAGGTGAAGGGCAGGTCCACCAGGTCGTAGCCCAGCTCCTCCATCACCAGCCGTGTCGCACGGTCGATGGAGGGGTACAGGTTGATGGAGATGCATCCCGGGAAGAAGGCGAAGCGGTCGTCCGTCATCCCTCCTCACCCCCCTCTTCCACCTCTCCCTCGTCCTCCCATCGCCCGTAGGGCCTGCGCTCCGGTGCCATGTCGTGGAAGCCCAGGATGTCGAGGAGTCGTCGGAAGGTCACCAGCTCCTTCATGTCGTGGGCGCAGTCGGACGGGTCCAGGGGCAGGGACAGCCGGCCCCGGAGGGCCCTCACCTGGTCGTCCAGGGGGAAGGTGTTGCCGCTGTCGGCGATCTCCCGGAGGGCGGTCTCGTGGGCAGCCGGGTAAAGACCAAGCCTCACCGCCTCGGCCCTAAGCCAGAGGATGGCCTGGGTGATGGTGACCCCCTTCGGGCAGCGCTCCTGGCAGCTGAAGCAGGTGGTGCAGTGCCAGATGTCGTCCCTCGCGGTGACCACGGACAGGTCCCCGTCCTGGACGGAACGAACCACCTCCCTGGCCCTGAGCGGGGCCGGGAGGGCCGCGGGACATGTCGCTGTGCACCTCCCGCACTGGATGCATCCAGCCACGCCTGTGCGGTCCAGTATCTCCTGGACCCGCTCCTCCAGGTCGTCAGCCTCGGTCACCCGTCATCACCCCCGTCGAGAGAGGCCGCCACCAGCTCGGCCACCGTGGTCACCCGCAGGCGTGGACCGCCCTCCCTGGCAATCCGCGCCGCGGCCAGCCTGAGGTTGCCCTTGCATGAGATGCAGCAGGTGGCGACCCCGTCCATGCCCTCGGGCAGGGAGGCGAGCCTCCTGGCGGCGATGTCCAGGGCGACACCTGTGTCGAAGGCCCTGAGCCCGCCGCCCCCGCCGCAGCAATCGGCCCCCCGGCGCGAGGCGGGGAACTCCTCGGGCACCACGCCCGGCAGCGCCGACAGGACCCTCCTGGGCGCGTCATAGACGCCTCCGTGGCGTCCCAGGTCGCACGGGTCGTGGTAGGCCACCATGCGGACCTCCCTCCCCTCCTGGAGGGGCACCCTGCCCTCGGAGATCAGGCGATCCAGGTACTCCACCAGGTGGACGACCTCCAGTGGGTCGGGCCATCCCGGGTCCACCTCGGGGTAGAGCTGGGAGAAGGTCCTGAAGCAGCCCGCGCATGGGGTCACCAACATGCGGGCTCCCGTTGCCACGATGGCGCCCATCCGGTCGCGGGCCACCTCCGCGAAGTCCTCCTCCGCCCCGACCAGGTGGTCCACGTAGCCGCAGCATCCCTCGTCCATGCCGAGGACCGCGTAGTCGGCCCCGGCCGCCTCGAGCACCTGGACGACCGCGGCCAGGGCCCGGGGGTCCTGGTACGAGTAGACGCATCCCGGGAACAGGAGGACCTCGGGGGGCGAAGCGTCCTCCTCGAGGACCCTGGCCGCCAGCTTGGGCGGGTAGGCCTCCGTCCGCGCCTCGCGGGCCTGTCCGAAGGGGTTCCCCTCGTCCTCGATGCTCTCACGCATCGCCACCATACCGTCCGGCGTCACATCGGCGTCCCAGAGCCCCTGCCGGACCCTGAGCACGTGGTCCAGGACCGGGGCGTCCTGGGGGCACTCCTCCACGCACCTCAGGCAGAGGGTGCAGAGGTGGGTCGCCCTGAGAGCCTCGTCGTCGAGCCAGTGGACGTCCGGACGCCGTTCCACGGGCCGCAGGACGCCGGCATCGCCCCGGGGGGGTCGCCATCCCAGCCGCTCCCTCTCCCTGGGCAGGAGGCCCGTCAGCTCGGCGAGGAGCTCCGCCAGGTCGGCGACTCGCAGGGGTGGGACGGCATCCTCCTTCGCTGGGTCGTAGGCCTCCTCGGCGTAGTAGCAGTCCAGATGGACCTGGCACATGGGGCAGCCCGTCACCAGGACCTCCACTCCCGCCTCGTGGGCCTTCCTCAGGATGGATTCCCTGTGGTCCTTGGACCACGCGTTGCAGTTCACCCAGGCGCTGACCCCGCAGCAGGGCTCCGCGCCCCTCTCCCAGCCCAGGTCCACCACTCGGGCCACCCTTGTAAGGAGGGACCTGGGCTCCTCGTAGGTCCCGGTGAACCTTCCCAGTCGGCAGGGGTCCAGGAAGGCGACCTTGGGCCGCTCCTCCTCCGCTGGGCCCTCGCCCAGGTCCGTCCCCTCGAGGAACTGGGAGAGATGCACGGCGTTGATCCCGTGGAGGTCGCGGAGGGCGTGGGCGTCCTCGGCGGAGTGGCATATCACAGGCCCCCCGTTGGTGGCCTCCAGGGCATCCTCCAGGAGCGGGACCAGCCGTTCAGAGAGGGCCCGGAACTCCTCGAAATAGCCCTGGTACCACAGGTCGTGACCCGACGTACCGCCCACCACCCGCGGGCGCAACCCGGCGGCGTTCAGGAGCAGCAGGGCCGCGTGGGGACCGACGGCGTACTCCGGTTCCCGGTCGAAGAACGGGTCCATCAAGGCCGCCGTGCCCGGGAAGAACACCGCGTCATCGCCCGTCTCGACCCCGGGCCTGGTAGCATGCCACTCACCGAGGGCGGAGGGGGCTCCCAAGGCCTCCAGGGTCGCCGTGGCGGTGAACAGGCCCTGGTGGGAGGTGGGCACGCCCCCCAGCCTGCGGGAGGTGGCCACCACTCTCGCCAGGTCGAGGCGGGGAGGGCAGTGGGGCTCGCAGATGCGGCAGCTGGTGCAGTCGGCCGCCCCCGACGGGTCGCACTCGCATCCCAGGGCCCGGGGCCTCATCGGGACCCACCCTCCCTGGGAGTCGGAACGTTCCGGTCCATGGCCTCCGTGGCCTCCCTGAACCTGGCGGCGTCGGCGGAGCTGGTGTGGACCAGCTGGAGGCGGTCGGGGTCGATCCCCATCATCGACAGCATCTCCCTCGCCCCCTCCAGGCGCTCGGCCATCGCGGCGTTGCCGTCGACGAAGGTGCACTGGTCCGGCAGGCAGGCGGCGACCAGCACTCCCCCGGCTCCCCTGGTGAACGGGTGGACCAGGTCCTCCACGGACAGGCGGCCCGCGCAGGGCACCCATACGGGGAGGGCCGAGGAGGGCACCTGGAGGCGCCTCGAGCCCGCCAGGTCCGCGGCGTTGTAGCCGCAGCTGTTGCACGCGTACACCACTATGGGAGCCCCGGAGGGTCCCTCGCCGCTCATGGACCAGTCCAGCATGGCGTCCACCTGGGCCCGCAGGTCCGGCAGCGGAAGCTCCCGGAGGTCGAGGGCGGTGGACAGGCACGCGGCCACGCACTTACCGCAGGCCCTGCACGCCGCCTCGACGATCCGGACCCTCCCGCCCTCGGTGGCCTCGATGGCGTCGAAGGGACACTCGGAGACGCAGGCCATGCATCCGATGCACCGTTCCTCGTCCAGGTCCGGGTACGCCCGCGGCATCTCCAACTCCCCGGCGGCCACCAGGGTCCCGGCCCTCTGGGCGGCGGCCCCCGCGGCGGAGATGCAGTCCTGCACGAAGGAGGGGAACCCGGCGGAGCCCGCAACATGGATGCCACGGGCCGCCATGTCCACGGGTCGCAGCTTGGGATGGACGGGCCGGAGGAACCCCTGGGGGTCCGTGGCCAGGGGCATCACCCGGACCACCTCCTCGGTACCCTGTGACGGGAGCAGTGCCGTGGAGAGCACCACCAGGTCTGCGGGCATCTCCACCCGGCCGCCCCCGGCAAGGGTGTCCTCGGTGACGACCAGGGGGCGGTCCCCGGCCGGGTCCACCTCGGCCACGCTCCCCCTGAGGAACCTGACGCCCGCGCGGCGTGCCCGGTCGTAGTACTCCTCGGCGTCGGGCCCGGAGACGCGAAGGTCCGTGTAGCAGACCGTGACCTCCGTTCCCGGCCAGGCGGCCTTGATCAGGCTGGCGTTCTTTACGGCCTGGGAGCAGCAGACCCGGGAGCAGTGGGGATGGTGCGTCTCCGACCTGGAGCCCGCGCACTGGACGAAGACCACGCTGTCTGGCGGCGTCCCGTCCGAGGGCCGGAGCAGCTGTCCCCCCGTGGGTCCGTCGGGGGACATCAGCCTCTCCAGCTGCAGGGCCGTGACCACGTCCGGGTGCTCGGCGTGGTACTCGGTCCGCGAAAGGTCCGCCTCCTCGGCACCCGTGGCCAGCACGATGGCGCCCACCTCCAGCACCTTCTTCTCCACCTCGCCGTCCACCACGGCGTCGGCGGGGCAGACCCGCGAGCACCCGACGCAGGGGAGGTCGCCAGTGAGGGCCAGGCACGACCCGGGGTCGCGGACGTAGGTCAGGGGGACGGAGTGGGGGTTGGGCAGGTAGATGGCGTGGCGCCATCCCAGGCCCCTGTCCGCCTCGCTGGGGACGACCACGGGGCACACCGCGACCCTCTCCAGGGCGCCCTCCGGGCAGGCCTCGAGGCACCCCCAGCAACCCACGCACCTGCGGGTGTCGTACTCCAGCTCCGCCGCCCCCTCGCACCCCTCGGGCAGCTCGAGGGCTGCCTCGCCGTCGGTGGCGGCCTCGCACACGCGAACGCACTCGCCGCAGGAGGTGCAGGCCTCGTCGTCGATGGAGATCCTGTCGATGAGGACGCGTCCCTCGGTCCCCACGTCCAGCAGGGGCGCCTTGTGGCTGAAGTCGGACCTGGTGCACTCCCCGCAGGCGGTGCAGCGCTCCTCGGAGACGTGGCGAGGGGTGGTGGCGAGGGTCAGCTCCCAGCTGCCGGGCCTTCCTGACAGGTCCTCGACCCGGGTAAGCGCGTGGATGTGGATCTCCCGCTCCCTGGCGACGTCGCTCAGCACCGGGGCGATGGAGCAGATGGAGCAGTCGTCCGTGGGGAACGTCCGGTTGAGCAGGAGCATGATGCCTCCCAAGGTGGGCTCCCTCTCCACCAGGTGGACCGGGATCCCCCTTCCCGCCAGCTCCAGGGCGGCGTGCATGCCCGCTATGCCCCCGCCGATCACCGCGACGCCCCCCGCCACCGGGACGGAAAGGGTGCCCAGGTCCTCCGACCCCCGGGAGCGTGCGACGGCGGCCATCACCAGGGCCACCGCCTTTCGGGTGGCCTGGTCGACGTCCGGGGTCACCCAGGCGCAGTGCTCGCGGATGTTGGCCATCAGTGGTTCGGGTCCCTGGACGTGTCCCTCCACAGCCTGGCGGAAGACGTCCCCGTGGTGCCGGGGCGAGCAGGCGGCGACCACCACCTTGTCCAACTCGCCCATGTCCAGGGCGTTCCTGACCATGTCCTGTCCGTCCTCGGAGCACATGAAGGGGTGGCGGAACACCCTGACGTCCTCGACGCCCGACAGGGCATCCTCCACCCTGTCCAGGTCAACGGCGCCCCGTATGTTGGTGCCACAGTCGCAGAGGAACACGCCGATGGTCATCGGGCCTTCCCCCTCCGGTCGGGCTGGGGAGCGACCGGGGCGTCCCATCCGCCCTCGGGGGCCAGGCGTGGGGGCCGCTTTATGGTCCTCTTCGGTGGCCCCATGCCGCCCCTGCGGTTGGCGAAGTACGCGTCCATCAGCAGCGTCGCGGCCTCGGACATGGCACGCCATCCCACGTCCCAGGCCTCGGGGCCAGGCCTTCCCAGCTGCTCGGTGGCCGCCTCCAGGAGCGAATGGAGCTCGTCCTCCCTTCCCCGGGGCCCCCAGCCCCAGTGGGCGAGGGCCCTCGCCCTGGGTATGATCGAATCGGCGAAGCCCGCGAGCCTCTCACCGTTCCAGGTCTTCTGTCCCGATAGCCAGGTCCTGTCCGAGAGGGAGACGGCCCTCCTCCTGACGCTGGCGAGCCTCCGGACCACGTCCTCTCCCGCCGTGTCCGTCCGGGTCATGGGGGGAGCTGCCTCGCCGGGGGGCTCGCCCGGCTCCCAGCCCAGGACGCCGGCGAGCCACAGGTGCGCCGCCGGGTGGTCGGGATGCTCGATGTGGGGTCCGGACAGCACCACCAGGCCCTCGCCCAGCTCCCGGGCGACGACGGCGGGAGTCCCCTCCAGCAGCTGGGGGCGGTCGGCCAGTAACCAGACCGCGCCCCTGGTCACCCCGTCGTACGCCGCCTCCACCCGGGTGGCCGTGTCCACCGGCTCGTGGAACACGGGCCCACCGAACATGGGGGCGGTGAAGCGCGCGCCTCCAGCCGACCTGATGGCCACCGGCCCCCGGACGGGATGAAGGGCGACACCGTCCTCGCACATGGACCATGCCCTCCTCGGGGCCCCGTACGGGGGCCCCTCCGCCGAGTTCGCCACGCCCACACCGACCCATCGCCGGAGCATGTAGGCGCCTGCGCAAGTGGCGACGAGCCGCCCACCTCCCTCGACCCACTCCCTGACAATATCCCAGTCCAGGGCAGCACGGAGCGCCGGGACGTCGCCCCCTCCCAGCAGCAGGAGCTGGGTCCTGTCCATCATCGCCTCCAGCCCTGCCCGGTCGTGGTGGAAGGTGACCCGGAGCCAAGAGAGGTCCTCCAGCGCGTCGGCCCACCAGACCCACGAGTAGGAGGCCCCCCTACCGGTCCAGACCGCAATGCGTGGCACTGCCGTCAGGCGAACATCCCCCTGAGCTCCAGCTCGACGGGGGAGGCCGAGCCGTCGGGTGGCCGTCCCAGCTCCAGCGTCTCGACCACGAGCCTGTGGGCCAGCGCCTCCAGGTCGTCGGCCCCAAGCCCCTTGCCCGTCGCCGCCTCGACCACGGGTGCGATGGACGTGGCCTCGATCCCCGCGCCCACGGCGCCGGCTGGGCACATCCCCAGGATGTACGAGATGCCCTGGAGGACCAGTAGGCGATAGGCCCCGGTCGCGCCCTCGGTGGGCACCAGCGGTGGGTTGGCGGGGGTGAAGACCCCCAACCGGACGAAGGCCTGATGGCCCCCGCTCTCGTCGCCCAGGTCCCAGCAGTGCATGCCACCGCCCCGGGTGGGGGCGCCCTCCCCCGTTGCCAGCGCCTCCAGCACCGGCAGGGCGGACGCCAGGTCCCCGGCCCCCGCACGGCGGACCGCCGAGGCGGCCCTGCAAGGGTCCAGGCCCAGGGCGTAGGTCGCCCTGGTGACCTCGCCGATGGCCCGCCCGTCCATGCCCGCGGCCGTCAGGTCGCCCAGCGGGAGGAGGTCGGAGACCATCACGCCGGGGGCGGTCCTCTCGGACCTCTCCATCATGGAAGGGTCCTCGTCCAGCATCAGGTAAGGCCTTCCGCTGGAGGAGCAGAAGAAGCAGCCCCGGGTCCTGTGGACGAAGGGGGCGATGGCCCTCCTCGCGGGGTCCAATCGATGGCCGTCCCACCTGTATCCCTCCGGGGCCCGGTAGGACCGCATGCGGGCCATCAGCCCCAGGACTGCGGGACCGAACCCGTCCACGTCCGCAGGCTCCAGCTCCCCCATTCCCCTGGCCGCTATGGCCACCAGGTTCTTCGAGGCCGCCAGAGCCCCCACCGCCGCCCTGTCTGTGGAGGCCCACCCGTTGACGGAGAGTGAGGACGCCAGGCTGCCCGCCACGCAGGCTGGGCCGGCGGAGAGGACCTGGACACGGTCGTCCCCCTGGCGGTCGCGGACGGTCCGGGTGATGGCCGCGGGGTCCTGTCCCCGGAGGTCCCCTGCGTCCAGGAGCTCCGCCTGCTCGTCGTGTACCCAAAGGTAGACGGGCCGGGGGGACCTGCCCCGAACGATGATGACATCGTAGCCAGAGAACTTGAGCTCGGGACCCGCGTGGTTGGTGACCGAGGCGTGGACCACACCGCCCGTGAGGGGGGACCTGGCGGTCAGGACCGAGGAGGAGGCGGTGGGCACCAGGGCGCCCGTCAGGGGACCGGAGGCGATCACCAGGGGGTCTCCCTCCCGGTGGCGCCGGTAGAACTCCAGCCCCAGCAGGGCCCCGCCCACCGAGTCCTCAACCAGGTCGTCCTCCAGGAAGGATTCCTGGATCCGCCCACCGTCCAGGTCGACGGTGAGCACGTTCCCCGAGAACATGAGGGGCACGTCAGTCACCCCCCAGCGAAAGGGCGCCACGGGGGCAGAAGGCGACGCACCAGGGGTCGCCGCCCCCGCACAGGTCGCAAGGCTCCCGGAGCATGATCGGCTTGGCGGTGGCGGCGCCGTCGGCCGAGCCGCCGGGCGGGAGGACCTCGGGGCCCTCGGGCCTTCCCAGGTAAAGGGAATCGTCAAGCCGCTTGATGATGACACCGAAGTAGTCCACCTCGTCCTCCAGGTGGAGCATCACCGAGCCACGGAGGGTGGAGAAGAGGCCCTCGCGCTGGAACGAGCAGGCCACCTCGCAGGCTCCGCAGCCCGTGCACAATCCCGTGTCCACCAGGACATTTGTCAAGCTCACCACCTTCCCTTCAACGAGCAGGGGTAGCATATAATTACATTAGTATGGTTTTTGCCCACGGAACGGTCTGGTACAGATACCACAATCCACAAATACCAAGGTACCCCTTCCAGCATTTGGGTAGTCCACATGGCGAAGAAAGACAAGCCTCCGAAGCCGAAGCGCCGGTCCGGCGAGTCAAGGAAGGAGTTCAAGGCTCGCAAGAAGGCATGGAAGCAGGAGCAGTCCCTGTTGGACAAGTACCGGAAGGCCGGTATCGACGATCCAGAGTTCTTCGCCCAGCAGCGGGGCGAGAGGCCAGCGCCCCCCCCGCCCCACGAGCGCCCCATCCCCCAGCCCAAGACCCGGGAGGAGGGTGGTCAGCGCCACGACGGCTCGTACGTCCGCAGGTCCACCGTGGACCTGGACAAGATAGAGGCCCACCTGGACACCAAGATGGACAAGGACAAGGGCGAGTCGTTGCACGACCGATTCAAGTCCGAGTTCGGGGAGGACCTGTCCACCCCCGAGGGCTACGAGCTCATACCGGACCGGGAGGTCCACGTGAGGACCGCACCCCCCTCCATCTCCTCGGCGGGGTCCGAGCTCTCACCAGATGTGCTGGCCGACGCCTACGGCGCCGAGGGGGCGCCCTCGATGCCCGCTGCACCCGCACCAGAACCGGTGGAGACCGCTCCCGACGCGGAGCTGGAGCCCGAGCCGGTGGCGGAGCTGGAGCCCGAGCCCGAGCCACAGTTGGAGATGGAGCCTGAGCCGGTGGCGGAGGTGGAGCCCGAGCCCGAGGCCGAGGTGGAGGCTGAACCCGCAGAGGAGGAGGCGCCCGCACCCGAGCCCGCACCCGAGCCCGAGCCCGCACCCGAGCCCGAGCCAGTACCCGAGCCGGAGGCCCCTCCCGTCGCCGTGCCCGAACCCGGCCAGGTGGCGGGCGTCGCCGGTACCGTCGCCGGGGCCACCGTCGCGGCCGCCGCCGAGACCTCGGAGCCGGAGGAGGAGATAGAGCCCCCCAAGTACCCCTTCTTCCACTTCCTGAGGGGCATCAAGCTGGGCCGGAGGGCCTGGATCCAGGGTGGTCCCGTCGCCAAGGTGATCGTGGGCACCATAAACTTCTTCCTCTACGTTGGGCTGTTGATCCCCCCCATCATAATCATCCCCATCATCGCCACCGTGTACGACTGGAACAAGAAGCGGAAGGCGAAGCAGGCCGAGTGGGAGGCCTACGTGGAGGAGCACGGCTACCCCGAGGAGGAGGGCTACGGTGCCGGCTTCTACGGCGAGGGATACAACGCCGAGGGCTACGGCGTCGAGGGCGAGGGCCAATACGAGGGCGGCTACTACGAGGGCGAGGGCTACTACGAGGAGGACAGGTACGGCTATTAGGCCCCCCGTCGCCCACGTCCGTCACGACGATGACGACCAGCCGATGGCAACGGACAGGTCCCGGAGGTGGACGCTTTGAGAGTGGGTCTCTGCACCAAGTGGATAGACGAGCCCTTCACCGGCGTGGGCCTATACACCCACCGGGTGCTCTCCCACATGATGGATCTCCAGGAGCCTCCCGAGTTCCACCTCGTCCACATGCAACGTGGTGGGGACCCCCTTTACGGCAGGGCCGCCGCGGAGCACGTGTTCTCCCCCAAGATCAGGTCCCTTTGGTGGGTGACCCAGGACCGGTTCTGCAAGTCGCTGTCGTCGGACCTGGACGTGGTCCACGAGCCCTTCGTGGGCTTTCGGACCCGGATGGACTGTCCCCAGGTCCTCACCTTCCACGACGCGGTGCCCCTGACGCGTCCCGAGTTCACCACGCGGCAGTTCGCCATGTACTTCAAGCGCATGATGCCCAAGGTGGTCGAGAGGGCGGACGCGGTGATCTGCAACAGCGAGACCACCCGTCGCGACCTGATAGAGCACTACGGGGCCGACCCCGAGAGGGCCCACGTGACCCACCTGGGCGTGGATGCGCCCCGGGTGGAGAGCACGGGGGAGTTCGACAACCTGGCCCCCTACATGATGGCCACCTCCAACACCAGGATGAAGAACGCCTCCTTCACCATGAGGGAGTTCGCCGCCTACAAGGACGCCCACGGCGGCGACCTGCGCCTGGTGGTTGTGGGCACCGACTACGACGGTCTTGCCGAGGGCCGCTCCGACGTGACGGTGCTCGGGCACATGGAGAGGGAGAGGCTGGTGGAGCTGATGCATGGGGCGGAGGCCCTGCTATTCCCCTCCCACTACGAGGGTTTCGGCTTCCCTCCCCTGGAGGCCATGTCCCTGGGCGTCCCCACGGTGGTCTCGGACCGGGGGTCCCTTCCTGAGGTGGTGGGTGACGCCTCCCTGGTGGTGGACATCGACCGGCCCGGCAGAATGGCCGAGGCCATCCACAGGCTCCGTACCGAAGAGGCGCTGGTGAAGGAGCTCAGGGAGAAGGGGGATGCCCGATGGAGACGCTTCACCTGGGAGGAGTGCGCCCGGGGGACGGTGGCGGTCTACGAGGGCCTGGTGGGCTGAGGCTCAGACCCGCTTGTCCTCTGGTCCCTTGCCCTTCCAGTGTTTGTAGTAGAGGTTCGAGAAGAGCAGGATGTTGAGGCCGATGATGATGATGATGAAGGCCCAGCCCCAGAGGGTGCTCGCCTTGGGCTCCGGTTCCGGCACCTTCAGGGGACCCAGGACCAGCAGCTGGTACGCGTGGGTCGTCTGGCTCTCGTAGTAGCCGAAGACGGTCTCGGACACGTCGTCGTCGTCCACGTCCCCCACGGTCAGGGCGATGCTTATGGGGACGCCCCGCTCCAGCTGGTACCTGCCCTCCACCTCGCCTGTGGCCAAGTCGATGAAGGTTATGCCCCCACCCGGGCAGAGGAGCTCCATCTGGCCGTCGTCGTCGATGTCGCAGGCCACCGGGATGGTGCTCAGGCCAGCGCCCTCGAACTGACGGGTCCAGGAATCGTCCCTGTTCACCAGGTGGAACGCGTGCACCTTCCAATCGCTGGTGGCCATCACGATGGTCCCCGAGATGGCGTCGGGTATGTAAGTCAGGTACTGCCAGCTGACCACTTCGTCGTTGGGATAGACGTCCAGGTACAGGAAAGACCCTTCGGTGGCGTCGAAGAGGACGAGGTCGTTGTTGTCCGCGGTGCCCAGGCCCTGCTCCATGCCGACCGCCACCAGCTTGACCCCCTCCGAGACAACGAGCATGGGTCGCGAGGCGAAGGTGGTGTGTCGGATCACCCACCTTCCCACGAGGCTACCGTTCGAGACCTCGACCAGCCAGACGTTCTTGCCGGGTCCCGAGGCGCCGATGCCCGCCCTTCCCCGGTCGCAGATGAAGGCGTCCAGGTCGTTGTCCAGGTCCAGGTCGGCCACCACCCACGCGGCGCGGAGGGCAGGTCGGGCCTCCAGCTCCTGGAGCCGGGTCTTGTACATCTCGTTCCCCTCCCCGTCGAACCTCATCATGAAGTGCTCGGTCCCCGTCAAGTGGGCACCCTTTGACCGGAGGACCAGGACGTCGGACCTGTCCCGCTCACCCTGGTCGGTCCGCGCGGGCACCAGGACCACGTCACCGTCGAAGGTATCGTAGTCCCTGTCCCAGGTGACCCTATCCTTCGACATGTCGAAGCAGTGGACCCCATCGACGGAGACCACGGCGATCTCCGGGTCATTGTCGTCGTCGAGGTTGCCGATGGCCAGGCTGAAGAGCTCCCCGTCGGCCACCTTCTCCTTGACCAGCTCGAACCAGGTGCCCAATGTGACGGCCACGAGCCGGCCACGGTCCGTGCCGAAGACCAGCTCGTTGACCCCGTCGTCGTCCAGGTCGTGCCGGAGCACGGCGGTGGAGATGTTGTCGTTGCCGCTGTTCCACACGGGGCGCTCCATCGTGTCGTTGTAGACCAGGCCGCCCGGCGTGGGCTGGTACCTGTACGACATGAAGTTCTCGTTGATGGTGAGCACACGCGATTCCCCGGCCGCGGCGTACCAGGATACCGACGCGAGCATCAACACGACCACGAGCGAGATGTACGTCCTGGCCCCGTGCCCCCTCGTTCCGTTCGACCTCAGAAACTGACCCCTGTAAGTACTGAAGCGACACGGTAGATATAATTTGTGCATCGGTCGATACAAATCGACCCAGGCCCGTGCTGGCTAGGCCCTCCGACCCCTGCGGGCGTCCCACTCTGACCTAAGGAGGGAGTAGACGGCCATGTCATGGTGCTCCCCCCTGAGCTTGTACTCCTGCCTGTGGACCCCTTCCAGGGTGAAGCCCAGCCTCTCGATCAGGGCCCGGCTTCGATGGTTGCTGGTCATGATGCGGGCCGAGAGCCTGTTCATCCCCTCCTCGGCGAAAAGGTGGTCGCAGAAGGCGCCGACGGCTCGGAACATCAGCCCCCTACCCTCGTGCTCGCCCACCACGAAGTAGCCCACCTCGGCCACCTCGTTCAGCCGGTCAAGGGTCACCGTGCCCACCGCTCCCACGATGCGACCAAGGTGCCATATGCCGAAGGAGAGCCCCCTCCCAAGGACGTGCTCCTCCTCCCTGGCCGAAAGGAAGGCCTGCTCGTCCTCGATGCGGACCAGGCCGTCGACCCATTCCATGAACGTTCGCAGGCGCTCCCTGTCCCCGTCTATCAGGGCGAAGTACTCCCCGGCGTCGTCGACGGACTGGAGCCTCAGCTCGATGTCCTCGTCGACTCGGATGCGCAGGTCGCCCGGTCCTTCCATAACCTGAGACCTCCACGCCAATATGGCGCAGGTTCTGGTGATTGACCGAGCGGTATTAGACCCTTTCCGTGGGGATGGCAACCTCACCAGGACACGGTCTGGAAACTCTCGACCAGGTCGACCCAACCGTTGTAGTCTATGAGCTCGATCCCGTCCATCGGTTCCTTGATCCCTCGGGCGGACAGGTCCTCGAGAAGGGCGTGCACCTTGATGCCCTTCAGGTTCGCCTTATCCAGCCACTCCTTGGTCACTGGCGACTCTGCGGCGGCCATGACACCGTCCTGGTAGAGTACGATGTGGGAACCGGCGTTGGCGACGATTAGCACCTGGTCCAGGTCGTGGCTCATGAAGGGGGAACGCTTGACCATGTAGAGCATGTTCATATCCTTGACCTCCTAGAACACGATCACCGATTTGTGGCCGGACATGAAGTCCTCGATCTCGTCATCATCCACCAGGATGTACTCTGACCCCTCGGGAAGGCCGATCAGGTCGTCCACGGAGAATCCCCTGCGCTCAAGGGAGTCGGGATTGACCGCCAGCGACACCCCGGGAAGCTCGAGCAGGTCCGGGAACGCGTCCGCGAGGCAGTGCATTCCGATCGGCTCGGGGTCAGTGGACTCCACCAGCGTCAAAGCACCGTCGGCCGCGAAAAGGACGTTCACCTCCCGCTCGAAGGTCTGAAGGGCCTGAATGGTCCTGTAGGCCTCGGCAGGCAGAACGGTGCCGTACGGTGGATGCCGTATCACGATACAGACCTTGAAGTCCATCTTATCAACCTCCAAAGGTCACGAACCGGTCAGCGGTCTCCAGGTAACCGTCAAGGGCTCCCAGGCCTCCCAGCTTCCCGTGCTCGATGGTGTCGGCCTTGGTAATGCCCCGGAACTTGCAGCAGACGCCGCAACCCACCACGGGGACCCCCCTTGCACCGATGGCGTCCAGTTCCTCGGCCAGGTTGCGGTCCCCGGGGGCCTTGATCTTGGCGTTGAGGTTGTACACCCCGTCGGTGTAAAGGAAGATCCCCACGATCTCGTGTCCCTTCGCGATGGCGGCCTCGACGAAGTGGATCATCGAGTCCACGTCCTGGGTCTGGTAGGGCCCCGAGAGGAGCAACACTCCTATCTTCATCTCAAGTATCCTCCCTGTGACTGGGACGGTCTCAGCCGAAGGCCAGGTTCACGGAGGCCTCGGAGGCCATATCCAGCATCTTCGCCACTCCGGCCACCTTGATACCGTCGAACATGTCCTCCTTCTTCCATCCCATCATCTCCATCGACATGTTGCACGCGTAGATGTTGGCGCCCATCTCGATGTTGGACCTCATGAACTCGTGGTACGACATGATCTTCTGCTTTGCCATGCGCTTCTGGATCATTCCGGTGAAGAACCTGAACATCCCCGGAAGCTTCGGCTTCCGCTTCTCCATCAGGCCCTGCAGGCCGAAGAAGGTGTAGAAGATGTTGACCTCCATCCCCATCGCTAGCGCCCCCTGAGCTATTATCATCGGCATCATCAGCTTGTCGAAGTGGTTGTCATAGACAATCATAGATACCGAGTCCTTCTTTTCCACAGCCATGTTATTACCTACCTTTCACGTTCCTGTCTCACGTTTGTGGCACAATCGTGCAAATCCGACATGACGCATCCCTTATAATAAGGTTGTGCATTGTCCTCCGAGGGACCCGACGAACCGGGTCAGGGCTCTCCGAAAGGAATATGACCGGCCAACGCCGTGGCCGGGAGGCCATGGGCGAGCAGCCAGAGTACAGCGGCGTGTTCGAGTTCATCCGGGACCACCTGAGCGACGAGTACCGGATGCTCCCGGCCACCGAGAGGTTCCGCGAGCTGATCGAGGCGGAGCAGTACGACCGCCCCCTGGTCCCCCTGGGTCCCAGGAAGCATGAATTCCCGACCCCCTCCGAGTCGTCCTCGTGGGTCAAGGACCGGGCGCTGGAGCTCCACGCCGACCTGGTGGGCGTTACGGAGGTCAACCACGACTGGACCTTCGCCCACGGTCACGTGGAGGGCACCTACGCCATCGTCCTGGGGGTGCGCATGGACTACCACGACATCAAGGCGGCCCCCGACCTCCGCCAGGGGGCTGAGACCACCAGGGCCTACTACGCCCTGGGCCATATCGTCCACGCCCTCACCGACCTCCTCCGGTCCGCAGGATGGGAGGCGTGGCCCCAGCATCCCAGGTTCAGCCACAAGCGCCATCACAGCATGGTGCATCCCCCCCACGCCATCGCGGCGGGGTTGGGCCGGCTGGGGCGTCACGGGCTGGTCATCACCGACCGCTTCGGTCCCAGCGTCCGCTGGGGCGCCGTCACCACCCACATGCCCCTCCAGGTGGACGCGCCCAACCCGGAGGACGTGCTGGAGTTCTGCGAGACGTGCACCGAGTGCAGGGACGCCTGCGACGCCGACGCGATCCCTGACGAGCCCTCGGTGGTCAGGGGCGTGAGGAAGTACAAGGTGCTTCCCATGCGCTGCGCCCACGAGTTCGCCAGGTGGGATGGTTGCAGCAAGTGCCAGGGTTTCTGCCCCTTCATGGAGTCGTACCCCAGGGACCTTCGGGACGTCCGGCCCTGGACCCCCGAACCGGGCGACGGCGGACCGCTTCCCAAATGGTGAGCTCCGGCGAACGTTTGATATATCTGGCGAGGTGATACACACGACACCAGCGTTAGCACTGGCTGGTCGCTGGTCCCCCGGAGGGATACCATGAAGTACCCTTGGATGCCCGCACTGCTGCTCGTGGCGTTGATGGTCCTCGGCTCCGCCTCACCGATGCTAGGCTCGGCCGAGCCCGCCGAAGGATTGGAGGACCGACAGGACGACGCCCTCGGGAGCGAGGACGCCATGGTGGAGTACGCCATCCTGACCTCTTTCTCGTTCGTCGACGAGTTCCAGCGCCTGGCAGACTGGAAGACAGAGAGGGGCATCTACACGAAGGTGTACCCTTCCGACTGGGTCAAGAACCACTACACGGGGCCCGACCCACAGGCCCAGTACCACGCCTTCCTGCGGGACCTCTACGACCACACCGACGGCGGCCTGCGGTACCTGCTCATCGGGGGCGACCACGAGGTCATCAGGAGCCGTCAGGTCTGGACTGGCGACAAGGGATGGGCGTACAGCGGGCTCACCGTTTACTCGGACCACTACTACGCCGGCCTGGACCACGACTGGGACGAGAACGGCAACGGGAAGTACGGCGAGATAGTGGACCCGATCAGGGAGCCCGACTGGGACGCGGAGATCTCCGTGGGACGGGCTCCCGTCAGCGACGTTGACGAGGCAAGGGACGTGGTGGACAAGTTCCTGGACTACGAGAAGGACCCCCAGGTGGGCGACTGGATGAGGACGGCGGTGCTCGCATCCTCGGTGATGAACCCGCCCAACGCGAACGTCTCCAACGCCCACGACCCGAGCCACATCTACAACTGGTGGGAGGACAACGCGTGGGAGTCCATCCAGCGGACCCTCCCCCTCATCCCCGGCCACATGGACAGGGAGATCATCTACGACTACAACCAGATCCAGGGTGGCAACTACACCCAGGAGAACGACACCCTGAACAGGTCCAGCTACTTCAACGCCATCAACATGGGCTCGTCCATCATGGTCAGCGTCACCCATGGCTGGATCCCCACAGGCAACGGGATCCCCCACTATACGGGTGACGGCATCGGCTTCAACTGGTCCTCCGCATTCTACTACAATGACATCGCCAGCATGGACAACGCCAACGAGACCCCCTTCGTTTACTTCAGCTCCTGCTATGTGGGCAACTTCACCGAGGTGAACGACACCAACTTCGAGCTGCTCCTCACCAAACGTGAAGGCGGGGCGATAGGCTTCGTCGCGCCCACGGAGAACACGTACCGGGGCGAGGAGAACCCGGACGCCTCCGACGGCAACTGGTGGATGTCGGAGACGTTCTGGAAGCACCTGCTGGTCGACGGCCTCCGCCCGGGGGACGCCCTCTACCAGATGATACGGGAGTACGAGCCCCATGTCAGGGCCGTCGGTGGGAACCCGGACCATCCATTCTTCCAACAGAACCACGCGGCGTACAACCTGATAGGGGACCCCGAGACACCTGTGTGGACCGACCTGCCCAAGGACCTGATGGTGCTGGTCCCCGACAACATCTACGACATCGAGTACGAGGTCCAGGTCCGGGTGACCGAGGGCCCCATCCCCATCGAGGGCGCCCGCGTCTGCTTCAAGGGCGAGGACTTCTACGCCTACGGGGACACCGACGCCGACGGCTGGGCCACCTTAGCCATCTCACCCACCGAGGCGGGCCAGACGGTGAAGATAACCGCCCACAAGCAGGGCTACAGGTACTTCCAGACGACCAAGGGGGTGACCCCGGTGCCGGCGGAGCTCATGGTGGTTTCCCAGACCATCCACGCCTCCGAGGACCGCCCCGAGGCGGGCCAGCCCACCACCCTCTCGGCCGAGGTCCGGAACATCGGCCACTCCGACGCCGGGTCCTTCGCGGTCCAGTTCTACGACGGCGACCCTGATCTCGACGGGTCGCTGGCCATCGGCGCCCCCGTGGACGTTCCCGGCCTGCCCGCGGGGCTCGGTGCCACCATCAGCACCCAGTGGGACGAGCCCACCCCGGGCTTCCACGACATCTACGTGGTGGCCGACGTGGACAACGACATCAGCGAGGTGCTGAAGTCCAACAACATCGGTAGCAACGTCATTTTCGTCTCCGCGGTGAACGCCAGGGCCAGCGCCATCTCCGTCGTGGACGACTTGACGGCCCTGCCCTTCGGCCAGGAGGCCCACATCACGGTGACGGTGGCGTCCACAGGTACGGAGGACCTGTCCCCAGTCACCGTCCGCATGTTCTTGGGTGACCCCGGCGCAGGCGGCGTGATCGTGGGCACGGACCGCCTGACGACGGCGATATCCGCCGGGACCAGCTCCTCCGTCGTATTCACATACACGCCCACCCAGGTGGGCTCCTTCAGGCTGTACGCCGTGGTGGACCCGGACGACGAGGTCTGGGAGTTCGACGAGACGGACAACCAGATAGACCTGCCGATCAAGGTAGGCCACCCGCCGATATGGGGGGTCGTCCCCGACGTGAACATGCTCGAGGACTCTCAGAAGGTCATAGACCTGACAAGGTACATAACCGACTACGATACCCAGATCGCGGACATCCAGGTCTCCGTCGTCTCCGTTACCACGAACCGGGCCACGGTGACGATGAACGGCATGGTGATAACCATCGTTCCCGACGCCAACTGGTTCGGTGAGTTCGCCATATCCCTCGAGGCCGATGATGGGGACTTCCAGGCCATCACGTCGTTCAACGTGACCGTGGAGGCCCGCAACGACCCGCCGGTCTTCAACAACACCGACGTCCACTTCGACCTGATGGAGGGCGAGCGGTGGTACTACGTCTTCGAGGTGTACGACCCTGACGGGGACCCTGTCTTCTTCAGCGACAACTCGGAGCTGTTCGACGTGACCGCCGATGGGCTGGTGGACTACACCCCCACCTTCGAGGACATCAGCTGGAGCCCGATCCACGTGTTCCGCATCATCGCCACCGATGGCCTGGCCCAGTCCTACTACCCGATGACCCTGGAGTTCGAGGCCCTGAACACCCCGCCGGAGCTGACCCTCCCCGAGCGCTTCTTCGCCGTGGAGGGCGTGCCCTTCCAGTACCAGGTGCGGGCCTGGGACAGGGAGGGCGACCCGTTGACCTTCGGGGACGACAGCGACTTCTTCGATATCATCCCCTCCACGGGTCAGATAATGTTCACTGCCGCGAACGCAAACGTGGGCAAGCACAACGTGACTATCACCGTGTCCGACGGCGAGTTCACCGCCAACGCCTCAGTGGAGTTCTACATCTACGAGGCCCCCTTCGAGAGGCGGGGCAACCTGGAGGACGTGGGATGGGCCGTCCTCGCCATGCAGGTCGCCATCATCGTGGTCGGCATCCTCTACCTTGTGAACCTGAGGCGGAGGGTCGCCAAGGAGAAGCGGGAGAAGGAGCAGGCGGCCTGAGGCTCAGTAGGATAGCATGGGCGCCTTCATGACCTCCCTCAGCACGCAGGTGGCGTAGCACCCCTTCTGCAGCCGGAAGGTGAGGGTGACCCGGCCATCGCCGCATTCGGGCACGGGGTCGGCGCCCGCTATCGCCAGCTCCCGTCGGATGCCCGGTGTGGTCAGCTCCGTGAGCCCCACGATGTGGAAGTCCTCCCGGGTCACTCTAAGCCCCTGGAGGACGGAGGCCTCGATGTCCCCCATCTCGCCCTCGGCCAGGGGCGCCTCGGTCCCGGGCACGGCGCCGGTGACGGCCGCGTGGCCACGACCCACCTGCCAGGCCACCTTCGCCAGGTTCCTGCCCGTCACCGCCACGGGACGGTCGTGACGGGGATTCCCGTGCTCGTCCACGGGGACGATGACGTCCCCTTCGACGGGCTCTACCAGCGAGAGGCCCCGGCGCATGCGCTCCGAGACCACCCGGTTGAAGGCCAGGCCCTGGTAGGCATGCACGAACATGAGCTGGAGGTTGAAGGGGAGCCTTCGGAAGGCCCCCTCGTGGTCCCCCTGGTCGTGGAGCAGGTGCTCGAGCAGGGACCGTTCGTTCCCCAGGGACGGGGGGAACCTGCGCAGGCCCTGTCGGACGTCCCGTCCCTCGGCCAGCTCCCTTCTCGCCTCTCGCGTCCCCTCGTCCTCCCCGGGGCCCGGATGGGTGAGGTACGTCCACACAGCTCCCTCCGGGTCGCCACGCACAAGCTGCTCTCCCACCAGGTGGGACACGGGTCGCTGCACGCCGAAGCGCTGGTGGCCGTAGAAGTTGGGGAAGCCGCCCTCTGCAGCGGCCTCCTCCAGTATACCCGAAGTTCGATCTCTCAACTCGGCCTCGTCCAGCCCGGTGTCCGAGACGGTCACCGAGAACCGGTTCGCCACCAGCTGCCCGAGGGAGACATGCCTGTCGGTGGGGAACAGGTCCCGGACCTCCACGTCCGCCATCCGGAGGGCCCGGACGGAGTCCACGTCCGCCTCGAGGGTGAAAAGCTGGGTCGTAACCGCCCGCTTGTCCTTGGTGCCGGCGAACCTCACCCGCTTGGAGGAGATCCCCAGGCGACGGGACATCTGGCGCACGAACCGGTTGGTCTCCCAGTTGTGTAGCGTGATGGTCGCCGCGGTGAACCTCCCATCTGGCACCTCCGCTGGGGGCCTGGACTCCTCCACGACCACGAAGTCCTCGACCTCCGCCCTCAGCCTGCCCCCGATGCCGGCCGTGGGGGTCAGGAACCCAAGCATGCCCACCTCCTCCTCGCCCGTGGGCTCGTCGGGGACAAGTAGGGAGGTCATGGGGTCACCTAGAGGGGTGTGGTGCTAAAAAGGATGACGGATGGGGCCCCTCCGTCACTTCTTCTTCTTGCCCTTCTTCTTCTTGGGCGACTCCACCTTCGCCTTTTCCACCGCCTTCTTGGCATCGGTGAACTCCGAGGTGATCTCCTTGAGGGCACGCTTCACGGCGTTCTGGGGCTTGCCGGACTTGACCCGGACGAAGAGCCGTCTCTTGCCGTACATCGGGTGGTCGCTGTCGTGGGTGGCCATATCGACAGTGTCGTCGGCCAGCAGCTTCTCCTTCAAGGGCTCGAGGAGGACGTTGCCGGTAGGCTCGGAAAGTTCGATCTCGATTTGGTTCTTGCCCTTCTCGATGAGGACTATTCCCAGGTCCAAGCCAACACCTCGGTGGAACGGGCGTAGGGAACAGGTCGTATAATAGGTTTTGCCCCCCCCGATTCGGAAGTCTAAAATACGGGACATGGCTTGGTGTACGCATCCCTGGCTGGTGGTGGATTGGCCCATCTACGTCGTACCTCCGATAGGTCCCCTATGCGGGTCCCTCTCCTGCTCTTCACGATAGTCCTCATGATGGTAACATCGCCCGTGGCGACCGCCGGCCCGGCCCGGGAGACGACGTTGCCGACCCCAAGGGAGGACCGATGGAGACCCGTGCCGGGGGGATGCTCGTGGGGATCGACTCCCATACCGCCCTGGTAGAGGTCCCACCGCAGGAGACCAGGGTCCTCCGCGTGGACCACGCCAACGCCACGCTGGTCCCCGTGGACTGGGAGGACCCGATCGGGGCCCTCTCGGAACTCCACGCCAAGGCCGTGGACAGGGTCGAGCCCTGGCTCAAGCGGGACCTGGCGGTCCAGCTCAACAGGATGGGCGGTAACGGGAACAGGTACGCCAACCTGATAATCGACTGCCCCGAGGGAAGATGGGTCGACGAGATCGCCTTCACCGTTGCCCACACGCCGCCCGAGGTCCTCAACCAGGTCCCCAACGTGAACGTGCTCAAGGACAACGCCCGGCAACTCTACGAGCAGGACGCCGACCTCCTGTACGCCGACATCGTTGAGAGGAGGGGCGAGGACGGCAACTACTCCACCGTGAGCTACGTCAACTACACCGGGGTCCGCCACGATTACCCCCGGGACATCTACTACTACTACATAGCCCACGCCCGGGTGTTCTGGGAGGACCCGGCGAGGGTGGCGGGCAAGTCATTCTGGCGGAAGGCGTACTGGGACGAGATCGAGTGGAACACCTCGGGCACCCTCAAGAGCTGGCTTGTCGGCGCCACCAACATCATCGAGGCCGCCAACGCCTCCACCGTCTGGATGCAGATGAACATGGAGTTCGGCTACGGCACCAACCCCCTCCAGCCGGTGCAGGTGATACTGGAGCGCTACGGCAGCTGCGGCCAGTACAGCATCACCACCGCCACGTCCCTCAAGGTGGCGATGATACCCGCCCGGGTGGCCATATACCCCGCCTCGGACCACCAGTGGTGCGAGGTCTTCATCGACGGCCACTGGATGCACGTGGACGCCTCCAACGACGTCGCCGGGGCCGCCAGGGTAAGGGAGCCGCACCTCATCAGGCGCACCAACTCGGTCAACTTCAACGACGCAGGAGTCTTCGAGAGGGGCTGGAAGCCGTACATGTCCGCTATGAGCACCTTCCGGTCCGACGACGTCATCATGAACACGATAGACATCTCGGCCCCCGACCCCAGCTTCTCATTCAGGGAGAGCGGGATGGTGGAGCGCACCGGAGCGGAGCCCCACATCTACACCGAGACCTCGACGGTGACCATCAACGTGGAGGACTCGGGCGGCGACCCCATCGAGGGGGCCTGGGTCGGGGTCTTCAGGGTGGGCCACGACATCTACAACCCCGGCACCCCCGACTACCCACACTTCGCGTACGCCAACTACACCAACGCCACGGGCCAGGCCGAGTTCGAGCTGGGCCTCCAGGGCTACTGCGGCCGCTGCGACGACGACCACTACTACGCGGCCCTCATCCTGTCACGGTACAACCAGGGGACGAACGACTTCTACGCCTTCTCCGTGCCGGAGGAGGACCAGGAGTACTCCCTCACCTACACGGTGACGGGCAACGCCCCCTCCCAGGTGGAGCCCACCTGGTTCAAGAAGATCATCGTCGGCACGGACCCGCCGGCCCCCGAGTTCATGCTGAACGTTTCCCTGGAGGCCAGGGGGCGCCAGCGGCACACCCACGGCGAGTATGGTCAGTACGAGATGTTCGGCTTCCGGACCTCCTTCGACCACCTGTTCCCCTCGGACGTGGACATGCTGGTTGTGGACGGCGAGGGACTCCAGAATTGCCTCGACGGCAACCCGGTCGGTGCATGGATGGGCGCCACGGATGCGGAGACCTTCGCGGGCGGCGAGATGGTGCCCCACGATGAGGCCACCTATCTCCTGCTGTCCAACACCGACAGCCACTACACCACGAAGGTGGTCAACGTGACGGTGGACCTGTCCGCCATATGCTACCCGAAGCTCCGATTGGACCATCCAGTGACCGGCACCGACCACAGCACCACCGAGTCCCTGGTGTTCAACGGGACGCTGTGGGACTACATCCCGGTCACCGGTCTCGAAGTGAGCTTCGACGGGGGCGACACCTGGGAGGACATCTACCAAGGCTACGACCCCGTGAACGGGACCTTCGAGGCGGAGGTCAACGTGTCCCACCTCCCGTCGGGCGACCAGAACCTCATCCTGCGGGCGACCAACGATGTGGGCGTGGTGAACATGTTGTTCCCCACCATCTTCCTGGACGCGGACGACCCTGTGGTCAGGATAATGGAACCCTCGGCCGGGACCGTGCGCTCCGGGCTGGACCCCACCATCGACGTCCACGTCAACGCCACCGACAACCGGGCGGTCTCGAGGGTGGAGGCCCGCTGGGAGGACGGACCCTGGCTCGCCATGGAGGAATGGGAACGGGGCGGTGCGACCCACACGCTGGTCCTCCCCGTCGATGGGCGGGTCGGGAGCGTCATCCTCGAGGTGAGGGTCACCGACGGAGTCGGCAGGACGGCGGTACGGTCGGTGGAGCAGGTGTTCGACGTGATAATGCCCACCCTCGAGCTCATCGAGCCCGAGGCGGGTGACTTCTTCGTCGTCGGCCCCGGCTGGGACGTGACCGTCCGGGGAGCCGTCTGGGACGACCACGGCATCCATTCGCTGGCGTACGCGATGGAGTTCGGGGTCTGGACCGACGTCACCGAGCACATCGGGGACGATGACGTGTTCAACTTCGTCCTCCCCACCGCGGGTTTGGAGGAGGGGGAGCACACGGTGACCATCACGGTCACTGACCTGGCCCTGCACACGGAGAACAAGACGTTCACCCTGGTCATCGACGCCACCGCCCCCGATCTCGCCATCGACGAGCTTGATCCCTACTACGATGATGGCGACGATGTTGAACTGGTCGGCATCGTCACCGACGACTACGATGTGGAGGGCCTATGGGTCACCATCGATGACGAGGAGGAGGTGGGAGTGTCCCTGGACATAGCCGGGGGCTTCTCGGTAAGGCTCCCCTCGGGCTCCGACGACGTGGGAGACCACCAGGTCATCGTCCGGGCGGCCGACGTTCACGGCAACGAGGTCTCGATGGTCCTCGACTACCAGGTGCTCGACGAGACCGACCCGACGCTGACCATCGACACACCTGTGATGGGTGCCAACATCGGTCGGGGCAATTTCATCCACCTGACTGGCACCTCCACGGACAACGTTGCCATCACGGTGCTGGCGGTGAAGGTCGGGGTCGAGGACACCATGTACTTGCTGGACAACCTGGACCCCGCCCTGGGCCGGTGGAGCATCGACCTCGGTACCTCAGGGAGGGCCCTGGGGCAGCTGATATTGGAGGTCAGGGTCGAGGACGCTGCAGGGAACATGGCGGTCGAGTCGGTCATCGTGAACATCGTGGACCGGACCGACCCGACCCTCGACGTGACGGTGGACCCGATGAACCTGCCGAAGGCCCAGAAGGGGAAGACCATGGTTGTGCCTGCCCAGTTCTCCGACGACGTGGCGGTGACCAAGGTCGAGTATCGCGTTGACGGCTGGTCCTGGATCACCGTCCCGTGCCAGTACCCGTGCGAGGCCTGGGATGTGGAGGTGCCCACGGACGACCTCTCTGTGGGCAGCCACGTGCTGGAGGTGCGCGTCACCGACGGGGCGGGCAACGACGAGATGGTCAGCATCCCCTTCGAGGTGAAGCCGGTGCCGGAGTCGTCCCAGCTCTCCACCGGTGTCATCGCCGGCATCGTGGTGGCTGTGGTGGTCGTCCTGGTCCTCGTCTACTTCCTGGTCCTGAGGAAGCCCACGGCCAGGGGGGAACCGGCCGAGGATGCTACTGGCGGGGAACCTGGTTCGGACGACGTGCCCGACGAGGGCCCGGATGTCGAACCGGAACCCGGGACCGAGGAGCCCGAGGGAGTCGAGGAGGAGTAGGGGTCACTCCAGGTAGAAGTCCGCCTCCACGACCTCGACTCCTTCCATGAGGGAGGTCTCCCTCCACGGCTCGTCGCCGTAAAGTTCCTCCTCGACGGCCTCCCTCTCCTTGATCCCCCTGTGGACCTCGGCCACGGTGCGCTCCCTGAAGCAGGTGATGTACACCATGCAGGTCAGGAGGGCGGTGGGGATGGTGATGAGCAGGGCCTGCATGAGCTCCACGGCGTTCTCCCAGGGGAGGACCCGGAACAGCAGCCCCACGGCGATGATGGGGAAGAAGGCGATCTTCAGCCACCGGGTCAGCTGGACGGCGAAGCCGGTGTCGAGGCGGAACTCCCCGCCCTCAACGGGTATGCGGGGGCCCAGGGCTGTGATGGGGAGCATCGGGAGGACGAGGATGGTGACGATGCTCAGCAGGTGACCGGTGATGATGGCGTTCCAGAGGGAGTCGAACCTCTCCTCCACCCTGGGGTACGCCTCGGCGTAGATCGAGAGGGCGAACAGGCCCACGGAGGCCCATAGGGCTACCCTGCCCCATTCGTTCCATGAGAACCCCCTGACCTCCTGGGTCTCCAGGCGGAGGCCCGTGGTGTCCAGGTAGTCCCGGGAGCCCATCTCGAAGACCCATCTCGCCCTCTTCGCGTGCCTCCTCCTGTGCGGATCGTCCCCCTCCATACGGTCCTCCACGAGGACGGGGGTTATGTCCCTCACCCGGAGGAGGGTGCTGGGGAGGTACCTGGCCATCATCGCGTGGGCCACGTAAGCCACGGTGAAGGCCACGCAGAAGGCCCTGGCGGATTCCCACAGGGCGGAGCCGAAGACGAAAACCAGCTCCGGGTGGAGGTCGGCGATGAAGATGCGGACCACGGTGCAGACGATTAGGGCTATGATGATGGCATCCACCCTCTTGAGGAACGTCATGTCGCGCTTGAGGAACCGGAACATCACCAGGAGGCCCGCCAGGGCGAAGCCGTTGTAGACGGAGATGGCGACCAGGTAGCCGTCGGGTGCCTCCTCGGGGAGGAGGAAGAAGCCCCTGTCACGGACCCAGAACATCACCGGCATCATCGCTGCCGAGGTTATGATGAATGCGATGAGCAGGTTCCTGGAGTACCTCTTCACAGGCCAGCCCCCGTCTCGTGGGTCCGACCCAAGGATAGCTGGCTCCGTATTTAATAGGTATCGGCCTCAGTTCCACGCCTGAACAGGGTGAGGGCCATGAACAGGCCCCAGACCACGATGGCGAGGACGGCCACCGTCTCCGTCTGGGGGTTGAAGCCGAGGATGGTGAGGAGGATCCCCACGGCGGTCACGGTCATAGTCAGCTCAGTCACCCTCGTGCCAAGGGCGTTGGAGCGATATAGGGTGAAGGAGTAAAAGGTGAGGGCGAGTAGCATGGTCATGAAGAATCCAACTGAGACGATGTAGTGGGTCCCCTCGAAGTCCTCGGTGAACACCCCCACGAGGATGAGGAAGACGGCTCCGACGACGGTGAGGGCGACCGCCGCCGTCGCGGCGATGCCCCCGTCCAGGGCTGGCCGCACGGCGAGCACGGCGAAGGGTATCGTGAGGGCCCCGGCGATGATCACGGCGGCGTTGAAGAAGACCGCCATGTTCCCCACGCCCAGGTCGCTCAGGTAGTTCTCGAAGAAGACGTACTCCGGGTCCCCCCTCGCCGCGATGGTGTAGAGCACCATGAACACGACCGGCGAGAGGATGCCGCAGACCACGCCGACCCTTGTCAACCTCCCTTCCATCGGGACCCACATCGACGCCTTCTGGTGTTGAAGCTTGCGGCCACCTGGCAACATAGGAACCCTTTTTATCTACAAGACCGTTGGAGCCATCATGGCCATGGAGGAGGTTGGGAAGGAGGGGGGTGAAAGGTCACCCAAGTGGAAGGCCTTCGCGGTATCCCTGGGCATCGACCTTCTCTGCCTGCCGCTCGTGCTGGTCATGGTCTTCTTCTGGCCCGTCTTCATACTGGCCATCGCCCCGTACATCGGGGGGGCCCTGGGCGGTCGCTACACCGATCGCAGGACCGGACTCTGGACCGGTGGTATGGCCGCCGTGGTGATGATGACCGTGCTGGTCTCGCTGTTCTTCATCATCCTTTCCAGGATCCAAGGCCTGGGAGAGGGTTTCGACCCCTTCGAGCCCATCGGCCTCAGTATCGTGGCCGCAGGCTACCTGATATCCTTCATGTTCGGTGCCCTGGGCGGTCGTCACGGGGCGATCGCGGCGGAGGAGAGGGAGGAGTGAACCGGTAGGGTCATTCCTTGGACTGCATCCGCTCGATCTCCTCGATGAGCTCCTTCTCCCGTCTGCTGTCCCTCAGCATCCCCTCCACCTCCCTGAGCATGAAGCCCAGGGCGATGCCGACCACCAGGCCGCAGAGGCCGCCGGTCAGGAGGCGCCTTAGGTTCGTGGATTCCCAGTAGCCGAGGAGCTGGCCTACTCCATCGATCCCAATGGGGACCAGGGCCAGGATGAGCCAGTACCACTTAAGGTCGTTGATCCGGTCGTAGAACGGCATCCGGGGGAACACCGATAGGCCCACCCCCAGGGCCATGAAGGTGTAGATGGCGACGTCCCTGGCGCAGAATGGCATCTGGTTGTCGTTGAGGATGATCGTTCGGTTCTGCTTCTGGTGGCACTGGCTGTCACCCGCCCGGTACATGAACCGTGAGACGGGGTCAAGGTCGTCGAAGTCCACCGGGCTGTCGCGGGGCCCCACCAGGCCGTCCAAGGCCACCAGCGTCCCGGGCTCGTTCATGTAGGGGGTGACCCACATGAGCCCCGCCCAGGTGCCCAGGACAATGAGGACCGCCAGGTTGAGGTAGAGCACCTTGGGCCGGGGCGACAATCCCCACTGCCATCTCTCCATCACGAAGGCGGTGGACTGCGTCTGGGGTCTCTGCTGGGCCCTCTCCGGGGCCGCAGGGTCATCTTCAGCCAGGTGGCATTCCTCCAGGTCCCTCGCCCGCGGGAGAGGAGGCAACCTCGATGGCGCCCTCCCCCTTCCCTGGACCCTCATCATCCGGAACGTCCAGGTCGGGCGGGGGTGGCTCATGCCAAGGAAGCTCGCAGTCTATAGCCTTTGGGCCGAACTGGGTCTTGAGGGGCAGCGAGATGACCAGCGCCACCACGGAAAGGATGGAGCCGACGAACCAACCCCAGGTGAGGACACCGAAGAGGCAACCAATGATGACCAGCGGGTACCATCGATGGGCGTACGCCGAGTACGCCCCCAAGAAGGCGAAGGCGCTGGCAATTGCGATGCCCGTCGCCATCATCCACGTCAGCGTACCCGCGTCACCCGGCTCGGGAACCGCCAGGCCGGGCACCTCCACGGTACCGCTGCCGGGCTCGGCGAGGAAGTCCACTGTGTACTTGCCACGCTCCAGGTGGACAGTCTTCTCCACCGTCTTGTAGCCATCCGCCTCCATTTTGAGGACGACCTCGCCCGTCTCCACACCCGAGAGGAAGTACCAGCCGGTGGCGCCCGTCGTGTCGCTGAGGCCGCCCTTCGGGTACGTGACGGTGGCGTCCTCGACCAGGTAACCGTTGGCGTCCCTCACCTGGCCCATCACGTCCGCCTCGTCGTCCGGCAGGAGACCGTCCAGCCCCTCGCCCGCCGGGGCGACCGCGACCATCACGGACGTGGCGATGCCCAGGATCCCGACGATCGTGAGGAGGACCGCGACGAGGTGGAGTCGCCGGCAGACGGGGACGGGGCTGTTGCCAATGAAGGCGCGCCGGACGGCCCCCTTACCCTCCTCCGGCCCCTCGGCCACCGTATCACCTCTCCGGTGCCGGTCCCGGCATCTCGAACTCCTCGCGTGACATCATGATCAGCACAAGGGCGGCGGCGGCGATGATCGCGCCGATGAGGCCGTAGCCCGCCAGGAGCGCGCCCATGGCGCCGAGCATCACCATCGTAGGCCTTCTCCGCTTGAAGGCCATCATCGCGCCGAAGGCTGCCAGCACGATGCCTATCGCCTGGATCGGCAGGCATATCATCAGGTTGTTGTAGAACGCCTCGTGGTCGTTCCTGTAGAACTCCTTCTGATGCTTGATGGTCACCTGTGCCTTCGCGGTCTCCACGTTGCCCGCCCGGTCCATGGCCTGGAACGTGACGTTCGCCATTCCTCCCTCAGATTCGTCGTCGATGGTCACGAGCACCTCGTCCATGTACGCCTGCCAGGATGACCACTGTGCCGGTTCACCTGAGAAATCGGCTCGATACCGGATGAAGGATGCGTTCAGGCTTCCCGGGTCGAAGGTGGCCTCGTTGGTGACGGCGGGGCCCCGGGTCGCCTCGGGTTCCAGGTCAGGTGGGGTGTCGATGTGGGTGATGGTCACGGTGTCGGAGGTACCCTCGACCCCGGTGGCGTTCCTGACCGCGACCTCGATCTGGTGCTCCCCTGCCTCGTCGGGGTCCCAGGTCAGCTCCGCGTGACCATCCGTCATCGCGGTCCAGTCGGTCCAGGAGCCCCCGTCGACGCGGTAGCGCGTCTCGTTCGCCCCGTTCGAGTGTACGGCGATGGTCCTGTCCTCCCCGTCGGTGAAGGGACCGCCCCTGACGAAGGTGCTCACCTGGGGGAAGTCGGTGGTCTCCCATCCCCCGGGGCCGAGGGGGTGTTCGGGGATGGCCAGTATGGTCTGGGCGAAGTCCCGCCCCTGGTCGTCGAGGACCTTGATGGTCAGCGAGGACTGGTCCCCGCCCACCGAGAAGGTGTAGTTGAAGTGGTTCGAATAGAGGCCCTGGTCGAACAGAGGTTCACCGGGCTCGCCCATCTGGACGCTGAAGGTGGACAGGTCCTCGTCGAAGGCGCTGGCGTGGACGCGGAGCGACACGGTCTGGTTGGTCTTCCAGTCCATCACCTCCGCCATCACGCCGTGGGTCCCCTCGTACACGGGCCGGTCCCTGTCGGGCGACAGGTCCTCCACCCTTACCAGGAAGGTGGCGGCCCTGTCCTTGGACACGTCGGTGTACAGGATGCTGGTGTAGCGGGTGTTCACTGCCTCGCTCCAGGAACGCTTGTAGAACCGGATGGTGAACTTCCCTCCGGGCACACCGTTTATCAGGAACTTCCCGTCCTCGTCGGAGACGTCGGTTCCCTCAACCCCGTCGACGGAGACGTTCACGCCCGCTATGGGCACCTCCCGCTGGTCGTAGGCGGCGTCGTAGTCCAGCACCTCGCCCCAGAGGTCATAGGTGTTCCCCTCGGCGCGGTCCTCCAGGGTTATCTGGTAACCGATGGTGAAGGCCCCGTATCCCGAGCCGATGAGCAGGATGATGGCGATCGCGGTCGGCTTCCAGGTGGACCTGCGGGGCGCCTCGGGAGGAACGTACCGGCTGCCCTCGGGCCCCAGGCCGCCTCCGCGGAGGCCACCGGGTCCCTTCTCATCCTTGGACTCCGTGTCCTCGGGGCCCCGGAGGTCCTCCAAGGTCAGCTCCTCGACAGCCATTGGTCCCTTTGGCTCCTCTTCATCGGTCACTGGGACACTTCCTCTCGTGGTAAGGGCCTGGACTCGTTAAATTGTTTTCCTAACGGGCGGGACATGCCAGACCCACCTTGCTCACAGGGGGTTGCGGAGCACGACCTGGAGCTCCACCACGTCCCCGTCGTTCACATCCAGCAGCGTCCTGAGCTGGTGCTCGGAGATCACCTCGATGGTGTCCATGTGATGTCCCCTCTGGGGCATGACGACGGCGCACCTGATGTCCCCGAGGAGCGCGTGGAACGCCTTGACGGCACCGAACGTGCGGGTGCCCTGGGTAAAGCCCCGGAGCGGGATCCCCGTGGCCCTCCTCAGCAGCTGCACCTTCCCCCTGTCCTCGCCGGTGAGGCGTATGTTGAGGGTGCCCACGAAGGGCTCCATGTCCAACAACTTGCGGAACTGGTCCCGGTAGCCGTTCTGCTCGATGTAGTACCTGCCCTCCCCCAGGCCCGAGACGATGGTGCCCCGTAGGATGACCCGGTCGCGCACCTCGAAGATGGAAACATAGTCGGCGTACTCCGCCTGCAGTGCCTTCATGCCTTCGTCGGAGAGGCGTATCATCTGCCGCCTGGCTCCAAGCTCCCTCTGTATGAGCCCCTTGTCAAGCAGGTCGAGGATCCTGCGGCTGGCGGTCTGCTGGGAGAGGCCCAGCTCCCGTCCTAGCTCGCCCGAGGACACGGGGATGAAGTCCTCCATCGCCCCCTTGAGGGCCAAGTGCTTGAGGACCTGTAGTTCTGTGGGCTCGTAAAGCATGAGGAGGGGGGCAGGGCCTTGAGCCTACAAAAGGTTTACCGTGATTTGAGTAGCAACCCTTTACGTAACTTGCCCAAAGCCTTATCATGGAAAAGCCTCATGGCCGCTCGATGGCGCGCACCAGGTCCAAGAGGAGGGAGAGGGACGGCAACTTCAACATCCCCACCGTCCCCACTTCGCAGGAGGTGCTGGACAAGGCCTTCCACAGGGCGACCAAGGTCTCCGTCCCGGACAAGGACCGGATGCACCGGGCCCGTCGGGAGGCGATGGCGAAGGTCGACTCCATCCTCTCCACCGTGGACCACATGCTCAAGCGGACCCAGGACGGGTTCGGCGTCTTGGAGGATCTGCACCCATTCCACCTGGAGGTCCTGTCGACCCAGGTGGACGTGCGGGAGGTGGAGCACTCGATACACACCCTGGGCTGGTGCCGCCGCCAGGTGAAGGACGTGTGCGTCAAGGCGGTGAGGCAGCTCACCAAGACCCGGAAGCGGGAGTTCGTCGAGACGAAGCGGAAGGAGGTCTACGGTCGGGTGAGCTCGCTCCTCGAGCGCATCTCGCCGGACCTGGAGCTGCTGGCGAAGGCCCGGGAGGTGCTCCGGACGCTCCCCCACATCGACCCGGCCGTACCCACCGCCGTGGTGGCGGGGAGCCCCAACGTGGGCAAGTCGGCCCTGGTGGCGCGCCTCTCCTCGGCGGAGCCCGAGGTGGCGTCCTACCCCTTCACCACCAAGGCTGTCACCGTCGGCCACTTCTACCACCGGCGTCACGCCTACCAGCTCGTGGACACCCCAGGCATCTTGGACCGCCCCCTGGAGGAGCGCAACCCGATAGAGCTGCGCGCCCTGGCGGCCATAGAGCACCTGAAGGCGGTCATGCTGTTCCTAATCGACCCCTCGGAGGAGTGCGGCACCTCGGTGGAGGAGCAGGAGGCGCTACTAGACGGCGTGAGGACCCGGTTCCCTGAGGATGAGTTCATCGTGGTGGAGACCAAGGCCGACCTGGTGAGGCGGGACATCGAGGGTCGCATGACCGTGTCCGCGGTGACGGGTGAGGGCGTCGAGGAGCTCCGGGACCACCTGGTGAAGGTCCTGCCGGCACCCGAGATCGAGTGGGTCATCCGGGAAGGATGACGTCACGCGTCGAGGCCTCAGCAGGGGAGGGTGGAAAACCTTATTCCCCCCGGTGCCCATGGGGTGGAATACCGCCCTTCTATAGAGGCCGGCCACATGGTGGGAAGCACTCGATCTTGTTGCTCCGATGAGCTGGAGTCATACTTCATGACGCTAGCCCGTGGCCTCGACGAGTGCATGGACATCGCGAGGCGGGCCAAGGCCCGGGGGTACGACCCCGAGGTGGAGGTGGAGATACCCGTCGCCACCGACCTGGCGGAGCGGGTGGAGAACCTGGTGGGTCCCGAGGGCATCGCCGAGCGCATCCGCGAGGCCTCCAAGACCCGGAACCGGGAGGAGACCTCCCTCTTCATCGCCAGCGAGATCGTCCGGACCATGCCCTTCCCCAGCAAGGACAAGGCGCTGGACCAGGCCATAAGGACCGGGCTGGCGGTGCTCACCGAGGGCGTTCTCGTGGCCCCCCTGGAGGGCGTGAGCGAGGTCAAGATCAAGAGCAACCACGACGGGACCCAGTACGCCGACGTGCACTTCTCGGGCCCCATCCGGGCCGCGGGCGGGACCGCCCAGGCCCTGTCGGTGCTCATCGCCGACGTGGTGCGGCGCGAGCTGAAGCTGGCCCCCTATCAGCCCACGGACAAGGAGGTGGAGAGGTACAAGGAGGAGATCCGTCTCTACAAGCGGATACAGCACCTGCAGTACCTGCCCTCCAACGAGGAGATCGACCTCATCGCCCGCAACTGCCCCGTCTGCATCGACGGCGACGGGACGGAGGACGAGGAGGTCTCGGGCAACCGTGACCTGGAGCGGGTGGAGACCAACCGGGTGAGGAGCGGCGCCTGCCTGGTGATGGCGGAGGGCATGTGCCTGAAGGCGCCCAAGGTCCAGCGGCACGTGGGCAAGCTGGGCGTCGACGGCTGGGACTTCATCGATGACCTCCTCGCCAGCATGCACAAGCCCAAGGAGGAGGGCGATGGCCTCACCGACGAGGAGCTGGAGGCGGCCTCGGAGCACGACGAGAAGCTAGACGACCCCGAGGACATGTCCGACCTGGACGACGGTGAGCTGGACGCGGAGGTCATCCGGTCCATCGAGCGGTCCGAGACGGCCGAGGTGTCCGCCAACTACAAGTACATGAAGGAGCTCATCGCCGGGCGTCCAGTGTTCGCCCACCCCTCCCAGCCCGGCGGCTTCCGGCTGAGGTACGGCAGGACGCGGGCGACGGGCCTGGCGGCCATCGCCCTTTCCCCGGCGACCATGGTGGCCCTGGACCAGTTCGTGGCCATCGGGACTCAGCTGAAGATCGAGCGGCCCGGGAAGGCGGGCGCCATCACCCCGTGCGACACCATCGAAGGCCCCATCGCGCTGCTCCACAACGGGGACCTGGTGGAGATCGACACCGTGGAGAAGGCCCGGGAGTACTCCGGGGCCATCAGGACCTTCTACGACGTGGGGGAGGTCCTGATCCCGTACGGCGAGTTCCTGGAGAACAACCATGACCTGGTGCCCGGAGCCTACTCGGTGGAGTGGTGGGAGCAGGAGGTGAGGGCCGTCAACCCGGAGCGGCTGGAGGACGGGCCGCCCGACTTCGCCGAGGCGGTCTCCCTCGCCAGGGAGCTGAGCGTGCCCCTGCATCCCAGGTACAACCTCTTCTGGCACGACCTGTCCACCGCCGACGTGGCGGCCCTGTCCGAGGTGGTGGAGGCGGGCGGCCGGATGGATGACGGCCACCTGGTCATGGGCGAGGACGTCCACGGTGTGTCCGCCAAGGAGCTGCTCCGGGACCTGGGGGCCCTCCATAAGGCGCGGGACGGCTCTATCATCGTGGGAAGGCACTCGGAGGCGCTGCTCCTCTGCCTGGGTCTGGAGGCTGGCGAGGACGGCTCCCTGCGACGGAGACGCGAGGTGCCCGCGGATAGGTTCGACAACCCCCTGGCCCTCGTGTCCTACCTGGCAGGCGTCGAGGTGAGGGCGAGGGCACCCACCCGCATAGGCGCCCGCATGGGCAGGCCCGAGAAGGCCAAGGAGCGGAAGATGAAGCCCCCGCCCCACGTGATATTCCCCGTGGGCGCGGCCGGCGGCTCCCAGAGGCTGGTGAACGATGCCATCCGCGCCCGGCGCATCCAGGTTGAGATGGGCCACCGCAACTGCCCCTCCTGCGGGAAGCGGACCCCCTTCTCCATGTGCGACTGCGGCACCCACACCATGGCCCTCGACGAGCCCTCCCGTCAGTACGTGGACATGGCCAAGGTGATGGCCAGGGCCCGGTCCAGGCTGGGGGACAGCTCCATGCCCAACGTCAAGGGAGTCAAGGGCATGGTCTCCAAGCAGAAGGTGCCCGAGCCCCTGGAGAAGGGCATCCTGCGCGCCAAGCACAACGTGTTCGTCTTCAAGGACGGGACGGTGCGGTACGACATGACGGACGTGCCGGTCACCCACTTCCGTCCCGGGGAGATCGGCCTCCCCGTGGAGCGGGCCAGGGAGCTGGGCTACACCCACGCCGCCGACGGTTCTCCCCTGGAGGGCCCTGACCAGGTTGTGGAGCTCCGGCCCCAGGACATAATCCCATCGAACGACTGCGGTGACTACCTGGTCCGCACGGCGCGGTTCATCGACGACCTGCTGGTCAAGCTCTACGGTCTGCCAGCCTTCTACCACGCGCAGCAGAAGGAGGACCTGGTGGGACATCTGACCATAGGGCTGGCCCCCCACACCTCCGGCGGGGTCCTCTGTCGCATCATCGGTTTCACCCGGGCCCTGGGGTGCTACGCCCACCCCTTCTTCCACGCGTCCAAGCGGCGCAACTGCGACGGGGACGAGGACTGCGTGATGCTGCTCCTCGACGGCCTGATCAACTTCTCTCGAAGGTTCCTGCCCGAGGGCAGGGGCGGGCTGATGGACGCGCCCCTGGTGCTCAGCTCCCGCATCGACCCCGACGAGATCGACAAGGAGGCCCAGAACCTGGACGTGACCAGCACCTACCCGCTGGCCCTCTACGAGGCGGCGTCGAGGGGGGTGCACCCCAAGGAGCTGGAGGACCTTATGGACACCGTGGGCGGGCGCATCGGCACGCCGGAGCAGTACCAGGGCTTCGCCTACACCCACGAGGTCTCCGACATCAACGCCGGCGTCCGCATGTCGGCGTACAAGCGGCTGGGCAAGATGATCAAGAAGATGGACGCCCAGTTCGACCTGGGCTCCAAGATCCGAGCCGTCGACATCCGCGACGAGGCGACCAAGGTGATCGAGACCCACTTCCTCCCCGACCTGGTGGGCAACCTGAACGCCTTCTCCCGCCAGACGGTCCGCTGCACCAAGTGCAACGAGAAGTACAGGCGCATGCCCCTGTCCGGGTCCTGCCCCACCTGCGGCACGGGCCTCACGATGACCGTCCACGAGGCCTCGGTGGTCAAGTACCTGGACGTGACGAAGAAGCTGGTGGACAAGTACGACGTTAACCTTTACACCCGCCAGCGGGTGGAGAAGACGGAGCGGGACATCGCCTCCCTCTTCACGAACGACCATGCCAAGCAGTCCAGTCTCTTCGCCTTCGGAGGTCCCACCGATGGTGCCCCCTCGAAGGACGACAAGGGACCGACCAAGAAGAGGAAGGGAAAGGGTCCCACGTAGCCAGGAGGACCTGCCTCAGCCGGTCCCCAGCTCCCCGGGCAGACCATCCTCCAGGCTCGGCCATCCGGGCCACCCCTCCAGTTCCTCCTTCAGTGCAGCGTTGGAGGACCGGCCCCGCTCCACCAGGCGAACGCACCTGTCCCTGATGGCCCACCTTCCCTTCGACGAACTTGTCAGGCCCGGGCTGCGGAGCTGCGGCATCGAGGCATCGGCGAGGCGGGCTATCGTCCTCAAGAGGTCCCGGGTCGAGTAGGCCTGGTCGTCCACGCAGTTCCAGACGCGGAAGACCCCCTCGTCCTCATCGCTGGCCCGGGCCGACGAGGCCAGCCGACGCGAGGCGTCCACCACGTCGTCCACGTGGACACAGCTCACCCAGCCCCTCTCGGGCAGGATGACGGTCCCCTCGTAGACCACCTCCGGCACCAGGCGGTCGACGATCCCCCCGTCGCCCACGCCGTAGACGTTGGGGAGCCGGAGCACGGTGACCCCGACCCCAGTGCGACGAGCGGCCTTCTCCAGGGCCCGCTCCATGTCCAGCTTCGCCCTTTCCAGGCGATTGCCTGGCTTGAGGCGCGAGTCCTCGGAGTGCGCATCATCGGTGCGGGCGTAGACCCCTGTGGTGGATGCGGCCACCACGTGCTCCACCCTCGAGTCCTCGGCCTCCTCCATCAGCACCTCGGCTCCCGCCACCACCATCTTGCGGATGAAGCGCTCGTCACGGATGGCGATGGCCGGTGCGGCCATGTGGTAGACGACCCGGGAGGCCCCCAGGGCCACACGGACGGACTCGCCATCCACTACGGAGCCCTCCAGCACCTTGGCCCCCATGTCGATGACGCGGGTGAAATCGGCCCGCGGTATGTCGAGGACCCGGACGGAGTGACCGTCGGCCTTCAGGGAGGAGACCATCCGCTGGCCCACGAAACCGCAACCTCCCGTCACCAGCACGGTCTCCTCGACCAAGGGGTCACCGGAGAGGAGAGGGACGGGCATGCCTATGAACCCTTCGCACGCCTCATTTTGGCGTGGCCAGATGGTAGCCAGCAAGACCAACGTGACCACAAGTCTTTTAATCGCACCCTTCGTTCCACATGCGGTCGTCTCCATGGAGAGCAGGGACCGTAGGGTCGCAATGTTAGGTGCCTTCGCGGTGGTGGTGTCCATCCTGCTAGGCTCGGCCTTGGCCATCGGACCCGGTGGTCCCCTGCCCAATCCCCTCGACGACTACGTGACCGACTGGTTCACCGAGACCGGGACGATGACGGATTCCGGGACCAACGACATGGTCATCAGCTTCGACGTCCGGGACGTGAACGTGACCAGCGTGACGGTCACCCTCACCTGGTCCGATGACGAGCTCCTCAACCCCCTGGGGCGAAGGGACGACACCCTCACCCTGCGGGTGGAGGGTCCGGCGGGCTTGGTGGACGACCAGGTCTCCGGCACCTCGGGCGACCTGCAGCTGGTGTTCGACCTGGCGGACGTGCCCACCGACACCGACGCGGCCAACATCGGGGACTACTTGGACGAGAGCGGCACCGGGGAGTGGAGCTTGACCGTCTCGGTCCTGGCCGCCGGGCTGCGGGACACCGGCAACGACTGGGCGGTCTCCTTCCGGTACACTTACTACTCAGGAAGGCTGGTGGAGAACCCGGAGGTCGTGTGACATGGCCAAGGGGGGAGGCAAGAAGGGAGGGACCACTAAGGAGTTCAAACCCTACATCGCCTCCGAGGTCAACATCCCCGAGCTCACGCCCAAGGCCATCGCCCTGGGCATCCTGCTGTCCATCACCATGAGCGCGGCCAACGCGTACCTGGGCCTGTACGTGGGCATGACGGTGTCCGCCGCCATCCCCGCCGCCGTGATCTTCATGGCCATCCTGCGAAGCCTTCACAAGGCGGGCGTCTTCAAGACGGCCACCATCTTGGAGAGCAACCTGGGAAAGACCATCGCCGCCGCGGGGGAGGCCCTGGCGGCGGGAGTGATCTTCACCTTCCCCGCCCTGCTGCTCATGCTGGACGAGAACGGCGAGCCCATCTGGGAGGAGCTGGACTACTGGGTTGTCATGATAATCGCGGCCTTGGGCGGGACCTTGGGCGTCCTGTTCTCCATCACGCTGCGCCGCATCCTCATCATCGACCAGGCCCTCCCCTACCCCGAGGGCATCGCCGCCGCCGAGGTGCTGAAGGCGGGCGAGGGGAGCGGCAAGGCGGTGATGTACGTGTTCACCGCCTTCTTCATCGGGATGCTCTTCCGAATGGCAACGGCCCTTGAGACACGGTTCGGGACCGTCAGCCTGGGCCTCTGGGGCAGCCGCCTCGGAGGGACGTACCAGGTCGGCGAGCGGACCCTCATCCACTTCGGGTCCGAGTACAGCGTGGCGCTCCTGGGCGTGGGCTACATCATCGGTCCACGGATCAGCCTCATGGTGTTCTCGGGTGGCTTCACTGGCTGGTTCGTGGCACTCCCGATAATCTCCACGCTGACCCCCGCTGACTTCCCCTTCGACGCCATCACTCGAGTGCGGTTCTTCGGAGTGGGCACCATGCTGGTGGGGGGTCTTTGGACCCTGTGGACCATCCGGGCCGCCATCAAGACCGGTATCAAGGAGGCCATGGAGGGCATCTTCGGCAAGAAGGTCCCCATGGACTCGCTGCCCCGGGTGGACAGGGACATCCCCCCCAACATATCCATGTCCACCGCCCTCATCTTCACCATCCCGATAATGGGCGTGATCTACTACCTGTCGGGCAGCCTAATGATCGCCGTGGTGGCCGGCGTGATAATGACGGCCTCGGCGTTCCTTTTCTCAGCGATAGCGGGCTATATCGCTGGCATCGTCGGCTCGTCCAACAACCCCCTGTCCGGGGTGACCATCATCGTCATCATGTTCTCCTCCATCCTCCTTTATGCGCTCGGGGCGAGGGGGGTGGAGGGGATGGTGGCCGTCATCAGCGTGGGCGCGGTCGTGGCCTGTGCCTCCGCCATCGCGGGTGACAACCTCCAGGACCTGAAGTCGGGCTACCTGCTGGGGTCCACCCCGTGGAGGCTGCAGGTCGCCCTGATAATCGGGGTGTTCGCGGCGGCGCTGGTGCTGGCGCCCGTGGTCAACATCCTCCACGAGGCGTACGTGATAGGCGTCGGGCTCCAGGCCCCCCAGGCCTTCCTGATGAAGGCCATCGTCGAGGGTGTGTTCACCGGGAACATGGACTGGGCCATGGTGGGGGCTGGCGCGGTCCTGGGCATCTTCTTCATCATCCTAATGAGGGTCACCAGCATCCAGTTCTCTATAATGGCCTTCGCCGTGGGGATGTACCTCCCCTGGCTCATGTCCACGCCCATCATGATAGGCGGAATGGTCAAGTGGTACGTTGACCGGCAGATCGACGGGAGGCTCAAGCCCCTGTCCCCCGAGGCCGACGAGGATACCCAAACGGAGTACGAGGAGAACGTGGAGACCTTCCGCGAGGAGATCCACAACAAGGGCGTGCTGTTCAGCTCGGGCCTCATCGCGGGGGAGGCGCTGATGGGCGTCATCCTGGCGGCCCTGGTGGTTACGGGCATCAGCATTGCGTTGATCGAGGGCGCCCCGGGCCTGGCGGGTCTGCCCGTCTTCCTCTACATGGCCTTCCTGGTCGGCTACGTGGCCTGGCGGGACCTGGACATGCCAGAGGTGCGCAAGAAGTGGGGCAAGCTCCTGAAGTGATGTCCCCCGGCAACCTTTATCTGCCAGCTAGCGCCATCACAGGCCGATGGCCCGCCGTCGCAGGTCGAAGTACTCAGCAGCGGGGCAGGCGGCCCTGGACGAGATAGAGGCCTACCAGCGGTCCTGGGTGATCATCCCAACCGCTGAGCACTACAAGGACGGGGAACTGGTGGTGATAAGGGCACCCCGATTCCAGAACCCCCTCGGCAAGGGCCTGGTCAACATACTAAGGCGGGACCCTGAGTTCAACCTGCATCTGGACGAGTTCGGGAGCGACGCGTGGTTGCTCTTCGACGGAAGGAGGACCCTGGGCGAGGTGGCCGACCACATGGCGAAGAGGGCGGGGGATGAGCCCAGGATAGCCCTCACACGGCTCATCATGTTCCTCAGGGGCCTCAAGACCGCTGGGGTCGTGAGGGTGGTGACCCTTGAAAGGGCGGAGACGACCGAAGCTTAAAAGTAAGATTATGCAATATCCATCTAGGGTACCCCATGGTAGACGAGGAGAGGGATGAGTGCGACTTCAACGGGCTCATCAAGCTGACCAACTACATGATGGAGTGGTACGCGAAGTTCGTCCAGGAGGACCACCTCCACGGCGACCCCCCCTGCGAGGGCTGTCCCTACTACGAGAAGGGGGACGACAAGATGACCATGTGCGAGTACATGATGGCGCTCCTCCTCCGCGTCGTCGTCAACCGGTGACGCACCTCCCACCGTGGTACGTGGAAAACGTTTTTAAGCGACCAACGCTAGGTCGGGGTAGGGCGGGGAGGTGCCACATTCTGTTCCCCAGGGACCGTCCGCCCGGAGTTGGTATCAGATGGAGCGCTACGATCTCATTGTCATCGGGACCGGGGCCGGCCAGAACGTGGCATCCTCGGCCTACTCGATGGGCCTCAAGGTGGCCGTCATAGACAAGGACCCCATCGGGGGGACCTGCCTCAACAGGGGGTGCATCCCCTCGAAGGTGTGGACCACAGCCGCGGACTACGTCCGCGAGGCGGAGGACGCGGCCGAGATAGGCGTCCACATGAGGCTGGAGAGGTCGGACTACGACCTGATACGCGAGCGCACCTGGGAGATAGTGATGGACGGCCGATTGCCCATGGAGAAGGGCGTGAAGGCCGCACCCAACTTCGACTTCTACAACGAGGTGGGGGAGTTCGTCGACGACATGACCCTCCAGGTTGGCCGAAAGCGCATCACCGCCGACAAGATAGTCATCGCGTCGGGAGCCAAGCCCTACATCCCCCCCATCGAGAACATCGAGAAGGTGGGGTACCTGACCAACCGCAACATCTTCGAGCTCAAGAAGCTCCCCGCCTCGGTGATCATCGTCGGAGGTGGTTACATCGCCGCAGAGTTCGGCCACTTCCTTTCCGCCATGGGAAGCGAGGTGACCATCGTCGGCCGTAACCCCCGGCTGCTCAAGCGGGAGGACCCGGAGGTCAGCGCGACGGTGCTGGCGGGCATGGCGCGCCGGATGCGTGTGCTGGTGAACTTCGAGGCGGTCTCGGCGTCCAAGGAGGGCAATAAGAAGAGCATGGTGGTCCGCGACCGGGGCACCGGCAAGACCTACAAGGTGGACGCCGAGGAGATCGTCATCGCCGCTGGTCGCGTGTCCAACGCCGACACCCTCAAGCCATGGGTCACAGGTGTGGAGGTGGACGAGGAGGGCTGGATCAAGACCGACGACATGCTCCGTACCACCCGGAAGAACGTCTGGGCCATGGGCGACTGCGTCAACCGGGGACAGTTCCGCCACACCGCCAACTACCACTCTGACGTGGTGTTCAGGAACGCCTTCCAGGACTCCAAGGTGAAGTTGGACGAGCACGCCATCCCCAGCGCGGTCTTCTCCTGGCCCCAGGTCGGTTCCGTGGGACTCACTGAGCAGGCGGCCGCGGAGGCGGGATACCACGCCCACGTGGGCAAGTACTACTACTACGACAGCGCCAAGGGCTTCGCCATGGGGAACCAGGAGGCCTTCTGCAAGGTGGTGGTGGACGCCACCAACAACAGGATCCTGGGCGCCCACGTGGTGGGGCCCCAGGCCTCGGTGCTGGTCCAGCTGGTGGTGGACCTGATGAACGCAGGCGACGAGACCTTCTACCCCCTTGCCCGGGCCCAGACTATCCACCCGGCCCTGTCCGAGGTGGTGGTACGGGCCTTCGCCAGCCTCCAGCACCCTGGGGGCCACGGTCACGACCACGGCGACCATGGCCATGACGACCACGACCACGATCACGGCGGCCACGACCACGACCACGGCGGCCATGGCCATGACGACCACGACCACGAGAACGGCCACGGTCATGAGCACTGAGCTCGGATGCCTCAGACGGGGAAGACGTAGACCACGCCGAGTATGACGACCACCGCCATCATCACGATGGAGAGGCCCCCCAGCCAGATGTGGGGCTTGCGGGTCTTCCTCTTCAGCTCCTTGCGGGACATGAACACCTGTCCCACAGCCAGGGCCGCGATGCCCAGGACCAGGTCGGCCACCGCGAAGGCCGAGTGGGTCACCCTGATGTGCCCCGACTCCAGCTGGGCCACCATGTACACCCCGATGCCCAGGCCGATGATGGCGAAGAGCACGCCCAGGCTGCCCAGGGAGTGGTGGGTCATCAGGAACTTCTTGCCGAACCTCTTCTTGTACACCACCGAGAACCAGGTGGCCGCGAAGAATATCATGGCCAGTGACATGAAGACGGCGTGCCAGGGCCAGAGGGTCGGGTACTCGATGGCCTCGAACTCCCCCGTGGCGATGTCGATGACCGCCGTTCCCCTCCGGGTGTGGTAGGCGTTGAAGTCGTCGGTGTCCGAGGTGGCCCAGATGAACTTGACCTTGCCCTCCTCGGGGATGACGTTGTCCAGCTCGTCTCCGGTGTCCAGGAGACGGATGAACTCCAGGGTGGTGACGCCGCCCACCTCCGCGACCATGTACTCGTTCAGGTCGAAGGTGCCCCCCTCGTTGGCGTCGTCGGGGTGGGGGCCCACCTCACCGAATGAGTAGGCGTCGTGAACGGAGAACTCGCTGCCCTCCCGGAACGCGATGACCATGTCGGCGTTGGCCATGCGCTCGGTGGGGTCGATGCCGATGGCGATCATGCCCGAGGTCTCCGCCTGCAGGCCCATCTTGATGGACCCGTCGTCGATGTCCCAGAACATCAGGTAGTGACCCTCGCCCAGCTCCGCGCTGAGGGGGTACTCGCCATCCTCGATCACACCGTCCACACCGTTCTCGCTGGCAGTCGCGGGCGTGGCGAGCAGCAGCAGGCTCGCCAGGGCCACCAGTGAAAGCGCGGCACGGAAAGCGGTAATCCTTCGGGCCATCGTCTCCCTCCCACGCCCGTGTACCACGAGGGACCACGGGCCCCCCCGGGCGGTAATCGGAGGGTGACGCTACTCAATCATAATAATGCTATCGACGAAGAGCTCGTAATGCTCGTCCTCGTCCAGGTCGTGTACCTTCACCTTCTCCACCTCTCCCTCCCCCGAGACCTCGAGGATCCTGGAGAGGAACAGGAGCTTGATGTCGGACCGCTTGGCCCTCGACCGCAGACCGTCGTCCCCGGGCAGCTCGGTGCCCGCGGTGGCGAAGACGACCCGGCCGGTCACGTCAGTGAGCTCCATCGCCAGCTCCAGGGAGGCGGCTCCGGTGTCGACCACCAGGACCCGCATCCCCTCCAGCTCGGTGGGGTCGGGCCTCTCCTTGTACATGCCCTTGTCCAGGTACTCGGCCTCGCCGACGATGGCGTCCTGCACGGGAGTGCCGCAGGCCTTGTCGGGGAAGTCCCCGGGCACCAGCGGCTCCAGCTTGGTGCCCTCCCTCCAGTTCTTGATGGCGTCGTGGAGGGCGTCGGCGGCCAGGTTGGAGCAGTGCATCTTGATTGGCGGTAGGCCGTCGAGGGCGTCGGCCACGTCGCTACGGGTGACCTCCAGGGCCTCGTCGAGCGTCATGCCCTGCACCAATTCGGTTATCATGCTGCTGGTGGCCACGGCCGAGCCGCACCCGAAGGTCTGGAAGGTGATCTCCACGATGCGGTCCTCCTGGACGCGGATGTAGATCTCCATCAGGTCGCCGCACACGGGGTTCCCCACCCTGCCTATGGCGACGTCGTCGCCCTCCAGGGTGCCCACGTTGCGCGGGTTGCGGAAGTGGTCAAGGGTCTTTTCAGAATAGGTCGTCGATTTCATCGTCAGTCTTCCTCCTTGTACAGCGGTGAGAGGTCCCGCAGGCGGCGCACCACCTTGGGTATCGCCACCAGGGCACGGTCCACGTCCTCGTCGGTGGACCAGCGTCCCAAGGTGAGTTCCATCGAGCCGTGGGCCTCCTCGTGGAGGAGACCGCAGGCAATGAGCGTGTGGGAGGGCTCCAGCGTCTTCGAGGAGCAGGCGGAGCCGGTGGCCACCTGGATGCCCTCGTCCCGGAGGGACAGGAGCAGCGACTCGCCCTCGATGCCCTCGAAGCGGAAGTGGGCGTTGTTGGGCAGCCTCTCGGTGGGGTGGCCGTTCAGGTGGGAACGGGGGACGCTGGACAGGACGCCCTCGATGAGGCGGTCCCGAAGGGTGCGGATGCGCTCCACCTCCGCCTCCTGCTCCTCGTTCAGGAGCTGGACGGCGGTTGCCATGCCAACGATGCTAGGCACGTTCTCGGAGCCGGAGCGCAGACCTTTCTCCTGGCCACCTCCGATTATTATGGGATTGAGGCGCACGCCCTTCCGCACGTAAAGGGCGCCCAGGCCCCTGGGCCCGTAGAAGTCGTTGGAGGAAAGGGTCATCAGGTCCACGCCCAGGTCGTCCACCTTGAGGGGCAGCAGGCCCTGGGCGGCCACGGCATCGGTATGGAGGACGATGCCCTTGCCCTTGACCAGCTCGGCGATCTCCTGGATGGGCTGGAGCGTCCCGATCTCGTTGCTGGCAAGGCCCACCGATATCAGGATGGTCTCGTCGCGGATGCGCGACCGGAGCTTCCGCATGTTGACGCGCCCGTGCTGGTCCAGGGGCACGCGGGACACCTGGAAGCCCTGCTTCTCCAGGGACTTGGCTATGTTGTGGATGGAGATGTGCTCCATCTCCGAGATGATGATGTGGTCTCCCTTGCGCCTGTTCCGAAGGGCGTAACCGATTATCGCCAGGTTGTTGGACTCGGTGGCGCCGGAGGTGAATATCAGCTCCTGTGGACTGGCCCCGATGTAGTCGGCGATGGCGGCCCTGGACTTCTCCAGGGTCTCGGTGGCGTCGTCACCCACCGAGTGCAGGGAGCTGGGGTTCCCGAAGCGGTCGAATAGGAAGGCGGCCATGGCCTTAGCTACCCTGGGGTCCACCGGCTTGGCGGACTGGTAGTCCATGTACACGTTGTCTTCTTGCGTTGTCATCACCTAGAACCACATTGTGGCGCCGCTGTCCAGCGCCAGGTCGTTGAGGGTCCCGGCCCCCACTATCTTGGCACCCTCGATGAGTTTCACCTCGTCCCAGCCCAGCATCTGCTTGGAGGCCTCGCAGACGTACACGGGGATGCCCATCTCCATGGTCTGACGGAGCATGTCGCCCACGCTGGGGAACGTACCCATCCTGATGTCGTCCGCCACCCCTGGCCCGAGGACCTTGAGTCCCATCCCCAGGTAGTACACCACCGGTTCCAGGTCCATGGCCTTGGCGGTCTGGGCCAGCACCAGGGGGGAGTACTGTCTCTCGGGCGCGTCGCTGGTCTGCACGTATAGTATCTTCCTGTTCTCGGACATCTTCCAAGCCTCCTACTTGAGCCTTCTGATGAGGAAACGCATCTCGCCGTCATCGTTCTCGAAGGACACTACCTCGTGGCCCGCCCGCTTCGCGAAGGCGTGCAGGTCACCGTCGGCGGCGGGGTCGTCGGCGAGGACCTCCAGGACCTCGCCCACATCGATGCTCTCGATGGCCTGCTTCGTCTGGAAGAGCGGCTGGGGGCAGTACAGTCCCACACAGTCGAGGGTGTCGGCGATATCGGGTTCTTCTGTCAATCCCATACCTCCCTACCTGATTTAGCGTTGCCTTCGTCTTATACTTGACCCCATACCGGTACGGTTGACCCTCCCAGGGACGGTGGGCTCTCGGGAAAAGTTATAAGAGAGATAAGGGTATCAACCGCCAGCGTATCCAAGGCATTCTTCGGGGGAGACAGTAGAGGATGCATGCCACCGGGACCGAGAAGGCCGCGGCCACGGCCAAGAAGAAGGGCCGCGGGTTGGAGTACTGGCTCAAGAGGTGGGTCACCACCACGCACCATACCGACATCGGGATCATGTACATCGTCTCCGGGTTCGTGTTCTTCGTGATGGCCGGCATCCTGGCCATCCTGATGCGCATCGAGGTCTCCTTCTGGGGGGAGACCCTGGTGCCGGCCGCCACCTACAACGCCATGTTCACGGTCCACGGCACGACGATGATCTTCCTTTGGGTCATCCCGGTGCTCGTCGGTCTGGCCAACTACCTCCTGCCTCCCCTTTCAGGGGCGCCCGACATGGCCTTCCCCCGGCTGAACGCCTTCTCCTACTGGACCTTCCTGCCGGCTGGCATCCTGATATGGGTGGGAGCTCCCGCCGTCGGCTGGACCGCGTACGTCCCCCTGGCCGTGCTGGAGGCCGGCGTGGGCATGGACCTCTGGCTCATGGGCATGATCCTTGTCGGGGTGAGCTCCATCGCCGGCGGCGTGAACTTCCTGACCACGATCATCATGCTCCGGGCCCCTGGAGTGGAGTTTCGGAACATGAACCTGTTCCTGTGGGCGGTCCTTTCCACCTCCGCGATGATACTCCTCGCCACCCCGGTGCTCACCTCCGCCTTCATCCTGCTGCTAATGGACCGCAACCTGGGGACGTCATTCTTCTCCTTCACCGAGTCGGGGGCGGGGGACCCGCTGCTCTGGCAGCACCTGTTCTGGTTCTACTCACACCCGGCCGTCTACATCATGATCCTGCCCGTCATGGGCGCGATATCCGTCATCATCCCCGCGATGGCGCGTCGGCCCATCTTCGGCTACAACGCCATCGTGGTCAGCACGGTGGCCATCGCCGCCGTGGGCTTCGGTGTGTGGGCCCACCACATGTACACCGCCTCGATGGACCTTCGCCTCAAGGCGTTCTTCATGGCGGCCACGCTGATAATCGCGGTGCCCACGGGCATCAAGGTGTTCAGCTGGATAGCGACCCTCTGGAACGGTCGCATACAGTTCAAGACACCCATGATGTTCAGCCTGGGCTTCCTCTCCATGTTCGTGATAGGGGGGATAACAGGGGTCTTCAACGGCAGCTTCGCTCTGGACCTGCAGGTCCAGGACACCTACTGGATCGTCGCCCACCTCCACTACGTGCTGTTCGGGGGCACGGTGCTCGGGGTGTTCGCTGCCATCTACTTCTTCTTCCCCACGATGTCGGGTAGGATGTACGACGAGAGGCTGGGGCACGTTCACTTCTGGTTCACCTTCGTGGGCATGAACATCACGTACTTCCCGCTCCACTGGATCGGGCTCCTGGGATTGCCCAGGCGCGTCTACGAGCTGCAGTTCTTCGAGCTTGCCGACACCTACACCTGGGTCACCCAGATGTCCATGGTGGGCTCGATGATCATGGGCTTCGGCATGCTCTTCTTCTTCTACAACATGCTCAGGAGCATGAGGCACGGCGAAGTGGCACCGGAGAACCCCTGGGAGTGATGCCATGGGTGGCCCCGAGCCGGGAGCCCCTGCCGAAGGCGGGCGCGTGGCGCAAGGACAGCTGGCCATAGTGAAGCCCAGGGTCCTCCTGCTCCTGGTGTTCTCGGGCCTCACCGGGTTCCTGCTGGCGACCACCCAGCGGGACGCCACGTGGGAGGACCTCCTCTGGCTGCTGGTGGGCGGGGTCCTGGCCACGGCGTCAGCGAACATCTTCAACAACATACTGGACCGGGAGCGGGACAGCCTGATGGAGCGGACCATGTGGAGACCGCTGCCGGCAGGCACCATCTCCCCCGCCCAGGCGGCCTACATGGGGGTGGTGCTGGGCATCGGCGGGCTGGCGGTGATGTACGTGATGCTGAACCCCCTGACCGCCGTCCTAACCCTGGCCGGCATGCTTTTCTACATCATCATGTACACCATGGTGCTCAAGCCCATCACGTACGAGAACATAACCATCGGGGGAGTTGCCGGGGCCTTCCCGCCCCTGGTGGGATGGACCGCGGTGACCGGCAGCATCGACTGGCCGCCCCTCTACCTGGGCCTTCTCGTCGTACTTTGGACCCCACCTCACTTCTGGTCCCTGGCACTGTTCCACCAGGAGGACTACCAGCGGGCCGGGGTCCCGATGCTGCCCGTGGTGAAGGGCGAGGAGGAGACGAGGCGGAGGATCGCGGGGTACACCATGACCCTGGTCGCCGCCTCCGTGCTCCTGTTCGTGTTCTGGGTCGAGATGGGGCTTTTTTACCTGGCGGGCATCATAGTCCTCAACGTCCCGATGTTCGTTCTGGTGGCCAGGCTCCTCGACAGGGGAGACATGGGCAGCGCCAGGGCCCTGTTCATGTACTCGAACGTGTACCTGTTGTTCCTGTTCATGATGATAATCTTGGACGCGCTGGTCCTGGACCTGGCCCTGTGAGGTCACACCCAGAGCAGGATTGTCACGAAGAATATCGCCGCGAAGAAGGGCAGGAGGACCAGCCAACGTAGCACGCGGGACTCCCATCGCAGGTGCATGTAGTAGAGGACGACCAGGAGAGCCTTGGCCATCATGAGGGCGATGAGGGCCGCCACCTGGGCGTTCTTGCCGTCGATGAGGTCGCCCACGTAGAGCTCCAGGATGGTGAGGGCGAAGAGAGCTCCGAAGACCACGGTGTATATCTTCCAGCGCTCCCTGGCCTCGGCCTCGTGGTGGTCGGCGGGGTCGGCGCCGCCCGCGCCCATCGGTCCCTTCTCGGTGACGGTCTCGCTCATCTCGCTACCTCAGATCAGATACACAATGGTGAAGAGGAAGATCCAGACCACGTCGACGAAGTGCCAGTAGAGGCCCATCATCTCGATGGACTCGGTGTTCTTCTTGTCGTCGTACTTGCCCCTGAGGGCCTTCCAGTTGATGATGGCCAGGGCGATGACGCCTCCCGAGACGTGGCCCCCGTGGAACCCGGTCTGGACGTAGAACGCCGAGGCGTAGTTGCTGTGGTCGGGGGTGAACCCGTGGTGGATGAGCTCCAGGTACTCCACCACCTGGATGCTCACGAACAGGATGCCGATGCCCATGGTGGCCAGGAGGAAGATGCGCATCCTCCTGTTGTTCCCGGTCTCGGCGGCCCGCAGGGCCTCGACCATGGTCATCGAGCTGCATATCAGGAAGAACGTGTTCGCGGCCGTCAGGGGCACGTTGAGGATCTCCCCCGGCTCGGCCCACCAGTCGGACCGGGCCCGGAGGGCTATGCCAGTGCCGATGAGGCCCGTGAAGAAGAGGATCTCCGAAACCAGGAACATCCACATGCCCATCTTGGCGGTGGAGGTCCCGCCCAGGAGGTGCTCGTCCTGGGGGAGGTCCTGGAAGCGGCTCTTGAACTTGGGCAGTCCCTCGGCGCTGACGGCCAGCTTGAAGACCGACCAGAGCACTACGAGCATCCCTGCCACGAACACGGCGGGATGCACGGCGATGCCCAGGAGGACCACGGCGGCGCCGATGGCCAGGAGGAAGGGGTAGTAGCTGTTGAACACGTGGGGGTCGATGTGGGCGTCCTCGCTCAACTCCCCTCACCCCCCTTGTCCTCCTCCTTATCCTCGACCACCTTCTTTTCCTCACCCTCGGGGACCTCGAACTCCTCGTGCTCCTCCCGGGGAGGTGGTCGGTGGTCCTCGTGGCTCGCGCGCCGGGGCTCCCGCACCGCCATGAACAGGACGACGCCCAGCAGGACCACGGCGGACAGGTACAGGACGCCCGCCGAGACGGGCGATGCCTTCCCGTCCCCCGCCTCTCCCTCTACGGTCTCGGCCTCCACCACGAAGGTGGTCTTCATCCCCTGGACCTTGTGGTCATCGTCGGGGCAGTAGGCGATGATCCCACGGGTGGGGAACTCTGCGGTGAAGTTGAGGTACCGGAACTCTCCAGCTGGTATCTCGGAAAGCGTCCTTCCGTAGGGCGCCGGAAGGTAGAACCCGTGGGCCTCGGTGCCGTTGTTCCAGACCCTGAGGGTCACCTCTGCGTCCTCGTTGATGGTCACCTGAGAGGGGTTCATGGACCAGGGGGCCGCGGTGCCTGGGCCGCCGTCCTCCCGGAGCTCGATGTCTATGGTGACCTCCTCAACATCGGGCGGTGGGGGGATCTCGCCCGGTGGGGGTCCGTAGGGCTTGTCGGACAGGCCCTTCTCGAAGATGTGCAGCGTACCCACCATCTCCGAGTGGATGTCGCCGCAGAACTCGGCGCACACTATCTCGTAGTCCCCCGCCGGCTCGGCGGTGATGTAGACCTCGTCCACGTAGTTGGGGAAGGCGTCCACCTTCAGCCTGAAGGCGGGCAGGAAGAAGGAGTGGATCACGTCCTCGGACCAGATCTCGAAGATGACGGTCTGGCCCTCCTCCACCCAGACCTCGTCGATGGTGCTGCTGTTGTCGGGGTAGATGAACTCCCACTCGAACTGCCTTCCGATGACCTCTATCCTAAGGCCCTCCTCCGGCAGGTCCTGGGTGGTGCTCATCACCTGGAGGGAGAGGACGATGACTATGGTCACCAAGATGACGGGGATGGTCGTCCAGATGGCCTCCAGCCGGAAGTTGTGGGTGGAGGGCTCCCTCCTGACGTAGGGACTGCTCTCCCGGTAGCGCCAGATGGCCACCGCCATTATCGCGAACACGATAACACCAACTATGGTGCCCAGCCCCAGGACTATCCAGAGGAGCCGGTCCCACTCGTCCGGGTGGGCCGAGCCCGCCGCGTGGGCGGAGGCGAGCCCTGAGAGGGTCACGGCTGAGAGCGTGACTAGGAGGGCGAGCATGGAAAACCGGGACGACCGGCCACCGACGGCCGTCCCCTCGTGACCACCTTTGGGCCACCCATGAGTGACCTTCCCCATTGGTTGCCGGATGTTCACCGTCGGTTAAAAGTGTATTGCGAGAACTGTACGGCCTTCTGGGCGGAAACCTCTATAATCGGCGCCACCCATCGAGGGGTCGGTACGATGTCAGAGCTCTCCTTTCGGAAGCGTCACAGGTTGAAGGGCAAGCAGGTCAAGGCCCTGGGAGCCAGGATGGGGGAGGTGGTGGGCGTGGACATGCTATCCCAGGAGCCCGCCGTGGACAGGGCGCGTGGACTTGACATGGACTTCCTGATAATCGAAGGCAGGGTGGCCTTCCTCATGATCGACGAGGTGGCGTTCCCATCCCTGCGTACCATCCTGGACAGGGGCATGGACGTTCGGTGGGCCGAGGTGGACGAGGGTGCCGTCAGGTTCCTGGCCAACGGCGCCGACGTGATGGCCCCCGGAGTGACGGGCGCGGACCCCTCCCTGGGGGAGGGTGACTGGGTCTACGTGAGGGACGGACGGCACAGAAGGCCCCTGGTGGTGGGTAGGGCACTCATGTCGGGCCCGGACATGGTGGTCGCCGACAAGGGGAAGGCGGTCGAGACCCTGCACTACGTGGGCGACAGGATCTGGGAGTTCGAATAAGGTCGAGGGAAAGGGTGCTACTTGTGCCTGCGGGCTGCCCGGATGCGGCGGCGCATCTTCTTCTTCCGCCACTTCCAGCGCATGTTCCCGCGCTTCTTCCATGCCCTTGAACCACGCTTCATCGGCAGTCCTCGACTTTTGGGGGAAACGCGTAGGGTTATAAAAGGTTTGGGGAGTAGACCAGTGGTCCCGGGGACAGCATTCTATTAATACGATGAACGCTCAGTAGGCGTGGACGAGGGGGGTTCCCATAATGAAGAAGCTTTTCGAGAGCCGTGTCTCACACCCTGACGAGCCCTACGACGGAGAGGAACAAATGATCGTGGGTCTTCTCAAGGACATAGCCCACGATGAGACAACCGCAAGCCGGGCCTTCATCCTTGACGAGCACGAGGTGAAGGAATGGATCATCGCCGGCAAGCTGGAGCGGGTCCTGGACGGCTTCATGGCAGGCCACGAGCTGCCGGGCAAGAAGAAGAAGCGGTCCGTCAGCGAGATAACCTACAAGCTGGGGGACGGACTGTCCCTGCGCGCCTTCCAGGTGCCCCCCGAGGACCTGTCAGGGGAGACCGAGAAGTACGTGCTGGGACTCAGGCTCGAGGGCATCGACGGTCGGAACACCGTCAAGGCGAGGACGATATTCGAGGACCTCCGCGGGATACCCGTCTGAGGCAGGGTCTCACTCCGCCCGGAAGAAGAGCCACGCGTTCTCCCCGGCCTTCTTGAACCGTAGGAGCACGTACTTGCCCTTCAGCCGGTCACCGTCCAGGTTGAACACCATCTTGGAGTCCTTGCGGTCGAGCATCTCGTAGGTCCCCCGGTCCCACATCTCCACCTTCCCGGCCCCGTACTTGCCCTCCTCGATGACCCCCTCGAAGTCGTGGTACGAGAGGTCGTGGTCGTCAACCATGATGGCCAGCCTGCGGGGTCCCTTGGCCTCGGGGGGCTCCTTTGGCACGGCCCAGCTCTTCAGAACGCCGTCCATCGATAGCCTCAGGTCCCAGTGGAGGGCCCGGGCCTCGTGGCGCTGGACCACGAAGATGTCCTGCAGCTCGGGCGGCACCTCGTCCCAGGGCTCCACGGGGTCGCACCCGACGGGTTCCTCGTCGCCCATCGGGACTGGAAGGGCTGGGCTGGTAGAAGGGTCTTTCGGGGGGCAGGCGGACCCGGTGGGATTCGAACCCACGATCTCCGGCTTAGAAGGCCGGCGCCCTGTCCAGCTAGGCTACGGGCCCGTCGGGCCGCCGATTGGCATCGGTCGTATTTCAATGCTTCTGATTGACGGAAGGCCATCGGCAGGACGCCCCGGTAAGGGGGTTGGTACGGCATCCGCCAAAACCGCAATGTATATACACTCTGGATGTCTCAACCATACCCAGTGGTGATGCTGATGGTCCAGCGGTCGACCATAGGGAAGGCGATTTCTGTCGCGTTGCTGGTTCTCCTAGCTCTATCTACGATGCCGATGCCAGGGCTCGCTATGGAGGTATCGGAAGTGATGGAGCTCGACACCAACGACACCGACGTGATCCAGAGGGTGGATGGGGACTCTGATGGCAACTTCCATGTTATATTCTACTCAGACGGACCTGGAGGGGACTACAACGACCTGATGTACAGGAAGGTGGACCCCTCGGGGACGGTGCTGGTGGACTCGATCAAGCTGACCCCCTCCAACATGGACTCCGCGGCAGGCTTCACGGCCCTCGCGGTGGACAACGCGGGAAGGTCCCACATCGGGATGGTGCTGAGGACCGACAACATAGACAACCACGGCGTCTTCTACGCCCAGGTGGGCGCCGACGGCAAGGTGGCCGTCGCGGCCAAGTTGGTGTACGAGGATACTGAGGCGACCCGGCCAATCGCCCTCGATATCGAGACCGATTCCATGGGCAACGCGTACCTGGTCTGGCAGCAGAGCACCGATCCCCCCACCATCATGTGGGCCAAGGTCTCCACTGCGGGCGCCATCACCAAGACGGCGAAGGAGATCTCCGGAGAACTACAGATCGGCGGGACGGTGGGTTACCCGAGGCTGGGCGTGGCCAGCAACGGGGACAACCTCATAGTCTGGCAGCAACAGACCTTCGGGGTGTCCAGGTCCGAGATCTGGTTCACCCGCCTCGACGCAGGCGGTGTGGTTGAGATCGACCCGATGGAGGCGGTGTCCAGCCTCACCAGTGACCTGGAGTACCTAGAGGCCACCGCCCACACCTCCGATTCGGAGCTACACGTCGTTTACATGGAGAACAACGATGCCCAGTACGCGAGGCTCGATCCCGATGGCACCGTTTTGGAATCGAGGGAGATCTACGCTGACCTATTCGGGGGAGAGGCCTCGTCCCCCGACGTGGCCGTGGCCCCCAACGGTGACATGTTCATCTCCTACGGGGTTCGCGAGAACCCCATCAACGATGCGTGGGACCTCTGGGCCCAGGCCTTCTGGTACGACGACGACAACTGGGACACCCCGGAGCAGTTGAACGACCCTGGAGAGCCTCCGAGCCACTTCGGACGTGTGGCGGCGACGAACACTGGGGGTGCGGTGTTCTACGTGAGGAACGAGAACCTGCAAATGGTGACGCTCACCAGGGAGGCGGCCAACCGGCCTCCGGTGGCCGTGCTCAGCTTCTCTCCCGTGGACCCTGAGGTGGACCAGGCCATCACCTTCGATGGCCGCGACTCCACCGACCCGGACGACGGGGACACGGTGGAGGAGTTCTTCTTCGAGTACGGCGACGGGTCCTCCTCAGGCTGGGTGACCTCCCCCACCGTGCTACACAGTTACTCCGCCGCGGGCACGTACACGGCGAGCCTCCGGGTCCGGGACAGCCAGGGCCTAGAGAGCACCTCGGCGGACACCGCCAGCGTGACCGTCACCTCGGCCTCCAGCAACCGGGAGCCCACGGCGGTGCTCACCGTCGACAACAATGCCCCGGACAAGGGCGAGGAGGTCAACTTCGACGGCACGAGCAGCTTCGACACCGACGGTGTGGTCTCCCAGTACCTGTTCAACTTCGGCGACGGTGTGAACTCCGGATGGGTCTCGACGGCCATGGTCAAGCACGCATACACCAAGGAGGGCGTCTACACCGCCACCCTGAAGGTCCGGGACGACGAGGGCGCCGAGTCGGAGATGGACAGCGTCCAGCTATCGGTGGTGGACACCAACGAGCCCCCCACCGCGACCATCTTGAGCATCGATCCCAACCCCGCCTACGTTGGCGATGATATAACCTTCGAGGGTTCCGGGACCGACACCGACGGCACCATCGAGGGTTACAGCTGGGAGAGCGACATGGACGGCTTCCTGGGCACCACTGCGACGATGACGACGAAGCTCCAGCAGGGGACCCACACGATATCCTTCAAGGTCCAGGACGATGACGACGTCTGGTCCGATGTGGTGACCCAGGAGGTCACCGTGATGGCCAACTCCGTGTTCCTCCTGAGCGACGAGACAGAGCTCCCCAAGCAGGCCTACACCGACAAGCTCATCGACTTCCGGGTGGTCTACACCGACGTGGACAACGACCCGCCCACGGTGACCAACCTGGTATACAGCAAGGGCAACGACTGGAAGACGGTGCAGATGGGCGAGTCGGACCCCTCTGACACCGACTACACCGACGGCAAGGAGTACTACTATCAGAAGAAGTTCGACGAGGGGGACTGGAAGTATCACTTCGAGTTCCGCAACAGCCAGCACCCGGAGAAGAAGACGGCCGACGTCACGTTCAACGTCAAGGAGCCCGAGGGGCTGCTACCAGGGCCCTCCCTGGGCGTCGCCATGGGGGCCCTTCTCCTTGCTGCGGTTGTCGTGGCGGTGACCTACAGGGGTCGCAAGAGGTAACATTTATAAGTACTGGCTACCCCTGGGACCATTCGAAGAGTGTCTGAAAACCTTTATATAGAGTACCACGAGTACTTTTTGACACAGAGAAGGTACTATAAGGTGAGTGCCATGAAGAAGGCTGCAATTCTGATCGTGCTTTTGATGGTCAGCTCCCTGTTCGCGGGGGCCGCTATGGCCTGGGGCCCTAACGACCCGACGGACAAGAAGGCTGACCCGGACGGAGACAAGCTGGGCAATCTGGACGAGTTCCGC
>JABAHP010001590.1_pt1 | contig 78934 bp, 72 predicted proteins | sample 7062081 | NCBI WGS metagenome assembly JABAHP01 (sample SAMN14534357, study PRJNA622989) | marine sediment metagenome | biome: marine biome [ENVO:00000428]; feature: marine pelagic biome [ENVO:01000023]; material: deep marine sediment [ENVO:00002113] | place: India: Gulf of Kutch | collected...
GTGCGCGGAGTACGTCCTCGTGCTCCGCGTCCACTGCGTGTACCGGAGGTACGCCCAGTACATTTGCGATGTAGGGCATGATCACTGTGATCATGCCTATCAAATCAATGGCAGGTTCGCGTGGAACCTGCTCTACGAATTCAGCTTCAATTCCATGTACACAACATCCTCAATCGGATTATATACATAAGCGGTGGTCTCTTTGAAGCCCATAGAACGGTAAAGCGCGATCGCTTCTTTCAATCTTTCGAGCGTGTCCAGGCGCATCAGATCATATCCGATTTCACGGGCGTCCGCAACGATTCTCTCGGCCAGGAGCCGTCCGATCTTTTTACCGCGGAATTTGGGGCGCACATAAAGACGTTTCATCTCGCACACACCTTCACCGATTTTCTTAACCGCAACACATCCGGCGATCTCGGAATCATATTCGGCTATTATCAGCCTTCCCTGAGGTGGAGCGTATTTCCCCGGCAGAGTTTTCATCTCATCTTCAAAATTCTGGAAACAAAGATGGAAGCCAAGATACTCTTCGTATTCGCGGAACAGCACCCGGATTATTTCAAGATGCTCATCCGTTTCAGCATATATCAGTTTAAGCACGACAGAGATCAGCCTTTCTCGGCGGCGATGATACCATATACATGTTTATGATAATTCCGTTTCTCGCCATAATACATACGTAATGCCGGAATGTTGTGCAGGAACCCGAGTCCCCGCAAGAATGCGATAAACTCCCTCTGAGGTTCAAGCGGCCCGATCAGGATCTGTTTTTGTGGATACTCGGCCATAATTCCGAGTAACAGCCTTTCCGCCAATGAGGAATTCTCGGCCACCAGAGGACCAACCGCGTAGCTTCCGCCATTTCGTTCCCTGACCATGCCATAAGCCAGAAGATTCTCCTCCGTGATAGTATATATTGAATGTGAGAATTCAATGCAGAATCTTCTCAGATGTTTACTTCGATTCAATCCGGTCAATTTTCTGTCAAGTTTGATAATATCATCTTTCTGAGAGATATTGAAGCGCTGGATTTTCTCAGTTCCTCCGGTAGATTCCTTCTTGAACCGGTATGAAAAATGTTTGTCTTTAAATCCCAGCCGCCTGTAAAGGTTCAATGCCAGAAAAACAGCGTCAAGTTCGATCGATTTTACACCAAGGCCTTTGAGGTAGTCCATTCCCTGGATCATAAGCTTCTCTCCGATCCCATCGCCGCGAAACTCATCTTTTACGATCACCGGACCCATAAAGGCGTAATCATCGTATCGCGAGGTAAAAAGCACTCCCGCTAAACGAGTATCGGCGATGGCCAGGAAATTTCCTTCCGGATCAAATTCAATCAACCGTTCGACATCTTTCTTAAAGATACCCCCAGTTCATGGAGTCGACTATTTCAAATGCCGCAGCAGTTTTCTGCTCGGTCATCACTCTTATATCCAGCATAATTCCTCCCTCTGCAAAGGCCGCAATGATGCCATACGACTGGAAATAATATAAGTTACAAAAGTGAGTCGATTAACACAAAAACTTTAAACATTGAGATATGATTCTTGTTCTGATAAGTGTGAGAAACAGTACAAAAGCGTTGGTGTTCATTTTCCGGAGATAAACCATGGAAGATAACAAAACAAAAAATATAGAGGGTCGATATAACAGGCTGAGGGATTCCAGAAGCCCATATCTTCTCCAGCATGCGGAAAATCCGGTCGAATGGTATCCCTGGAAAGACGAGGCATTCATAAAAGCCAAAGAAGAAGACAAGCCGATATTTCTGTCCATAGGATATTCTACCTGTCACTGGTGCCATGTCATGGCGCATGAGTCTTTTGAGGATGAAGAGGTGGCGCGCATGATGAATGGGAGTTTCGTTTCAATTAAAGTCGACCGTGAGGAAAGGCCGGATATTGATAATATTTACATGACCGTATGCCAGATAATGACAGGCAGCGGTGGATGGCCCCTTACCATTATTATGACTCCGGATAAGAAACCGTTTTTTGCCGGCACCTATATACCGAAGCACAATTCCTACGGCCGCATCGGAATGATTGAACTGATCCAGCGCATTGATGATGTCTGGAAAAACCGGCGTGATGATGTCGAACAGTCTGCTGACCAGATCACGGCTGGGGTTTCTGCCGCCGGGCCGGCGGAACCCGGACCAGAATTGGGATCAGAGATCCTGAGGACGGCTTACAGTCAGCTGGAATCCAGCTTTGATGATACCAACGGCGGATTCGGAAGCGCTCCCAAGTTTCCATCACCGCATAATCTAATCTTTTTATTAAAGCAGTGGAAACGTTTTCATGAAGACAAGGCTCTTGATATGGTCGAAAAAACCCTGCAGGAGATGCGCAAGGGCGGGATTTATGACCATATCGGCTTCGGCTTTCACAGGTATTCTACCGATTCGCGATGGTTTCTTCCTCACTTCGAAAAGATGCTCTATGATCAGGCGATTATGGCTTATGCCTTTATAGAAGTATTCCAGGCAACTGGGAAGACAGAGTATAAGGATACTGCTGAGGAGATTTTTAAGTATGTAAAGCGAGATATGACCGATCCGGCTGGAGGGTTTTACTCAGCCGAGGATGCCGACAGCGAGGGCGAGGAGGGAAAGTTTTATCTCTGGACGAAAAATGAACTCGGCAAGGTACTGGAGGACAGGGATGCCGAACAGGCATTACGGGTATTCAACGTCAGCGCTACAGGAAACTACGCCGAAGAGGCGACCGGACGAAAGACCGGAGATAATATCCTTCACATCTCCAAAAGCTTAGAGCGGCATGCCGAGGGAATGAAAATGCCATTGGATGAATTTGAAAAGAGAATGAAGAAGATTCGTGATAAACTTTTTGATCATCGTGAGCTTCGTGAGCATCCACATAAAGATGACAAAATCCTGACTGACTGGAACGGGCTTATGATTGCAGCCTATGCCAGGGGAGCGCAGGTATTTGACAATCCAGCACTGGCAGAGATAGCTATTCTGGCGGCGGATTTTATTCTGGGCACTTTGAAAAATGATGACGGTTCACTTTTACACATGTACCGCGAGGAAAAATCGGATCAGACCGGATTTATCGATGATTATGCTTTTGTGATCTGGGGTCTTCTGGAGCTCTATGAGGCCACATTTGAAATCCGGTTTCTTGATGAAGCTATAAAACTTCAAGAATATCTTATAAAACATTTCTGGGATTTTGATGATGGCGGATTTTATTTTACTTCTGATAAATCGGAGCAATTGATTCACAGGTCCAAAGAAATCTATGATGGTGCGATACCCTCCGGTAATTCGGTGTCCGCATTGAACCTGATCAGGCTGGCTCGTATCACTGCCAGAACAGAATGGGAGGAGATGTCCCACCAGCTTGCAAGGGCCTTTGCCAGTCAGGTTGATCGCTATCCGGCCGGCAACACAATGCTTTTGAGCGCGGTTGATTATATGGTCGGGCCGTCATTTGAGATAGTGATCTCCGGTGATCTTGAAAATTCGGATTCCCATGAGATGCTCACGGCATTGAGGCAGAAATATATACCAAACAGAGTGATAATCTTTCGGCCCGGAAGTGAGAGTAAGCCGGAAATTATGCAATATGCTGAATATACCAAAGAGCAGAAGTCAATTGGCGAGAAGGCCACCGCCTATATCTGCCAGAATTTCACCTGCAGCCTCCCGACCAGCGACATAAAGGCGATGCTGGAGACTCTTGAGGAGACTTACCGGGCAGCGACAACTTCTTAATCCATAATTACCAAAAAAATAAACGGGATAGACTCTGAGTCCATCCCATTCATATCAATCAGCCGCGATAAATCATCTATTCCGAATATGCCCTCACTTTGACTTTGCGGTTCTCAGTATCGGCTGTACCTACGCACCAGACCTGGAGCTTATTGACCCAGGAATATCTGGGGTCTGCCGTATTCAGTCTCATGTTTAAACGCAGGCCTGCCTTCCCCGGGTCATCTTCAGAAGGTGTAAGAATGCCGTCTTCATAGAAGGCAATATTCACCCCATCATCTGTAGTGATTCGGCCATAAATAGTCAGCAAAAACCGTCCGTCAGCACGGATATTCATATAATCGGTACCAATTATCTTGCCATTGATACCCTGCCCCCTGGCGAACCCCTCAAAATTGAGATCAAACCTTGCGCCCTCGAGCGGTATGACCTTGTCTCCGGAGCGCATATCCTCCCAGCTGAATCCGTATTCCGTAATACACGTGATGCTCAGTTCTTCTTCGAAAAGAACCTTTTTACTTATTGCTGCTACTGTTTCCATAATTTCACTTCCTTTCTTAATGATAATTAGTGTATACGTTGGTTTTATGCCTGGGCAGTCTGCTTTGCCATCTCGGAAGTGCTAACCACATTAGAATCGAGCTCGGCCCAGGGGATGTCGAAGGTCGCGGTTATGTTATTGCGGCCGAAAATTCCCGCCACTCGTACTTTCCCCTGGCCCACATTCTTGAGGTCATGAGGAACCATGGTCGGTACTAATGCAATCGATCCGGCATTTACAATCTGGCGTTCATCGCCGATCTTGACTTCAACCTTACCCTCCAGAATCAATAGGATTTCCTCGGCGCTGTCTGTGTGCTGACCGAGGTTCTTTCCCTCATCAAGCTCGAAGTACACCATGGCGGTGTCCTCGCTTCCGACCGCCTCCAGAATCGGAAAAGTTGCCCTGCAATGCTGGGTGGGATGGTTCTTGCCGGTGAATTCGCTTAATTCCAGTTTGTTTAAATCTGCAGTAATCATTTCTAACTCCTTTGAGTTTTTATGTGAATAGTTGAATCAGTTAATTTTCTTGTTTTTGTCACTATATCCTTCATGCGTGGCAACTCTCCCGCAATGGACTTGTGCATGACATCATAAATGAGCTTAGCGATCAGATAAACCAGTTCTAGCTTATCAGGGAAACCCCTTCCAGAATATTTTTGAATCTGTGTATTTCGCTTTTTTTACTTCCAGATGCGTACAGCAATGCCTGATTATATTATTAAAATAGGATAAAACAAGTCTTATTTTAAAATATTATGCATTTAATAGGGGGTAAGGACCATTACTTATTATCTCCCATAGGATTAGGTATAAAGTTGGAAAACTTCAGGATTTTGAATAAATAGATGATAAATATTATCCAAAATTGTTACGAACTGCGGAACAAAAGCATACTAAAATGGTTAGAATTCTAAATACTGTACTTTTTAGTAAAGAAATTATAAGAGATTGTCAGGAAATAAGATTGTGAAAGTATCAGCATTGGAAGAATATGGTCTGAGATGCATGCTCCAGCTTGCCAGGAATAACGGCGGGCCGATGACTCTTCCTGAGATTTCGGAAGCCGAGGGTTTGTCACTTTCATACGCGGGGAAGCTCCTGATGATCCTTAAGAAAGCGGGTCTGGTGAAGGCGGTACGGGGTCGTCAAGGAGGTTATGCTCTGGTCAAGCCGGCCCCAAACTATGATCTCAAGGAGATTTTTGATGCACTGGGCGAACCACTGTATAATCCCAAACACTGCCGCAAATATATCGGCGATCTGGCAAAATGTGCACATACGGATGATTGCACTGTTCGCGAAATCTGGAAAGGATTCAGCAAACTAATAGACGGTGTTCTGGGAAAGGTTACGCTGGCTGACCTGGCATCAGGTAATTATGATTTTGAAAATTTGATTTCGAATATTGAAATTATAACAGAATAAATTGACGAGGTAATCATGAAAGATAAAAAGACAATATTTTCATTCTCTGACATTCATGTCGAGGTAGAGGGCAATGAGGTGGTTAAGGGCGTCTCGCTTGATATCAAAGCGGGCGAAATTCATGCTATTATGGGTCCTAACGGTTCCGGTAAGTCCAGCCTGGCCAATGCATTGGCGGGGCATCCCAGCTATGAGATCACAAAAGGTAAGGCTATGATCGCTGGTAAGGATTTGCTTGAGATGGATGCTACCGAGCGTGCATTGGCCGGATTATTCCTGGCTTTCCAGTACCCATTGGCCATTCCGGGCGTGACCGTAGCTAATTTTCTCCGTGCCGCTGTCAAAGCCAAGCATGGCGGGGATGAACAGGCTCTGAGATCATTCAGAAAGGATCTCAAGGAAAAATTTGCATTGTTGGAAGTTGACCAGTCGTTTGCCACACGTTATGTCAATGACGGTTTCTCGGGCGGCGAGAAGAAGCGTCTGGAGATTCTGCAGATGGCCATGCTCGATCCCAAGATCGGAATACTGGATGAGACCGATTCCGGTCTGGATATCGATGCATTGAAGGTCGTCTCCAAAGGAATAAATTCCGTTGCATCGGATAAAAATGGCCTTCTTCTGGTAACACATTACCAGAGAATCCTGAATTATATCAAGCCGGATAAGGTTCATGTCATGATGAATGGCAAATTTGTCCGCGAGGGAGGACCGGAGCTTGCCCTCGAGCTCGAGGAGAAGGGCTACGATTGGATCAAAGCCGAGAATCATCAAGCAGTCGAGGTGTAATTATGGCTGAGATTATTAAAAATAAAGAAATTGCCGACATAGGAGTCGATTACGCCACCAGGTACGGTTTCCGCGACCCGGAGGAGTATTTCCATAAGGGAGCAAGGGGCGTTAACCATGAAGTGGTCGAAATGATCTCCCAAATGAAGGATGAGCCTCGATGGATGGCGGATTTCCGTCACAAGGCGCTCGATATCTTTCTGTCAAAGCCCATGCCGACCTGGGGGAACACTGAACTCCTGAACAGCATAGATTTTGATAATATTTACTACTATATCAAGCCGATCGAAAAGCAGGGCAAATCCTGGGATGAGGTCCCGGAGTCAATCAAAAACACATTCGATAAACTCGGAATTCCCGAGGCAGAGCGGAAATTCCTGGCGGGTGTGTCGGCGCAATACGAGTCCGAGGTCGTCTATCATTCGATGCAAAAGGACCTCGAGGATCAGGGTGTAATTTTCAAGGATATGGATACCGGTCTGCGAGAACATGAGGATATTGTCAAGGAGTACTTTTCGACCGTTATCCCGCCCAACGATAACAAATTTGCGGCCTTGAATTCGGCGGTTTGGTCGGGCGGATCGTTTATCTACGTTCCACCGGGGCTTGATGTTAAGATCCCATTACAGGCGTATTTCCGCATCAATGCCGAGAATATGGGACAGTTCGAGCGGACCCTGATCATTGCCGACAAGGGNNTCGCTTCATTCAGCAGTGGTGGAATTGATTTCGCTGGAAGATGCCTATATCAGATACACGACTATTCAGAACTGGTCGCAGAATGTATATAATTTGGTTACCAAACGTGCCCATGCACATAAGAATGCCACGGTGGAATGGGTCGACGGTAATATCGGCTCAAAGCTTACTATGAAATTCCCCTGCGTCTATCTCCTGGGTGAGGGTGCCAAGGGTGAGATTCTGTCGGTTGCATTCGCAGGTGACGGCCAGCATCAGGATGCAGGCGCTAAGGTCATACATGTGGCGCCACGAACCAGCTCGCGGGTGACCTCCAAGTCTATCTCCAAAGCCGGGGGAAGAGCCTCATACAGAGGTATGGCCAAGGTTTATCCACAGGCTGAAGGAAGCAAGATATCGGTTGAATGCGATGCGCTCCTTTTGGATGGGGCTTCAAGATCAGATACCTATCCTACAATGGAGATAGATAATGATGATGTGCGCATAGAACATGAAGCCCGGGTCAGCAAGGTTGCCGAGGAGCAGTTGTTCTATCTGACCTCTCGCGGCCTGACTGAGGATGAGGCCCGTCTGCTGATCATCAACGGATTCATCGAGCCATTCACCAAAGAGCTTCCGATGGAATATGCAGTCGAATTGAATAGGCTTATCGAGCTTGAAATGGAAGGCTCGGTTGGCTAAACTGAAAATCAAAAATAGTCAGGTGCAGATATGATAACAGAAACATTAACAGAACAAAAGGTTGCCTTCAGGCCGATTGCAGGGAATGAGCCCGAGTGGCTCTATGATCTGAGAAACCGCGCCTGGAATTATTTCCAGGAGGCCGAGATGCCCTCGCAGGTCGAGCATCTCTGGAAATACACCAAGCCGAATTGGTTTATGCAGGATAGTCTTGCGCAGAAGATGCTGGTGCTTCCGGTTATGTCTAAGATAAGGGATGAGGAAATTGCCCCGCTGAAACCGGAATTTGCAGCTTTTGGATGCAATCACGGCGACCGGATCACATATACCCAACTTGCTGATGACCTGAAATCTTCGGGCATTATTTTCGAAGATATTCAGTCTGCGATTATGAATCATGGCGATCTGATGCAGAAATATCTGGGACAGCTTATCGGCTATGATTTCGGCAAATATGAGGCCTTGAACTTGGCACTTTTCAACAGCGGCATGTTCCTTTATATCCCTACTAATATGGAACTGGAAAAGCCTGTCTACATGCATCGCCATCCAGACGACAAATACAATATGCCGCGGCTTCTGGTTGTTGTGGGGGACAATTCCAGGGTGACCATTATCGATGATTATGCCGGTAAAAGGAATGATAAACCGTATAGCGCCAACAGCGCAGTCGAGATTTTCGGAGGACAGAATTCGCAGATTCGCTTTGTCAGTCCGCAGAATTTAAATAAGGAATCACGTTCATATGTGACCCAGAGAGCGCAGATTGGCCAGCATGGAAGGATGTTCTCTATTTTTGTTTCTCTTGGGGCCGATGTCTCCAAGTACAATCTCGGGACGATTCTGGATGGCCAGGGTGCATACAGCCAGATGCTGGGAATATTATTCGGTGATGAAAAACAGCACTTCGATCATCACACCCTGCATCACCACAAAGCCGGAGAGTCATTCTCGAATATCGATTTCAAAGTGGTGCTGAAGGACAAGGCGCTTTCAGCCTATACCGGTCTCATCAAGATCGATGAAAATACCCTGAACTGCGAAGCCTTTCAGGAAAACAGAAATCTGCTCTTGAATAAGGGCCCAAGGGCCGAATCGATTCCGGAGCTTGAAATATTAAACGATCAGGTGCGTTGCAGTCATGGGGCAACTGTGGGCCCGATAGATCCGGAGATGGTCTTCTACCTTAAAAGCCGTGGCTATTCAACTGATGAGGCGGTCAGGACTATTGTCTCCGGTTTCATCGAGCCGCTACTTAATGCTGTGCCTGAGGATTTGCGGCAGATGATGCAAAATATGGTGCAATTCAAGCTCAATAACGGAACCGGGGATTAAAAAGCTTGTTGTTTAAACAAAATGGATAATGACAAACATAAAAGATGGTGCGGGCGCAAGAATAGTATATCTCGCACTGGCATTAAGCCCGCGCCATTTCAATATTAAAATGAATATGTGGCATGAAACGATGAAACTTCCTTTTTTAAATCGGCTTTTCCCCTCAGGGAGTGATTACAATGGATAGTAATCTTAATGATTTATATAGAGATATCCTAATGGATCACTACAAATATCCGCGGGGGAAGAAGACACTGGATAATCCCGATCTTGAAAATCAGGGCCAGAATCCACTCTGCGGCGATTCACTTACAGTACAGGCCAGAATTAATAATAGTGTCATAGAAGATATTGGAGTCAGCTGCGTCGGTTGTGCAATTTGTACGGCCTCCAGCTCGATGCTGGCGGATATCATAAAAGGCAAGACTCTGGACGAAGTAAAGGAAATCGCCCGTGTTGTGAAGCATCTTTTAAAAGGCGATAAAGTCGATTCGGATATGGATCTCGGAGACCTGGAGGCGCTTGAGGGTGTGAAGAAATTTCCCGTCAGGATTAAATGTGCTCTTCTCTCCTGGACGACCCTGATAGACAGCATCGAATCATGGGAGAGCGGCAGAAAGTTGAGAGTGGTAAGCACGGAGTAATATGATGATTACGCCCGATGAGATAAAAGAAAAGCTAATGCCGATACAGGATCCGGAAATAGGCCTGGGAGTGGTCGATCTGGGTCTTATATATGATATCGATGTTTCTGATGATGGCAAGGTTAAAATATTGATGACGCTGACAACGCCGGCTTGTCCCTATGGACCGGAGCTTGTTGATGCTGTCAGGATAGCTGCCGAGAAGATGGAAGGAGTGACAGAAGCAGAGGTTGAGGTTGTATGGGAACCGCAATGGAATCCCGAAGAGATGGCCTCCGACTACGCCAAGGACGTGTTAGGTATCTGGTAGAAATTCAAACGAAATCGATGCAAGATGGATTATTTTGACACAAATATATATATTCTGATACTGGAGTTGAAATAATATTATTGACGAAAATTCAAACAGGTTCACGAAAGGATAGAGGTAAATGTTATTCAAAACGTTTGATCCGCTGAAGGGCAAACAGTTGCGTATCATGGACGAGAACGGCAAGATAGTGGATGAAAAGAATATGCCCGACCTGAATGACGATCAGGTGGTCGAGGCATATAAATACATGCTCTATGCACGTCAGGTCGATCTGAAGGCTGTTGCTTATCAGCGAATGGGAAGGCTTTTTACTTTGCCCCCGAATCTTGGACAGGAAGCTGCCGCACTGGGCAGTGCCTACGCGCTGGATAAGGAGAAGGATTGGATGGTTCCGGCGTTCCGTGAGATGGCCGCCTGGTTGTATTGGGGCGCGACCGCCAAAGGCATGTATCTGTACTGGGCGGGAAGTGAAGATGGTAATGTCACACCTGATGATGTCAATTTCATGCCCAGCGCGGTCCCAGTCGCCTCGCAGGTGCCGCATGCTGCCGGTATCGGGTATGCCATCAAATACAAGGGTACTGATCAGGTCGTAATTACTTATTTCGGAGATGGCGGAACCTCGGAGGGCGATTTCCACGAGGGTATGAACTTTGCCGGCGTTTTCAAGCTGCCGGTAATATTTTTCTGCAACAATAACCAGTATGCGATTTCGGTCCCCAGGCGAATTCAGTCCGCCGCTAAAAAATTGGCGGATAAGGCGATCGGATACGGTATGCCGGGAATTCAGGTGGACGGCAATGATTTCTTTGCTGTCTATGCGGCCACCAAAGAAGCTGCCAATTATGCCCGTGGAGGAAACGGCCCGGTTATGATCGAGGCTGAGACATATAGACGCGGCTATCATACAACTTCAGACGATCCCACCAAGTATCGTACAGCAGAGGAAGAGGCCGAGTGGGAAGTCAAGGATCCTCTCGTCAGAATGAAGAAATATCTTGAAGACAAAGGCCTCTGGGATGATGATAAAGAAAATGATTATGTGAAGCATGCTAAAAAGGATATCAGCGCGCAATTTAAAGAGGTAGAAGAATATCCCAGAACCTCGCTTGAGCAAATATTCAAGTATATGTATGAAGAGATGCCGGATATCCTGAAAAGGCAAAAGGTCGAAATGGAAAAGTATCTGGCCGGAAAGGAGGGCCGTTAAATGGCGGTAATGAATATGGTACAGGCCATAAACTCGGCCCTTGAATTCAAACTGAAGGACGATGAAACAGTTGTTGTTTACGGCGAGGATGTCGGCGTCGAAGGCGGTGTCTTCCGAGTAACCGAGGGCCTCCAGAAAAAGTATGGCGAGAAAAGAGTCTTTGATACGCCTCTGGCAGAATCAATGATCATCGGCACAGGAGTTGGCATGGCTGCAGGCGGTCTTCGTCCGGTGGCGGAAATTCAGTTTTCCGGGTTTATTTATCCCGGTTTTAACCAGTTGATTTCACATGTCGCCAGGATGAGAAACCGTTCACGCGGAACGATTACCTGCCCGATGGTCATACGTGCGCCCTACGGCGGCGGGGTAAGAGCGCTGGAGATGCATAGTGAATCTCTGGAAGCGGTTTACGGGCATATTCCCGGTCTGAAAGTGGTTATGCCGGCGACACCGTACGATGCCAAGGGTTTGCTGATTTCTGCAATCGAGGATAATGATCCGGTTATGTTCCTTGAACCCAAGAAAGTCTATCGCGCAATCAAACAGGAAGTGCCTGAGGATCCATACAGGATCAAACTCGGCAAGGCCAAGATAGTGCAGGAAGGTGATCAGATTACTGTTGTGGCTTACGGCGCCATGCTTCGCACTGCTCAGCAGGGAATTGCCAAAGCCAAGAAAGATGGACTCTCAGTAGAGTTGATTGATTTGAGAACGATCTTTCCCATGGATATGGATACTATTATCGAGTCTGTCAAAAAGACTGGTAGAATCTTGATCGTGCACGAGGCCGCCCAGAGCTTTGGTGTCGGCGCGGAGATAATGGCCCTGGTCAATGAGGAAGCATTTCTTTATCTGGAAGCGCCCCCGACCCGCCTAGCCGGTTTCGACACTATAGTTCCGCTTCCGATGGGTGAGGATTTGTATTATCCTGATGCTGACCGTGTCCATCATTATATTAAGAAAGTAGTGGAGTTTTAAGGAGGATTTATGCTATACGTATTCAAGTTTCCCGATATCGGCGAAGGCATTCACGAAGGCAAAATCCTCAAATGGCACGTGAAAAAAGGCCAGGAGGTCATGGAGGGCGACCCTGTCGTCAATGTCGAGACCGATAAAGTCGTCACTGATATTCCCATCCCGAAAGACGGTGTGATAAAAAATACCTACGGCAAAGAGGGTGAGGTTATCAATGTCGGTGATGCCCTGGTGGAAATGGAAGTTGAAGGCGAAGAAGCTGAAGAAGAAGCTGCCACTCCCGAAAAAGAGGAAGCCGAAGTTGAGGCCGCTCCCAAAGAGGGACGCGAGGCGGAAGGCGAGCCCGCTTCCAGGACGGAAGTGGCCAAAGCCAAAACCAAAACAAAGAAGATCGAGGAGAAGGGCTTTGGTGTTGTCGGCCAGATAGAAGAGGCAGATACCGATGCATTTCTTCCGGCAACTGGTGAAGGCATGGAGGCCCAGGCCGCAGTAGCAGCCGAAAAAGAGCCCAGAAGAAAAGCGCTGGCCACCCCGGTCGCGCGCAAAATGGCCATGGATCTTGGCATCGATATAAATACTGTCCGCGGTACAGGTCCCGCCGGCCGTGTGATGAAAGAGGATATTAAGAAGGCCTTCGATGAAAAGCAGGCTGGTCCCAAAGTTGCCCGGAAGCCGGGCAAGATCGAAATTCCCGCCGAGGCCGAAGACATGGTCGAAGTCGAGGAACTGACCCAGATCAGGAAGACGATCATCAATCGCATGGTCCAATCCAAGTTTACCGCGCCTCATGCCACCGCTTTTGAAGAAGTGGAAGTCTCCAAGCTGGTCGAGCTCCGTAAGGAAAAGAAAGAAGAACTGGCCGAGCAGGGTGTTAAGCTTTCATACATGCCCTTTATTATAAAGGCGGTGTCATTGGCATTGAAGCGTCATAAGAGCCTGAACTGCAAGCTGGATATGGAAAACAACCGGGTGATCTACCAGAAATTCTATAACGTCGGCTTTGCAACCGATACCCCTGACGGTCTCATTGTTCCGGTTATAAAGAATGCCGACCGTAAGAGCATAATCGAAATAGCGGAATCTATCAAGGATCTCTCCGACAGGGCCCGTGAGCGCAAAATTCAGCTTGATGAACTCAAGGGCGGAACATTCTCGATCACCAACTACGGTTCAATTGCGGGCACCTACGGTGTTCCGGTGATAAATTATCCCGAGGTGGCTATTCTGGGCGTGGGACGAATAGTCCAGCGTCCGGTAGTCAAGGATGGCGAAATCGTACCCGGCAATGTGCTGCCGCTTTCCATGAGTTTTGATCACAGGATCGTGGATGGTGCGGATGCTGCCAGGTTTATTAAGGATCTGATGGCTATGCTGGCCGATCCTTTGACCATGTTAATGATGTAGGAGGCAGTCATGACGACATTTGATCTGATAATCATTGGAGGAGGGCCCGCAGGTTATGTAGGTGCCATCCGTGCAGGGCAGCTGGGTATGAAGACGGCAGTGATCGAAAAGGCCAGTATGGGCGGTATGTGCCTGAATTGGGGATGTATTCCCTCCAAGGCCTTTATCGAATCAGCCAAACTGTTTAAAAAAGTTGCCGACGCCAAATCATTCGGTATTGACGGCATCGATAAGAAAGCTCTGAAATTCAACTGGAAGAAAGCGGCGCAGAGAAAAGACCGCATAGTGATGCGTCTGGTCAAGGGTGTGGAATACCTGATGAAGAAAAACGGAGTCGAGGTTATCAATGGAGAAGCCAAAATCCTGGATAAGGAACATGTACAGGTGGGCGAAACAAAATATACCTGCGATAAGATGCTGATTGCCACCGGTTCGCGGCCTTTGAGAGTTGAATACAAAGGCATCGATCAGTCCAAGATTATGGAGATTGATGGGTTCTTTGCCCTGGAAGAGAAGCCGGAATGCGTTCTGGTCGATGGCGGTCGTATCAATGCCTGCGAGATGGCATTGATGCTGCGTTATACCGGAAGCAAAGTGACAATGGTGACAGAGAGCGACAGCCTGATACCATTTCTGGATGAGGAAATTCGTAAATTCGTGATGGACAAAATCAAAAAGGCCGGTATAACCGTTTATACAAAATCCGAAATTACCAAAGATGCAGAGGATGGCGTTTATGTCGGCGATAATTTTGTCGAATGTGATGTTATCCTGAATGCCAAGCGCAGACGTGCCGTTCTACCAGAGATGGGTGATCTTGAACTTGAAATGAATGGTCATTTTTTGAAAATAAACGAGTATATGCAAACTTCGGTGCCCAATGTCTATGCTGCCGGTGATGTCACCAAGCAGTTCTTTGCGCAGGTGGCCTCTGCCCAGGCGCGCACCGCGGTCAACCATATGAACGATATCAAAGAGACACTTGACTATGACAAGCTTCCGGTCAATATTTATACCGACCCGGAAATTGCCTATGTCGGCTTTACTGAGGAACAGTTGAAGCAGAAAGGTATCGACTACAAAGTCGGAAAATTCCCGCTCTCAGTCAACGGCAAGGCTATGATCGAGGGCGAGACCGAGGGATTCGTCAAGGTGCTATCGGAAACCAAGTACGGCGAGGTAATGGGTGTGCATATAGTCGCCGCCGACGCTACCGATATGATCGCAGAGGCTGTCATGGCCATGCGTCTGGAAAGCACAGTTGATGAGCTGGCTCGTGTTGTGCATGCTCATCCTACAACCAGCGAGACATTCATGGAGGCCAGTTATGTGGCGGCAGACAGGCCAGTGCATATTTAAAGAGCTATGAATATTCAGATTTCTGAAGATTATAATTTGCCCGATTCGGAGATGCTCCGGTCGGGCAATTCCTGCAAAGGATTGATGGTCTGGGTGCCGGAGAATCTAATGGTTGTAGTCGGGAAAGGCTCTGATCTTGAAGAGGAACTATTGGCCGAAAATATTCTGCTGGACCATATCCCGGTCATACGGCGTGGAACCGGAGGATGCGCGGTCGTGCTTTCTCCCGAAATGGCTGTAGTCTCCTTTGTGGTAGAAAATGACCCGGAAAAAAAGCAGAACGAGTATTTCAGGCAGTTTGTTGGCATAATCGCAAATGCCTTCAGAGAAATGGGAGTTGAAAATATCGAGATGAAGGGCATCTCCGATATTGCCATAAATGATCTGAAGGTCGCGGGATCATCGATATTCAGGAGCAAGTATTATGTATTTTTCCATTCTATCATCAATCTTGCCGGCAATACTCGTCCAATGGAACGATACCTTAAATTCCCGCCCCGTGAGCCGGATTACCGCATGAACCGTTCTCACAAAGATTTTGTGACATCACTTAAAGAGCAGGGCTACGAGATCGACACCCATGAACTCGAAGAAAAACTCAAAAGCGAGTGGCTGCTCTATTTTAAATAGGGACTATTTCTGATCGATTATCTAAGGTTTGACCCCCGAAATCCAAATATACCTTCCTGAACATTTGCTTATTCCATCCGTTTATTAAACTAGCATACAAGGATGGACAAATCAAATTGACAAAAGAGAATATACGGCTATCTTGCATTCATCTCGCAAGATACTCGCTTAAAAGGAGCTTATGCTATGAAAGTTAGATACCGGGTACCCAGCGCAATTATCGTCGCTGCAGCAATAATTATTGCCTTCGCATCACCCATAAGCGCCGACCTCTATGAACCACTTGAAGAATCAAAGTTAACCCCACCCTCAATGGAGGAATTTCAGCAGATGGCTGAAAACCGTGTGGAGAATCATGCCTGCATGAAAAAAGCTGAAAAGTGGATTGAGAATCAAAAGCTGCTGAAATACCAGTCCTGGACAGAACCGACACTGAATATGTATGACTATGATGTCACACACTATGAAATCAATATCGGCCTGGACTTCGCTGATGCCTTTATCTCCGGTTACTCTAAGACGACTCTGACTGTTCTGAAAGATGGATTGAGCATGGTCGATCTCAATCTGGGTTATATCTATGGAGTCTCCAATGTGATGCTCAATGATTCGATAAATATCAGTTTCTCAAAGGCCCAATGGTATCTGCTTCACACCTATCTGCCCGAGCCGTTCGATTCCGGAGCTCAGATCAGTATCACGGTTTACTATTCCGGTTATCCGAACCAGGTTGGTTATATGACCTTTTATAATTATGGCAGCAGCCAGGTCTGTTTCACGAGCGTCGAGCCGTATGGTTCACGATTCTGGTGGCCGTGCAAAGACTTCCCGTTCGACAAGCCGGATTCGGTTGATCTTATCGTAACCCATCCCGCAAATCACAAGCTCGTTTCCAATGGACTTCAGCGCAGCCGTGTGGATAACGGAGACGGTACCGCCACCACCCACTGGCATGAGGGTTATCCGATAGCGACATATCTGGTAACGATCGGATGTACCGATTATGGCAGGTTTGATCAGTCATGGGAGTACGCTCCCGGACAGTTTTTACCGATCGAACAGTACTATTATCCTGAGGCTCCGCCCACTAATCAATCATATTCCTCATATTATTTTGACCTCTATACAATTCCCAGCCTGGAGGCTCTCTCATACTGGCATACTCTTTATCCCTTCATCGAAGAAAGATACGGACATAACCATTACGGCTGGGGCGGCGCGATGGAACACCAGACCATGACCTCTATCTCCCCAAATTTTAATACTGAGTATGTTATCGCTCATGAGGCGGCTCATCAATGGGGAGGCGATCTGGTCACCTGCCGCAATTTCCATCACATCTGGCTGAATGAGGGCTTTGCCTCTTATTCGGAAGTGCTGTATTTCCGCTATCATTATGGAGAGCAGTATGCCAATACCTGGCTGAATTACCAGAAACATCTGGATGCCGGGACGCCGTATGTGGAGGACCTGGAAAATGATTATATCTTTGACAATGTTACTGTTTATGACAAGGCCAGCTGGCTGTTTTATATGCTGCATATGATTCTTGGTGACGAGGGTTTCCGTAATGCCATGGATACTTATTTTCACGATCCTGATCTGGAATTTGCCAGCGCGGTTACCGATGATCTGGAAGCCGCCTGCGAGACTGTATATGGAGATGAGCTGGACTGGTTTTTTGATGCCTGGGTTTATCAGGAAGGAAATCCCGTTTACCAGTACTCATATCAGTATGAAGAAAATACAGCCGGCAATTATGAGATAACTCTGGCAATTGATCAGATCCAGGAATATAATAAATTCACGATGCCAATTGAGGTGCAGGCCTTTATGGGAGCTGCAGACACAACCATCACGGTCTTCAATAATTTGAGAAATCAAATTTTCCAGTTTAAGCTGGATTCCCCGCCGGATTCGATATTGATCGACCCCAATGATAAGATATTGTGCGAAAAGGTATTCGAGCCGGAATTTACTGTCCATATAATCGGTCAGGAAATGCCTGAAGCCTATGTCGGCCTGCCTTATTATATCGAATTTGAGGCAGTGGGCGGAACACCTCCCTACACCTGGAACAAAGTTTCCGGCCAATTTCCATATGGATTGACATTAAGTTCTAATGGGGATATTGCTGTCCTCGAAGGCACCCCGACTTTCGCCTCAACTTTTTCATTTTTTCTCGAAGTTGAGGACAATTCGGTGCCGACGCAATCAATGACAATGAATTTTGTCATCGATGTCAATCCTCCACCACCTGTCTGCGGCGATCTGAATGTTGATCAGGAAGTCAATATTGCAGATATAATATTCATGATTAATTACATCTATCTCGGAGGAGAATCTCCAGAGACTCAGGAAATAGCCGATGTGAATTGCGACGATAAGATATCGCTGGTAGATATAATTTATCTGGTTAATTACATCTTCAGGGGTGGCGCCGAACCGTGCGCGGATTGTCCGCTTTAGAGCGAGCTTAAAAATGTCGAAATTCAGGGCGTTCGGGGATGCCCGGACGGCCTTTCTATATTTAAATACCGCGCCACAATCCGCTTGACAGATTGCGAAATAAGCTTAAATTATGGGGTTTTGATGGCTCGGTATAAGCTTCTGGCAGGGCTGGGTAATCCCGGCAAAAAATATGCGAAAACCCGGCATAACCTGGGTTTCATGGTTCTTGATTATCTGGCTGACAGAAACGGCCGCAAGTTTAAGTCCGGCAAGGGAAAATGGAAAGAAGCTCGGCTCGAGCTGGACGGAAAGGAAATCTGGGCCATCATGCCGCAAACATACATGAATCTCTCCGGGCAGGCGGTTGCTGAATTCTGCAACTACCTTAAAATTGAACCGGAAGAGGTTTTGGTTGTTTGTGATGATATTAATCTCCCGCTCGGAAAAATCCGGATCAGGGATTCCGGTTCGGCGGGAGGGCATAACGGTTTAAAGGATATAATCGAGTCTCTTGGAAGCGACCGGTTCAGCCGAATAAGGCTGGGGATCGATCTTCCGCCTGAGGGCGAACCCTCGGAGGCTTATGTTCTAAAGCCATTTGGAGAAAAAGACCAGAAAATAGTAAAAGAAATGATTGAAAATGCCGTCCGTGCCGCATCAATGGTTATATCTGAAGGTGTTACGGCGGCGCAAAACGAGTATAACTGATTAAAATTAACCCTGTTCTTTTAGACTATTAAAAGAACCAGATGACCGAAGGGAGTTTTATTTGTGAAGTTTTATGAAACAGGTCTCATTTTTACGCCACAGCTCGATGAATCCGAATTCGATAATGAGATCAAGAAGATTACCGATCTTATCGAGTCCAACTCGGGCAAGATCGAGAAGGTCGACCGCTGGGGTATTCGCAGATTAGCCTACGAGATTAAAAAGAAAACCCAGGGTTACTACACCTTTATCTATTATACCTCTCCAACTGATGTTCCCGGCAAAATAGAAACGATGCTGCGCATCAATGAAAACTGCCTGCGTTTTATGACAATTGTGCCGGATTTCGAGCCTGAATTCGAGAGGCCGGAAAGAGAGGAAAGGCCTGCACGGCAGCGTGCACCGGAACCTTCCCCGGAACCGATTCCACAGCCAGAGATGGAGAAAGAGGCCGAGGAGAAGGAAGAGGATATGAGGGGCGATGAAGAGGAAAATTTGTAAACCTGAGAACGAGGTATTAGAAAATTATTATGTTCGATAAGAAAACAAGAAAATCCGGACGTTTTGCGGATATCAAACTGGATAAGATCGATTACAAGGATGAGAGGCTTCTTCGAAAGTTTGTAACCGAACGCGGCAAAATAATACCCCGACGTGTAACCGGCGTTTCCGCAAAAACTCAGCGCCGCCTGTCCCGCGCGATCAAACGTGCGCGTATTATGGCGCTGCTTCCGTTTGTGGAAGAGACTTTTAAATAGGCAAAGGCCTGCAGGCGGTGAATGACAAGCTGACCGTTCCGGCGGTAATTGCGGTACTTGCTTTTGGAGTCCTGGGACTCTTTCAGATTCTTAATGTATTTCTCGCAGTGCCTGCAGTTGCCGGACTGATTCTGCTCTTTACAGATAGACGGCTGCCGATTGGCGTCGTGGCAGCGATTGGCACACTGGCGATATCATTTGCAATAGGCGGATCCTATCTGATGTATGAGGCCGCGTTGCTTGTCGTGGTGCCTGGCGCGATTATCGCCGGCTGTGTCAGACTTAATAAGGATGCGGTATTTTCAGTATTTATTGTCCTGGTGCCGATACTGGCTTTGAGTCTGATATTCCTGGGAAGTGTTGGAGAGACAGAGTCATTCTTTCAGGAGATCAAACCGGATCTGGAGCAGGACTTTCGAATGATGGCCGAAAGGCTAGGTTTTGAAAGCGGCTCTGACGGTTCATTTGAGGAATATGTTGAATTGAGCATGAAAATGATGAACTACATGATCAGATTCCTTCCGGCAATCTCCCTGACGATTTTCACATTTATCTCAGCCGGTTCCTATATGTTGGCAGGATATGCCTTTCGCCGCGAAGGGCGCTATCTTCTGCCGTTTCCGCGCTTTGACCACTGGAAGATCAGAGAGTATGTGATGATTATTTTCGGCTTAAGCCTGCTTCTGGTTCTGTTTTTCAATGGTGTGGTTGAAGATATTGGAGAAAATGCCGCTGTTTACACATTTATCCTGTTCAGTTTCGGGGGCTTATCGATAGTCGAGTACATTCTCAGGAAACGAAATGTTTCCAAAGCTGTAAGAGGATTGGTTTATGTGGGTATCGCGATCCTGAATATCTATTCCGCAATCATCCTTGGTATTGCGGGGCTGATAGACAGTCATTTCGATTTCAGGCGCCTGCGCGCGTTAAGGATAGGATAATTTACTATATTTGGCTTGAAGCTTGTTAAAAAATACATATAATAGATGTGAGGAGATATGAAAGTAATTCTCAGAGAAGATATGGAAAATCTCGGCAAATGCGGCGAGATTGTCGATGTTGCTGCCGGATACGGGCGTAACTTCCTGATAGCCCGCAATCTTGCAATACCCGCAACGCGGGGCAATGTTAAAGCTATCGATGAAATCAAAAAGCAGAAGGAAATGCGCGATCGCAAGCATATGAAAGAGGCAGAGCGCGTAAAGGCCAGGATCGAGAAAGCCTCTATTATGGCCGAAGTAAATGTGGGAGAAGAAGACAAGGTCTTTGGCTCGGTGACAGCCTCCATGATTTCTGAGCTCCTGGCCAAAGAAGGTATAACAGTTGATCGTAGAAATATTATACTGGAGGAGCCGATTAAATCATTGGGAGTCTTTACGGTTCCGGTGAAAATCGCCTCTGATGTTGTTGCTAGTTTAAAACTCTGGGTTGTAAAGAAGAGTTCATAATGAGTGAATTATTAAAAGTCAAGATTGACGGTCTTGCACTTGATGTTTCAACCAATTCTCCGGTTGTGGTCTTGAAGCCCGAAGATGGTGAGGGCGAAGATGACAGCAGGGTGCTTCCCATCTGGATCGGTCATTTCGAGGCCATGGCAATAGCCATGGCTCTGTCGAACATGACCCAGCGCCGTCCCCTGACACATGACCTGATAAAGCTGATTGTGACCGGTTTTGATGGTACTGTGGAAAAGATCGAGATTACCGAATTGAAGGAACAGACTTTTTATGCGGTAATCTACATCAATTCCAGGGATGGTCTGCTTCAGATTGATGCGCGGCCCTCGGATTCAATCGCGATCGCTTTGAGATGTGATGCTCCCATTTACGCCAGCGAAGAGCTCTTTCATATCAGGAAGGGCGAAGGCGTACCGGAGGATTTCCCGGATCCAGAAGCATTGAAAGAACGTCTGAAAAAAATAAATCCCGAAGATTTCGGCCGCTATTCCTTATAAGTAAAAATATGGGAAACAGGGTTAAATCGCAAAAGCCTCCGGCAGTCCTGATCCACTGCCTGGCGCTTTTTGTTTTCTTCGGTGCACCACTGTATGCTCTCGATTATACCTATGATGAGGATGCAGGAACTCTTTATTCCCAGGCCCTGGATTTATATCGACAGGATAGATTTGAAGAGGCCGCCGGGGAGTTCTCGAAACTTATAAGCAATTACCCATACGAGGCTCGTATAACGATCTTCAGGCTGCTGCATGGCAAGTCGCTCTTTTATGCCGGCGATCTCCCGGAAAGTAAAGAGGCATTCCAAAGGCTGATAAAGGTTCATCCAAAATCGACCTACCTTCCGGCAAGTTATCATTTCCTGGGCAAAATATATTATTATCAGGAGAAATANNATTTATACCGAAAACTTCCTGTCGGTTGCACGTGCACATCTGAATGCAGATGAGCTTTATTCCTTTATGCGTGATGCCGGGCCCAGAGGTTTCGCTTTTGAAATAGGGCTGGCCTCGGCGGAAAAATTTTATGCCGAGAGAAGATTCGAGCGCGCCGAGGAGATTTTGGACAATCTTGAGGTACTCTATCCGGATTACGCCGATGATAAGCGTCTGGAGTCCCTCAGGCAGAAAATTGTACAATTTGCCTCGCAGAAAGCGATCATCGCACTCTTCGTTCCTCTTTCCGGGGACTGGGCGAGATTCGGACGCATGATGTCCAATGCTGTCGATCTGGCACTGGATGAATATCGGCAAAAGCCGGGAATTGAAGTTGAAAAGAAGACCTATGATACGTTCGGCAATATGATTGCCGCTGCAATCGATGCCAAGAAGCTGACAGTTAATCCGGTCTCTGCTGTAATCGGACCATTGTCGTCGGGAGAGGCTGTCGGAGTTGCAGCATTTTCTGAAATCGGCAATATTCCGGTTATCGCTCCGACCGCTTCTGAAAGAGGATTAACCTCTATTTCGGATATGTTTTTTCAGCTAACACCTACGCCTGAAAGAATGGGTCAGGCGCTGGCGGAATACGTCGCCCGGGATATAGGGCTGGATTCGGTGGCCATACTGGCTCCGCTGGATAATTACGGCAAGCAGATCACTGACGGTTTCGTGCAGACCGCTCTTGAGAACGGTGCAACAATCTTTTATCAGACATTCTATCCGCGCGGTACCCGTGATTACCGCAGGTTTATTCTGGAATTGAAACAGGAACTTCTGCCGGATACATTCGTGGCGGATATATTTTTGAACGAGGAGGGCGACACCCTGGAGATCGAGGAGATCCCGGTTCATGTCCCGGCTATTTTCATGCCCTCGTATGAATCCGAGTTAAAACTGCTGCTGCCCCAGCTGCGCTTTTACAAGATCAATACGACCCTGCTCGGCTCCGATTCATACGGCCAAAGTGAAATTGTGGAGATGAAAGAGAGCCAGGATAACCCGGTGCTGTTTGTATCCAAAACTCTCACTCTGCCCGAGGATACACTCTGGCTGAAATTCAATTATCTCTATCAGACCAAATATGATGAAGCCCCTGAGCAGATAGCCGCGGCTACCTACGATGCTGCCAATATAGTGCTTGAGTGTATTGACAGGGGCCTCTACACCTCGGACGAAATCTGGCAGTGTGTTATGGAGAAAAAGCAATATCAGGGCGCCTCCGGAAAAATCCGCTTCAGCCCTCAAAGAGAAAATGTCTTCGTGCCCGTATATTTTCTGTCGGAAGGAGAAATTATCAGGCTGGAATGAGAAACGAACTGCTTGAAAAATACGAAAAGCTAAAGGATATAATCTCAGGCTTCAACTCGGTGATTGTGGCATACTCAGGCGGTCTTGACTCCGCCTTTTTGCTTTATGCCGCCGTGGATACGCTGGGAGCGAAGAATGTCTCGGCCATAACCGCCGATTCACCCAGCTACCCGGCAAGCGAACTTCAGAAAGCCAAAGATTTTGCCGCATCTCTCGGACTTGGGAAAAGGCATAAGATAATCAGGACCGAAGAGCTGGATGATCCCAACTACGCCAAAAATCCGGTTGACCGCTGTTTCTTTTGCAAGCAGGAGCTTTATGGCAAGTTATCCGATCCGTCGCTGTTTGACGGGCATGATGTTGTCTTTGACGGTTTCAATGCCGATGATGTCGGCGACTTCCGTCCGGGACGAAAGGCGGCCGAGAACTATAATGTGCGCTCGCCTCTTTTCGAGGCCGGTCTGGGTAAAGCCGATCTTCGGGAGCTGGCCAGCCATTTCGGGCTGAAGGTTTGGGACAAGCCGCAGATGGCCTGCCTTGCCTCACGCATTCCCTACGGCTCGCCGGTCACAAAAGAGAAGCTGGAACAGGTGGAGAAGGCCGAGGATTATCTGCATTCGCTGGGATTCAGGCAACTGCGGGTGCGTCACCATGACAAACTGGCGCGGATTGAACTGCCGCTTTCCGATATAAAAAAGATCTATAATCAGGAATTACAGCATAAAATTGCCGATGAGTTTCGCAAGATGGGGTTTGTCTGGGTCACGCTTGACCTGGCCGGGTTCCGTTCCGGAAGTATGAACGAGGCCATAACAAGGAGTGATGAGGATGTTTGATAAGAAAAAAGTTGCGATGAAGATACAGATGCCGGATGGTACTGTCAAAGATGTATCGTTCGAGGAGCTGGCGCTCTCCAACAACCTGGCCTCGCAGGCGCTGGTCAGGCTTCTGGTCAAGAAGGGTGTAATCACCGGCGAGGAGTTCATGGAATCGATGCAGGAAATGCAGAAATCCCATTACAAGGATCCGAATGCCCCGGAAGAAGAATAGTTTTCATTACAGAAAGCCAAATTTCGTAACCGGCGGATGTCCTCATCCGCCGGTTTTTTTTTGCATGAATCATGTGGTCAGTTCTTAATGGCGTAAGGGGAAGCAAGCATGAATAGACATCGCACAAGATCCAGAGAATTGAATTCTAATCAAAAAAGATGGATAAAACTATTGACATTACAGATATCTGATTTTATTTATAACTTAATAGGCAATTGCATCATTCGCAATGCTGCAGAAAAGTGACAAATCTTATCCATTGTCTAGGGAGGATGCATGAAGTGTTTAATCGCTTTTTTGATGCCAGCGCTGGTTATAATTCTATTACCAGGCTGTGGAGCAATGTTTCAGGGGTCGAGCCAGACGATTGATATTCAAAGCATGCCAGCTGGGGCATTAGTTACCGCGGAACCCGGAATCGGTCAATATACCACTCCAGCCAGTGTATCGCTCGCCCGAAAGCACAGTTATGAGTTGACATTTGAAAAGGAGGGGTACAAACCTGCAAAGGCACATATCAGAGCCTCCGCCAAATTTGGCTATATAGTGCTGGATGTGCTTTTTACTGGGTTGATAGGTGTGGTGGTTGATGCCGTTACGGGTGGTTGGAATGGTCTGAATCCTGATACAATTGTGGCTACGTTAGAAAAGGAAGACCAAAGCTCANNAAGAAAATCGACATAAGATTATCAACAAACGGTCCTGATCTACTGATGGATTCTGGGGATGATACTGTTTTAGTGACAATCAAAAAAATCGATTAATAATGTTTAGGATTTCATGATGGTGCCGCCGGGAACCCTTTCCCGGCGGTTTTTTCATCTATGCCAGAAGTTTTAAAAATCATTCAAATAATTTTATTTGCTAATTAAGAAGGGATTAGTATAATGAAAAAATAGATATACCATCATCTCAATCAGCACCTGAGTTCTGGTGGCCCCAGGTGCCTGAGCATCTGGGTTTTTAATAAATTCTCATTCATTTAAATCGTGAGGACAATAAATCTTTCCCTTTAGGCTAAGATTTTCAATAGCATGCTCCAGTAACTTCTTGAATGAGAATAGACCATATGCATCATATATGGCATTTGCAATATGATTCCCGTCCATTAACATGACCTTTAGATTTTTGCCTGTTGGCAGAGAATTCAGTACCTCGGGACTGAATCCTTTCATTGATATAAATATCCCGCGAGTTTCGCCCTTTCCTTCGGCCTTTAGGAATAGCGATGCAATATCAGCTTGATTTGCCTTTTTACCCCGCCATCTTAGTTCAATTAAATAATAATGACCTTCAAATTTGATCGCCCCATCTATTTGTTCGCCCTCAATCTTGAATGGTTTCGTAACAGTTACGTCATTTATCTTTGCCAGATTTTGGAATATTTTTTCGAATTCATATCCCCGCTTTTGTGGCGGGAGCCTATTGCAGTCCTCGAATTGTTTCTTTATTTGTTCGATATTATGAAGGTATTTTGATTTTCTATCAGGTTCATGTTTTTTTAAATTAAAATCTCTCTTTTCGCGCTCTTCCTTTTGAAAATTAATGATTTCTCGTAGCTTTAACGCACTTCTTTCCGCAACATCAATTCTATGCTCCGGTTTTATAGGTGAGAAAGCTTTTTGTTCTATTAGGAATCGAACAAAATTCCGAGAGATTTCCAGCCTTCTATTATAATCCATCTTTCGGATATGATCATATAGAACACCCATAAGCTCTCTTTTTGTATATTCCCTACCCTCTTCATTTTTTTTGTATCTTAAAGCATTAGCTAAGGTTGGATCAACTCCCGCAATAATCCACGCCTTTTTGAGGTCATCTTTATACCAATATAAATTTGCTATTCCGTCCTTAATGAGCTGTTCGATTTCTGGAGTAAATACTTCAAACATAATGTGATTCTCTGATTTTATATTGAATAAAATATATAGATTAAAAAATAAAAATGCAACACTCTATGAATTCAATTGCGGCGGCAGGTCTTAAATCCGGCCTTTGACGGAAATCCTTTCTTGCCGCAATTTGCTATCAGGAAGGGATTCCTGACAGCGCACAATTGTAGTATAGATTGTCAAATCTCACAGAGATTTGACCTACTTACTTTCATTCGCTAACCCAAGCTCCTCAATATGATCTGACCGGATTTGCTCTAATAAATCATAGATGTAATAAGAGGGATAGCCAACACCGTAGGCAACATCCGGAACGACCGCGGTCACGATGCCAATAATATAACGCTGGTCCCCGATATGGGCGATTATCGGTGAACCGGAATCACCGATCTTGACAGACATCGACAAGAGCATGAAATTGGCTTTTCGCGGCTGTTTATCAATGGTCAACTCGAAATCATCGCTGGTAAAAAGGCCTATCTTTCCGAAACGTGAAAAATGGTAATTGATCCGGTCTATATATAGCGAATTGGTGAGCGAAAATCCGGTAATCTCGACATCGGTACCCTCTTCAATGCCCAGGCTATCAAGCCCCATTCTGCTCAACACAAGGCGGGAATCAAAGGCATATGTCGGCTTGCGGATTTTGAGCGGCTGATCGGGATGAATTACCGGAATGACGGCCAGGTCGATATTGGGATCAGGATGCGAATAGAACAGCTCCCTTGTCTTACCGTTTTCCTTATCCTTGAGATAGACAAAAAAGCCGACCGTATCGGAAATAACCTGTTTGGTCTTCAGGAGTCTGTTTTTCCGCACAAAGATTTTGTCGAAGAAATCGCCGTCCTCATTCTGAATAATATGACGGCATGTGATCAGAAGCTGGCCCATCAGGCTGTCCTCGATCATGAAACCTGTCCCGAAAAAGCCGTCGGGCTGAACGATCTCATAAATCGACAGCTTATCCTCCTCTCGGGAGGTCTGGCCCAGCGCCAAAATGGGCAAAATTACAACTAATATGATGGTTTTAATTATAGCCATAGTTAATATTTATGATGCTGAAAAAACCATAGTATGGGATTAAAGTCAACGTTTTTCGGGATTTGTTTATTAATGTCGAGATTCTAACATAATATTTGAATTTCATATATTTCGTGCCGCGCGTCCGCTGGGCGCACCGGATGTACGCCCAGCTCGAAATGGCGGGAGTTACCCCCCGAAACTTTGCTTTCCTTTTACTGCTCAAATCCTTATATTAGCCACTTTGAAAATCGAAAATTTGAAATGCAAAATGATGGGGATGTGAGAATGAAAAATCCGAAAGTTGAAGCTATAGATGTTAAGGCCGGACGTCAAATATCGGCACTATTAGATGCCATGGCCAAGACCGGATTTCAGGGAAAGAGCCTTGCGCGCTCAGTCAAGGTTTTCGAGAAGATGATCAAGGAGAAAAACGTAACCATCCTTTTTGGCTATGCCGGATCATTATCCACCACCGGGCAATGGAAGATAGTCAACTGGCTTTTGAAACAGGGCTTTATCGATATCCTGGTCCCCACCGGCGCAAATATCTCCGAGGATATTGTCGAGGCTATGGGCGGGACCTACTTGCAGGGCTCCCATGTGGCCGATAATGAAAAGCTTTTCCACCGGGGGTACAATCGCTATTATGATGTCTACGGCTCCGAAAAAGAGTACCTGCATATGACCGAAATGATCGCTGATTTTATCATGACGCTCGATGAAAATCACAAATATTCCTCGCGCGAATTCCTTGGATTGTTTGGCAAATGGCTCAAGAAAAAGAAAATCCGTTCAATCGTGACCGCAGCCTACGAGGCAAATGTGCCGGTCTTCTGCCCGGCGATAATTGACAGCCCCTATGGCGATGCCGCACTGATCGCAAAAAGCCGCGGCTTTGAGCTGACCCTTGACGGTGTCAAGGACTATATCGAGTTTATGCAGCTTGGTGAGAAGGTCAGGAGCACGGGTGTAGTTTATATCGGCGGAGGAGTTCCCAAGGACTTCATCCAGCTCTTTGCTGTGACCGGAGATCTTCTTTACAAGGATCGCGAGGTTCCCGGCCGTTCCGGCGGACATAAACGACAGGGTACCGATGAAACCTATTACCCGCACAAATATGCAATCCAGATAACAGCCGATGCTCCTCAGTGGGGCGGGCTTTCGGGCTGTACATTCGAGGAGGCGGTAACCTGGGGCAAGGAAACCAACAAGGGAGAATATGTGCAATGCTACTGTGATGCAACCATCGCCCTGCCGATCATATCGCATACTCTGGCAGAACGGATAAAGACCAAACGCTCCGGCAAAAGGCTCTCGCAAAATTTCGAGGATTAGCTGCCTGTATTAAATTGACAAATCAGTAGGCGCGGCACATTTTGAGAATGATATAAATTGAATCTGGAGGGATAATAATGAAGAAGATCGTTTTATTCATAGTATCCGTATTTCTGGTATTGTCGCTGCCATTGGCGGCTCAGGACGACGGCAAGCCGACTTATGCTATCGATAGAGGCAGTATTCTAGCAGGCGGCAGCGCCGGCTTTGTAAGCGTGGGCGGTGATGCGCGAGCCGATGAGAGAATAAGCATCTTCACGTTCAATCCGACCGTTCTGTATTTTCCCATTCCCAATGTTGGTGTAGGCGGACAGATTATGTTTCAGAGGGAATCTACCGACAATAGTTCCAAAACATTCTATGGCGCGGGACCGACCGGGGCATATTTCTTCGGAGGCGAGAAGAGTGTGGTCTTTCCATTTCTGTCGATTAGCTTTATTTATGGCAAAAGGACCGACGAGTACAGCGAGACGGTTTTGCGCTTCACCGGGGGCACAACCTATATGCTGGCCAAAAATGTCGGTATGACCGGGGAAATATTCTATCTGATCGAGAATTTCAGCCTGGAGAATTCTGACGAATCGGTTTCAGGCAACACATTTGGAGTTGCATTCGGCCTGAGTGCCTTCATTTTTTGATATGATATTCCCTGGGTTGCTCGGCTTGATAAAATCACTCTCCAATCTCCCAACTACAACTGCCGCAATAGATTATATTTGCATCCCGTATCTATCCAGAGAAACAAAATCAGCATGGATTCCGATTTTTGTTTCAAATTGATGATTTAGTCGTATATTGGTAGTAAGAACAGGAGGTTATTATGAAGACCTTTGTTCTGATGACCAAGCTTGCACCACAGAGCGCGAGCCTGATCGAGGTGGGTCATAAGCATGCCGATCGGGCCAAATGCAACCAGGAATGGCTGGATCAGATCAACGAGCAGTGTCCGGAAGTAGAATTTCTTGCGCATTATGCCCTTATGGGGACATGGGATTTCATGGATATTTATCAGGCTCCCGATGAACGTACTGCCGCAAAAGTGTCGCTGATTACAAGGGAATATGGCGCCTGCCAGGTGGAGAGCTGGCTGGCTATTCCCTATGATCAGATCGCGGAGATTACAAAGGAAATTAAGAGGCCCGAAAAGGCCCCTTAGTAAGTGCAAAGTTTGGTTTTTGGGATGAGCTGCGGATTTGATTTTCCGCGGCTCTTTTTTTATATTTGGCAAGGTGATCGAAAATAACCGAGACTATTGAGACCAAAGAAAAAGTCGTTGAGGTTTTATGTCTGTCAGTGAGAGCTTCCTTCAATATGTAGTGGACCAGCTACAGGAAGTCGGGCAAATCAATACACGCCGGATGTTTGGCGGTGTTGGGATTTATTCCGGTGGACTGTTTTTCGCCCTGATTGCCGATAATGCTCTATATTTCAAGGTAGACAGCACCAATATCGAGGATTTTGAAAAACTCGGCATGAAACCGTTCAAACCGTACAAAGACAAAAATCAGACCATGAATTATTATGAAGTTCCTGCCGATGTCCTGGAGGACTGTCATGAGCTTGCTGTCTGGGCACATAAGGCGATAGCTGTGGCCGCTAACATTAAGGGAAGGGAAGACTCCCGTAATTAAACTACGCCTGCATCTTCTGCTTTTGCTTATAGGTCAGTGACCGCCAGAGCCATTCAGCCGGGCCGAAACGGAAATTCCGCAGCCAGATCGGACTTACTATGAGCTGAACAATCCACATGCCCAGAAGAAAGAACATCAGCTCGAACCGCTCAAACCTGGCAAATAATCCCAGTCCATAGCCGTAAAAGATAAGCGTGAAGGCAATTGAATGCATGAGGTAGTTGGTCAGGGCCATTCGTCCCACAGAAGACAGAGCATTCTTCAGTTTAGGCAATAGGTTTGATTTACAGAAAAGCATGACAAGCCCGATATGACCCAAAGCGACCAGGACGCTTCCCAGGTAATTGTAGTATTTGCCCCCGGCGAATTTATAGACAAAATCGTAATCGTGAGCCAAAAGCTGCTGGCCGCCATAAAAGGCCGCCGGTAATCCTATCCCATATCCGATTATGAGCATTGCAAGATAAAATCTTCGCGAACGTTCCGCTGCAAATATACCAAGCTTGAAAAGGGCCATGCCAAGTAGCATCATACTGCCCGCCCGCCACAGACCAAAGAACAACAGGCTGGTAGTGTTCAGCACGGCTGCATGCTGGGCGCGAGTCTTCATTATTCTGCCGAAGCCATTCCGATAATTTTCTATTTGACGCTGTATTTTTTCTGCCGACGGTCTTATCGCGCTCTTCTGCTCATCCATCATCTTTTGCAGTTCTATATCAGTCTCGGATGCTTCCTCTCCGGCCAGCCGCGCCTCTTCGATCCTTTCCTCAGCTCCGGCCGCATAGTTGAAGAAAGCGCCTGCACCAACCAGTATCAGAAGGCCGAAAAGGAGAGCAAGCCCGGCATCAAGGATCAATGTCTTTACGGAAAACTTTCGGAAGAAAAACAAAAGTAACCCGCAGATACCATACAGAAACAATATATCGCCATACCAGATGAAGAAAGCGTGTATAAATCCAAACAGTATCAGCCACCTGATCCTGCGGTAGTAGATTTTTTTAAATGGCTGTCCTTTTTCTTGAAAGCGTTGGTACATAACCATGAGGCCTGCACCAAAGAGCATCGAAAAGATCGACATGAATTTCTGGTTGAAAAAGACATAAGTAAACAGCCATGTTCCCAGGTTGAGCCGATCGGTGCCCCCATATACGAATGGATTGTTGTAGGCGGCCGCTGGAAGTCCCAATGCATATATATTCATAGCCAGTATGCCCAGAACTGCCACCCCTCGTAGAATATCCATGGAGGATATTCGTTCCTCTGGTGCTATTGGCGCGGGATGTTCTATCTCCGTCGGCTCTGTTGTTTTTATTTCCTCATCCATTTTTCTTATATTTTGGGCGGCTTGATTCCCAATATCCTCAGGTAGTGATGTATCTGGCTCCTGTGATGAATGTCATGTTCGAAGAGATGCATGAAAATCCAGTAGCCGGTTTTCGATATCTTCCAGCTTTCCGATTCGCGTTCGTAGATATTCTTCAGTGCCTCTTCATCCTCGGAGAAAAATCTTTCCAGCCTGTTCCAGTGCTCCTCGAGATGTTCTGCAATTTTGTCTTTAGGAGGACATTCTTTGTCAAGAAAAGCCAGTTCGGTGGCAGGCTGCCCTTTCATTATATCATCATACCACCAGTCCGATGTCTCGGCCATATGCAAAAATATCATACCCAGAGGTATCATGCCCTGGGATGGCGCCCAGTCCAACTTCTCATCCGGGACCGCTTCTAGCGCCTCGATGATACCCGGTTTAATTGCTTTGCGCCAGTGATTAATCTGTGCTTTGAAAAGCGGATTTATGTTTTCAAGCATATTGACCTCGCATATTTTCATAATTTTATGATTCCTATAATAAACTGTATTGGATTGCATAATTCAAATAAAAATGAAATATAAAACCGAACTGCCGGGCTATTCTCAAAAAGAGCGAACTTCAACCCTGCCCAGCCTGTTCTATAATTGCAAATTAGAACTTATCAAAGGAGGGAAATGAATGCTTACATGGGCAATCATATTTTTCGTGATAGCGCTCATAGCTGCCATTTTCGGTTTCACCGGAATAGCTGTTGCCGCAGCAAGTATTGCCAAGATTCTTTTTTTTGTCTTCCTGATTTTCTTTGTAATAACCTTGCTATTGGCTCTATTTAGAAGGCCGCCGCGAGTATGACCTCTCAAGATTTGGGCTGATGCGTATCAATCATTGCAGGGAATATTCAAAAGGAGGAAGTAAATGCTGACGTGGGCAATTATCTTTTTAGTGATTGCATTGATAGCCGGATTGTTCGGATTTACTGGAATAGCGGCTGCTGCTGCGGGGATTGCCAGGGTGCTGTTTTTCATTTTTGTAGTGGTTTTCGTAGTGATGTTGCTTGTGGCCTCACTATGTGTTCCTCCAGCGCCGCGATAAATTTATAATCGGTAAATCAACGGGAGTTTCATTTTAATGGTTGCATGGTCACTGCTCCTTTTTCTATTTTCTATTACATCCGCGGTTATTGGCTTTGCCGGGCTGGCAGAGGGTTTTAATGGTCTCTTTAAGGCCCTGTTTATACTTTTTCTCATGGCTGCATTGGGCGTCTTCTTAATAGAAACAATCTATCGCACTCCAAAGAAATAATCAATCCGGGCTTGAACCGACCGGCTCGAATTCGGTAAATACTATACAAATAAGTTGACATTTAGCTCTTCCAAAAGTTATACTTTCACTTAATTTTTGACCTGGAGACTGGATGGAATGGTATTATTACCCGCTTCTGATTGCGGGCGGTTTTGGCTGCGGTTTTATTAATATTCTGGCCGGAAGCGGCTCTCTTATTACCCTTCCTATCCTCATATTTCTGGGTCTTCCGGTCAATATCGCCAATGGCACTAATCGTGTGGCCATCCTATTTCAGAATATTATCGGCGTGGCGCGATTCCGCCAGAACCGAATGCTCAATTTCAGGCAAGGTTTGACGCTAGCTATTCCGGCTGTCTTTGGAGGAATATTGGGCGCCCAAATTGCAGTCAATTTAAATGAGCGAGTGATGGAGATCACAATCGGCGCCCTGATGGTCTTTATGCTGATTGTGGTACTGATTCGCCCCAGAAGATGGCTGGAGGGACGCGGGGGAGAGGCTATCAAAACCAGGGGGATTGCCCACATAGTAGTTTTATTTCTGATTGGAATTTATGGCGGCTTTATCCAGGCCGGGGTGGGAATATTTCTTCTGGCCGGGTTGGTCCTGAGCTCCGGTTATAATTTGAAATACGCCAATCCGGTCAAGATACTCATAATTCTGTGCTTTACTATATTTGCACTGGTTGTTTTTATCTTGAATGATCAGGTGCGCTGGGATGCAGGGTTGATTCTCGCTATCGGCAATATGGCCGGTGCCTGGGTGGCTACAAAGATGGCAGTTCAGAAGGGCGCGGGATTTATCAGGTATGTGCTTATCGTCGTGCTGATAGCAACCGCATTTAAACTCTTCGGCGGATTCGAATATATAGCAGAGTTTTTCTAGACTCTTTTAATTTGTGTTTATAGTAATGGCGGCTGAAGGCTTCTTCGCCGCCATTGGCTTTTCAACCTGAATAAAAATGTGATTACAATGCCTCCGGTATAAGCCGTTCGACACAAAACTCGCCGCTCTGCTCATTTACCAGATCGATCGTGAAGATCAGGCTGTCTTCCTGAGGATTCAGGTACGGCTCGAGAAATTTAATTGTATACTCACCCGGCGGCAGATTATAGATATCATGCTCAAAATCATAAGGACAGATGCAATCACATCCGCCGTTCTCGAGAACCTCATCCTCCGCAATTGTAATCAACCCTCCTGCGACGTCGATATTGTATTCCGCCAGAAGCTCCTGTACACAGCAATTGAAGACAGCATTGGTGTGAATAATCTTCAATGTTCCGCTTTCGTTATAAGTCCAGATCGCACAGCTGGCGGTATCATTGCCGTTATCTCCGTCGAAATTTTCGAAGCCTCCGCACTCGCTGAATGACTTGAGATTGCCGGACCAGACATTTTGACCCCAGGGATAATTGGTCCTATCCAGGCAAAATGAGCCGGATTTTTCCGCAGCAAAGTCTACCGTAAATTCCATCTCTGCATCCCCATCAGGAAGATAGGGCTCGATGATTTTAATGGTGTATTCGCTTTCCTCGAGGTTCAGTATAAAATACTCATAGTCGAACAAGCAAAGACAATGACAGGCGCCGCCGTCACCATCAGCTTCCGTGATAGTAATCACATCTGCGCTGAAATCGATGTCGAGCTCTGCTCCGGTACAGCAGTTGAATCCGGCATTCAGATGGGTGATATGGAGGACACCGTCATTAAATTCATACTCGACACAGTCCTGATCGGGGCTGGCCTGCAAAGACAGGGCGGTACCGCTTTGAAAATCTTTGCAGCCGGTAAGCCTGGGTGCATATTCATCGTCGGGATTTGTCGAAGTGTCGCTGCAGACGATTGCGGCGACGAAAATCAGGAGGGGTACGGATAGAAATGCTACGGCTCGAGAGGCCTTTTTCAAAAAAGGCACACGTGTAAACATGGATCGCTCCTTGTTAATGTGTATTTAAGCCGTTAGCATTCAGTCATAAATATATACGCTTTTGTCGTCTTTTCGTTCGATAAAAATATTATTTATTATCCACGAAAGCTGATAATTTCGATCAGGATTGAAAATTAATCCGGATTAACAAAATCATTAATCTTATCTTAAATAAATTACTATACTGCTTTCTAATTTAAACCTGATGGATTTTTGATATGTTTTTTCTTTTCCTGGCCATATGTTCGAGCTCGGCAATTGCGCTGATATTCAAGTACAGCGAAACCTCCCGTATGAACCGTTACGCCGTAACCTCAGCCAATTATTTTGCTGCGATTCTAACGAGCGGAATCATACTGATGGTCCGGGGCCTCCTTGTGCCAGAAGAACTTGATTTTATCAATGCCTTAAAGCAAATATCTGAATCCATGTCCAGCGATAGTATAATGATTTCAAGCGAATCAAGTTTTGTCTGGGCGGTGATCGTCGGGTTATGCGCGGGCGGTTTTTTCTTTCTCGCTTTTATCTACTACCAGATCAGTGTGCGTAATCATGGGGTGGGATTGTCCGGGGCATTTGCCAAGCTGGGCATTCTGGTACCCATGCTTCTTTCGCTTCTGTTCTGGAAAGAATATCCATCGCAAGTTCAATGGCTGGGAATAGTCCTGGCAATATTTTCTATCGTTATTGTCAATTGGCCGAAGAAAAAGTCTTTGAAAAATGCCATACGATTGTCACTGCTTCTGCTCTTCCTTTTTGGCGGTATCTCTGAATTCAGCAATAAGGTCTTCCAAAAATACGGACTTCAGGATCACAGGGCTCTGTTCTTATTCATAAACTTCTCGATAGCCTTTGCCTTCAGTTTGGTGACGACCTTGAATAAACGGCTCCCCATCAAAAGACGCGACCTGATTACCGGTATATTCGTGGGAATACCGAATCTGTTTTCATCGTATTTTCTAATAATGGCGCTGGATAAGATAAAAGCGGCGGTGGTCTTTCCTATCTACAGCGCAGGAACTATAGTGGTAATAAATCTTGTCGGCCTTTTATTATTCAAAGAGAGGCTGAAGAAACTTGAAATATCGGCAATTATTCTTGTCATTATTTCACTTGTGCTGATAAATTTATAGAAACAAAAACTTGAACTTTTCGATTCAATCTGTATCAATGAGAGAATATAAGATCCTAATATAAAACTTATCAAAAAGAGGAATACATGGCCGCAAGAAAGACGAAGAGAAGGACAAAAAGAAAAACCAAAAAGAGATATATAGAGGCCGAAGATATCTGCCGCCTTAAATTGATCAATTCGGTTGCTATTTCTCCTGATGAACGCAAGATTGCCTACGTGCTCGAAAGAGTCTCCGAGGATAAAAAGAAATACTATTCTAATCTGCACCTGTATGATCTCGACAAAGGTGAAAGCCNNGAGAGAAAGCTGATTGAAAAAGACGGCACATTCTCATCTCTCAATTGGACACCTGGTGGAACAGAGATTGTTTACCAGTTTCGCTTTAATGATTCGCATGAAATAGAACATGAAAAGGAGAAAGGCAAACAGCCGCTATACCGGCATATCACCCGGCTCTGGTATCGTCTTGATGGTCAGGGTTACCTGCCGAAGGATCGTTTTCATATCTGGAAAGTCACTGTCGAGAGCGGAAAGGACGAGCAGTTGACCAAAGGGCGCTATGACGAAGTTTTTCCGGCTGTTTCACCTGACGGCAAACAGATCGCCTTTGTCTCCAATCGCAGCAAGGACCCGGATTTAGACATGATGTATGATGATCTTTTTGTCATGTCCATAAAAGGTGGTAAGCAGACAAAGGTTTCGACTCCATCCGGGCCGATTGTGTCACCATCGTTCTCGCCTGATGGAAAGAGGATTGCATATCTCGGTCACACAAATCCCAAGGATGCCTGGGGCGTCACCAATTTTCATGTCTGGACAGTCGGAGTTAACGGTAAACCGGCGGCAAAAGACCTGATTCCCAAGTTCGACCGATCCACCATGGATACCACCATCGGCGACCTGGGCGAAGCTTTCGGGATGCCTGCGCCGATATGGTCCAAAGACGGAAAGAGGCTATATTTTATTACCTCAGATGAGGGAAATACGCATATTTTTTATGCTCCCATGCGTGGCGGCCTGCCCACACGTGTGACGCACAAGAAATACCATATCAAAGAATTCAGCATGAACGGCAAAAAGAGCATCGTTGCTGCCGTTGTATCAGATCTCAAAAATCCAACGACCCTGAATATCTTTCCTCCATCATTCAAGGGAGATAAGAAAATAGAACAGCTGGAAGATCCAAACAAAGATCTGTTCAAACAGATCAAGCTTCCCGGCATCCGCACTGTCTGGTTCAAGGGCCATGACGGTTTCGATCTGCAGGGCTGGTTGGTGACACCGCCTGACAGGAAGAAAAAGAAATATCCCGCAATTCTAGAGATTCACGGCGGTCCACGTGCGCAATATGGTTTTACATTCTATCATGAAATGCTTTATCTGGCGTCGAAGGGATATATAGTTTTTTATACCAATCCCCGCGGAGGTTCAGGACGGGGTGAAACATTCGCAGGCTCGATAGTTGCCGACTGGGGCTCAATCGATTATGAGGATTGTATGGCCGCCGCTGATTATCTTGAAAATCTCAAGGATGTGAATCCGAAGAAAATGGGTGTGACCGGTGGCTCTTACGGCGGTTATATGACCAACTGGATTGTCGGCCATACCAATCGTTTCAAGGCTGCGGTCACCCAGCGCTCGGTGGTTAATCTAAATTCTTTCATTGGCTCCTCGGATATGGGTTATGATCTCTTTGCCGAGTTCGACGGTTACCCCTGGACAAATCCCGAGGTCTACGAGCAGTGCTCGCCGATAACCTATGCGAAAAAAATCAAAACTCCGCTATTGATCATTCATTCCGAGCAGGATCTCAGATGTGGCCTTGAACAGGGACAAAATCTCTTTGCGACCTTGAAGCTAATGAAGAAGCGGGTGGAGATGGTAATCTTTCCCGAGGAACCGCACGGTCTCTCGCGTCATGGTCGTCCGGACAGGCGCCTGGCGCGTCTGGACTGGATTTCAAAGTGGTTTAATCGATATTTGAAATGATTCTGCCTGGCCGATCTATATAAGTAAAGTGCCGTCGGACATAGTCTTCCGACGGCCTTTTTTAAAAAGATATTTACAGCAATCCGGATAGCCGTCATCGTCAGCAGCGGCACTGTGGGAGCTTCTGTCCGATTTAGTATTTCCATATTTTGCCTTCGATTTTCCTTGATTTATACGTTATAATGATGCAAGGCTTAAATAATGTAATTCAGCAGTACAGGATTTTGATTTTTATATAAGCCATTTTTTTCTGAAAAAGATGTATTTTTCCCTTTTACATTTTATACACATACTATAGGAGGGAAACATTCAATCCTTGTCTTGCGACTGCGGAGGAATGATAGACTTTTGCTAACTGTTTATTGCCGTTGAAAATATCGATTTCGGTGATATATTCTATTGGGTCTGGTCTATTCTTTAGGCCGCAGTTATTATAGGTTCTGGAGACCAATGAGTAAGAAGGATTCGGATACCCTCGCACGAATAATTAAGCTCTGCAGTGAGGGCAATGAGGATGCCTGGCATGAGCTAATCGATATTATCGGTCCCCTGATATTTTCCATTTGCAGAAAAAGCCGGCTCACCCATGATGAAAGCTTCGATATTTATGGTCAGGTCTGTTTTGATCTGGTAGGAAACATAGGCACAATCAAGTCGCCGGCCGGAATCCTGTCCTTTGTTGCCACGATTACACGCCGTAAGATCTTCAATTTCTACGAAAAGATGAAATTGACGGATTACTTCAAATCGGAATTTGTTCCGATGCTGTCGGAATCCCGGGAGGAGACACCCGAATTAATCTATGAAAATATGCAAAGACGGGAATTGTTGCTGGAAGCGATGACAAAACTTCCTACCCGGCAATACAGGCTGCTGAAAGCACTATTCTTTGATCCAGGCAATCCATCATACAAGGAGATTGCCCGCAAATTGAAAGTTCCGGCTTCATCAATCGGGCCTACCAGGGCGCGCGCACTGGAAAAACTGGGGAGGATTTTAAAACGGGAGCAATACAAGTTCTAAGTATTTTTTGTACGAAGATATTTGACTTAATATATAGGTGGTAAAATGTTCGAAAAAAAAGACAAATACGATCTTCTGGCCGAATACCTGAAGGGGCGACTGAGCGGAGATCGTAAGAAACAGTTTGAACGAATGCTCAGAGATGATCCCGAACTGGTCAGAACGGCGGAATTCATTTCAGATCTGATAAGGGAATCTGATGACATCGAATGGGATAGACTAAAAAAGCCTGCCCATACTGTCCTCGGGCGTATGCTCAAGGATTACAATATATCTCAGAAAAGTAAGGACTCAAAGCAGGGGATTGTCTTTTTTGATTCTAAGGATATGCCTTTGCCTACGGATGTCCGTCCTGCGATTGTCAGTAGCCGCAGGATTAAGTATCGCGTTGGAGACGACATTCTGGAGATTTCACTGCATCCTGTATCGCCCGGATCATACGAAATTATCGGCCAGCTATCAGGAAGACAGCCCGGGGAAATGCTTGAAATTGAAATCAGAGGTAACAAGTCAGCCAAGAAAGTCAAAAGCAATGATTTCCAGCTTTTCAGGCTGGAACGTGTCGAGAGCGGAAGATACAAAATAAAAATCTATGCGGAGAAAGAGCTTATCGCAAAGATCGATATCGAGTTATGATAGAGTATTCAAAAATATCCGGAGTCTCAAGCAGGGAAGAGCTCGAAACTTTCATAAACCGGTTTTATGAAGGTGACAGGGGTATTTTTGTCTCTGAACTTAATAAGACCGTCAGCCGGCTTCTGCACGTCGACCTCAAGAAGGCCGCCGAGGTAGTAGCGAAAGCGGCTGAATTATTTTCGTTTCTTCCCGAGGAATACCGCGCCAGGTTATGGACGATCGAGGCACGTTATGATAATTGGTGTGGTAACCCGCAATCGGCCTTGAAAAAATACCGGCGCGCAATTAAGGAAATGCTGGCGCAAAGGCAGTTCGAGCTGGCCGCCCGGACTCGCCAGGGGCTTATGGATGTCGAGATGTATCTGGGTAAATATGCTGAGGCTCTGAAGACAGGTCGGAAGGCGCTGGCATATTTCAAGCGTAAGAACAATCTAAATCTGGCGGCTCGAGTGATGACCAATATCGGCAATATCTACCATCGCTTGGATAAAAACCATATGGCTATCAGATATTACGACCGGGCCCGTGAAATATTCAGCAAAGAAGGCGGAATTCCGCTTGCAATAGTCGATTATAATCGTGCCAATATCTTCGCGAATATGGGAGAGATTGAGAAAGCTGAAAAACTGTACCATGAAACCTCGAAAATCTACAGGGAGGCCGGAATTGCAATAAATGCCGTCAAGACGGATTATTCTCTGGCCTATCTCTACTTTCTCACAGACAGGTATACCCTGGCACTAAAGGCATTCGAGAAGGTCCATCAGGATTTTATGAATTTGGGGGATGAGAAGTCGGCTGCTGCGGCCCTTCTGGATATGGCCGAAATCAATATATATCTGCATCAGTATTCCTCCAGCATCGCATTATCCGAGAAGGTAATCCCGCTTTACCGTAAATTTAAGCAGCCCTATGAGGAAGGAAAGGCACACTATTTTGCCGCCCAGTCATTGAGTAACCTGGGAGATCATAAAGATGCGCGCAAATATCTAAATAATGCTGACCGGCTCTTTAGAAGCGAGGATAACCGTCTCTGGCAAGGGATGGTATATTATCTGAGAAGCCGGATCGATCTCGACAAGAAACGTATCATGTCGGCAATCCGTTCCGCCCGCAGAGCAAAGGAATTCTTTGCCGGAAGCGGGGATGAGCGGAGGGGTATCGATTCCGAGCTGGCGCTCCTCGAGGCAGAATTAAAGGCTGACAATGGCGGATTGAAAAGGGCGAAAAAGATTAAAGACCGGGCACATTTAGGCTATCAAAGATACAGCTTTCTCAGAATTATGGGCGAATATCACCTGCAGAGCAAAGACTATGAGAGAGCATCACAGCAGTTTCAAGCTGCTATCGAGATAGTCGAGAATATGCTGCTCAGCCTTTATCCTGACGAAATCCGCTTCTTCTTTGCGCTGGGAAAGCAGGAGGCTTATCTGAGGCTGGTTGAATCTCTTCTGAAGATGGGCAGGGTAGAGGAATCGTTTTTTGAAAATTCTAGAGCTCTGTCAATCATTAACCAGAAGATTCCGGCAGTCAGAATTGATAAGAAGAAAATATCGGAAAGAGACCTCAAAACCAGAGATCAGCTTCGTGCCAGGTTGAAAGAGCTCGGCCGCATGCCAAAGTCTGGAGAACGACAGATCGATTCGACCCCTGTCATGAAGAGAGCAGAACAGGAATTATGGCATACAGAAAGAAAAATAAGATCCATTATATATCCTTCTGAAATTTCCGACAATCATGCTGCCTTAACCCAAAAATATTGTCATGACTACCTTGCAGATGATGAGCTTCTCGTGAATTATGTGGCCATTGGCGAGAATCTGGGGACTTTTCGGGTACAGAAAAACAAAGTCGAATACATACCTCTTGGAACTTCCCGTACACAAATGACTTCAATGATCAGCGAATTCCAGTTCCTAATGGAAAAATCTGTCTATTCAGCTTCCGAATCCCGTTCATTGATGCAAATCATTGAAAATTATCAGAAGAAAATCTACGAAATATTAATAAAACCGATTGATCCTGGAATGAATGCACGGAAGTTGATCTTCATGATCGATGGTTTCTTTGCCCAGATACCATACTGGGCATTAATGGATTCAGAAGATATACCGCTCTTCCAAAAATTTAACTTGAGATTGCTATCAAATCCGGCTGACCTGAAAGATCGGAATTCTGTTTTACGATACAAAAACGGTCTTTCTGACGCAATTTTCATTCCGGATAATTCCGGGCTTCCAATGATAAACGCCGAAGGAAAGAAGATTAAGACATATTTTCAAGATGCTGAATTTTTTGAGGGTGGTGAAGCTGCATGCAGCAAACTGCTGGAGGTGCTCGGCCGCACCGAAGGCTTTGTGCATATCGCCACGCACGCCTCACGATCCTCGGAAAATCCTTTATTTTCGCGAATTATTATGAGTGATGGTCCGCTATTTCCGTTCGATCTTTTTGGCGCTCGTATAAGCTCAACTCTGGTAACACTTTCCGGATGTCAGACCGCTGCGCCGGGAGTATTTTACGGTAACTCATTTAGCCTGGCAAAGGCCTTTTATCAGGCAGGCGCGCGCCATGTGCTGGCTTCGCTCTGGCCAATATCCGATAAAATCAGCATGGTATTTATGGACGAATTTTATGGGGGACTTAGAAAAAGTGAAGATATTTTCCGCGCTTATCGTCAAGCAATGGAAAAAACACGAAAATTAAATTTAAACCCGGCTTTCTGGAGTTCGTTTGTATTATTGGGAATTTAGTGTATATTGTATAGATGGAGAGTTAATGTCATGAAAAGACACATTATCATATTGGCGGTTATATTTATATTATCAGGGGCATTCATAACAGGGGATGCCTTTGGCCAGGATTCCCTCTTTTCCTCCTGCGGTGTTTTGATCCAGGGGGATCAGTGCGTTCTGTTTGCGCCGGAAGGCGGCGGTTTTGAAGCGGCGCTTCAATTTTATGCCGACTTTCAACCGGGTGACAGTGTCTATGTATCAGGATTTATACTCTTCAACTGCGATACAATTTGCGCAGAAACAGATGTCTGTATTGTAAATAATTCAATCGGGTCCTGTGACGGTGATCCCTATGAGCCTTTTGATGGTCCGGGTATATTGGTGCAGACCACCGATTGTTTACTTTTCACACCTATTGGCAATCCTTTCGATTATTACGAGCTTGACGAGTATGGAGGTTTTGGGGAAAATGACACTGTCTTTGTAAGCGGTACTCTGTTTCAGTCCTGCCAGACAGAATGTTCCGAAGCCACCGGATGTATCATAGGAAATACAATTTCTTCACCGCAGCCGCCCCCGAATTATCCCTTCGAGGCCTTTGGCACGCTATATCAAGGATTGGACTGCATTTTATTCGCCCCCCATGGAGATACAATAGCCGGATTCGAACTTGAGTTTCTGGGAGATTTCCAGGCAGGCGACACAGTCTTTGTGCGGGGCGATTTGGTGGCTTCATGCCAAACATCATGCACAGGCGCAATTGCTTGCATCGAAAACAATACCATCGACTCAATCTGGATGCCGGTAAATCCTATAGCCGGAAGCGCCGTCATAAAAATTATGAATTCAAATGCTGCGGTAAATATCGCGGAAGCGACCGGTTCGACTATAATTGACAGTATTATTTCAGAGAAAATATATTTAATCAGTTTTCCGGATTCAATTTCGCCTGACTCTATGATGATTGCGTTTCTGGCATTTGCCGATGTGATCTTTGCCGAACCTAATTTCGAGGTTGACTTTCCTGAAAATCTGCAGCTGAGCATATCCTTCCCGGATGAATATGCCCCTCCGCTCGATATAGATATAGCCGAACCCTCATCATTTTTCATGCAGAACTCAGTGGAAACCATAGGAGTGGATTCCGCTAACGAACTAAGCACCGGATCGGGTTCAGTCGTTGCCGTAATCGATAATGGTTTCGATCTGACACATCCATTTCTGGAATTTGTATCCTTCATCGATGGCTATGATTATTTCAGTGACGATCCCGATCCCAGACCCGACTCCGGCCTGGGCTCCAGCCACGGCACATTTGTCACCGGCCTGATAGAGCTGATTTCTCCCGACTGCCAGATTATACCTTTGAGAGCACTGGGAGAGGGCGGCAAGGGAAATAGTTTCTCCATAGCAAAATCCATTTATCACGCTATCGAAAATGGAGCGAACATTATTAATATGAGCTTCGGGACTTATAAAGACAGCTATCTATTACGTACAGCTTGCGAGTCAGCTCATAACTCCGGGATCATCCTGGTGGCTGCCGGAGGCAACGACAGCACCAGTGTCCCTATCTATCCAGCTTCCTATAATGGTGTTATAGCCGTATCCGCGGTCGATTCAGCAGACTTTCTGGCCGACTTTTCCAATTATGGCATGAGTATGGATTTATGCGCTCCCGGAGTAAATATTTACAGCGCGCTTACCGGGGACTACGACTGGGGCACATGGACCGGGTCATCATTTTCCGCGCCGCTTGTAACAGCGGCATGTGCATTGATGCATTCGATTGAACCGGGATTGACACCTGATGCGGCCGAATTACATCTGCGATTATCGGCCGAAAGAGATTTGGGCCCGGGCACAATTGTTCCGCCCGATATGTATTATGCTTACGGTAGACTTGATATTGCTGATGCAGTCTGGACTTTGAATTCCGAAATTCCCATAGATGGTTGCGGAGACGTTAATCAGGATCTGAGCATAAATGTGAGTGATGCTGTCTATATCATAAATTACGTGTTTCTGCCGGATTGTCCTTCCCCGCCCGATATGAACTCTGCCGACGTGAACAGTGATGGCGCCGTTAATGTGAGCGATGCTATTTACCTTGTGAATTACATATATATGGGCGGTCCGCAGCCCAACTGCCCGGAATAGCGGGATTATTTATCAAAAAGATAGTATTTTACCAAAGATAATTCTGCACCTATTGGATAGAAACACGAGTTAGATTTATTCTGAATTTATAAGCAGAGGGAGAGTATTATGAAAAGGATTTTGATCATATTCGGCTGTGTGATCTTCCTGATCACTTTTCAGCCTGCCTTCGCGGGTAACGGCACAATGGATAATCCCGGAGGCAACACCGATAACACCACCCCATCGGATGAACTGAATTTTGATATTTTCGATATTATCGAGAGTATCATGACTCAAATCATGACGGGCGCTCAGGCCTACTACGGCACCGGATTGGCGCCGTCACCAAAAATAACCGATTCCATGGGCTGTGTTAATGTAGATGTTGGTCTTCCCGATTCCGTTTCTGCCAATAGTCCCTTTGACTCAACTCTTACGACCGGATCCCTCCTGATTCACAACTGCGATACTCAACCGGCGCAGATAGAACTCGCTTTTGCCTTTAGTGTTAACATAAACAATTTCATAGATACAACCATCGTTTTCGACAACATTTTCATTAATCTGGAGGCCGGTGATTCGGTCTATTGCGAATTTATATTCCCTGTTCCCCCATTTAATGCCACATATACGCTGTGTGTGACCGCCATCACAAGCGGGGGAGCCGGTATGACAGACTGTGCAACCATGATTGTTTCCGGACAGGACATGCCGGATATACCATACGCAGCTCCCGGATTCCTTTTCCAGGGTGAGGATTGCGTGCTTTTCATGGAGCTCGGTGATTCCAATCTGGCATTGATAGTTGAAAACCTCGGGCCTTTTGGGCCGGGAGATTCTGTATTTGTCGTGGGTACACTTGTAGATGATTGCGGAATCCAGTGCATTGGAGCCGGAGGATGCGTGATCGATAATACTATCGACTCGCTTGGAACACAGCCTCCACCACCTCCCTTTGAAGCATGCGGTACCCTGATTCAAGGGCCAAATTGTGTCCTCTTCACCCCTCTGGGATTTGGCGATACAGCCTTTGTGCTTGATAATTACGGCAGTTTCGATGTAGGCGATACCGTGTCTGTAGGCGGTGAGCTGGAAATAGGCTGCGAGACCGAATGTATCGGGGCGATGGGATGTATACTCAATAATAGCATTGATACATGCGGCTCGGCCCCGCCTCCACCTCCGCCCACATTCGAGGGCTGCGGTGTGCTAGTGATGGGTACGAATTGCGTCCTCTTTGCGCCTTTCAGTTTCGGTGATACAGCTTCTTTCGTATTGGAAAATTATGGAAATTACCAGGTCTTTGACACAGTATTTGTGTCTGGAGAAATTGATTTTGATTGTATGACTACCTGCATGGAGGCCACCGGATGTATTATCAATAATACCATTGATTCATGCTTCATCCCTCCTCCTCCGCCAACATTTGCAGGATGCGGATTGGTGATAGAGGCCCCTGATTGTAAGGTATTCATGCCTTTCGACTTGTTTAACGTGTTCTATATCCTTAGCGATTATGGCGGTTATGTGCACGGTGACTCAATCTATGTCGAGGGTACAGCTGCACCGCTTCCGGATACTCTGGGGTGCTCTGAGCCGGTGGAATATCTGGTCGTGGATACTTTGATGCCCTGCACGCTTCCGCCTCCGCCTCCGTTTGAGGCCTGCGGTATCCTGATCCAGGGACCTAATTGCGTACTCTTCACTCCTCTGGGCTATGGCGATACAGCCTTTGTACTGGATAACTACGGTGACTTCGAGCCTTATGATACAGTCTTTGTTTCAGGCGAACTTGAAATAGGCTGTGAAACTGAATGTATCGGTGCCATGGGATGTATACTCAGTAATAGCATTGATACATGCGGCTCATCCCCGCCTCCACCGCCGCCTGCATTTGCCGGATGCGGTGCGCTTGTTCAGGGAACTAATTGCGTGCTCTTCAATCATGATGATACGCTCTTCACCCTTGCAGATTATGGCACATTCGGTGTTGGAGATTCCGTGTTCGTTGAAGGAGAGCTTTATGCCGGGCAGGATACCGTCTGCGTGGATGCCTGGGGACATATCGACAATATCATAATTACTCTCTGCCAGGACAGCATACCCCCGGTCTTTACCGGCTGCGGATATCTGTATGAGGACCAGGGATGCATCATTTTCCAGCCCCTCGATCAGCCTGAGGCATATCTGCTTTATAATTATGGTGATTTCGGTTCTGGTGATACTGTCTTTGTTGATGGCGAGGTGGTCAATTGCGGCACAGCATGCAATGTTGTCGCCTGCATAGACAATCCGATCATTGACTCCTGCGCCGCTCCGCCTCCGCCAACCATTGCGGAATGCGGACTGCTCATTGAAACCACGGATTGTGTGCTCTTTTATTCACCTATCTGGTTCAACGCCTTCTTTGTATTGAGCGATTACGGCGGTTTTGGTCCCGGTGATAGTGTTTTCGTTTCAGGTGTCCTTTCTCTGCTTCCCGATACCCTTGACTGTTCCGGTGCAGTTAACTATATACAGGTCGACTCGATCGGTCTCTGCGGCGGCAGTCCCGGACAGCAATACTCCGGAATAGGATATCTCGGATATGAAGGGAGCTGCCTGGTCTATTACGATCTGTACAGCTACTATACTTCTTTCGTCCTTGAAAATTATGGCGACTTCGTGGCCGGCGATACAGTTTACGTGGATGGTACGTTCGGGGTCGACTGTGACTTCAATTGTTCTGATACCGCGCTCTGCCTGGTGGACAATTCGATCATTCTGGCCAATCCACCCGATTCAATTCCGGTAAGTGATAGAGTGAGGGAAATCAAGAATGTCAGAAGCTATCCTAATCCATTCAACCCGATTGCAGTTATCTCCTTCAATATTCCGGTGCAATCCAGGGTAACGCTGGAAATATATAATATCCTCGGTCAGAAGGTGGAGACCCTGATTGACGGCGAAATCCTGCAGGGTGAGCAGGAGTATCCGTGGAACGGCGACAGATTCGCGAGCGGAATCTACTTCTACAGGATCGAGACTGAATATGATGTGGTAACCAAGAAGATGATCTTGAATAAATAATAAAAAGAAAATGTGAGAAGAAGGGAGATGGATTTTATGATTCATCTCCCTTTTAATTTGTCTGCTTTTCAGTATCCCGCTCCCATTCAATCTCATCGCCTATTTTTATATCATGGCTGTTCACGAAACCTGCATTGACTTCAACAACATACTGAGCGGGATTTGCGGATACATATGATTCTTGAGAATATGGAACAGTGTGCTCATGAATTGTCACTATTTTACCCGTACTGTCGGCGAATATCATATCCAGGGGCAGGATAGTATTTCTCATCCAGAAAGAACGCGGCTGTTCATCTTCAAATATGAACAGCATGCCCTGTCGGGATTTCAGGTCATCGCGATACATCAGGCCCAATGCTATCTCGCCCGGGTCATCGGCAATTTCAACATCAATTTCAACTTTCAGCTCACCGTCAGCGTCAATAAACCAGACTTCCCCCTCTTTTCTAAAATCGAACACCGATGACCTTTCTGGATTCTCGGCTTCTCTGCCGGATGGTTCTTTCTGTCCGGGACCCGAGAGAAATTGGGAAATAAGAAATGCGGCGACAACTGCAATTCCGAAAATGAGATATATCAACCTTTGATTAATTTTCGGTTTTGCTTTGAGTCCTTTTTTGCTTTTGTGTTTCTTATTTTGCTTATTCGACATAAGAGAGAAGTTAAATCCGTTCTTCACATCCTATTCTATAATTACAATTTATCCATAGGATCGTGGCAATCATTTTAAAGCCCCCCTGATTTTTTCGGCGATATCAAGCAGATTCTCGAGGATATTCCTTTCCAGCGGATCTATCGGCACAACTTCTCCTCCAATCGCCGAGGCGATTGACTGGGCGCTCTTGGGGTCAAAGCGGGGCTGCACAAAGATTACCCTGGTATCGGATTCCCTGGCTTCATTTATGATTGACTCAATCTGTTTCGGGCCCGGGCTTTTTCCCTCAGTCTCCACTGCAATTTGATTGAGTCCGTAATAGTCGGTAATATATCCGAAGGCGGGATGAAAAACCATGACGGAGGCCCCCTTGAAGGGCGAAAGCAGTGAATCGATTATCTGGTCGATACTATCCAGATCCTGCAAAAGGGCCTTCAACCGGTCGGAGTAGATTGTCCCGTTGGAGGGATCGTGTTCTGCCAATGTCTTCTCGATATTTTGGGAGATTATCCGGATGTTATCGGGAGACAGCCAGATATGCGGATCATGATTATCTTTATGCGGATGCTCTTCATCTAAATCGATATGTGAATGCATGTACCGTCTATCTGTCCCCGCCGTGATATCGATGATCCTGGGGTTTTCAGCCTCGCTTAGCTTCTCGATTATCCTCGATTCAAAGGGAAAACCAAGTGCAAAGTAAAACGATGACTGCGAAAGATCTATCATCTGCCTGGGAGCAGGTTCGAATGTGTGAGGAGATTCCCCTGGTTTCAGGAGGATATGGCACTCAACAAGATCTCCGGCTATCCGCTCAACCAGATATTCCAGTGGAGGGATGCCGACAAAAACATTTGTTTTTTGAGAGGCGCCTGATTTGCACGGAAGCAACAACAGGATTGGAATTAGTATGAGTATAGGTATTCTTTTCATATTTTCATTGGTCAGCGAACGCGTGTGGCAATGTAATACGAAGTAATACAATAGTCAATGTCATAATATACAGTATTTCATATAAAAATCACCGGCGATTCTGAGAGAATCGCCGGCCTTAAAAGATCCCCGCACTACATGCCCTTTGGCCACAGGGGGACAGCCCCCTTCTACAACCTACTCCTGGAGGACCGTACATCCCCATCAGCTACAGGACTGCCTTATCGCCGGATGCATTTCTGACCCGGGATAAGCTTTTCATGGACCGACCCCAATAAATTGGTTCCGTAAGCTATAATCATCTTCGATCCCGGCTGAAATACGGAAATTTTATGCTGCTGACAGCAATTGGTATGGAAGCAGAGTAAGCTTGCTCTGTGGAATTTGGACTGCTGTCAGCAGCGCTGGTAGCTTCTTCAATCATTTTCAAATGCAAAACATTTCGTTTTTGCAGCGAGGGCTTTCCAATTATATCAACCAGGGGCGAATCCTTCAAATCCTGATAGACTTTCTATTCCCAAATTTTCTTCGAATTTGCGGGGCTTCAGCCAGGAGAATCAGAATACCGGCCGAAACCCCTCTCAAGCAGCCTGCCAGATCAGACTTAAATAAAAGCCTCACATTATAGAGTCCAAAGGATACAGAAAAATACAATATTCGATCATTTTTTTGATTTTTGCATTGATTTATCTCACACTGACAGGATTTGAGAAGCCCCTAGGTTAATCAGGGTCTCTTCCTGGTTGAGATTTACTCGCAAGGAGTTGGCTTTGGGCCGCCACTTTCAAGGTAGTTTATGAGAATCATATAATCGGCCAGATCAACCTCTCCCGAGCAGTCCAGATCGCCGATTTTCGGCAATGGTATGGGAGCCGGCCCGTATTGATATAGATAATCTTCGAGATATGATTTATCGGTATTATTGATTTCGCCGCTGCAATCCACGTCACCTTTTTTGAACTCGGATACCGCTGCCAGAGCATCAAGACGCCCATATCCATAAAGAGAATCATCTGGAACAACTGTACCCCATTGAAGTTCAGTTTCCGCTGTGCCCGTAAGGACCTGCTCAACCCGGCTGCTGGTCAGATTTGGTTCAACACTCAGTATCAGCCCGGATACTGCTGCAGCCATTGGTGCCGAAAATGAGGTCCCGCTCCAGGTGCCCCATTGGTAGTATCCTGCCAGAGAACTGTAAACACCCTCTCCCGGGGCACAAATATCGATCAGCTGACCGTAATTTGAAAAATCACTGATTACATCCATTGAATCAATGGATGATACAGCGATAACGCCATTATAACCGGCCGGGTATACGGATACATTATTGCTGTCATTTCCCGGGGCAGCTGTCATGGCAATATCAGCATTAAAAGCGGCATTAATAGCATTTTTCAGAATTGTATTATCCGCAGACAGGCTGAAACTCATATTCAAAACCCTCACAGAATCGTCGATAGCCCTGTAAACTGCTTTAGAAATATTAAATACAGTGCCCCAGCCATCTCCGTCAAAAGTTCTGTAAGGTATAAGCTTGCAATCCGGCGCAACTCTCAATATGATTCCGGCTACAAAGGTCCCGTGACCATAATAAAGTCCGGAATCCTCCGCCGGGAGAGTATCATTATCAATGAAGTCATACCCGCAGTTTCCAATCGCGCCCTCAAAAAGCGGATGATCGAAATCAATACCGTTATCTATGAATGCCACAACGACATTTTCACCAGTCGATATCCTGTGTGCGGAATCGGCCCCGATAGCATCGTAACCTGCATGTTCATAATAGCTTGCCGGACTGGTTCCCTGCAACAGGGGCGGAGCGCTTTGATCCGGAATAACCTGGTCTACCTGGTTGATTTCGGTGAATCCAACAATATGATTGGGTTGCGTAGTGTCGACATTGGGATTTGCATTGAGTGTTGTCAAGGCATCATTTAAGTACAAGGAATCCGAAAAGGATAAAAGGTATGTTAATTTTCCGGGGATGGAATCTATGACGGTTCCATCAATTGCCTGAGCTGCCTGCTGCACAGATTTTCCGGGCCCTATTTGGACAATCGCTTGCTGGTTGACTGCATCCTGCGCTGCAGCATGCCCCATCATAATTATCCATAAAAGCGGTAGAATCATCCGGGAGACAGCCCTGTAAGTCTTTGATCTACTAGCCATTACTATACTCCTTCTTATGCCCCCAGCAGAATAAACGAGCCCCAGAATGCCGGGTTATCTGTTATTCCCTTGATTTCATTGACTGCGTCCAAATAGGCAGTGAAGATGCTTTTCTTGCGTTTCAGGGAATCATAAAATCGATTCATGAACAGCATGCTGATTTTGTCCGATACGGGCCAGAGAGTTGCCAGAACGTATTTTGCTCCAGCCTGAAAAAATGATTTAGCGAGACTGAATGAATTGCCATAATACAGACCAGGAGCAGCAGTCTGGCATCCCGAAAGCGTTATAAGCTCTGCCCTAATACCTGACTGAAAAAGATCGAATGGGAAGAACGGACCGTCCCCCAAAAGAATCCTGCTGAAAAGCGGATTCTCGGAGGAACGGGAGGCATGCGCAGCAATATGGATAAATCCGTCAGAATTTCTGATTTCATAAAGGAGTTTGTCGCTGACTGCTTTTTCATCAATATATAGGTTTGCTTTTTTGAATATCTCCTTAATCCGGCTGGCCTCTGCACCTGTTGAAGGAAGAGAATCGGACGATATTGCAAAAACAGCATTTCTTCTATTGCCGAATCCATGCAGAGCCCGGGCTCTGGCCAGAAGGCTATCGGGATTTACCGCCATTTTTATCTGATACATGTCTATCATCACATTTCCCGAATCATCCAGGAGAGCGCCGAAAGGTATCTGGGCAAAACTGCCGTCGGCTATTATGATCAATCGCTTTTTATCAGTTTCAACTACAAGCGGCTTGAAGATATGCTTATATATATGTGAAAGATAGCTTTCTGCTATATGACCATTGCCCTCATTCTTCAGACCGAATACGGCAGATTCGAAGATAAAATGCAATTTTTGCAGGTAGTACTCCAGCTCAGATGAAGATATATCAAATTCGATATATTTTGTTCTCTCTCTGTCAGCCATGAAAGCGCCGACGGTCGGTCCAGATGAAAAATAGTTCAGTATTACCTCATCGGACTCCAGACTCTTTTTTAGATTCCTCAAATCTGCTTCGCTGCCCTGCCTACGGACCTCACTAGGGTAAAGAATGGATCGAATCTTCCTCTCATTTGACCAGAGCTTCTGCTCCAGGCTCAGATAGGAGCCTGATTTCTCCAGATGTCTCTGTTCAGCATGTTTAACCTGATTCATCTTTTTAAGCGCCGCCCGCAGATTGTTGCGTTGCTCCAATAATTCTCCCGTTATGGATTTATGCTGCCTGAGCTTATAATTCGCTGAATAATTGATGCTCTGTAACGCCCTCAGATTAGCATGAAACGAATCATCTATGAGCTCCAATTTCAGAAGGCATTCCACTACCATCTTGTAACAGTTATGCTTGTCCATGGCAAAGAAAAACCTCAATTCATCAGGGTACAGCCCGCTTAACATCTTCTCAACAATTATGACTGCTCTTCGGAATTTATCCAGGGCATGCGAAAAATCACCCAGCCTGTAATAGCATTGGCCCATGTAGTAGTTCAGGTTATACCTCTGGTAGCTTACCAGATTTTTGCTGGAAAGTGATCTGAAAATCCTGAAGGCATTTTTGGTATCTCCCGCCAGAACTGAGGCCCTCATTAAATCCAGTTCGGCGTCGTTTCTCCGTCTCAAATCCCCGCTTTTGCGGAAAAGCTCGATAGCCCTCGTAGCGGCTCTTGAAGCCCGGCCATATTGACCCCGCGCCATATTGAGTTTACCATTGGCGATATTGACCATACCAAGCCAGAGGTTATTATTTTGCTTTTCAAAGAGATTGCGCGCTTTTCTTAACATATGACCGGCGGACTGAAAATCTCCCAGCCTGATTCGCGCATCGGCAGCGAAATAACAGGCTTTGGATTGTTCGTAGCGCATGCCGAGTTTCTTGAATTTGGGGATAATCTGATCGGCCAGCATTACCGCTGAGCTGAACTGATTGAGATAAATATCGATTTCGGCCATATCAAGCAGGGTTACTGTGGCGGTTTTCTCATCACCGAGATCCTTAAACCTGTCGTAGACCTGTTCGAAGAGTTTAATCGCTTCAGTATAGCGATCCTGCAGAAAGTAAAGGTAGGCGATAGAATAGACCGCCTGATTCTCCCCAATCGCCATCCCCAGATTGCTGTAGAATTTTGCCGCTTTGCGCCACAGCTCCTCTGCCTTTTCGAGTTTGTTCATGTTGGCGAAAATATTTGCCCGATTGAATTCAATGACCGCCATCCTGACCCCGCCGACGCCCAGGTAAATTTCTCTCGCTTTATCATAATATTGCAGGGACATGCGATTATTATCCATGCGGTGATATATATTGCCCATATTATTCATAACATCAGCGGCATCCACTGCAAGACCCGCTTTCCTGAAATACCGCAATGAGCTCTTAGCAACCTGAAGCGCCTTTTTGTAATCTCCCAGAAATCTATAAACATCTAAGAGACCTTTACCGAGACGTGCCACAGCCTCTCTTTCTCCGGCTTTCTGGTGTAGTTCGCGTGCCTGCAAATAGTATTTTAGGGCCTTCCGAGGGACGCCGTTCCAGTGATTGTACCTGCCTTTGATTGCCAGAAGCCGCTGTTTGAATCGGTCTGGAAGATATCCGAAGATCTCATCCAGGCGTGCAACATATTCCCCGGCCTGCTTCAAATCGCTGCGGAGCAGATCATTTACACTAGCGCTGATATCCTCGACAAATTCGGCAGGATCCGATTTGTATCTGGTCTTGATGAATTTTTCTAAAGCGCTTTTTTCATTAAGCTTATCGAGCTTTGATAAAGGTATCATATCTTGAAATCGGCGATGCCGATGACTCTGTTTCCCTCGTATATTTTTATGCTGTATTCAGCGGTAGGTATTCTCTCGAAATGGAAGACATAGAACTGATCGGTGCCGGTTTCATGCCTTTTTCGGCCCGAAATCAATAATACCCTGATCTTGAGCCCTTCATCCAGTCCGGAAATCTGACCCATCAGGTTAAAATTCTCCATGGAAACCGGCTGCAATGACAGGACCAGCTCCATGCCATCGATTTTATATTTGAGCCTGCGTGAATTGACGGTTGATGAAAATTCCGATCTGATTCCGGTCGGGATTGGTAATACGCTTGAGTCATAAACGGTTATACCGTAGGGGGGCTGATTCCTGTGTTGACTTTTCTGAAAATCTTCGAATTGGCGGGATGATAACTCAAGAGCCGATTTGAAAATCTTTTTCCAATCAGCATGCCTGCCGTCTGGCTGCAAATTCTTCAACACAGCAAGCAATTCGGCCATATCTCTATCCTCTTTGATGAGAGATCTTACTTTCTTGCTTTCCTTAGCGTTAAGCTCACCCCTCAAGAACTTAAGAAGGATCTCTATTTTGTCCTCATTTTTGTTCACAATCAGCCTCCCTAATCTTATAGAGTAATAAGGCCGGAAAATAATACTTAAAAATTGAATCCTTCTTCAGAAAGAATCTCCTGTAGTTTTTTCAGACAACGGCGCCGTGTAGGCCCTATTGACGAAATCGGAATTTTCATTATTTCCGATATTTCCTTGTAACTTGGTTCTGGAAATTCCAGAAATAAGAGATACAACAGCTTGAAACATCTTTCAGGCAAATTGCCCAAAGCCGTTAAGACAGTCTCATTCTGCATTTTCCTGCTCAGGATTTCATCCGGATTTTTGGGCATGTCAGGATAGAGCGCTATATTGATTGTGCTTTCAGCCATCCTGGCACGCTTGCGCCCCCTGATCAGAGCTTTTATCTCGTTCTCGATCATTGAGCGATAATAACTGAATAGTTTTTCCGGCTCCTTCAGTTTTTCTAGATTTTTGAGCAGGCGGTAATTGCATTCCCAGACCACATCCAGAGTTTCTTCACTCGAAAGACGCATCTGTCCGCAGATTGCAATCCCGACCGGGATCAGCCGCTTAATCAGTTCATCCCAGGCTTCCTTTTTGCCCTTCAGACAATCATGTACAAGCCCTGCAATATGTTCTTTTTCTGTTTTTTCCATGTAAGACAAGATGATATCTCGAATTAGGTATCTCTGCCAAACTGAGCTATAGTAGCTCTATGATCGTCAAATGTCAATGCAAAAAAGGAAATGAGGTCGATCCTTAACCATCCTCAATGTAAGCAAATATTTTTTCGATCTTATTGTATACGTTGTAATTACACCGATGGAGATCAGTGGATTCAATCATATAATATTTTAATTATAGTAATTTGTGCAAATCGACTGGTCATTCCCGAAGGTATAAGATAGGAAAGAACGCCGCAGGGCTAAATCATTTTTCTATATTTTTTAGGTGATTTTCAAATTTTTGCAGTAATTCCAAGGCTGCCTGGGTTACAGGAATTTGGCCTTCAAGCACTTCCTTCTCAATATCCGGCAGGAGTTTCTGAATCTTTTCATTATTATAAAATAGACCATGAATTTTCTCACGAAGCATACTGTGGAGCCATTCCATTGCCTGCTGACGGCGCTGTTTTTCGAGATATCCGCTTTTCTGGGTGATATCCCGATATTCCATAACTAAGTCCCAGATTTCGGGAATTCCGGTGCCCTCCATTGCGGATGCTGTACGGACCTCAGTAGCCCATCCTTCAGTTCGGGGCTGGAGGTAGTGCAGTGCGCGGGCATATTCCTCGCGTGCCATTTTGGCCTTCCTGACATTGTCGCCGTCGGCCTTGTTGATTACAATAGTATCCGCTAACTCCATAACACCCCGCTTGATACCTTGAAGCTCATCCCCTGCACCCGCAATCATAATCAGAAGGAAGAAGTCCACCATAGACCTCACGGTTATCTCGCTTTGGCCCACGCCAATAGTCTCGACAAGCAGGACATCGTACCCGGCAGCCTCAAATACCATCATCGTTTCACGAGTCTTTCGGGTCACTCCGCCCAGGGTTCCGCCACTGGGACTCGGACGTATGAAGGCGTTGGGACGGCGCCCCAGTTCCTGCATGCGTGTCTTGTCTCCAAGTATGCTCCCTTTGGTCAGGCTGCTGGTGGGATCAACTGCCATCACAGCCACCATATGATCCCTGTCTGTCAGGTAGGTACCGAGGGTTTCAATGAATGTACTTTTACCTGCTCCGGGAGTGCCGGTTATACCTACTCGGATCGATCCCCCGGTATGGGGCATAAGCTCCCTTAATACCTCCTGAGCCTGATCCTGATGGGCGGGAGCATTTGACTCAATCAGTGTTATGGCCTTTCCCAGAATTGTCCGATCGCCATCCAAAATCCCTTTAACGTATTCACCTGTGGACATTTGGCGTCCATGACGTCGGTCGGATTTTCCCGGAGAGGCTGATTCCTGACGGCCACCCTCCACGCCCTTAACTATATTAAGAGCCGAAGGCTTTGTCTTTTTCTGCTTTTTGCGGTTTTTTTCTTCTGCCAAATTTATTCTCTTTTAATCAATTATCGGTACTTATCAGCTTCTGCAAAACCTCTCTTGCTGCTACAGGGATAACCGTGCCTGGCCCAAATATGGCGTCCGCGCCATGCTCATATAGAAAATCGTAATCCTGAGCAGGAATCACCCCGCCGACCACAATCATAATATCGTCGCGATTCAGCCTCTTGAGCTCCTCAACCAGTTTTGGCAGTAAGGTCTTGTGTCCGGCTGCCAGCGAACTCATGCCGATTATATGGACATCATTTTCGGCAGCCTGACGGGCAGTTTCGTCCGGGGTTTGGAAGAGCGGACCGATATCGACATCAAATCCAAGATCGGCAAAGGCGGTTGCGATCACCTTTGCGCCGCGGTCATGACCATCCTGACCCATCTTGGCTATAAGAATTCTGGGACGACGCCCCTCCGATTTTTCGAAATCATCTGACATTTTACGGACTTCCCTGATAATATCGCTCCCGGAATATTCAGAACCATAGACTCCGGAAATAATTCTCGGTTCGGCTTTATGCCGTCCCCAAACATTTTCCAGCGCATGACTTATCTCGCCCAGGCTGGCGCGCACTCTTGCGGCCTCGACTGAGAACGCAAGAAGATTGCCCTCACCGGTTTCGGCGCATCGGGTCAGGGCATCCAGGGCACTTTGGACCTCATCCTCATTCCGCTCGGACCTTAGTTTTTCCAGGCGTTCGATTTGCTGCTGACGGACAACCTCCGTATCAACCTCCAGAATATCAATTGGTTCTTCCTTCTGAAGGCGGTATTTATTGGTGCCGATGATCGATTCTGCGCCCGAATCTATATGTGCCTGCCTGCGCGCCGAGGCCTCCTCGATACGCATCTTTGGCAGGCCGCTCTCAATCGCTTTGGCCATACCGCCCAATTCTTCGACCTCCTGAATATGCGACCAGGCCTTGCGAGCCAGCGCATCGGTCAAGTATTCGACATAATACGATCCGCCCCAGGGATCGATTACATTGCAGATTCCGGTTTCCTCCTGCAGGAATAGCTGCGTATTTCTGGCTATTCGCGCGCTAAAATCGGTCGGCAACGCGATGGCCTCGTCCAATGCATTTGTATGCAGACTCTGGGTATGACCCAATGCTGCCGCCATAGCCTCGATGCAGGTGCGGGTGACATTATTGAATGGATCCTGTTCGGTCAGGCTCCATCCCGAGGTCTGGCAATGTGTGCGTAGCATCATAGATTTAGGATTTTTCGGGTTGAACTGTTTCATCAGCTTGGCCCAGAGAAGACGCGCTGCACGCATCTTGGCAACCTCCATGAAGTAGTTCATTCCAATACCCCAGAAAAATGACAACCTGGGGCCAAATTGGTCGATTGTCAGTCCGGCATTCAAACCGGTGCGAACATATTCCAGACCATCCGCCAGGGTGTAAGCCATTTCCAGGTCAGCGGTTGCCCCGGCTTCCTGCATATGGTATCCGGAGATCGAGACGCTGTTGAATTTGGGCATATTTTCTGATGTAAAGGCGATAATGTCCCCGATTATTTTCATGGAATGTCTGGGAGGATAGATATATGTATTCCTGACCATATATTCTTTCAAGATATCATTCTGGATTGTGCCGGTCAGCTGGTCCATTGTTGCACCCTGTTCGAGGGCGGTTACAATATAGAAGGCCATGACCGGAAGCACCGCGCCATTCATTGTCATAGAAACTGACATTTTATCAAGTGGAATTCCATCAAAGAGGATTTTCATGTCCAGGATGGAATCTATCGCTACCCCGGCCATGCCGACATCGCTGACCACACGGGGATGATCGGAATCATAGCCTCGATGGGTTGCCAGATCGAATGCCACCGAAAGCCCTCGTTGTCCGGCCGCAAGATTTCTGCGATAGAATGCATTGGATTGCTCGGCAGTCGAAAACCCGGCGTATTGGCGAACTGTCCAGGGACGCATTATGTACATTGTAGCATATGGTCCCCGCAAGAATGGGGGAAGACCCGCGGTATAATCCAGATGCTCATATTCTTCGATGTCTTTTTTCATATACAGCGGGCGAACATCGATCATTTCCATCGTTTGCCACACAAGCTCATCAAGCCTCTTACCTGATTTTTCTTCAACATGTTTTTTCCAGCTTTCAAAGTCTACTGAGGGCCTGGTTTTGCCAAATTCCATTGATGAAAAATCCGGTATGCGGCTCATAATGTCACCCCCAATCTGGAGGCTATTTCTGTCAGCGTCTGGAGAACATTTGATTTTAGATGTATGAACTGATCGACACCGGCAGCCTTATATTTCTTCTTTAACCCTTCATCAGGGGGCAGTCCGGCCATGATTACAATCGCATCCGGCTTCTTCTTTTTCACCATTGATGCTGTAACCGGCGCTATTTCCGGATAGGAAGCATCAAGACCGCAGATTATGATAATATTGGCATCCTCCTCAAATGCAGCATTGGCAGTATCTTCAGGGCTGTCAAAACCCATAGTTCTGATCACCTCAAAACCGCCAACTTCAAAGAATGAAGCCGAGAAATCAAGGCGGGGCATATATTTGCGAGCAGGCCCGAGGGTGGCCATGAAGACCTTCAGATTGCCTCTTTCCTCACGGTGTTTTTCAACAGCCTGACGCAATTTTTCATAATGCTCCGAGGCGCGAAGTTTTGGGATCGGAGTTATTGAGGCAGAAGGTTGCTTATCCTCTCTTATAATGCCCACAATATCTGGAACCGGAAGACCGATATCAGCAGCATCGATCGCAGCTTCGGTGAACGAGGTCTCCTTTGCCTTTTTGCTGACTTTTTCACGAATGTTTTGACTGATTGAATTCTTGATTTTCTTTAGATCTTCAATCCTTGTCTTCTTGAACTCGACATAATCAAATGGATGCGGGTTGAGCCTTTCTTCATCAGGATTTGGATATTTATTTATGCCGACAATCGTGTTTTTTCTGAAAGTATAATTATTGGTTCTTTCTTCAGCGACCTTCGCTACCTCTGCTTGCGGGTAGCCATCGAGCAGAGCCTTATACATACCGCCCATCTTTTCGATTTGCGTAAATTCTTTCCAAGCTGCTTCGGCTATATCATTGGTAAGATGCTCGACATACCATGATCCCCCGGCGGGGTCCATGATCCGGTCAAGATGCGACTCCTCTTTCAGGATTAGCTGGACATTTCTGGCAATTCGCCGGGCGAATTCATCGGAAGGTCGAATTTGCTCATCGAATGTCGCCGTGTGTATGCTCTCGGCCCCGCCCGCTATAGCTGAGAATGTCTCAATGGTTGCACGGAGCATATTGACATATGGATCATAATATGTCTTGGTATAATTCGAAGTCCTGGAGTGAATGTACATCTTGCGTGGATCTTCAGGAACCCCGCACTTTTCGGTAATTTTGTTCCAAAGCAACCTTGCTGCGCGTAGTTTGGAAATCTCCATGAAGAAGTTGGATCCCATGCCGAAGCTGAATCTAAAATGCGGGACACATTTCCCGGGGTCGATGTTACGTTTGTCAAGGGCACGCATGTATTCAACAGCAGTAGACAGGACATATGCAAGTTCCTGCACAGCGCTGGCGCCGCCATTATTGTAAGTCTCGCCGTGGATTTGAATTGTGCCAAGTTTGGGTGTATGCTCTGATGACCAGCCGGTCATATCGGCCAATTCATCATAAAGAGACTCGATATCAATTGGTAGCTTGCCATTGGAAGCCAGAAGCCCGATCGGATCCATCCCGATCGATCCGCGTAATTCGCTTAGATCAACATTCTGCTTCTTTGCCAGCTTGACATAAAATCCGAGCAGAGGCAAGCCGCTGATGCCGCAGTCTATGAAGAGGGGGGATTTTGCCAGGTCGATATCATCAAACGCTTTCTCGAAATCATCGAATGACAGAACAGAGAGGCCCTCATCACCGACGATGACATTTTGACTGTTTTCCAGATCAAGACCGAGCTTTGTCGCAGTATCCATAGGAATGGTAATTGCTGTCAGGCCGCGTTTGAGATCATGCCGCAGGGCGCTATTGAATGCTGTAATATCCGGATATTTAATTTCCTGGGCAATTTCCCATGCTTTGGAATCGCGGTATAAAACGTTATTGCCGCGAATATATGGAGGAAATCCCGAGGGAGCATTTACATGAGGTATATTTGCAATATCATCCTTATGATAGATCGGTCTTAAGGTTATACCCTCGACAGTTTCGGTGAACAGCTTCTTTTCAAGCGGTATACCCTTCAGTACTCTTTTCGCCTCAGCTACCCATTCTTCATATGAATGTGGTTCGAATTTACCAAACATTCTGCCTTTTGCCGGTTCCGGGCCGGATTTTATATCATCATCGGCTTTCATAAACTAAGCACCTCAAAATCAAGGTTGACGGCTTAAAAACAGTCATTCTGAGCGCAGCGAAAAATCTCTTCGTACGCGTGCTATTCGAGAATGATAAGTTATGGATATTAGAATTGCAACCATATAATAGATAACCTCATTTAGGTAACAAGAAATAGGGGATGGTGTTTCTCTTGTATTTACTGAGGAGATTACCACGTCATTCAGCGGCCGCAAACCGGCCGCTTCATTCCTCGTGATGACATTGCTCAGATGCCGACTTCCCAAAACGATCTATCCATGATATCAAGGTAGTATCTGCTGCTTCTCGACCAGTTCGCGATACAGTTCACAGCTTTGCATAATCTCTTTACTTGTGCCCTGATCGATTATTTTGCCGTTCTGCAGGACAATTATGCGGTCGGCGTGCTGGATTGTGGAGAGCCGGTGAGCGATCATTATTGCGGTCTTATCTTTGAGAACTCGGGAAAGGGAGTCTTGGATCAATTGTTCCGAGACCGAATCGAGAGCTGAGGTTGCTTCATCAAGAATCAGGATTGACGGGTCTCTTATTATTGCACGTGCCAGGCAGACTCTCTGCTTTTCTCCTCCGGATAATGTCACTCCGCGTTCACCCACCTGGCTTTCATACTTTTGCGGCAGGCTCTCTATGAAATCATGGATATTGGCATTTTTGGTGGCCTTAATTACCTCGTCCTCTCGTACATCGGGGACGCCATAGACAATATTCTCGTAGATTGTTGATCGAAATAACAGCGGTTCCTGATCGACGAGAACTATATTGTCGCGAAGGGATTTGAAAGATAGCTTTTTTAAATCTGTGTCATCTACCATGATTTCACCAGAGAGTGGATCATAAAAGCGCATCAACAAATTTATGATCGTGCTTTTGCCCGATCCGGATGGTCCAACTATGGCTATCTTCTCACCGGCTGTGATCTTCAGATTGAGATTTTCGAATTTGAAGCCGCCTGTTTCATAGCTGAAGGAAACATTCTTAAATTCAATTTCGCCCCTGGCTTTTTCGATTTCAACCGGTTCAGGAGATTCCTCGACCGCGGCGGGTATATCCAGATATTCATACACTCTGTTGACCGAGGCCATGGCCGACTGCACCTCGATATTGATCCGTGCGAGGCCCTCGATCGGTGAATAAAGATATGTAAGCAGGATGTAGAAGGCCATCAGCTGGCCAATTTGCATGGAGCCGCCAGCGATAAGATAAGTTCCCCATGAAAGTATAATGATTGGTCCCAGCATGCTTACAAAGTTTATAATCTGGGTGGTGACAGAAGTCACTACGCTGTTTTTTATGTAAAGCCCGGTAAGCCCGGTCATGACGTTATCCACATTTTTCTTTTCCCGTTTTTCCTGCCCGAAGGCCTTGACCGTTTTGATGGCTACGAGTGTTTCCTGCAAGCGCGCTGAGAGATGCGCGATTTTTTCCTGCAGCATGCGGGCAATTTGATGCAGCCGCTTGCCGAATTTATGAGTTAGCAGAATCGTGAAGGGCACAGGTATGAGACTGACCAATGTCAGATACCAGTTCAGATTCAAAAGATAGACTATTATTGCAATCAGCATGAAGATATTGGTGAAGAACACCAACAGAGTTGTTGTCAAGAGCCCCTGAATACGGTTGACATCGGAAAGCACCCGGGACATAATTTCACCCACCTGGCTTCTCTGAAAGAATGAGAGTGAGAGCCTTTCAACATGTATAAAAAGGTCGGAGCGCATATTCATTATAATATTTGCCCCGATATATGCGGCCAGATAATCACGCAGCCAGGCCAGGAGGAACTGGCCGATATATATTCCCACCAGCACAAGGCCGAAGATTATCACGGGGCGTATCTCTACCGCCTCGCCAGCCCTTGCCGCGATAGAGGGGATCAGGGTATCGATCATATACTGCAAAGCCGCCGGTACGGCGATTCCCAGCACTGCAATTGCCGCCATGACAATAAAAGTAATTATCTCCAGTAGCCAGTAGGGCTTGAGATAAGCCAGAAGTCTTCTAATCTTGCCTGAATCTTGGGTCATTTTTCCAGTCCGGGAAATATTTGGCAGCGGCAAATTTGAATGCGGTCGGAGCCAGTGCCGCTTTCATGGCTTCGTCTCTTTCGATGAACATTTTGTTCCAGAGCTGTGCTCTTTCTCCTGATAGATCGGCCGAGGGTTCATTGGCAATACTGGCGCCGTATTGATCCTCTTCCTTCTTCCACCATTCTCCGCCCATGAATTTACTGCCAAAGCGCTCTTTAAATAAGTCCATATTCGAATAAACTTCGCATCCAGGAAAATGCATATATTCCGCCGAGGCCCACATCAGATATCTGTCAGTCCTGGTAAGCTCTTTGTCTATGAATGTGAATGTCTCTTCAAGGCTCTTCTGTGTTTCGCCGGGATGATTGAAGATCAGGTTGGCACGATGCAGGATGCCGTTATCCGAGAGCATGCTGCTGACCTGGCTGAATTTGTCCAGATATTTGTCAGGATTTTTGCATTTTTTCATCAGGTGCAGCATCTCCGGCGAAGCGCTTTCCAGCCCAAATTGTATTTCTGACTTTATTTTGGATAATAATTCTATGTCCTCCTGATCCAGATATTCATGACGAGTCTCAACTATTATCCAGAAATCGGGTTTTGCATCAACCAGCCTGCGAAAGAACTCCTTGCGCCATTTACTGCTCTTGCCGAAACAGGCATCACAAATAGCGACTCCGATGGAATTGAACCTCTCAGCAGCGACAAGCATCTCCTCCACAGATTTTTCCGGGGAGAAAGCCCGCCAGCTTCTATCCTTCAAGGGTTCCATGCAAAAAGAACAGCCGAAGGGACAGCCGCGCGAAAGATACAGGTATATATTTGTAAGACCGTCCGGATAGTGTGCCTGCATGAAATCTCCGACTATATCCCAGTTTAAGCCAACGAACTGCTCATTTTTGAAGACATCCGATTTTACTATCTGAGTTTCTGAAGGTCTGCCACTGGTCGGAAAGCCCGCAGAGATTTCTTTTAAAGCATTTTCACCTTCACCGATTATAACATAGTCGAATAAGTTCTCGGGAAGGAGAAAATCCTGGGCGCAAGCGGTTGCATGGTATCCGCCTACAATGATTGGTTTATCGGGATAGAGTTCTCGGCAAGTCCTGGCCACACGCAATGTTGCGGTATATGAAAGACTTGCCCAGCAGGACAGGGCAAGGATATCAAAATCGCTCTCAGCCAGATATTTTTTGACCTTACGTTGAAATCGCCTCACCTGGGAGGGTGAGTTGGGAGCGCCGATTGAGATTTCGAAATCGGCAAACTCCACCGGATAGTATTGCGCCAGGTATGAAGCCAGGAGCAATTGAGAGCTTTTCAGTTCTAATCTCGTACCCCAGCCGGCGGCGTAAAATGCTGATGGATATGCCAGAAGAATTGACGGGGAGCTCTTACTTCTCAACCGTCTCGACCTTTCCGCCCAGCTGTTTACGTACATGCTCCAGAAGGCTTTGGATCATTTCATTATCTTTGCATTCGATACCATTGGCCTTTTCGATCTGGTACATGCAGTAAGGATTATTGGCGCGCATATTTGTGGCTGAGAACGAGGTCGTGGCACATCCGCCACGGCAAAGCGGCAAATACTTGCATTCCCTGCACCATCCACCTGCATCAGAGCTTTTGAATACGCGGTTATACATGAAGTTATTGGGATCATCCCATATTGCTGTGAAAGATGAATCACGGATATTGCCTTCATTAAAATATTCCGGCATGGACAGGCACCCGCGTACGTCGCCATTGGAGGTTATTCCTGCCACACGCATGCCCGCGAAACATCCAAAATAAGGTTTGCCGTCCCAGAGCTGGGTTCCTTTACAGCCGTAGAAGCCGATGTTCTCGCCCACATCAATGTCTATTTTGCCTTCCTCCTTGTATTCCAACAGCTTATCCACAAGGTGGGGGAAATTGTCCGTGGTGAGCACCATGTCGTCTTGATCTTTCATCCGACCGGTTGAGGTAGTCATCTGGACTCGCCATTGACGGCAGCCGACATCCAGCAGAATTCTCTTGATTTCATCCAGTTCATTCAAATTCATGTTTGAAGCCTGAGTAATGGCGCAAAACCTGATATTTCCGTTGTCGGCCATCATCTGCATGGCGTTTTTGGCTCGCTTAAAGCTCTTGTCCCTCTGCCGGATATGATTATGGGTAGGTTCAGTTCCGTCAAAACTAACACCTATGTTGGTGAAATCTATCCTGCTAAATTCCTCGATGGTTTTTTCATCTACGGCATAACCATTCGTAATCAGATATGCCTTTGAACCGCCATCTATAATTCTCTGGGCGAGTTCCGGCCAGTCCTTTCTCAGAAGCGGTTCACCTCCCGAAAGAGTGATCTCCTGTGCACCCAGGCCGCAGAGTTCATCTGCGAGAGCAAGAGCCTCTTCATGAGTCAGCTCATCCGATCTCTTTACACCGGCTGCAGTTCCGCAATGTAAACAGCGCATGTTGCAGGCAAATGTTATTTCCCATACCACGGCATGGGGATAATATTTCCGTTCTTGTACTTCTTCGCTCATGTCGTCTCCTTTGCGGCTTTTTGGGCCTGACTCTGCCGCGAACGTGCAATTATTTCGAGCATAGGTCCAAGGTTATGTTTCCAGGTTTCACATGCTTCACCGCTTTTCAGGCCGCAATCTGCACGGCGCGCCGGACATCCGCCCATACAGATTGGAAGAATACTGCAGCTCCTGCATTCCTCATCCTCGAAAGCGTCAAAATTGAAAAGCCGGGTGAAGTTGGGGTGGCTGTAATTTATATCCTCTTTGATATTGCCCATAGCTTTGGGAATATCACCAACATAGTTATAGCATTTATAAATATAACCTTCAGGATCAATCAGATGCGAGCTGATCAGCTGGCTGAAACAGACCGTTGCCATTGGCTGAGGAAGACTTGTAATCGTAAATCCGTTCTCAAGCAGCAGGCGATAGAAATCGGTTTCGATTTTTGAGAAGTCCTCGGCGCCATAACAGCTTTCCGATATATTGGAGCAGGCCGAGGTGGCCGCCTCGATTCTTCCAAAATAAAGCCCGGCAATATTTTTAAGCCCGGCCTGATTGAGTTCATCCAGAAGTTTTTGTATGGTCTCGACAGTGAAGCTTTTATCGATGTTTACACGAATGTTGACCTGCAATTTCCCGGCCGAATACTGGATATTTTTCAGAATTGTGTCGAAACTGTCCTTGCCGTTTTTGAGCGGCCTTTTTTTGTTGTGTATATCCGAGGGACCGTCAAGAGTGATCTGGATATTACTGACCTTGAAGTCATTTACAAGACGGTCGGTATTTTCTTTCGTAAGGAGATAGCCGTTTGTGATCATTGAGGCATTGAACCCAAATTTGTACTCCTCTCCCAGATCCAGCATGGATTCGGTCAAATCTTCAATAATTTCCATTGCCAGAAGAGGTTCGCCTCCGTACCAGTTTATATCCAGGCTGCGCAACCCCACCGCCCGGGTCTCAATGAAATCCAGGATAGATTCGATGGTCTCGGGCTGCATTCGGCCTTTCTTATTACCTTCATAGCAATATCCGCAATCCATGTTGCATGCCAGAGTGGGAGCTATCGATAAGCCCAGTGAACTCTGGTCGAATCTGGCCATGTGGTGCTGGAATTTCAGCTCTTCCAGTTCGTCATAATAGTCATGATATATGAATCTGCCGTATTCAAGCTGTCTCACCAGATGCGATTCTTCCGGGGTAAATCCGGACTCATCGCCATCCCGGATTTTCTCAAAAACACTCTGACAGGTTCGATAGTTCTTCTCATCCATTAAACCGAGAGCGCCGCTGCGAGCACTATGGGCAATATAACGGCCGTCTCCCATTGGCATGATGTGATTATACTTGGATATTTTGTACATGTTAAAATCCCGAATAGTCTTTAATCTTCAATCGATTCATAAAAATTTATGATGTGCCGCAGTCGAAGACCTCTGGATTTTGCATTTGAAGCGATTCCCGCATGGAAACACAAAATCCGCCTAAGGAATTATTAAAATTGGAAAAAGCCTTGAAAACGTCTTTCGCGATAAAGCTATTCCCGAGCAACGCCGTGTGAATAGCCTGTTACTTCCAAATCGGAAAAACGCTTAGTCCACCGTTACAAAAAGAGTATTAGATCTCTATCGGTCCCGGGGGAACACCATACATTGGGTATACGATCCGTTTGCACAGTGTTGAGCACTTGAGCGGACACCAGCCCGCGGTGATTTCCATAGGGTCAATAAGATAGTTCATGCTTCCTCCTCTCATTTTCCCATTATAGGTTCGGCTCGGTTTTCCGTTACTGCGGCACATCAAAATGTTTCGATATCAGTATGTGAAATCGAAGCTGCTTATGCCTTTCAGAACAAAACCAGGATAATAGCAGCCTGGTTTTAAATTTTTCTAAATAGGCACCCCGTACATCGGGTAAGCAATGTTTTTACAAAGAGTTGTGCACTTAAGCGGGCACCATCCCTGAGTAATATCCATGGGATCAATGATGAAATCCATTTACACCTCCTCTCCTGGATTTGAATCCCTTTACCTTACAACGAACTGTCTGTCACACTGCGTGACAGAACAAACATTTTACACACCTTACAAAGAGCGTGCTGAAGAATCATTTAGGAGCAGTCCCAAGGTAAAGATGTCAATAACCCGGTGCATGCGGCCTTCCAGACCTTGTTAAGTTGCTTTTCATCCCGTTACAAAAATGAGGTAAATGTAATTTAGCATCTACCCCATCAAAGTCAAGAGCTTTTTGAACAATGATGCCAGGGTGTGTTTTTTTGTTGCCATCTGATTAAGGCTGTCATGTTATTCTCAGTAGTCGAAGAGGATCGGGTACTCAGAGACAGGAATTTCATGCAAAACCGTACTGTCGTTGTCTCTTTTGGCTGCAAGACGGGCTTCGTATTCGCCTCTTTTCCGAAGCCTGTACTGCGTCCAGTTGTATGGGTGAATAGTAACATGATGGCAGATTCTAACCTCGTATTCGGGGCTCAAGAGGGTCCAGTGCGAGACAATCCAGATTTGGGGATATGTATTGTAGCAATACCAATCCTGAGCAGACAAATCGGAATATTCGGAATGATTTTTCATAAGCCACTCTGTGAAACCGGGAAGATACTGAAGTGCACTTTCGGGAATACATGGGAACCATTGCATTATTTCCACCTGCAGAAATATAGATTGTGAAACTCCATGATTGGAAGCCCTCACCTCCAGCAGGTAAATCCTTATTTCACTGGTGCTGTCAGGATTTATAGTTATCTCGGCCACATCTGAATCCAGATACAATTCAGTTTTGTCCAGATGAGCCTGGAGGCAGTCATCAGCCTGAAGACCCAGATAGACTGGACCTTTCAGATCGGTTCCCGGCACGAGTCTGATGATAAAAACCCCTCCGCCTCCCTGGATGCTCCTGATGTAATCATACTTTGCCTCGATTAAAAGGCTGATCCTTTTCATCCTTTCAGGCTCTGTTCCTTTTTCTGCCGAGCAGCCGATAATGAATAAAGCAGGTAGGAGCCACACTAATTTATAGTGCCATTTACGCATAACACTTCTCCGTCTATATAGGTTGGAAGGTCCGAATGAGGTCAAAGAGGAAGAAATTCCGGGCCTGTCCTTTTTGACGAAAATTGGATTAGATTGTTTATTTTAATTTCAATATTATATTTCAGGCACAAGGAGACTTTGAAAAAACTTGATCTTTAAACATGAAAACCGCAATTTGAGAAAAACAAACATAAAATGTCGTCTTTAAATTCGGGGAGAGAAGTATGAGAAAGCTCACAATATTATTGAGCATTTGCATGATTTCCTTATTTGCCTGCCCGCTTGAATCACGGGAGGATTCCGACACTCTTGAGATTACCAAAGAGGATGTTGTTAAGGCACAGGAGTTAATCGGGTTTGAGTTTACGGAGTCAGAGATTGACTCCATGCTGGAGGAGCTCAATACAAATCTTGGATTTTATAGTGATATGCGCCAGGTCGAGATCGATAATTCGGTACCGCCGGCTTTAATATTCAACCCAATTCTCGCGGGAATGGAATTCGAGACTGAAGAAAAACCAATCAAATTATCAGCTGCTGGTAATGTCAAACGTCCGGATGATTCTGATGATCTGGCTTTCTATTCAGTGCGCGATCTGGCCGAGCTTGTCAGGACCCGGCAGGTAACCTCTATGGAGCTGACTGAACTAGCCCTGGAGCGGCTGAAAAAATACGATCCTCAGCTTCATTGCGTGGTCACTTTGACCGAAGATCTGGCTTTGGAGCAGGCAGCGCGGGCTGATGCCGAAATTGCGGCCGGAAAATATCGCGGACCGTTACATGGCATACCCTATGGGGCCAAGGACCTCCTGGCGGTAAAAGAATACAAGACTACATGGGGTGCTGAACCATATAAGGAGCAAATCATAGATTATGATGCGACAGTAATCCAGAAGCTTGAAGACGCCGGGGCGGTACTGGTGGCAAAGTTGTCATTGGGAGCGCTGGCATGGGGGGATGTCTGGTTTAAAGATACTACACGTAATCCGTGGAATCTGGAACAGGGATCCAGCGGATCGTCAGCCGGTTCGGCGGCCGCAGTCTCAGCAGGACTGGTGTCGTTTGCAATCGGCACCGAGACCTGGGGTTCGATTGTCTCGCCCTCCACCAGATGCGGTACCACGGGTCTTCGTCCGAGCTTTGGACGGGTCAGCCGTACAGGGGCCATGGCCTTGAGCTGGTCGATGGATAAGATCGGGCCGATCTGCCGTACGGTGGAGGATTGCGCGATTGTCTTTGATGCCATACGCGGCCCGGATGGATTGGATCAGAGCGTGACGGATCTGCCATTCAATTATGACCATCAGCTTTTTCCTGATCAGGTGAGAATCGGCTATCTCAAGAAAGATTTTGAAAATGATACGATGTATTATGCCCAAAATATGACCGCGCTTGAGATGATGCGCGCGCTAGGATTTGATTTGGTTGAAATAGATTTGCCTGATATGCCTGTAAATCCGATGCAAATTGTTCTTTCAGCGGAGGCCGCGGCGGCATTTGATGAGTTGACGAGATCAGGAAGGGATGATTTAATGGTGAGGCAGATCAAGAATGCCTGGCCCAATGTTTTTCGCGCCAGCCGTTTTATTCCGGCGGTTGAATATATCCAGGCTAATCGGCTGAGGGAGATGGCTGTCGATAGCATGGCTGTTATTATGGAGAATATCGATGTCTATATATCGCCCACCTTCGAGGGTGATAATTTGCTTCTGACAAACCTGACCGGGCATCCCTGTGTGGCACTTCCCAATGGTTTTGCTGAGAACGGCACTCCGGTAAGCATTACATTTATAGGCGGATTATATGACGAGGCTACTCTTCTGTCTGTGGCAAAGATGTACCAGGATGCAACTGAATTTCATCTCAAGCATCCGCCGCTTTTTGAGGAGTGAATGCAGCATATAGAATAAATGAACAAAATCGGGATGCTGCCGTATGGATAAAAAAGCCTGTTTGGAATTTATAATGATTACGGGAGGATATTCATGAAATCGCTGCTATTGCTGACTGCTATCACAGCCTTGATTTTGGCACCGCACTGTGACCTTTTGGCTCAGAATCGTCATGAGAATTTCGAAAGCTACGCCCAAGTCCGGGATAGCCTTGATATTCTTTATGATCTGGAGAAATATACAGAAGCCATTGACCTTATAAAGTCTGTATATGGCCTTTTTCCTGAGGATGATTTCGAGCTGACCAGATCGCATGCCCTTTTCTGCCGCATGGCCGGGCTTTACGAAGAATGTATGGATGTTTTCGAAGCAGGACATGAACAAGGATATTTCTATTTCATTATTCCCCGGATGCAGAAGTATGAACCATTTTCGGAGTTTGAGAGGTTTGATGATATTGTCACCGAGGATGCACGCTTACGGAAAGAGGCCAATAAAGGGTCAAAGACTCTAATGGCAATTGAAATACCGGACGATTACTCGCCGGACAGAAGATATCCGCTCATGGTTGTCCTGCATGGAGGAGGAAGTTCGATTGATAGGGCCAAAAAACACTGGCACTCTGCGAAGCTAAGTAATGAGTACATCGTAGCTTTCCTGCAATCCTATATGTATATGGACCTGATAACCTTTGGGTGGCGCACGTCAGATAAGCGTGCACATGGAGACATTAAGAAAATCTATGATGATCTTATGGGCAATTACTCGATAGACTCTGCAAGAGTCGTAATTGCTGGAATCTCAGCAGGAGGTTCGATGGCCTTCGACCTCGTAATAAATAATATAATTCCGGTGGCGGGAGTGTTTGGTGTATGCCCGGGCAAGCCGCAGGATTTTGAATCGGCTAATATCACTGCAGCCGGTAGAAAAAATGTCAGAGCATATATTCTGGGCGGCGAGACCGATTTCTATCTTTCAAATCAGAATGAGATGGCCGAGGCCTTTAAGACATCAGGTCTGAAATATGAGCAAGTAGTGATTGAAGGTTTAGGGCATGATTACCCCGAGGATTTTGCCAGGTGGATTGATACTGCGCTGGATTTCCTGATAGATTATAAAAAGCATATGTGAGAGATTATTGCTTATTTGGAATATGTGATAAGAGAGGATGCAGATAAGGTGAATATCCTGGATCACTTGAAGGAAATGTTCAGGCATATGTACTGGGCTGACGCACAAGTATGGAATGCTGTGCTGTCAACGCCGGATGCGGAGAAAAATAACAGGCTCAGGACCCAATTATTCCAGATCCACACTGCCCAGTATGCTTTTGGCCAGGTATGGCTGAAAAAACCTCTGGAGATTCCGGAGATAGATAAGTTCAGGAGTCTGGAGGAAATGGCACGTTGGGCCTGCAAATCACAGGATTTGCTGGAGAAATTCGTGAAAAATGTTGAAGGGGAAGATCTGGACCAGCCTGTTGAACTTCCCTGGGCCCACAGGCTGGAAGAAGTATTCGGGAAAAAACCGGCTGCCAGCACGCTCGCCGAGACCATGATTCAGGTCGCCAGCCACAGTTCACACCATCGGGGACAGGTCTGTACCAGCATTCGCAAGTCCGGCGGTGAACCGCCGCTCATAGACTTCATTGCCTGGGTCTGGTTCGATAAACCAAAGGCGCTATGGCCGGCTATTGATAGCGAGTAAAGATCGAATGGATTTTGGATAAAATCAGTCGCCTTTGGAAACATTTGCCTATACGAATATTTATATATATAATGGAAGGAGGTTAAAGAATATATGGAAATTAAGATATATAGTAAATATTTTAAGGCCTTCAGTGACCCGACACGTCTCAAGATTATCCGCCTCCTGGCGGGCAAGGAGATGTCGGTCAACGACATAGTTGCAGCCATAGGACTTTCCCAGCCCACAGTGAGCAGGCACCTGGGCATTCTCAGGGATGCAAACGTTGTCATAGACAGGCGTGAGGGTCAGCAGGTTTATTACAGACTGAACAGGGAATCGGTCCAGCAGTGCTGTTCGAGCTTCTGCGATTGCTTGGAAATTCCGGTCAGGATAGAAATCAGAAAGAAGAAGAAAAAATAAATTTTTTAAACAATATATAGATATATCCGTATATTTATATATTACAATAATAGGAGTGATTTATGGATTGCATTAAGGTTGTTATTCAAAAAGCTGAAAAGGGCTTTCAGGTTGTAACTCCTTCGGTCGAAGGAGAAAAAACAGAATGCTGCACAGAGAAGCCTGATGCTTCAGGATGTGTTGAAATCAGGGTGATTTGCGGGCAAAAGCAGGAAGATGAAGGGGAAGAGAAGGAATGCTGTTCCTGAGAAGGCAGCATCAGTCTTAATCTCTAAACAAGGAGAGTACAATGAAGATGTACATGATTCCCAGAGTGGCGCATTGCAGTTCCGGCTGCCGAATCCGGTCCCGGGCACGACCTTAAACTGCCCATATTTAATTTTGTGCTGATTTTATCTCAGCAATCCGGTTGACCGTCGCCGTCAGTATCGCAAGGAGCATTGCCTCCGATAAAGACGTAATTGACAATCCAAACCGCATCAGAGATATTGACGCTGCCGTCGCAATTTACTTCGCCCGAGGCCAGCGGAAGGGGCGGATCACCTCCGATAAACACATAGTTGATGATCCAGACAGCATCTGAAACATTGACCAGTAAATCAGCATTGGCATCGCCACATATATATTCATCGGAGCTTATGAAGATGTCAATATATTCCTCGTCAATTAAATCTCCATCTGAGGCGATGAAGTGCAAACTATTGTATGTGCCTTCCTGTCCGGAGGTTGGGGTCCAGCTGAACACTCCTTTATATTTATCAAGACCGCTGTCATATCCGAGGTCATCAAATGTCGCCCCTGTTGGGAGATTATCGGCCGAGAGTCCGACGCTGTCGCCCTCCGGGTCATCGGCCAATACCTCAAACTCCAGGAGATTCTCGATGACGCCGAATTTGTTTCCGATTGATTCCAGATTGGGAGCTTGATTGGCCTGAGCAACTTCAGTTTTATATAAATAGACTCTCCCCCGATACTGGTCAAAACCGGGAGCGCCTGCGAGAACAATAAACGTATTATTATTGCTGTAACCCTGCCAGATTCCAACTGCCGAACCCATCTCCTCGATTTCATTGGATCCGCTAACAGTGGTGTCCGGGGCAATATTGCCGCCGCCCTTAATTATTATAGCTCCACCGCCGTCTAATGCCTGAGCATCATTTCCCGGCATCCCGGCAACAAAATCAGCATTTCCGTCATTGTCAATGTCCAGCCCGTGGGAGACCGAGAATCCCAGATAGTCGCTGGCCTGCTGCTCTCTGCTGTAGCTGTCGTCGATCAGGCCATCCGGTGAAGAATTTCCATAAAATATATAAACTTTTCCTGCGGAAAAAGTATCCACGTTGTATGTATCCGTTCCCATGATGATATCATCGAAGCCATCGCCGTTTATATTGCCGGTTCCCAGAGACCATCCAAATTTAAGGCCGTCGGTCTCGCCTTCGATAGTCAGATCCCACAACGAGTCCGGCAAACTCGATCCCAGAAACAGATACATGCGTCCCCTGTTGATAAGGCTGTTATCGTAGCTGTATGCGCCAACCATGACATCACCCACATTATCGCCATTGAAATCACAGCCGGTCAATGAGAACCCAAACCGTTCTCCATCAGCTTCACCTACAAGAACTTTGTCAACCAGATTATCTGCCGCTGGGCCGCCGTAATAAATAGAGGCCTTACCGGAATTTGAAAATGAACCCCAGTCGGCCCGATATGCCCCGATTATAATGTCATCATAACTGTCATTATTGAAATCACCAATATTGCTTACATCGATTCCAAAATAGTCGCTACTGTTTTCGCCTGTAAAGGAGAGGTCTGGAATAGTGTCGGGGGATGTTCCTCCGTAATATAAGTATGCCGCTCCAGCACTGGTAGCGGGAAGGTCATAAAACGGAGCTCCCACCAGCAGATCCTCCGCACCATCACCATTAAAATCTCCTGCTGATGATAGAGCTTTGCCAAAAAAAGAGCTTTCCGGTCCGACTATTTCCAGATCAGGGAATGTATCCGCGGCGGGACCGCCATAATATATATATACCTTTCCCGATGATGGTCCGTTGAAATCGGCGGCAGGAGCCGCAATTACCAAATCATCATAACCGTCATCATTAAAATCAACAGCGCAGATCGCCTCGCCGTATTGATCGCCTGTTATTTCTCCATCAATAGTGCCCAGATAATCATAGGCGCCTGCAGTGGAGACTAATATGATGAATGAAAATATAAATATTGAGGTTTTCATAAATAATATCCCATCATACAAGAAACCAGGAGATGGATTTATTAATCCACCTCCTGCTTAACTCTGTCGGCAATAGACAGAAATTTGTAAGTATTCAAAAAATCAGAAATTACTTGACCATAATCATCTGCTTTGAAATCACATTATTTTCAGTCTCGAGTCGATAGAAATAGGCACCGCTGGCAACCTGATTCCCGTCAAAATCGGTGCCATCCCAGGAAATCTGATGCTTCCCGGCTGAAAGCGGCTCCTCATTAACCAGAGTCTCGACATGCTGTCCGAGCATGTTATAAACTTTCAGTGAAACAGTTGTCTCAGAAGGTAATGTAAAAGCGATATTGGTTGCCGGATTAAACGGATTTGGATAGTTATTTACACTTATATCCCCGTCGGTCTGTGACTCGAGCGGCATACCGGAGATAATGTGAATTGTCTCACACGAAGTAGACATCGCTTCACCGGATGTGGCGGTTACACAGATTGTATAATCGCCCTCCGGCACGGCCGGGGGTACCGGGAAGTACAATTCACGGGTAATAGTTTCTCCCGCACCCAGCTCAACAGGTGCGCTGAAAGGTCCGACATCGAGATTTTCAATTGAAAGCTCGAGCCAGACAGTGGCGGCCTCATCACCACAATTTGTCAGTTCGAAGTAACCCTCGGCAAAAAAATCGCCCGGGGTTGTGGTTACCGTGTCTGAAAGCTCGAATTCTGTTTCAACACAATCACTTAAGTTCATGGAGAGATTAATACCAAAATCATCTTTACCGCCTGAGGCGACTCCCGAACCTTCGATTATTGTGGTGGAGGCACAATCACTGGCTTCCGCATCACCTGAAGTTGCCGTTACGCAAAGCCCGAATGTATAACCGGCAAAAGGCTGAGGCGCTATGAAACTGAAATCTCTGGCAATTGTCTCGCCAGCTGCCATTTCGACCGGAAATCCAGGGAGCTCGATTGTCTGGTCGGTGAAGAGCTGCAGAGTCAATGCCAGCGTTATGACAGCGGCATCGTCACCGCAGTTGGTCAACTCGAAATAACCCTCAATCGTTTCCCCTGCAACGACTTCGGGCGTCAATTCGATGTCAACCTCAACGCAGTCAGCCGCCATCAGTGACTGTGCACCAAAAAAAGCGAAGGCCAAAACCGTCAGAGTTAAAATTAATTTTTTCATTTGTCTCCTCCTGATGTTTTGAACACTGATTACTGGAAGTATAACTGTTTCTGTAAGTTAATTAGAATTTCTATGTAATAGGTGTATCTTCGGTCAATAAAAGATACATTAAATTCATTTTTTTCAATATAACCATCATCGCAGATTTGTCAAGCAGACAGGGTTGAGGGAACATTGACCATTTTAATAGGTTTTAGTGGTTACACGCATCGAAAGAAATCGGAAGTTTCTTACGGTCAAGTCAATTAAAGGTTAATTCAATTGCTATTGGGTGCATTCAAAATAAAATATATGAACACAGATTGCAGGGGGAAGTTAAACTCTAAGCATTAAAAAAAGGAGCTGCACAATGTTACTTAAGTTTTTCCTTCTTGCGCTTCTGGTCGGCCTGGTAGCTTTCGGGTGCTCCGATAATGATTCTATCGTGTCATCCGAAAATTCCGGCTCTGAAGATTATTCCGGAGTCAGCGAAGAGTTCAAGGCTTATGTCCAGGATGCAATTGAATCCCGGAATTTCGCCCCCCAGATGGATGTCGGCGAGAAGAAGTTCGGCAATTCATTCGAACTCATTCCTATCGAGGGTCCGACGACCATAACCGAACCAGGGGCATATTATCTCAGCGAGGATTTCTCTGCCGCAGATGTTGGAATTTCGGTCGAATCTGATTTTGTTGTGCTGATGCTCGATGATCACACCATTACCGGGCAGGGTAGTAAGTCCGGAATCGGAGTGGCAGTCGATGGTTCAAGATTCGTCATGGTGCATGGCGGCAGATTTGAGATGTTTGGCACGGCTGTTGTGTTCAACCATTGCGACCATTCCTCGGTGCGGGAGATCGAGGTTGTGGGTGGTGATGAATTCGCTGACCCGGGCAACGATATCGCCCCGCAGATCGGTATTATGCTCCAGAATAGCCATCATGTCTGTGTTTTCGAAAATGACATTTCCATGGTAAATCTGGGTATATTCGTGCGCGGCGGCGGAAGTCATCACAATAAAGTCTGGTTTAACGAAGTTGTTGGCGGCGATCTGGGGCTCCTGGGGATTTGCTACAATCCGGTTCCCGATGAAGGGGATGCCGGGCCGCAGCATGACTGGGTGAAAAATAACACCCTCGAGAGATTTCCGACAGGTATCCAGACCAGTGAAGGCTCAGAAAAGAACCGTTTCTTCTTCAATACGATCAGTTATTTCGAGGAAGCTTATCATGATTTTAATGGCAGTAACCTATTCAAGCATAATGATGCGATGCAGGTAGAGGCGCCCGAGATTAATATACTTAGCCTTGAATTTACAGGGCTGACTGACCTCGGGCCTGATTATGCCTATGAGGGCTGGCTGATTGTGGACGGCAGTCCGGTTTCTACTGGTGTATTCACGGTTGATACTGATGGTGATCTCAGTCAGAATGAATTTGAGGTAAACCTCTCCGATCTAATGCTGGCCACAAAATTTGTATTGACCATCGAGCCGAGTCCGGATTCCGATCCTGCGCCGGCAGCCACCCATTACCTGGCTGGAGATTTCTCGAACGGCATGGCCTCTTTGACAGTGGCCGATCCGGCGGCGCTGGGGAACGACTTCTTGGCCGCGGTTGGTCCATATATACTGAATACTCCATCTACCGGGGATGACGATACAGATTATCATGCCGGAATCTGGTGGCTCGATCCCGCTGCCGGTCCCGGTCCCACTCTGGAGCTCCCCGCATTACCGGATGGCTGGACATACGAAGGCTGGGTAGTCGGCAGTGGTGGGCCTGTGACTACAGGTAAATTTACTGAGGTTGATGAAGTCGATTTTGATGCCGGTGGACCGGATGCCGGACCTGATCCTGTGCCGCCTTTCCCGGGACAGGATTATGTTGATCCGTTAATGAGCCTGATCGGGTTCACTGCAGTTATCACAATAGAACCTATGCCGGACAACAGCCCGGATCCTTTCACTTTGAAACCATTAGTTGATGACAGTATAGAGGACGTTGGTATTGGCGTCCTTCAGCCTATGAATAATAACGCTTCCACATTCCCGACCGGCAGTGCGAGCAGATAATCGACATGAGTCGATAAAGAGCTGCTTGTAAGCTAAAGAGGAGTAGAGCCAAAGCTCTGCTCCTTATTTTTTTTGAAGGGAAATGCAGAACATATAAAGGCAACATTTCCGGTCAAATTTCCGTAGATCAAGCCAGAATAAATAATCCTTAACATTTCCATGGGAGGTGGCATGAAATTGATAGAAATTGGAACCATGACCCTAGTCTTGATCTGCTTTCTGGCATCGACTATTACCGCTGCGGATATGAAGGGAAAATCTCGAATCGAATTGATGGGCGGTTTCTGGAGCGGTTCGAACCAGGGTGAGGTCGAGATCAGTCCCGGTGTAGTATCAGGAGTCAGCTGCAATGGGGGTTCGGCTGGACTGAAGCTCAGCCATTATGTTCAGAATGATGTTGCGCTCTTCATTTCCGCCGGGGTTCTTCATAGCAGCGTGGAGACACGTGTATCGGCCACAGGAGTCTTTTCTGAGACAGTCAGCGTAATTCCGCTCTTACTTGGCATTAGATATTATCTCGGGATTACCTCGCATGAATCAAGCTGGAATCCATATCTTTCGGCCGGTCTGGGAACATTTATTGCTGATCAGGTCAGTGGGGATGTCAACAATACAGGGGTCTTTACCGAATTGAAGACGTTATCTACGTTCGGGGGCCAGGCAGGCGCCGGCATTGATATAAGGCTCAACCGTTTCCTCATGCTGGGCTTCATCGCAAGCTACAATGTAATGAGCGATTTTGCACAACGCATAGCCAACCGCGACAACTATAATGGTGGTG
>JABAHP010003265.1_pt1 | contig 77410 bp, 102 predicted proteins | sample 7062081 | NCBI WGS metagenome assembly JABAHP01 (sample SAMN14534357, study PRJNA622989) | marine sediment metagenome | biome: marine biome [ENVO:00000428]; feature: marine pelagic biome [ENVO:01000023]; material: deep marine sediment [ENVO:00002113] | place: India: Gulf of Kutch | collected...
CGTGCACTTCCATGCAAGGCGATTCTCGCGGAAGGCTGTCTCTAAGTAATCAGTCAAAATCATTTCCATTTTATCACCCTCCTCTCAAGGCATTCCAGTTTTCTACCTTTCGTACCAGCTTAGAAATTTGCAGATCTCTTTATCAGTCAGCCATCGACCAGAAACTGAAATTCGTCTATTATCCATGATCATACAGTCTCCGCGTGCAACGTCTAACCAGATCTCTACATAGCCCTCTGCAGTGATCTCTAGTCGCTTTTCATCAGGCATTTCCTTCCGGCTGCCGACGATATCGCTGAACGTTTTAAACTCTTCGTGAATATCCACGATAGAAATGGTTAGTTCGTCGAATCCGCAGTCCTCGTCTGGGAGATCTAATCGCATTTCCTCGTACGCATCGTACCTGTCGTCGGCGACATAGTAGCCGAGTACATTTCCTCCGATTGATTTACTGATCCTGTACGATTTGTTCATAGTTGCTCCATTTCTTCGTCTTCTTCGATATCGATGTCTTCCTCGTGAATTTCGAAGTAGACGCTTGCCGGTTTCTTATCGCGTCCCCATAGATACAAATCCAACGATTGAGGAATTCCTTCGATAACAGCCTCATCTGCGGGGTCGTCTGTGACTACCTTTTGCGTGGCCGTTTCCTCTGGAAGTTCTACCGTAAACATCACTCTGGCTTCACCTCTAACTCGTCGTATTTTCATTTTTCGATCTCCTTGTTTTCAAGCCATTCCATTACCTCTGGCCACATTCCCCAAGCACCATCCAAATAGTTCCCGTCGTCGTCATAGACTGATACGCCACAGATCATTGAGCCATTTATCAGCCTAATTGTCCCTGGCATCGTTTTCATGATTCGGCTCCCTTCAATGCTTCCTCGTAGCTCTTGAACCACGCAGTAACCACGAAGCGGCCACGTTCTGGCTCAATGACCACACGGTATGACCCATTGTTCTTGAACTTGGTTGCGCGTTCATGCGCAGCAGACGGATCACTGTAGACTCGTTCTAATGCATAGTGCCCGTTTTCATTAGTTTCGTGTTCCATTTGTCCCTCCCTTTGTATTATTAATCTTCATTGATAAGATGCTTATTTGCCCAATCTTTCGCTGAATTTTTGGTACCGAAAACCCCAAAACATACCAATTCACGTGCATATTTATCGCTGGGATAGATATAGTCCCAAACTTCATATCCTCCACCATAAATTTCGTTAATCGAATATGTTTGCTTCTTTTCTTTCATCTCTCCCTCCTAGTCCTGTAGTGCAATCGCAACTGCGCGGTTAATAATCCTCGCGTTGCGCATTTCGATCTCACGATTACGGGGTGAAGAAAAGTCCTCATCGTCAACTCTGGGGTTACTCTCGTAAACCAGTTTAGAGATTGTATGGCGAATCCACTCAATTCGCATTCGCTTGCTTTCGTGTGGATCCAGGTCTGGCCGCTCCGGCTTCATATTCAGCAATACTGAGCAGCGCGCATCGCCGATCTGCCATTCCTCGACGAGTTCGGGGAAGTTCTGCTCCTCGGCGATCCTTGGCTGCGGCATTTCCAGTGCGCTCACTACACTGGCGAAGGGCTGCGCGATGCTATCGAGTTTCGCGGTCTTTTCTGTTTCCGCGCGTTCACGCATTGCCGCTCGGGCCTTTTTCAGTTCGAATTTTTCAGGGTTCCAGCCATTTAGCAATCTGGGACCACAACTCGATCCAACAGTCACGATCCCGCGCGGAGTCTGCACAGTCCAGACGATTGCGTGTTTGCGCCCGCAGCGATCGCACTCAGGAGCTTCATCTTCCGTTAGCGGAAGTCGCTTACCGGTGAACCAATCGATGGGGCGCAAATCATTGATTGAGATCAGCTTGCAGTCATGCTCTGTTCCGCTCATCTCGCCCTCCCTCTGTGTGTCCCTCATCATGGTTACCAGTTTACTCGGGAATAATGGCCATGTCAAGTATTTTTAGCGATACTCTAAAAAAAGTTGTAAATGTTCGTAATCATTTCTGCTATTGACTGAAAATATATGCTTGAAATTATCGGGTCAGCCGTATTGGATGTTTTTAGCACTATAATTGACAAAAAAGTCAATACATACAATCAGTTAACGGCACCGAGGGTTGGATTAAAGTCTGCCTGACGGATAGATGGATATGGTTACTGGTGCTCGATAATATCTCGCAGAGAGTATCTAGCCATGTATTCTAGTGCAGCCGAGCTAGCGCCTTTCACGAGGCGTGCGGCTGTGCAGCCACTACGAATCATATCGCATCCACGACATATCTGTAGCTGATTTCCTAGAATGGATCCCATTACATCTCCGAACTCTATTTCTATAGTGGGTCGAGCTAGCATCCATCCACCGGAACGACCTTCCACTGTAGTGATGATCTCAGCGTTTCGAAGGGGAGAAAGGGCGGCCTTGATTTCATCCTTAGTAAGTCCTTCGGTAAGCCGGCTTATTTCTGTGGATGATAGTGCATTATCTGTGGATAAATGCGATATGATTCTGACTGCTCGGCAAAGAATTTTTGGTATTATTATCATTATGTCTTCATTCCTCTGGTCGAAAGCGGTTGACAAATTCAGAGAGCCACTCTACTATGGCGACAGTTGAGGAGAATCTAGGCTCAACTATTTCAACCCAACACTCTCCCCGGCCGGCATAGAGGGGAGAGTATCATTAGGTGTCGTATCATAATCCAAAAAAGAAAGAAATGGTGAAGGGACAGTATTCCTAATACGTCCGAATTGGACAGAATTAGATACGATTAAATCATCTCTGGCTCTTGTGACGGCCACATAGAATAGCCGAAGTTCTTCTTGATAATCTGCTCGTTTTATAGGGAAACGCCCATCAATCATGCCTACTAAATGCACGACTGGCCACTCAAGTCCCTTCGCGCCGTGTACCGTTGAAAGCGTAACCACATCGCCGGCTCCGTCAATGCGATCCTGCTGATGACGAGTACTATACCAATCAAGAAAATCTCCAACGCTATTGCATCTTTGTTCTTCAGCAAGATCTGATACAGTCTCTATTGAGAATGCATTAGATGAAGCTGTTGATGGGAATAATTCAGTGTTCTTGACTCCGAAATATTCATCTAGTTTGAACAATGACTCTGTGATAGAAGTATCTCTATCGACGGACTTAATGAATGAGACTAAATCTATAATATTTTCCAATGCCCATTCGTTATCCAGCGCAGAGCGGTATAGAGACATACTATGTATTGCGCTGTATGTACGAAGCCGTGCTATATCTAGATCTCCCAACCGTTGCCTAGGCCAATTCACGACAAAAAGAAACGAAAGATCATCATTATTGTTTGCAGCAAGGCGCAAAGACCTGAGAACCATCCGCGCTGGGATTGATTCCCAGAAATCAGAATCACCACCTACGTGATGGTATGGTATGCCGTATAGATCTAGAGCGTGTTCAATCGTTCTCGATTGGTAGTGCGCACGGAACAGTACAGCAATATCCTTGTGATCTAGGCCACCGGATAAATATAATTTGATTGATTCCGCGACAGCGTGTGCTTCGTCTTCTTGTGTAATGTAGCGTTTAACACTTGGTCTTAATCCTTGGCGAGTTGTGAAAAGTTTGTACTTTTCGCCAAGACTAAAATCCATCGCACCATCAATTCTATTTGCGACATCAACGATGTGATTTGTTGATCTATAGTTTTTCGTCAATGGATATGATACAAAACGATCATCGCCTAGAATTTCTTTTGAAAGAATTTTAACTTTCGCACCGCGGAATGAATAAATAGACTGCCTATAGTCACCCACAATAAACAACTTAGCTCCGAAGTCAATTGCTTTGGTGAATACGTCACGTACTATATCCCATTGAAATGAATCTGTGTCTTGAAATTCATCGACTAAAATATAACGGAATCGTTCGGAGTGCTTTCGAAGTACCTCGTTGCTAGAGTGTACTATTAGCAAATGAAACAGCTCAAGGAGTCCATCAAAGTCAGTCGCATCGCTTGCCATGAGTCGAGCATGATATTCCATCCAAATACGAAACTCTGGCTTATCAAATTCAGAACATTTACCATTATGAGTTTGAAACCACGTTTTTCGTCCATATTCAGCAAGTCTCTTTTTTGATAATGAAGGTGCGACTTCCTGCCTTACTGAGTCAAGAATATATCTTGAATCGATATCATCAAATATGGTGAATTTTTTTGAAAGGGGCAATCCAGATATTGACGCGTAGTATCGAAGCCATCTTGCGCAGAGAGAATGAAACGTACCAATGGTTAGTTTTCTAGCCGTGTTCTGATCAGTAAGATCTGCTATTCTGTCAACCATTTCACGCGCGCTTTTGTTGGTAAAAGTCAGGGCCAAGATGTTCCCTGGACTAACACCGCGATCGATCATTTCTACTATGCGTCTAGTTAGCACAAACGTTTTGCCGGTACCTGCTCCTGCAACACAAGCAATACGATTTTCAGCTGCCTCTATCACTGCTTTTTGTTCGTTGTTCGGTTTGATTTCCATTTGTTCCTTGTCTTGTCGTTTCACGTCTTGTCTAGTCTGGTTTTGTCTTGTGCGGTCACGTCCAGTCGTATCCAGTCACGTTTCGTCAAGTTTCGTCTCGTCATGTACCGTTTCTTTCATACCAAATAAACGGTGTAATAGCAACCGCTGTTTATGTCTGGTTTAGGTCTATCAATAGATTATTACGATGTTTTGTTAACCAATCCATAAGCCAATCTGGTACGTCTGTGGTGTCTGCGTTCCATGTCACGAATGCCTGTGATATTTTCTCGTTTTCTACCATTTTTGTTAGGTTGCGCAGCATCGCTTCACGCAGTGAATTATGTAATGTCTCAATGGAGTCGTAAATTACAATTGGATGTTCGTTGCCTCTGCAGATATCCAGAGCAAGTGACAATGAAGGAAGAACTACGCATCTCTCGCCGCTTGACAGCATATCTAGCTTTCTGAATATACCATCACGTTCTAGTCCGATACGGAAACATGACTTCCCCTTCTCGTCCTCTGATTGAACGCCAAGTTCTCCGAGTCCTCCGATGAATGGTCTAATAATCTCTGATAAAGGTTCTAGAAGTTTGTTAGTTGCTTTCGCTCTCATCTCGTCGGCGATGGCGAGAACGTCATTTATTTCTTTGATTTCTTCATCGATCCTGATTCGTTCTTCTTCGAGCTTGGCCTTTTGTTCCTGCCTCGCCATGGCGCGTTCAGCCTGGTTGAGTTCTGATAATAGTTCGTTGATCTTTGATGTGGTTGCTTTCATTAACTCTTCAGTCGTATCCTTTTTGGCAGGCGAACCGAAGTCAGATATTTTCTTCTGAATTTTATCCAATGTGTCTTCAAATTCTGTCTTTTTGCTGGTGATATATTTCGTCTCATCCAGTTCTTTATTGCTCTTTTTAAGCTTTTCTACGAGGGCGTCATTTACTTCTGTTGCAAGGCGATATGCTTCTGCTGCTCCGATGCGATCATCATTGGCCTGACTGACAGCTTCTAGAAATTTTGGGCGCAGTTCTTCACATTCAGCTATCTCTTTGCGCAAATTGTCTATATGGAATGATGCTTCTGACACTAATTGATCTGAAATATCTAATCCACATTCTGGGCACTTCATGTCTTTCATATGACGAAGCTTAGATTCCAGTTGAGAGATTTCTGCCTTCATGGTTCTGATGTCGCTATCAAGTTCTTCTACTCCAGCAGATGTTTCTTGCTCTTGCTTTCTGCACCTATCAATTTCATCTAGGGCATCGTTTACACGCTTAACAGCAGCAGCTTGTTCTTTTGTTATTTCTGAAATATCAATCTCAAGGTCTGCCATCTTTGATGCTGCGTTCTCGCACTTTTTGAGTTCATTCTGAAGCCGATTAATTTCTGATCTATAGTTCGCTCTTTGTTCGCACAGTGAATTTATTTCACCGATGAGTTTAGCGTGCTCATCTCTTTCGTTTTGGAGACGATTAAGCTCAGATCGTTTCATTTCTATGAGAGCAGCATTGGAGCTAATCGTTCCTGCAGACAACTCACGAAGAGCTGAAGAAATTTCGTTCTTTCTGTTCTTCTTATGTTTGCGGTGGTCAATGATTGAATTGCGAATTCCATTTAGCCAATCGAATGAGTTTTTTAGTTTATTCTGCTTATTCCATTGTCCCGCTTTTTCTGATAGTTGCTGCAATTCGTCATTCGAAATGAGATCGCCAACATATGATGATGATTTTAATGAATCAAAGATAAGACTTCTTAGCTTTTCATCTGGAAGTCTCGCAAATGCACCAGCATCAAAATGCATGGGACGATCTCCGAACATTGTGTTAATTGCCTTTTGTACTACGCTGGTTGTGCCATGAGCCAATGAGCTTCTTACGGAATGGTCTAGCTTGCCATTGTCAGCCCAGAATAGATCTCGAGATATGTTGATTTCAGGATTGATGAATGCGCCTTCATAGCGTGCTCCATTAGACCCACGTCTTCCAGCTGCAGCAAGCACAAGGTCTGCACGATTGTATTGACGTTCACCGCCTGTATACGTTCCATATAGGAGTATCTCCAGTGCAGTGACAATAGCAGTTTTGTTTCTTCCTGTCGGCCCGATGATCAAGTTAAGGTTTCCAAACTCAAGGCGCCAATCCATACTCATGTGCCCTTGAACTGATAATGATTTTAATCTAGGCATGAATTCTCCCTTCACGTCTTAAAATTTCGTTTTCTATTTCGTTCAATATTTTTGCTGCCGTTGCTTTACTTGCTCCATTATAGAGTATCCCTTCAACATCAACTCCAAGATAATCAGCCAAAAACTGCGCCGTTTCTCCTTTGCCATAAGTGGAGTCAAAAGATTTAATTGCATTCTGGATACGAATCATATTTTCGTCTTGTGCTGGAACAGTCGTTGTCGATATCGCAGATTGTGTCGTCCCAGATGGTTGCGAAGAAGTAGTTTCTTCATCATCTTCATTTGGAGCCTGAAATGTATCGTCTAAGTTGGTTTCTTCGTCTGCAGCCTTCGCTATTTCCTTTTCGTCTGCGACAGCTTCGACTACCTCTGCAGTTATAGTATTACCATCTAATTTCAATTCAGTTTTTTCTCTACCAGCTTTGATATCGTCTTTTACTTGTTCGTAATGTTTTTTTGTGACTGGTTTTTGCCATGCTGTGATCGGGATAATGGTGTATATGTCACCGCTAGATGGATCTTCATATACTGGAGATGCTTGTCTTATTCCTGTCCAAGATTTAAGAACCAATCGTTCTCCTACGGTACGTGCTTTTCTTTCAGCATTTTTGTTGAGCGTAGCAATGTTGCCAAGAAGATCCCTTACCTCTGTATTCTTCAGGTTGCACGAATAGCCGATCCAGTCCTTCCCCATTTTGGCGAGCCGTTGGAATGTGTATCCTGGCTTGCATCGTTTCGTTTTGTTGTCTATGTAGTCTCTTTCAACTCCCATTTCTATGCCTTCACAGTATTTCTCTTTTTTCTTCAGACTCTCCAGGAACTCATCCATGGCTCGATAAATAAACCTCAGACGAGAAATCCTCAAATTACCAATCGGATCGAAACCTACGGCCATAAGGTCTTGCCTAATTGCAGTTACGATCCCGCTTTCGTCGTCCTGGTCGTTCTCTGGATCTGTCACATCACCAACATGGATACCAGCGTGTTTTGCAATTGACCAATAACCTGTAGCAGTTAGATGAAATGTCAAGTCATTCGGATTGAGGCGTTCACTTGTTTTTTTCTTATTTTTTGTCCAAAAAGATCGATCTTGCTCATCAAAGCCATGGTATATTCCATCGATAGTGTATAGTTCACCTTTTTGGAATGATAGGCGCAGGGGAAATCTGGCCTGGATCATTTCTCCACTATCCCCTGTGCGGATGAAAATTTCGTCTGTGCCTAGGGCCCTGATGTCCCTACGCCTCAGAAAGTTATTCTCATTTATGATAGACACAATCTCATTTTTGATATCATCTTGAACATCTAAAGCATGGATTGCTGCTTTGATTGCTCCGTGGTCTCTCACGGCGAGTGTGGTGGTATCACTAAGGGCTTTCTTCTGCGGCATACTTCCTCCCTTGGTCCTCTGTGGCCTCTTCTGCGTGTCCCGTGGGGGGTGGTTGGGCAGCAGTTTCGGCGAGAAAACCACTGCCCAACCAAGGGGGAGCACGGGGAATGGACGACAAGGATCTGTTCAAAGAACGGTCTTCGATCTGACTGGTAGCATCATGGGGGGACGTCTGTCAACAGTTATTTTTGCTCATGGCATGAAACAGCACGCGACTAAAAAAAGTTTGTAATAATTTCAGTATTGTGTGAGCGTGGCGTAGCATGGGGTACTTTTTCCGGTTGACAGTCGTGAATGGCGTCATGTAGTCTCAGACCCATGAAGGATAAAATCATTGACACTGCTGGCAGGCGCTTACTTCTTAAGCGATTAGAATCTAAAACCCAAGCGGATCTCGCACGTGAATTAGGCATAAAGAGGTCTGCTCTGTGTCGCTGGGTAAAGGGCGATCGGAGGCCAGATGGTGACACGCGGCTTCTTTTGGAGGAGAAGATAAAAATACCATGTAACGCATGGATAACATTTATAAATGTTGATTCTACGGAGGATTCTGATGCTGTCCTCCAGCGATAAAGTATATCAGATTGTAAACTGGAAAAACTATTACGAAAATAATAGAAGCAGGCCCATCAAAAACTGTAAATTTGTATGTGTTCCTAATAAACAGGAAGGTGACGGATTTTTGCGAATAATATCAGAACCTGAAGGAACGGCGATATATGGTATTTGGTGCCTATTGTTGGGTTCAGCATCTCACCACGAAGAGCGTGAAGGCTGGCTTACGTCTGACGGAAAGGCAAGCGGAACGCCGTGGACAACATCTTATTTGGCATTACGTTACAGGACCAATGAGGAATTGGTATCAAAGGCGCTTAAGATTTTATCAAGTAAATCAGTTGGTTGGATAAAAGCACATGAACAAAGCACTGCGGTGCGGGAAAGCCGCAACGAAGTGCAGGATAGCGGCGGAGTGGTGCAAGAAGAATGCATTACGGTGCAGGAAAACCGCACCACAGTGCGGCGCATAGAAGGAGAATTAGAATTAGAATTAGAACAGAAGAATGTTCCGAGGTCGTGTCCAACCTCGGCCACGTCTACCACAGAAGATTTGATTGAGCAGCTCGACGATCGGACTCGTCGTATTCTGGACGCAATGCTGACTGAAAGGATAATATATATCCGCAAAACAGACCCTCCACGATTCAGACCAATGAAGTATCCTCCAGAGAAATTGATCGACGATGCAAGAATGCTTTCAGAGAAATGCAAGACCATTGACCCTGCTGATGTGATCAAGAGAGTTCACACATGGAGTGCCGGCAATCTTCGAAAGGCCAGCACGACAGACAGGGGTGGTCTTGCCAGAATAAAGAGGTGGTGTGCCATGGAGCAAGACGGAGCAGATATTGGAGAACCGGCAAACCAGAATAAAGCTGCTAGCATAAAAGGAGCCTGGAGGTCAGCTGCTGGACTGTGTTGTAACCTGATGCTCCAAGAATCACTTTTCGACGAACGGGCAGTATCAGAAAGCATTGATTCAACAAGGGTGAGAGCTCTGCGCGAAAAGCTAGGTGATAATATTCATGCTGTTGTATCCAAGTTCCAGAACGATCGATCGATGGAACTGTTTTTGATTCGTCAGGCTGATGCCATGGCAGAAGCGGAGATAGCAAATGGCAGGTGATGCAGAAAGAGTACCGCCTCATAGCATCGAGGCAGAAAGGGCTGTCATTGGCGCTATTCTTCTCGAGCCAAATGTGATTGGAGATCTTGGAGATCTTGATTCTAAAGCTTTTTACAAGTCAGCTCATCGAGTAGCGTTCGAGGCATGCCGTTCTCTGTGGATAGATTCTCATAAATTAGATTTGGTTTTGCTGAAAGATTTCCTGAAGGCTACCAATAGCCTTGAGGCAGTAGGAGGGATAAACTATTTAGCGGCAATGCTAGAGGAGTGTCCTACATCAGCTAACGCAGCCAATTATGCTGAAATAATAAGAAAAAAATGGAGAGATAGAAAACTCATAGCTGCATGCCACGAAACAGCATCCTGTATGTGGCAACAGAAAGATCAAGACGAAGCCATATCGAAGTTACAATCTGTAATTATGGAGTCTGATCGAGGAAATGCAGATAGAACCGCATCCATTCTTTCCATGGTCATGAAGCGGCACGATGAACTAGCAGATTTATCTCGTGAGCCAAGATCTAATTTCTCTCCAACAGGAATACCAGGCCTTGACAATCTACTCACAGGATTCTGCAAGACAGATCTGATCATTGTTGCTGGCAGACCGTCGTGCGGGAAAACAGCATTCGCTGTTCAGTGTTGTATCGAGGCTGCCATTAATGGGCCCGTTGGATTCGGATCAGTTGAAATGAGCAAGGAAGCTTTAACAAACCGTGCATTAGCTTATCAATCTGGAGTAGAACACCGTTTGATCCGCGAAGAGCGCTTGGGACAATCTGATTTGGATAGAATTAGAGAAGCTTCAGCTTATCTCGGAAATTTGCCGATGTTAGTTGATGATGATTCATCAATGTCTCCATCATCATTGTGGGCGTTGGGAAGGCGAGCTAGGCGCAAGTATGGAGACTTGTCACTTCTTGCGGTTGACTATTTGCAGATTATGAAACCTGATTACCAGGATAAGAAGGCAAAGAGACATGAAATCATCGGTGGTATAAGCAGATCTCTCAAGGCAATGGGAAAACAACTAAACGTGCCTATACTTGCTTTATGTCAGCTTTCAAGAAAAATAGAGGATCGATCTGGAGCATGGAGCAGACCTAGGCTATCTGATTTGAGGGAATCTGGAGACATCGAGCAGGACGCGGATGTCGTTATTTTTTTGCACAGCAAAGAAGAAAATCCACACAAGGATGTGATCGAGGTCATCGTTACAGTTGGGAAGCAGCGTAATGGACCAATAGGTGATTTGAAAGTAATGTTCAATAAAAGAAGACAAAGATTTTTTCCACCTGAATGGCATTACCAAGAACGGGCTGATTGGAAGTAATTAGCCATTGGAGGAGAGAGGAGAAATGACAGAAATGACAGAATCGAATGCGTTTTTACCGAAGAGGATTGCAATTAGAGCAAAGAAGTTAGAGCGCTCAAAGGATAAGCCTGTTGCAGTCGCTGTTAATGCCAGTTTCAGCATTGGCGAGGCTGCGGTAGCTCTTGGAGATCTGGATGAATGTGTAGAGCCATTTATTGAGTCTCCAGACACGAAAGCCATGTCATTTGCTTCAGAGTGGCAAAATCAGAAGTTATCTTTCTTTGCTGGAGAGAAGGACAAGACAGCGGAGCTTTCTATGGAATGCACCATAAGAAAGGCTTCCCTATTGAAGAAGGAGACAAAGAAAGAAGGTGATCTGGTTGTTCTGAGATTTCACATTGTCGCCGATGAAATAGAAGGGCAACGAGATACAGAACAAGCACGAGATGCAAGGAAGTTTCTTGATGAGATGGCACGTCTTGGTTTACCTTGGTATCTTGATTTTAGAGAGGGGAAGGGAACACAGCAAGTAATCCCAGGAACTCCTAATAGCAAGATAAAAACGAAGTACGTAGAACCGACTGAAGACGCAGACATAGAAGCAGAAACTGATGGTAGCAATAAAGGACAAGCCTTGGAAGAAAAAAAGATTGAAGAAGATAAAAAACAAAATCAGAATCAGAAGTCAAAGCGATCTACATCTGCAAACCCAGGGCCTGAAGGGCAGGCTATGGCAAACATGATAGATAGGGCAGTAAAATTAGCGAAGGAATGTTCTGCAAATGGCGGATTTTCTGAAGATCAACTAGAAGGAGATGATGATATAAAAACGAAAGCGCTTAAACGGCTTATAGATAGCGGTACGCTGAAGAAAACGCGCGTAGTTAGCGTTGGTGGAAGGACAGACATGTACTCATTGGGTGCAAGCGCTTGACCTGGAAAATAGAAAATTGTCGTGCGAAACTACGGTTGATGCCATCAGAGTCTGTACACTGTGTGGTGACCTCGGTGCCATATTGGGTCAAGCGCAATTACGGGACTGAACCGCAAGTGTGGGGTGGTGTTTCGGATTGCAAGCATGAATGGGGCGATTCACTACCAGAGCGAAAGAGTTGTCCTGAACGAGACCATACTCATCACACGCATCTTGGCACACGCGGGGTTCAGCCAGCAAAAGCAGCTCGCGGCGGACCTCGCGGTGGAGGCAACTTATGCACACGCTGCGGAGCATGGCGCGGTGAACTCGGCCAGGAGCCTACCCCGCAGCTCTACGAGGAAAGCAAGAATTCCACGACAGTCTCAAACAGAACGTCAACTTTCGTTTATAGGCAGGAACGATGAGTCAAGATAAAATCTTGAGAGTAGAAGAAACTACAGCGCATAATCGTAAAATGATACGCGATCATATTTCTGATGAAGCGATCAAGATTGCAGAGAAAAACGGAAGCGTAACTGCAGACGACCTGCACGAAATGAGAGGGGTGGGGGATAGAAGAATTAATGGTTCTGCATTGGCTTCATTGGTTAGACGCGGGTACCTTATCAGGACGGGATATATTAATAGTCGCAGAAAGGCATGCAAAGCAAGGCCGATCGCTCTATTTGAAAGAACTACTAAGCCATATTCTGGCATAAAGTCAGTCCGCGGAAACGAGAAAGATCAATGGGATGGCAGCGGAGAGCAACTAAGGTTTGGAGATTAGAATGCCACAGATTGGTTCTATAATGAAGGATGGAACTGTTAATTGTCCAGAGTATCACAAGATATCTTCTTATGAGTGTTCTTACATTCGTGATTCTGGATCATGCGGATATTGCGTTGTGTGCAGGATAATTACCGAGTGTAAAGACTGTAATAATGATGAGTTGTATTTGGTTTCGACAACTAATGGTGTTTACTGGGAATGCCAAAATTGTAGTTGGCGCAGCGCCAAATTTGATGCAAAATATCTCGAGGGATCTATTCCTGCTCTAGCAGAGAGATCATTGTTAAAAACAAAAAATAAATGCAATCGCACTGAATGCGATAATGACGTAAAAGAGAGTGGAAATTTGTGCAAGTCATGTTCAGCGATAAACCTTGAGGCAGAGTCCCACGGTATGTCAATGGATGAATGGCTAAAAATGCGAAAGGAAGAAATAGCAAAAGCAGTAAGATTAAGGGACAGAAGTAGAAAACGGCGAAATTATTCTCCGGAAAAGGAAGCAGTCTTGGATAAATCAAAAGGTAAGAAATGTCTTGGATTTCCTCCAGGAGAAGGGAAATGTGGAACGCCTATAACCAATAGAGCAAAGTTATGCAAGGCGTGTGATAGTGCAAGGCGTTCCCATGAGGCAAAATCAAAGAGGAAATATGGTTCGAAGAAAAAAACCTCTAATAAAGGTAACGGAAAGAAAAAAGAGCGTACAATTGTGTCAAAGAATAAACCATCTGTTGTTGATGTTTCTTTTTCGTGCAAGATAGAAGGATCTTCAGTCGACCCATGGCCAATGGTGAAAAGTACAATCAGCGTTGAGACAGAGACTGGATTTAAGATGAATCAAATATGCAATGGAGATCTTGATGTTGTCATATCTTCTTTGCAAAAAGCTATTAAGACTCTTCGTTCACAAGAGCAGTCGATCATGAAACAGCATGAGCCATAATGGGAACCCATCACGGACTCGAACTTGAGCGGTGATGGTTAACGAGGAGAGAGCAAAATGAATACTATTGATGATTACAAACACACCATGGATATGGTCAGAGAAGTAGAGCGCGGACCAATATCTAAGTTTTCAGATGAGACGCGCTGCTTCGCGGAGCTCGTCCGTTCGGTAGATAATGAATGGAAAGACGCATCTGGTCTGATGCGCGGACAAGATCCGGAAGCAGTGAATCCCCAGGACTTACGCAACTATTTAATGCGGCTACTTGCCTTCGTGGAAGGCCTTGCCGAAGGCGATTGTTCGTACCATGACGGATGTCCAGGTGGAAGCAGGCATGGGCAATGTGTGTTTTGCCAGGCCAGAGAGGTTTTAGGCGACACAGAATGAGTGAACCAATGCGTTGTGATGATTGTTTCCATTCGATCAGATGTCAATGGTTGCTCGGAGATTCATACAGTCCAGCGGGTACTTGTGATTGGAATCCATCGCGGTGGAAACTGGGCGCGGCAAGAATTTGTCCCGAATGCGGATTTAAATATGGCCACAACCTAGGATGTCAGTACGTGGCTGACGAAAAACGTCGTATGGAGGCGCAAGCGGACCGGATGCACCGCGTGTGCATGGATGAAATAACAAAGAGATAGTATGCCTTATTGTGGAAAGACAATGGATCGCAAAAGGAAAAAGCGGATGCGTCTGGGGGGTAGCACAGATTGCTATTCTTGTGGGCGCAAGCTCACCATGGGAGTTATTACATGAGTCATAGACATAACAAGGAGAACTTCTTCAATACTGCTAATACCTATTTCATAATTATGAAAATTATGACAGAGTTTGCAAGAACCATGAAAGCATTAGACATTCCTCAAGAAAAAATAGATAAATGTATTAGAATAACTTATGATAAACTGGACCAAACAATATCTGACCTAGCAGCAAGGGAATTGCGACCAGGAAAGTGACCGGTGCGTTTAACAAGGGGAGATCAAAGTGAGCGTTTCAGCCTATTACACTGATGAGCACGTGACAATTTACCACGGCGATGCAATCGAAGTCGCGACGCGTTGGACGTGAAAATTAACATTGTGGTCACTAGTCCGCCATATAACCAGTTGGCTCAAATCAAAGGAAATCCGTCTGGGTTGTGGGCAAAAAGTTCCAGTGGTGCGGGGTTTGTGCGCCGATGGAACGAGGCAGGTTAGACCCGTTCATGGGATCAGGTACAACTTTGAGAGCGGCGAAAGATGCACAGCGCAAAGCCATCGGCATCGAAAAGGAGGAAAAATGGTGCGAAGTTGCAGCGAAACGGATGTCTCAATGCGTGCTGCCAATATGACCGGCGGAAATGTGCGATTGGGCAAGTACATGACAGCCTATCCGGTATCCAACGGCAAACATGAACCATGGGTAATCAAGGACTCCAATGGTAGCTACATCGCCTATCTGGAGTGGTACTCGCCGTGGAGGCAGTACGTTATGAACGCCGAGTCAACGGCGGTCTTCTCACACGATTGCCTGAGCGCGATAGCCGGATTCTGCCAGAAATTGACGAGGCAAAAGTGATCTCTGGTCTGTTAAGGGAAAAGTTTCTCTGCGATGATCAAGCCGACGAGGCGGCTCGTTTATTAGCACAGGAAAAGGAGTAGAAATGAGACAGAGAGTATCAGATTTTTTCCGCGGTCCGTACATTAGCGAACGAGTAAAGCAAATTCCAGACATGCAAGAGTCTGGCGGCGTCATCATATTCGATGAACTTGCGATCGAGGATCGATACGAAGAGTTCCATAGGAGGATGAGAATTTCAGATTATCATGCTGGACTCAGAGCCGGATGGCAGGTTGGATGGCAAGCAATATCAATTGCATATGGACGGCCACGCACAAGATCGATCGATAATGCAAAAACATTCGTTCTCGGTGAAGGGATTCGCCTTGGTGTAATTACCCAGGAAGAAGGGAAACGATTACTAGAAATGAATCATGATCCGAAAAAGAAAGGATCTGTGGCCGATGTTGGTTGAGAGAAATGGTGAAGAATGTGCTAAGGCAATCGTTCGTGAAAGGAATAGAGGTGCTACTAGATCAATTGCCAGCAGGGGTGAAGATTCTCCGGTTTTACAATTCCTGGTGACTAAAACTAGAGGCGCGAATTAGATTAATTGGAGAATGAATAGGAAATGTCGAAACGAAATGCAACTGAGAGTCTAGTTAGTAATGCTGGTGAATACTATGCATCTAGACAGATGGGCTATATCGAGAAACATGATCCACCTTCCCGAGTCATGCGAAACCATAGAACACAAGAGCTAATGGTAAGATATTTGAAACGTGGTTATCTGGATTTTACTGGACAATGGCGAGGTAAGCGCGAAACTCCAGGATATGGGTTTGTACTTGAGGCAAAGGAAGTGACATCATCTGACACTTTTCGTGCCCCGAAGTCTGGAAAGATACTCAAGCGTGAGCAAATGCAGGCTGCTCTCAATTATGCAGATTCAGGTGGTCTTTCCTTTTTGTTGATCAATTTCAATGTGACAACAAAGACAATAACAAAGAACAAGAAGAAAATGAAGGTTCCTTTGAGCCCAGATGAGATGTTGCAAGAGGCATATCTCTGGCGTGTAGATACAAAAATAGAAAATGATCCATTCATAGAATGGCACAGACAATTTTCTAATTTAAATTTGTCTATCGGATGGTTCCGCGAGCATGCTGTTTTTGTTGATCGCGGAGATGGTGGATTGGCATGGGGTAGAGGCGTAGAAGAATATCTTAAGAGGATTGGTCTATGAAAATCAGCGTTGATTCCGGTAATCTCGTCGGTGTAGCCAGGGGATTGACTCAGGTCAGTCGGTCTATAAGGAGAAGTTCTTTTGTCTTCAGTGACAATCCACAAGAATCTGCTCGTCTGTATGTTGCTGCGGAGTTGATAGAACTATTTAGAAATAGGATAATTGAATCTAGTCCGGAAGTAGCTGCTGTCGTGAGAGGCGACACACAGCAGAAGGATGATGGATGTGCTTTGAGACCTTTACCGCTGCAGGTCGTTGTGGTGGCGAATGATAGCTAGACCTGTTGATTTTGCCAAAGTAAGCTTAGTACCAGAACTCAACGAAGATCGTGGTTGGTTTGCGTGCTATTCTCGTGCTGGCGAGAATTCATTGAGGAAATTGCAGATTGATTGCAACTGCGATTGTCCTCTTTGGGTTCCAAAGGTAAGGCGCGTCAAGCTGAAAGAATTTAGCGGAAGCGGTAAATTGCACGAAGTTTTAGCGCCTCTTTTCCCAGGGTATTATCTTCTTGGATTTCCATTGAATGGTATAACTGGGTGTCCTGTACGAGTTCAGGGCAGGAGAGTCAGCGGCTGTTGCCAATTGCCGATTGACATTTTACCTAAACGCGATGAGATGAATGAGGCAGACCTATGGTCGGAATTTTTTCGGCCTTTGGGACAAAGTGAACTGGATGCGATACTGCTCATGGAGGCTGAATCTATAGAGGATTTGGTGGGAGCATCGCTTGTTGGCAGAAAGGTTCGTTTGAACGAGCAGGCAGGAGCTTGGCGTGGATTTCCTGGAACAATGCTTGAGTTGACAAATGTAGGCCATTATCGTTTGGCTGTCGTGCGTGTGCAGATTTTTGGCCGCGAGCAAACGATCAGAGTACCAGTTGGATCGCTCGAGGAGGGGGAATAGAATGGGACAAAAGATGGGCATAGAAGAAGTAGTCGCATGGATTGTAACAGTGATAGCTAGTGCGTCTGTTGTTGGTTACATTGCATGGCAGGTTTGGAGAGCAATATCAAAATGATCTGGAGTAGATGTGAAAGCAAAATTGAAGTTGATAAAGAAAGAGTATGGGTATAGATTGTTTGTTAAGGTTTCACGCGGAGATATGCATTTTCTTGGGCGATTGGTCCGAGTAAGAGAGGGGAATTGGCATTGGCACCCTGGAGATACCAAGCCTGGCATGGGAAATTATTCCTACGGACCATGGTCTTACCGCGAGGCGTTACATCGATTGAGCGGCGTTGCGGTAGCGTTATTTGGGTAGAAACAGTAATGAGGGTAAAATGAAATTTTGTATGGATTGTATGTATAATGTATGGCTTGGAGTTGATTACACAAATATTGGTTTTTGCCTTGAAAATGAGATATATTGTTCAGGTGATGATGAAGCATGTTCTGATTTCACGGAAATATCTCAGTATGAGAAGTGCTTCCTGTGTGACGATATTGATTTTATGAATCACTGCAAGCAAAAAGGGAACTGCAAGTGTGGTTTCGCGTAAGGTGACATTATGAGACCGTACGGTCTTTCAAAGCGTGATATCGGATGCCTCCATATGACGTGTTGCTCACCGTGCGATAGATGCTGTAACAAATATAGACGGGGCGGAAAGAGCAGCGATAAACGAAGAGCCGGGAAGTGCAGAGCAAGGCAGGGGGGGAAGAAAGAAATAATCGTCCAAATCAAAAACGCGTAAGAGAGGAAGACATCTTATGTTCAACCGACACGTGAGAATTATTTGCCCCAATGGGCATGATGTTAAAGGAGAGCGAGTTGCTGGTCTTCTATGTCATGAGTGTGGAGCAGTCTTAGTAAGGTCAAATTGCAACTGTTGCAGAATTCGCCCTGTAATGATTATAGAAAATGATGACGGATCAACATTGTCTTCTGACGGAAAATGCGAAGAGTGCCACCAATACTCGAGGTACCAGGCTATGAGAATGGCAATCGATGCTAGTTTGCCTGAAAATAGTGGTGCCAAGGGAATTGCGGATCGCATCCGAGTATTTCTAGCTACATGTATGCCGACTGATAAAGAAATAGCTGCGGCAATCGGCGGTAGATTCAACACTGTTTCAGATGTGATCTATGAGGCTGCGTCCAGTCTAGCATCAGCGGCAACCGCAATAAGCTTCTCAACAGATCTTCCCCCTTGGGAAGAAAAGAATTGACATGATTTGCTATTTATTATTATACTGTATGCATCATCCACCTATAGCTGCTGCAGTAGGGGCCTCCGGGCCTAAGGCCCGGAACTTTCCAATGGATAATGAGTAATGCGTATTGGCCGGATCGACAATAAGCAGTATAATTGCTTGATATTCGATCTAATTTCTATGTCTGAAGAGGTTGCGCGAAGAATTGGCATGAAGAGATCAATAAATAAAGGACGCGCGCTTCTCGAATTTCAAAATCTGTTGAGCGCTACGTGGGGGAAATACTTACTCACCAGACGGCAACGCCCTGTGTCGCGTTCGTGGATAGAAATAATGACTCCTGACTCCGAATTAGTATTTGTCTCAGCAAAGAAAAAGAGAATTAATAAATCAATGGGTAAGCTCTCATCTTTGATACTGGAAGCAGTTCGTAGATTGGGCTGTACTATTGTCACAGCCAATAATCTAAATCGTATAACGGCTCTCGGGTGGACATGTAAGCGCGCAAGCGAAGCAGGTGCATCTAGTCTGCTGGTGAGTGATCATTCTGCAGCTCCAATCCTACTCTCTGATGGACATGAAACCGTGCATGTCCTTCAAATGTCAAGAGGATCAATGCGTCTTATAACTCCTGGCTCTTTTTTAAGAGATAACGGATATTCAAGATCTTTATTCCCACTAGTACTGGCTTTATCTGGAGTTAATGAGGAAGGAATAAATAAATGGATGTCACCATCGGCCGCGGAAGATCTGGCCAAGAAAAATGTGACATGCTTTGGATCTGTGGTAACGGACAAAGATGTTCCAATGGAAAGCATGAATATTCTACTCGCCCACACTAAACCGATTAGGATTGAAGACGTCCCAGAGATTACCAGACCACGTCAACGGACAAGTACTAGTTATCTTTCTTGGCTAATCAAAATGGACGCCTATGATGCTCTGAGCGCTGCTCAACGGTGGGCTCTAATCCAGATGACAGGATCTGTAGACATTCCCGGCAAATCTAAATGAGTATATGATGGCAAAAGGGATGAAAGCAGAAACATTCTACAGCAAAAATGGTCCGATTTCGATCGGAGCATCTGGCCTTGACGATCAGGATGATAGTAATAGCTCAATCAACGATTTTTGCAGAGAAATATTTGATGATGCAATAAATAGATTTTTTCAATATCTTGACACAGGAAATCCAGAAAAAGAAGACGTTACGTTTCCGGATGGGACTACTCTCGATAGATTAATATTGAAATACGTTCATCAAGATGATGATAGGCTGATGTTGGAACTAATTAGAGTAGGCAAGAGCCATCGTGATATTGCAACTATCATTGGATTTCCTCGAAAACAGATAGTGTTTGAACGTCTTTTTACCCTCATGAAAATAATCAAGACTGCTTTTATGATAGAGAAACTCAGACCGAAGCATCTGCCGATCAAGGGAGATGAGATTGTCGCATGGGAACTTTACACGCGAGGAGTTAGGCTTGTAGACATTGCCAGGCAATTATATCCAGATATGAATCTTGCTGAATACACTATCAGAAAGAGATTGAAAATCTTGCTGAATGCGATAAGGAAGTCTCTAATTGAAAATGGACTTTCTGATTACTTGCAAGCTGCAGAAGAGTTTCGTCAAGCAAATAGCGGATTTAGGACTGGAGGTGGGGGACGTCCATCAAAGCGAGCAGAAAAGGAGTGAACAAATTATGAGTAAATTCATAAAGCCGAGCATTTATTTAATGCACGACAGGTAGTTATATGTGCTTTTGACTATAATGGAAGCATGGCTGTTGTATCATATGGATCAACGAAGGACGAATGCCAAGNNTGCCAAGATGTTCGTGCGCTCTGTGATGCAATAGCAGATGGTTTAGAAAATGAAACACTTCCATATCCCAAAATAAAATTGTGTTTGCATGGAGACTAGATGAGTAAAAGAGAAGCAATTCTAAACGCTCTGAAAGAATGCGATCTTTCTATTAGTAGACTGGCAGCCAAGTGCGGATATCGATGGTCAGTCCATCTATATCAAATAATTGATGATGACTGGTGCTCTACGCTTAGAGAGTTAAAGCGAGAAGGACTCGTGTCAGTAAGGTTATCTCCTGCAGGATGGGTGCATTACATTACTGATGATGGCATGGCTGCAATTACAAATCTGAAATAATAATACGTGCGTACATGCGCACGTGCGGGAAATGAAAATAAAAGGGATGCAACGAAGGAGTTAATGTGGCAAAGGCGAAAATGGAAAAAAAACCAGCAAATGAGTGGCAGCGCCATAATAGACTCCCCAAAAAAGCCGCAGATGAGGTTGAACGAATATATATCGAAATGGGTGGTACAAATATACGCGCGGTTGCGAGGGCGACTGGGAGATCATGGAATACAGTAAAAAAAATAGTAGAAGAGCGCGGTTTAAAGAACAGAATTAAACGGCAACAAACCAAGGAAGCTGAAATTATAGACGATAGATTGTCCAGAGAAGGCGCAGAACAAAAGATAGCTATGATCAATGCTGTATTTGAAATGGCAGGAACCAGCGCGCAGGCTCATATAGCATTGTGGAATGAAATACAAGAACTCGAAGCAAAGATAAAGAATTCGGAGAAAATCATCAGTGAGGCAACAAAATTGCCACGGAAGAAGCTATCAAAGTCAATGACCTCCAATGTAGACCATGCGAATAAAGAAATTAATGGATTAAAAGAACAACATACCGAATTGCTTGACAAGTATAGGAAACAAATACCTCCAAGAGAAATCAGGGAATTGTATGCTTTTGGCATGGATCTTTCAGATCCTGACAACCTATCGACACAGCAGACACGTGAAATAATAAGGGGAATAATTAGAGCAGTAATGAAGCGTTGCACGGAAGAGCAACAGTTTGAAATGGTTCAAGACATTACAGAATTATTGCAGAACGTCAGCGATGCAAGAAAGTTAATCTGAGCGAAGATAGCGTAGAAGACCGCAGAAAAGACTAATAATAATGATAAGCAGATGATATTATTGTGTTAATATCAGCGCCATTATCTTGTCAATCCCCGCCGCTGTTGCTGGCGCGGCATGAAGATGCCACCCGAAGAATTAATTGCTTGACATTTTAATCCAGCGCGATATACTAGGCAATGGTGTAGGAGATGTAATGCTTATTTTTTTCAGTGTGACGGAGCAAATCATTACAGACGGATTTGCACGAATTTGCCTGTCGTTGTGCTTCGAGAGCTTTGCGTAATGAGGTCAAAGCGGGGCGCGAAGTAGACGAGCGTAGCCTGCAGGCCATCAGGATCAAGCGTCGGTGGATAGCTGGAAACGCGACGGACGCGGAGTTGGCCGTGTCCCAGGACGCCACCATGGCAGCCGAGCGCAAATGGCATCTCAAATGCCTTGAGAGGATGGTTAGGCAATGGAAATAACCTGGATTGACGAGTTAGATCTCGCCCTCCGCGAGCGTCGTATCAATGTGCTTGAGGCGTGCATCGGAGGAGATGAACTATCGAAATCACCAACTGATGGATCACCAGATCCGTGCTTTGCGCTGAGAAAGCTTGATAAAAATCAACGTGATGCATCATCTTTATCAGCCGCAAGCCTTAAGCTTGCGGATACGGTAGATATTGCTTTGAATACAGTGGTTCGATAAAGAAATGGATTGCTATTCATTAAAGGAAAACGAATGAAGCGAAAACCATATGGGCCAAGCGTTCCGAATGTAGATGCTGGGTCAAGATTTGGTGAACTTTTGCGTATGTGGCGGCTTGAAAATGGTTTGACGTTAGATGCGATGGCCGAGCGATTGGGATGCTCACGACAACGGGCGCATCAATATGAGGTAATGAGAATTGGGCCGAGCGGAGCGGTATGCAGAAAGATTACTGCTGAAAAAATATGTGAAGCAATTGAAGTAAGTGGTGATGAGAGAGAAAAAATGGTTCAAGGCATCAGTGAAAATCCCTTCCATAAAAGGCCAAAAAATCGTGTTCGATCTAGAATAATTGTCACTAGAAGGAATAATCATGAATAGGTACATTGAAGAGTTTTTAAATCTTAAATGTGCTCCTGATGTACTTGCGACGTGTAGTCCCGTAAATAATATCGGGAAGGAAATAACTGAAGCTATGGCAATTTGTCGCAGGATGAGAGGCGTTATCCTTAAAGAGCCCATGAACTATGGGCTATATGATTTATGTGCGGGCAATGCGCTGACTTCAGTCATTTCAGTTCATCTGCACCCAATTAAGTGGGCGGTGGCAATTGATAAGAAAAAGCGTGATAGGAGATGGGACTTATCGCGTCGATTTGTATACCGAAAGCGTAACATAAATGATGAAAGGATATTCTGTGATGATATGAGTGATACTCCTTTCATTGTTGTAGCAGTCCATGCGTGCAGAGGTCTTGCCGAGAGAGTGATTGATCTCTACAAGGCAGATGAATTTGCGCGGCATCTTTTTCTTATACCATGTTGCGATGGGCCCGAAAAGAATCGTGTCCCATATGTGATCAGAAAAAAAATAGGTGGTTATTTATCTTGGTGTTGGCATCTTAACGATCTATGTGGTGGTAGGCTGATCATAGACAGACACATAATGAGTTCAAGGAATGCTATCATTATTGCTAGCAAGTCTTAAAGAAAGGAAGCATAATGCCAGTAATTAAACATCAGGAAGTGTGCAGCATGTGCGATGGGACAGGATTATATATAGGTATGGCAGAAAAGTCTGGGGCGGCTATCATTTGTCATAATTGTGATGGAAATGGAGAGGTTACATTTATTCATAAATACAAAGAATTGCGTGGTGGACGAGTCTATCGTTATGGAATTCGCAGGGTATTCAAGAAAAATCCAGGAATATTGATAGTAGAGGATAGCCGTTACAAACTGGAAGATTTCGGTGGGATGCCATATGAAGATTGGTACGCTGGAAAGTCATTCCCTAAACAACATGAAATGAGATTCGTTGTCTGCCCAGCATGGTGGTATCGAAAAATTAATTGGGATGAATGCAATACCAATTTATTAGGATCTAGATATTCTGATTGTAAATTTTTCAATCAAAAAAAAATATGTTGGTCTCGTTGGGATCAAGAGCGAAATAATGAAGGAGTCTAATCTATCTCGACCAGTTCAGTTATGGCTTGAAGAGCATGGTTGGACCGTTTATACAGAGGTTATTTATTGGCATCGGGCGATTGATATTGTCGCTGAACGGGGGGAAGAAATTTGCGTAGTAGAACTAAAGCTCTCATTCACAAAAGGCTTGCGGCAACAACTATCTCGCTGTCACACATTTTCAAATGCCATCTATGGAGCTGTTGCATCTTCACCTAATGAAGAATCATTTAAATGGTGTAAGCGCCATGGAGTGGGAGTTCTCCAAATTCTACATGGATGTGCTGTTGAACTGCTGCAGCCTAGCGGGAAGTACTATCGGACTGACGGAACTATAGTGGGTATAGTCCCGTCACTGCGTTCATTATCAAGGATGAAAAAAATACTTGCGAGAATGACACCTGGAGGTGTTGCGGGAAAACCAAATGAGAAAGGCGTTGGTCCAGCACAGGACGTTGAAAGAGCTATCGTAACGTATCGGGAATCGCACCCAAAAGTTACCTGGCTAGAGCTTTGGGAACAGATCCCGAATCATTACGTGTCTCCAAGAAGCATGTGTTCAGCTATGCGGATGCTTTCAAAGCGCAGATTATTAAGTGGGGAATGTGATCATGAGTGACAAGGATAAAATTGCAAAGGCCCTTGGAGGAGACTGATGAGCACGAAAATCGAGTGGTGCGACGAGACCTGGAATCCTGTCACGGGCTGCCATCCGATTAGCGAGGGTTGCCAGAATTGCTATGCTCGACGTATGGCGGAGACACGTCTCCGTGGTCGGTGCGGCTATCCGCAGGATGATCCATTTTGCCCGGGGACGGTGCACGCAGATCAGTGGAACAAACCGATACGATGGAAAAAGAAGCGGCGGATCTTCGTGTGCTCAATGGGCGATCTATTTCATGATAGTGTATCGCCTGATCTAATTTATGCTATAATTGGTATTGCTGCTGCTACGCAACGTCACGATTTTTTGCTTTTAACAAAGCGCCCTTATCAAATGGCATCGATATTTAACTATCTTGGCAGAATGGAGAGTCTGCGACGAACTGATATACTAACTCACGGAATTAACGCAAAAAAATGCCTGTATGAGAGTAAAATCGTCACAGAACGACGATGGCCGCTACCTAACGTCTGGCTTGGCGTGTCGGTAGAAAACCAAGCCTATGCCGATGAGCGGGTCCCAATATTGCTATCGATACCGGCGGCAGTACGTTTCGTATCGGTTGAGCCTATGCTGGAGCCAATAGATGCGATACAGTTGCGCTGTCGGGATTGCGGGTATTCTCAACGAGATGAAGATATTCATTGGGATCACCATCTATGTGGTGGCGATGGTTGGATCAACTGGGTAATCTGCGGCAGCGAGAACGGCCCTGGCGCTAGGCCGATGGATCTAGACTGGGCACGTAATCTGCGTGATCAGTGCGTCGATGTTGGAGTGCCTTTTTTCTACAAAGGAAACAAACGAGATCGTCTGCTCGACGGCCGGACGTGGGAGCAGTTTCCGGAGGTGACGCTTGGCTAAGATGAATTACAAGTTTCGCAAGAAGCCAATCGTGATCGAGGCGTACCAAATGATCGGCAATCGTCGATGGGACAATAGCGACTGGCCACAGTGGATGAACGAGGCATGGAACCGAGATCCAGGGCAAAATAGTATTTGGCCTGATCCTGATGATCCAGATGGTGCGTTGCTTGTCTGCGGCACACTCGAGGGTGTACAGCATATCGATTGGGGCGACTGGATCATCCGAGGCATCAATGGCGAGATCTATCCGTGCAAGCCAGATATATTCAAAACAACATATGAGGAGATGAATGACCCACTCGCGCCGATGACACCGGACGATGCAGATGCATTTCAACCGATTAAACGTGAAGATATCGAGCGAGCGCTAGAAAAAGGCAGGAATGCTCGAGAAGCAATGTTGGATATTCATTTCAACCTGTCGAGACTGACCAACAATCAAAAGAGGTGCCGCGTGGGCGATGAAATCACCTGTCGATGTGGGTGCAAGTGTAAAACCTGCGGAACGGAATTTCATGTGGGGGAGACCGAAATCTATAGCGAAGAACTTGAAGCAAAGATCGAGCGGCTACGTGATGCGGCTTCTGGTGTTTTGGATTTGATATTAAGGCAAGGATCGCCAGATCCAGACTGCTGGGAAAATCTGTGTTTGCTAACTGGACGCTATTGCGAACCGTATTTAAGTTTTTCCATTAACGACCTACAGGAGGTGAGTTGATGAGTAAAGGCTCTGATACTTCTCTGACCGAGACTGATATTCGCCAAATGGAAGCAGGTCCAGTGCTTGACGCGCTGTGCGCGGTGGCGATGGGGGATAGGACAGATCCACGTCTATACACAGCACGTTATGATGACGTAATGGCATGTCACGGACAGCCACCACCTGTTGGCATCTCTCGCGATTGGTCCGCAACTGGCGCCGCACTTGAATGGATGGCAGATAAGGAACAAGTTTATGCAGTGCTCTCCCCTCCACTCGAGACAACGAAGGTAATTCGGCCATACTGGAGGCTTGAAGTCATTATTGGTAATGGTCAGCCGATACCAGATGAACTCGATGCTTTTACTCTGATTGATGCTCCCACTCCTAAACTAGCCATCGCCAGAGCAGTAGCGATAATCGGTCGCCGCGAAAAACCAGACGAGATGCAGGCCGCGTGGGAAGTGCTGCAGTTATGGGAAGGAGTGTAATGATGACAAGACTGATGTTAATACAAATGCAGAACATTGTTGTAAGCGGTGGTGGATTAGCTGCGAAGTTTGGAGGTTGGTTGTGAGAGTAGGAACACAAAGAGAGTACGCCATGCGTTGTATGGTTACATTATCAAGAGCGTATGAGTTTGGCAGCAGGAAGCCGCTGCCAGTTTCTGTGATAGCTAAAAGACACGGACTATCAAGAAACTATGTTGAGCAGCTATTGATTAAGCTACGCAAGGCGGATCTAATTGTGTCAAAGCGAGGTGCTGAAGGTGGTTATATTTTGGCTTCTTCACCTACCGACATGAAGATTGCAGATATTTTCAAAGCATTGAGGCCGCAAGATGACGATGAAGATGACTTGCTGTATTGCAAAGACTGTGATGAATATTCAGAAGAATGTGGCTCGTTGTGCTTGCTGTGGGAAGGAATAGCAGGAGCAATTAACCAAGTAATAGAAAACCATACCCTTGCTGCCATATCCAAAATAATGGGGGACAGGTGGGGGATGATAAAATGAGCAGACAAAAAGTATTTATTGTGCTCTACGAAGACGATCTTCCAGAGGTGTTTTTTAATAAAGCAGAAGCTATTCAGGCACACGATCATGATATTGCAGATACCGGTTATTATACTGATGAACCTCCTTTGCCAACATCTTCATTGCGTTGGAGTTCTGGTGCCTTCGAACATTATTTTTCTATCGGTGATGGTGAACTACTTGACGAATACGCACCATTGCAGCCATCTGAAATGGCAGACATGATTAATGGTCACAAAGTCGCAAAATTAAATCAGGAATATGGGAGAGCTATCGTTACGATCGTCGAATTGATAGGATCTTTCATTTATGCGAAGCAGAAAGTGGATGAATTAAATGGTGCACCATATTCTGACGCAACATATCATGGTCTTGTACAACGCATAGAAGAAATCGAGCAGCGCCTTATCGAGCAACAGCTAGAGAAAACAATGTTCCCATGGGAGGAACCTGGGGTATATTGGAGCTGTGAACGGGGGGAATGGATCGAAGTACGTGCTCCAATGCGTGAGGGGGATCAATACGTTTATTGTCTTGCATTCGGAACCGCGATACAAATACCAACAGATGGAAGTGCTGGATTTTTCCTTGGTCCACAACAGCCACCGACAGAAAGCGACGATAAATCATGAAAATTAAAAGAGAAGAAAAGCAACAGAGGCGCAGGAAGAAGAAAGAACAGATGGATGAAGAGGAGGCGAAAAGGGAAGAAATGTATCAAGAGCTTTCTAGGGTGCCTCTCCGACCTGAAGGGTATGCATTGAAGACTGCTGCTGGAGAATCTTTTATAGTTGGCAAGCCTCTATTGTGGCTGAAGGAAGCTGGGCGCGTAACCGCAATAACTATGCTATGGGCTCAAATGCCAAATCATCCAGTGAAAAAAGTAAATGGTGATAGCGTCTTAATTAAGACAATAACACCTCCGGAACCAACTACACAAGAGCCAGATTATGAACTAGTTATGCGTGTCAGCCACGAGGGGCCATATTTCCATGATATATGGCCCAAAAGCGGTAATAGAATTACAGCAAGGCTTGTTCCAGTCGAACCGATCAAAGAGAAGGAGAATGATGATGTCTGATATTTACGTGCTGTGGCTAGAGGCTAATTTTGTTCCAGATGAATTTATAAGTAAGTCATTTTGCAAGGCAGCACATGAACGTCTACGAAAAGAATTTCCAAATACTAATAAGATAAAGCAAGTATTGTTTGAAAACAGACCAGCAAGTTTACCTCCATGGGCAGAAGATAAAATGTATTGCCCAAATGGAATGAATGAATTTTCGATGAAACTATGCCCTGGCGACATCGTAATTGGGGGTATAGCCGTGCAGGAAGCAGCAATGCTATGTCGCCGTGGCGTACTTCTATATTCACACAACAAGGATGGTGATTTGTTCAGATATCGGGCAGCGTGTGACGAAAAACCAATTCTAAATAACCCGCCTTGGAATACGACAGGCGGCTACAAGAAGCAATGATGGTTTAGTATGAACTGGGGAGTCGCCTGCATGCTTTATCTTGCCGGATAGGATAATAGAAGGAATAGTAGAGTAATGTCACGCGTTGACATACTAACCAAGAGCGAATCATCACTTTGGGAGACTGATCCATTGGTGTTCGCAAGGCTATCAGTAATGTGCGGTGGTTTTGAAGTAGATGCTGCAGCATCAGATGAGAATCATCTATGCGATGAGTATTATACTGAAGAACATGACGCGCTTTCGTTCCAGTGGCCGAATAAAAGAATATATTGCAATCTACCTTGGGGGAGAGGGGTTCATTCAAATGTCGGCGATTGGCTCCGTGTGGGGCACACAGCTGCGAAACGTGGCGCGCCAGTAGTATGCTTTCATGTCCCTGTGAAATCAGATCAACCATGGTGGCATGAATGGGCATCTAAAGGTCATATTTTGTTCGTGAGAGGAAGATTGATTTTCTATATCGATGGCAAGCCAAAGCTAGATAAAATGGGGAATGTTTGCTCTGCTACCTTTCCATCCGCGTTCGTAATATATCAGCCTGGACCGGATGTCGGTGGAGAAGGGCAGTTTAGCTGCAGTTCGATTAGCTTCGCTGATGAAATGAAGGCAGCTCGTGCTAGATGGAGCAAGTGAATGAGCGAAGTTGAATGCTTGGAGAATTACACTGACAAAAGATATTGAAGATTTCCAAGTTATCCGGTTGCGCTGATCTGGCTCTTTTTTTGACCAAAAAAATAAAATCTGTTTATTATCGAGTGTTAAGCGAGACGGCGTTTGAGATTATTCATGATTAGTGCAGATATCAACACTGACACGGATACCGATTGACATAACCATATCTCTGTGTCATATTGACGGTGATGCAGGGAGTAGAAGAGTAAATTTGTGTTGTTGGGGCCGTCTACCGGCCATTTTTTGGCAAAGGAGATAATGATGATAAGGCATCCAACGAAGGCAAAGTTACAAGATGGCTCTCGCGTAATAGCTGGCGCAATGTGGGATGGCAAGACGGTTGCACGTCTTGAGGAGATTAACGGAACATTGAAAATTTACTTCGCTAATGGGAACCCTCCTATTACGAGACATGATTTGGTGGAAAGCAATGGTGGAAGCACAGGCGGGATGGTAGAAAGCTTCGGATAGGTATATTTAGGTATATTGATGTCAAATAGATCACTATTTATCAAGTCGCTTTATCGTGTCGGTTGTTTTTTTTCTTTGAAGTGTGGGCTATATTATCGATGGTCGAGAATTTATAGAAACATATACGAGCATGAATATTCAGATGACATAGATCCAGTGCATAGTTTTGCTGCGATTGAGGAGCATTTATCAAGGGTAACATGGACAAAGGACAATTGGCGTATGCTTTGGGACGCAATCAGCTATCCAAGACAGACCTTGATCTCTGGAAAAGGCGATTGCGACGACGCATCAGTTCTTGCCCTGAATATAGGGCGTGACGGAGTTATTGGCGATGACGGCATTGTTTGGGAGCCTGTAGGCATGCTTTCTGTTGTTGGCGTGGGGTGGGGTCATAATGTGGCGGTATTTGGAACACCACAAAAGACTTGCATTCACATAGGAGATGAAGGGGAGTGTGTGAATGGAGTGACGGCACAATTGTGTCACGTTTCGAATTGGTTTGGAGGGCGACCTCTCGGTAATTGTGGGTCGCTAATTGAGATTGCTACTGACGTTGCATCAAGAATGAGATCAGATGCGGTTTGTTTGTCACTTACTAATGAGAGATTGAGCCGATGCATATTTTATCGATGGCTTGGTTCACATAACAAAGAATGTAAGGACATCTCAAAATGTGATGAGATTGGAGCTACTAATGGACGAGAAAAATCCTCTCGGAGTTGATCATGTTCTCGGCATGGATGAAACTGGCGGCCCATTAGAACCATGGATAGTTCGTGGTGCGATTGAAGAAGTAGAAAAATTTCTTGTAGGTCATTCTTCAAAAGCGCGCGTTTTCGAATATGGAAGCGGAAGCGGAACACCATGGTTGTGTGAACGTTCAAAATTCGTTGATTCAGTTGAACACAATACCTCATGGGGTGATAGAGTAGCATCATATCTACATAAAGAAGGTATATGTAATCATAGGATGCTCTATGCTAAGCTTGATGAACGTTATTATCGTGCTATAGAACATTTTAATTATGACCTAGTATTGGTTGACGGGAGACTGCGAGTCCGATGTATCGAATCTGCTGTAAACCATGTCAACCCAGGTGGAATGTTGGTGCTAGATAATTCAGAAAGGTCATATTATCAAAGTGGTATTGATCTATTAGATAGTCTTGGATGGATTCGCAAAAATTACGAAAATAGCCTATGGAAAACTACAATTTGGAGAAACCATGAAGGTTAGAGCAATAACCAGAGAGTATTTCGATATTAGTAAACAATCTCTCCGTAGATCAGTTTATCCTGGGATGTCATATATCAGTGGCATTTCTCAACATGTTGGGTATGATAAATTGGAGGACGGGATAACACCTAATAATGATAAATTATTAAATGGAGATAGCGTATTAGTTCGTGATGTTGTGGAAGTGTTATTTTGATCATCAACGATTTAATCGTTAACCGGCGCCTGGTTCTACCTCCCATAACTTCCTGCACCAAGAGTTATCGGAGTCCGGGCGCCGTTTTATTTTAGATTATGCTTAATCAGAAGCGATTAGCTGGAATCAAAGAAGAAATCAATCCATGGGCGCAGGCGATTAACAGCCGCGAGACACTACGCGAGAAGCAAAGAGGGCTGCTGTCTAAACAACAATCCCGTATAGAGCAAGAACGGTCAAAAAATTTTGATAGTATAGCACGATTTGCCAGGAGTGCTTTCCCGCATTGGGCACGACATATAGATAGCAAATTCCACAGATATTTAGACAGACGTTTCCGGCGAACCGTAACTGGAAATGGCAGATCAAAGCGCGCCGATCGTGGTCCTCGCGGCTATGCCAAAAGCACTAGAGTTACTCGCATAGGGATAGCATGGTTAATTTGTCACCAAGCTGAAATTTCTTTGCGGCGTGGAGTCCCAAACGATTTCGTCGTGATTGCAAGCAATACATTATCTCTTCCAAAATCTGCCATAGATGACCTGCGGCGAGAGTTCACACAAAACAAATATCTTGAGGCAACATATCCAGAGGCATTTGGACAGAGAGCAGGGAACAAATGGACATCAGATCTTTGCCGAATGGCTAATGGTGTCTGGATATTGGCTGCATCTATGCAGTCTCCATTGCGTGGAGTAAATCAAGAGGGTAAGCGTCCTACACTACTGATTGGCGATGATTTGGAGAATCTCGAGCATGCACAGACTCTTGGTCAGCGCGATAAGTCTCAGAAGTGGTTTGAAGAAGATCTAGTGCCTTGTGGAGATGAACTGGCTGACATATGGCTCTTGGGAACAACGGTTCATCCTGATTCTTTGCTATCCAGGCTGGCGCCAATTTACGGAGGTAAGACGTACAAGGCCATCCGAAGCTTCAGCAATGCTGATGAGCTTTGGGACCGCTGGGAAGAAATCTATCTTGATCTAGATGGTGAGCTAGGACGTGCAAGGCGTCTTTCTGGTAAACTTTGGAATGCATCATATAAATTCTTGTTGAAGCTAACGAATGATGATGCAGCTCTTGAAGGTGAGCCGTCAAAGAAGGCTTTGAACAAGTGGAAGAAGCTTTGGCGCAAACATATCGGAGACGTTCCTTCAGAAAGAGATCTTGTAGACACCTTGTCAGATGCTGTAGATTTTGTAGATAATTATTCTCATTCACTGCCAGACAGTTTCAGTCATGTAATTGATGGATGGGAAGACGCTGTTTTAGATCCGATTAGGGAAATTCATAGTAGACATGGTATCGCTTGGGAGTTTTTCAAGCGGCACGAAGTAGAAATGCTTAATGGTACAAGTGTTTTATGGCCAGAACGTGAAACATACTATGATTTGATGTGCCAAAAGGCGGAGGCGCGGAACAAGCGTAGCTTTTTTCAGGAAAAGCAGAATGAAAGCTTGCTGGAAGAAGACGCCCTCTTTGCTCAAAGCAATTGGCGTTTCTATGAGGCTCCCTCTAATCCCGATCCTACGACCATGCGCGGCATGTTTGATGATGATGCAGTATTCGTTGCTGCATGTGATCCGTCAAAGGGGAGGCTGGACAAAAAGAATGATCCAGCTGCGATAGTCGTTCTTGGTGGCGTTCCCGGAAAATATTGCAGAATTGCATGGGCGTCTGTAAGACGCGAAAAACCTTCACAAATTACAGCAAGAATTTTAGCAACACACCGGGCATTCAATCGTGACGGCGAGGTGAAGACATGGGTGATTGAATCCAATATGTTCCAAGAGCTATTCGCTGATGAAACACAGAGGAAGGGCAAGGAAAGAAAGCAGCCAATCTATTTACCTGTAGATAAACTAATCAGCAAGGGCGATAAGAATCTTAGAATAGAGGGACTAGAACCACACATTACTGCAGGCGAGATTGAATATCCAGGACGCAAGCTTGATAATGGTGAATGGGCTCCCTTGTTTCAAACATTTTGGAATCAATTTCTATTCTACGGCCAAGGGGAACACGATGATGGACCGGATGCCCTTGAAATGGCATGGAGAAAATGGGAGAAATTATCGAGAGGAGCGAGAGTGCGAGCACGAACAAATCGTAAACAAAAGACCGTAAATAGTGCAGAATCTGCTATTGAAAGAGAGATGCTTGCGAAGGAATCTAGGACAACACCAGATGGATATCGACAAGACATACTAGATAAGAATCAAAGAGAATTGTTAGGAGTGAAAGATGAAAATAAAAGAGTCAAAAACCTAAATAGCCGTCGTGCGAAACGAGAAGCAGATTTAAGGTTACAGAAGAGACAACCATCAAGCCGTAGCGGTCTTCGCAGGAAAAGACGAAACTGACCCACTACCGACGGGCATCGAGAGCCTCCGATAGTGTTCAATGCCACAGGAGCTCCCTGGAGACTTCTCATGGACAAGCGGTCCTGGTATGGTGAATAGTAATATAATGAGGAGCCGTATGGAAAGGCAATGGAAAAAGCGATTGACGACACATGTGTTGTCATATATGGTAACTCACCTTGAGCCCAAGCAGGCCTAGCACGGGAGGCGATCCATGTCCAGAAAAAAGATTTCGACCACCGTGTACATCACCCTGGAACAAGACGAAAAGCTCAAACTGCTCAACCGCAAGACTAAGGTACCGGTCATGGTGCTGGAGCGGCACCGGCAGCATCTTCCCGGACAGCTCTCCTTTGAGCAAAAGGGCACCGGTCGATGAGAGTGCTGATCACGGGGGGCGCCGGCTTCATTGGCTCGAATCTCGTGGATCAGTTGTTGGCCGATGGACACGAGGTGGCGGTGGCCGACGATTTCTCGACGGGGCGGCGCGAGAACCTGCCCCGCGAGGTATCGCCGCACGAGGTGGATATATCCGGTGATGCCTTCGACAGTGTGGTCGCCCAAGTGCGTCCGGATGCTGTGGCTCATTTTGCTGCCCAGATCGACGTTCGTAGGAGCGTGGCCGATCCAGTGGCCGACGCCAGGATCAATGTGCTGGGTACGATCCGCGTGGCGCGCAGCTGCCGACGTCACGGAGTGAAGCGGTTGGTGTTCGCCTCGACTGGCGGCGCGATCTACGGCGAGCAGGAGGTATTTCCCGCATCCGAGGCGCACCGGGAGCAACCACTCAGCCCGTACGGTGTGGCCAAGCTCTCTGCCGAGCATTACTTGCGCTGTTTACACCAAACCGGGGACGGTCCGTCTTGGTGTGCCACGCGCTTCGCCAACGTATACGGTCCGCGGCAGGATCCGCACGGTGAGGCTGGCGTGGTTGCGATTTTTACGGGGCGATTACTCGCAGGAAATGAGTGCCTGATCTATGGCGACGGCGGACAGACGCGGGATTATGTGTACGTAGGTGACGTGGTGCGAGCGGCCCGTGATGCACTGCTTTCGGATTACATCGGTCCGGTCAATGTGGGCACCGGAATCGAGACGGATGTCAACGAGCTATACGCCGCAATAGCCCGTGCTTGTAGCGTAGAGCAGCCAGCCCGGCAAGCAGAAGCGCGACTGGGCGAGCAGCGGCGCAGCGTGATCGATCCAGCGCTCGCCGGTACGCTCTGGGGCTGGCGTCCCGAGGTATCGTTGGTCAACGGTCTCGCTCACACCGTGGAACACTTCCGAAACCAGGGAGCCCACTAACCGATGGCCGGTCGTCGCGTGAGGAACTTCGCCATCGTGGCCCATATCGATCACGGTAAGTCGACTTTGGCCGATCGCATTCTTGAACGCTGTGGTGCCGTGAGCGAGCGCGAGGCCACCGACCAGATGCTGGACAGCATGGATCTGGAGCGCGAGCGTGGAATCACCATCAAGGCCTCGGCCGTGCGGCTCGACTACGCCGCTGCCGACGGCGAGACGTATCGGCGTGGTGGTACTGCTGCGGGTGCGTGAGGGGCGGGTCTGCCAAAGCATTACGGACTCGAACTTGAACGGTGAAGGTTAACAGGAGGAAATCAATGGACGAACAAAGAAGCGAAATCGACAGGTTGAGGCTGCGCATAGCTGATCTTGAGCATGCTTTGGGTGACGAATCTGGATGGTTTGACCGGGCCAAGAAAGCAGAGGCTGAACGCGACCAGACGCGGATCAACATGTCCGACCAGCACAAGATCGCAAAAGACATGGTGAATAGGCACAACGCCGAGACATTACGTCTTCTCGCCGAAATCGAAGAGTGGAAAGATGCTTCTGGCCTCGAAAAAGGTGGGGACCCGGACGGAGTTACCCCAAACGATCTACGCGACGAACTTGCACATCTTCGCGCCACGCAAGAAAAATCGTGGGGCGCATCCGATGAGGCGTTGATCGCTGAATATGAGACAGAGAAGGCGAGGATGTTCTTGGTTGTCGAGAGATTCTGCGGCCAATGCAACGAGGAGCCGTGTGAATGCTCCGATTGCCCACTCCATCAGATTGGTGGAGGCAAGGAATACGAAAACGTGCGCTTGGGCAAGTACATGACTGCTTATCCGATTTCCAACGGCAGGCGAGAGCCATGGGCAATTAAAGACTCGAATGGTCGATACATCGCCTATTTGGAGTGGTATGCACCATGGCGTCAATACGTAATGAACGCAGAATCGACGGCTGTATTCAGCCACGATTGTCTCACCTCGATATCTGGGTTTTGTCACAAGCTGACCGCTGGTGCAAAAGATTCAACCCGGTTAACAGACGATGCGGTTAACAGCGGATCGTGTAATTGCAGTGAGTTAGGCAAGAAATACGATCAGAGTTGAACGGTGAAAAATGCCAGGGCGAGCGGATCCGGCTGATGGCTTCCGAACAAGAATACGAGGTGACTCGGCTGGGTGTGTACGCGCCACGTCCAATCGAAGTGCCCGCGCTCGAGGCTGGCGATGTGGGCTGGCTCACCGCGGCGATCAAGGACATCCGGCACGCACGGGTTGACATTCAAATCAAAATACATTAGCTGATCCAGCTCCCTTTGTCACCTCGCATGCAAACGCGAGGTGACACCAGCTATGGTATTATCGTAAAATGGGCCCTCCAAATAAATAGAGGACGCAAATCCTCCGTTTATTTGGAACAAATCCACGACCATATCTAAATATTACGTGAAAGCCGTACTGTACGTTGGCGAGGGCGTATGGTTCGGGAGGGACAGATAATGTCTCTTGTTGGCGGACGGGAGCTTAGGACTTCCTCCCGGCTCCCGTTACGCCGGCCGATCAAAAGGAGAAATAATGGGATCACCAAAAGGGAGTGTCTATCTTAGGGCAAAAGAAGCGATTGCAACGGCTATCACAAATCGAGCCGAAGATGCGATCGTTAACATAGCTCGGCGTTCAATAAACTCTTTACCTCGTTCACGGAATAGAGCCACAGGATCGAAGTCAGAGATTTCATTTTTGGAAAGCCTGGGGGTTAAGCTCCTAACAATCAACGATAGTGCGCCAAAATCACGGCAGATATCAAAAGCTTTAGATAAAATTGCCGGCGCATCATCTGATGATCAAAGTCCACCAGAAAATACGAGTTGTCGAGGATTGCGATATACAGACAAACGTTTGGGATCATCTGCTTATAGTTGGCTTAAAACACAGTTATCAACTGATGCCGCACGATTTGCTGGATATCAGGACTACGACAATATGGATGTACATGATGGAATCCTCGGTACCGCGATGGATATTTATGCCAACAACGTATGTGCAAGCGAAGATGGAGACGAAGTAACTTATCGTGTTGTCTCTGAAGACGAAACCATAATGAGGTTGGCTGAAGGTCTTGAAGAGCGCACTCAACTTAAACAGAAGACATGGGGATTTGTCCGCGATGGATTGAAATATGGTGATTTGTTCGCAGAGAAATGCTTCGACAAAGATGCAATACTTTGGAATGTAAAATATTTATCTCCATATTCGATGCACAGAATAGAAGATCTTCATGGAGGTCTTGAATTTTACGATCAAAGGACGCCATCAGGAACATCAGTTGAAAGGTGGCTTCCTTGGGAAGTTATGCATTTTAAGAATCTTCCAGACCCTGGCGCAGTATACGGAAGAAGCAAACTTAATAGAGCGAGGAAGGACTTTCGCAGACTTGGATTAATGGAAGACGCAACAACAGTAATGATTTTACAGCGAGCAGCAAAGCGCCTGATTCATCAAGTTCCTGTGCGCGACATGGGAGATTTGGGACAACAAGACTTAGATAATTACATTGAAGACAACGAACGAACAGATATCTATGATTCAAGTCGTGGGATGTACACTAGTCAATATACTCCGCTGGACTATGACGACATTTATATTCCTGTTCCAATGGATGGCGAACTGAAGGTAATTCCTAAGGTAGAAAGCTTAGATGGTCAACAAAACTATCACAGAATTATTAATGTTCTTGAGTACTTTGAAGACAAACTATTCGTTGTTGTTGGTGTACCCAAAAGCTACATGGGCATTGAACGTGACGTTAACGCCAAAGCAACCCTGATTCAGCAAGAGCTTGAATTTGGTCGTGCTCTTCGTCGTATTCAATCAGCGTGGGCTCAAATATATAGGCGCGATATATACGATTTGCAATTTCGTATGCTTCTAGGAACATCTTTCGATCCAAAATCTTACACCATAGAATTTCCGAACCCAAGCAAAGTTGATGAAAAGCTCCAGGCCGAAATAAGAAAGCTTGATGCAGAGACAGCAAAACTCTACGGGGATGGATTCGGACTTCCTCTTGATCAAATTTTAGTTAGCTTTTTCGAATGGAATCCTGGCGACGCAGAAAAAGTTACAAGCGAAGCTGGAACAAATACTCAAGAAAGTCTTGATCTTACAAACTCAAAGTGTCGAAGAATGATGGGCGATCTTGAGAGAAAGGTTGTTCAATCGATGAGATTGGCCTCTGCATTAGAAACAACAAATAACATTGCAGAATATCTATTGGAAGCCAGTGAGCCTGTGAGAGCATAGGAGTACCCCCTGTCAGATATAGACATATTACAACTTGTGCGTGCGGCGGAATTTGCAGCCAGTTATCCAGAGGAAGCTTTTGAGGCTACTCGAAAGCTAAACTTTGCAGATGACAAGTCGATCGCACGTAATGCTGCGCAAAAATTCGATAATGTTCAGAGATCTTTCGCGCGTAATATGCACAGCGTTCTCGATGATCTGCAGGCTGGACACATTAGTGCTGCCGGTGCGAACAAAAAAATGGGACCAATTCTTCAGAATGCTCATCAGCGTTCCTACTCTGCTGGAAAAGAATGGATGACTGGAAGAAAGGCTGTGCTAAATGCCGATGATTGGGCATATCTGAAAAGATCAGTCGAATATGAACGAGGATTTCTGAAAGGTTTTATTGATGATGTTGTAAACGGCCGCGGCAAAATGAACTACTCAACGCGTATGGATATGTATGCTGGTACGCTGCAGGCACCATTTAATAACGCTTCATTAGAGTATTCTCCAGAAGATGCTGAAGTCTATTGGACTTTAGGAATTGCAGAGCATTGTGAGGACTGCTTATCTCTAGAATCATTTAATCCGTGGACGCGTGCTTCTTTGCCTACTGTGCCAGGAGCAGGCGATACTCGTTGTCTAGGTCGTTGTAAATGCCATCTCGAATATCGAAAAAAAGAAAAGGGATTCCTCAAAAAAAAGGTTGGTGAACAACTAGGACGTCCTGATTCTATGTCAAAATTATTTACCTTACCACCGATGCCCAAAGGATTTACGCTGCCAATTGCTTCAGAACGTGCAGCAATAGAATCCATGCGCCAAGAAATGAATTATTGGCGAAGGGCTATTCAAGATGCCCATATTGGGGGGAATAAGGTAGCGGAGCGACAGGCAATCAAGATGCGAGCGAAAGTGAATCAGGATCTGATAGATTACTTGGAAAAAAACAAAATATGGTCGCCTCCAGCATTGTCTGTTGATGAAGTATTATCAGGAAAGATGCTTGATGATCGGTTGATGCAAGATGTTTTCAATCAAGGATTAGATGGGGCCACGGTAGCAGGATTACCTGATGATTTGCGGAAAGAGGTTGTAGCAGATTTGTTAAAAGCTGGTGCTGCTGCAGACGCAACAATAGCTGGAACAATAGATAAGAAATAGAAACGTGAATATTGAACACGATGATATGTTGAGGAAACAACTTGAATTGACAGAGATACGGCTACGAGGGGCTGAGGAAGAAATAAGGCGGATACAGCGCGAAAATAGCCTACTTAGGATTGCATTGTCTAAAAATAGTGGAATCGCTCCAAGCAAAGTCTTAAATCTACGCCTTATAAAAGGGAAAATTGGGGCATGATTGTCCAATATTTTTTCAAAGGAGAGAAGAGAGGAGATGCTAATCGTGCTGTACACAGAGCGTACGCGGCAGCGATAGATGAATTGGCATCTGGTAAATGGCCTGCAGTAAGGATAGGGCCAATGGATAGTAGGTACTCCGCTATCCTCGGCCTTGTCTTTGAGGCTCCCGATCCGGGCACAGGAATTAGCTTTAGGGATGCATTTGAAGGCAGGATGAGACGTAGAGGAATAGCATTCCGAGGTCGTCTTTGGACTCCACAAAGGATTCGTTGATGTCTGATGCATACATCGATAATAGGATGGCCAAGATTAGACACATAGTTGGCGCTGAGACAGAACGCAGGCAAAGAGGTAAGCATAAAGAATTCAAGGGTAAGAATATCATTCGTGCTGGGAAGCAATATTTCGTTAAAGAAGCGTCTCGCAGACGAATAAAGCTTTCTCCTCTTGATGGGGGTAGGCTTATTACGATGAAAACTAAATCGTTTCTTTCTAGGGCAGTATCACCAATTAAAGTCGAAAATAAACGTATAAGCCCACCTGCAACGATTTCAGATCGTGCGCTATCATGGGCGAGATCTACGTCGATTGATAGATCCACAAGAATTAGACGAATTATTGATCTTCTCAAACAAGCGAAAGATGGAAGCGAAGATCAGAAAGCAGCAGAGTGGTACCTGGATCAACTTAAAAAGGGCGATTGGCCGATTGTGGTTTATGTGCCAGCATCCTCGTAAATCATTAAAAAAAGGGAGGAACAATGAGCGAATCAGAAAGACGCAGAGATGTTCACTATCATACTACGATTGATTTAAAAGAAGGTGGGGCTAAAGCATATATATATCGAGCAGATAGAAAAATTGGACCATTCAAGACTATAGATGATGCACAAGAATATGTTGATTCTATCAAATCAAGTGGTGACATCAACGAATTGTTGGTTTCTCCTGTAATTGAAAATGGTTTCATTGTTCTATTTTTGTACTCACTAATTGGTGAGACGGATAGAGTAAGAGATATGGGTTTTGCAAAAGAGCTTGCAGGAAACCTAATTCGTAAGGATGTCGGAAGAAAAAATTTTGTGGTAGCAAAGCAAACTGATTTAAATTGGAATCCAGATCTTCCGTGCGTTACATAGCTATTACTGGGCACAAAACCACAACCACACCAATATATTCCGTGAAAGATAATTAATTTGGAGAGGTGAACATGTCCAGAAACATCTCTGTTAACATCAAGGATGGGCTTAACGCCAATTTTGAGCGGAATGAAAATGGGATCAATCTTGTTTCTGTCACTCTCCATGAAGATGAGTTGGAAGATTTTGGTGCTTTGAAGTTCGGAGAGCCAATCACGAAAGCCATTGAGGCTGCAGAAGAATTAATTGAATGTTTTCTCGAATCTGTTGTTCCATTCAAAAGCTATCCATTAGATCAGACCACTAGATGGTCATTCACTTCATCTGATGGAAACGCACTTCTCGGTAGGAATGGCGAAAATTGGGGAAAATTTAAAGCTGCTCATACCATAGTCAAAGGTGGAGGAACACCAAAGAATAAAGGTGCATACGCATTGCCTCACCACAAGATTAAAGGTGGACAAGTTACCACTTTTTGGTCTGGTGTCAGAGCAGCAAGACAGCGTTTGTCAGCTGTGAGTGGTGTATCTGATGCAGAAAGGCAAGGTGCGGCAAGGCATCTTGCTAGACATTATCGCGAATTCGGAAAAACTCCACCTGCTTCGTTGGCAGAACTTGCTGGCCAAAGCTATGCCGATGCTAATTCGGTAATAGCAATGATGAAACTTAGATCAGCAGCTAGGAGATTGTCAGTTTGAGTATTCTCAAGCCAGAGAAAAAGATTCGTCGTAGATTTGACAACAAAAATCAAGCGGTTAATGCTGGCTGGCCAGAAAAGATTGATGATGTATCATTGTCTGTCGCAAATTATAATCACCTTGCGACATTTGCCTCTGCAATGCTTCGCGTAGATAGGGCACGAGATCAACTAGAAGTTAGAAGAGCAAGCATTGCTGCTTTCCGAGAGCAAAATGAAATAGTTAATAATGCTTGGGTGCTAAAGCCGTCGATCATGTTGCAAGGCAGCGGATTAAAAATACAAAATAAGTTTGCTCCTCAAGTAGCAATCGAGGGAAATTTGTAATGACAAATGCAGCTCGTAAAATCATTTCTCCAGAGCCGTACGAATATTGGGATACGGATCTAGAGTTTGATAATTCAGATAAGGCAAAACAAAAAGCTTCAGAACAGAATGGCATTGGAATGATAGAGGGCACAGGGATGAACCTGCGCCGAATTACTTCCAATGGCGCTCTATATCGTGAGCGCGTGTTTCGAAAAGTGTTGCCTGAACTTCGCGCAATAATGGATGAGGGGAAGATTGTTGGTCTTTTTGGTCATCCGATGCCGGCTTATTTAGGAGCAAGCGCCAGACCTTCTGATGTGGCTGTTCGTTGGACTGTCGTCTCTCTTGATAGAGACGCAAATGTACATGTTGAAGGCGTAATACTCAACACAAGGGCTGGACGAGATTTACTCGCTACGCTGGAGGGCGGCGTTCGATTGGGACTATCATCCAGATTCAACGTTTTGTGGGAATTTATTGAGAAAATGGACGACAAAGATCCTGATTGGATATTCAATAAAGAAAAAAAAGGTAAAGGTTTTCATGCAAGCAAAGAAATCCAATTGCCAGGCGGATGGGATGTGGTGATCACGCCAAGCAATGCTAACGCATGGCTAGATGAGGAAATATCGGAACACCTGCGCCGGGCGCACGGCGCGCTAAACTACCATCCAGAGGAGGATGAAATGCCCTGGGACAAAATTAAAAATTGGGAAGATTTCGAGACCGCCGCGCCCGCCTCGGTGCGGGACATGATTGTCAAGGCTGTCACGGACATTATTCGCCCTGACATTGAGTCTGAAGTCACAGAGGTGATGACGGAGAAAGCTCAAACAGATCTTGAAGCTGCTCTTGGCGACACTGAAAAGGTATGTGAATCTCTTGAGATTACGGCAGAGCAATTGTCGTTCGTCAAGAAAAATTCAGATCACATTCCTGCTCTCGAAAAATTGATCGGTGTCGGTCTTGATATCACCAAGCTTGCTGCTCAAGAACCAGTATCTTCGGAACAAATCACGGAAATTGAGCAGATGAATGTTACGATTCAGAGCCTTGAATCAAAGGTTACCTCTTTAGAAAGAGAGGCTGCAGATGCAAAGGCTCTTCTCGCAGCGCGTGATGCAAACGACGCGTTGGAGGAGATGCTTAAGAAACACACGGTTGGTGAACCTGGGTCGGAGCATATTTCCGAACTAGCGCGTAAAGATCTGAAGCCTGGCGCAACAGAGGATGCTGTTAAGGCTGCAATCGAAAGCGCTAAGTCGTTCCTAGAACGAGCTGGCGCAAGCTTTGCTCCGACCAATGGACGTGGGAGAACGGGACCGGATGCGAGTGGCAGCCGCGACGCAGGCGTTGAAAACATTGTGACTCGTCGCAAGGCATTCGCGGAACAGCATAAGCTGTTCGCCGATCCTGGAAACCCGGAAGTCATTCAGGCAGCCATGGAGCGAGCTGGTTTGGATGACTCTGTGTATCGGGAATGGGTCGATCTATATGGGATCGAAGCTGTGCAGACGCACCCCATTTCCTGATCTCTGGCACGCTTCGAGTAAGGCCGATTGTCGGCCAAACAGCAATCAAGTGACCTGGCTGTAATGCCAGGGGGAGGTTCAAAATGTCCGAAGGTGCAATGAGATCTCTGGAAAATGATTGGATGCGACTGCCACCTGTGCTCCAAGACAGGTACGCTGAAAACACAGATCGGCGCAATCGTTGGAAGCATTTAATCGACGAAGATAAGTTCTACGAGGAGATGACTTTTAAGGGCGTTACGCAGGGAGAGCGTTATCTCAAGCACACGCGAATTTGCTGTGAAAATGCTCTTGATGCCATGGTCCATGAAATGCAGCGTAATCCGCGCGGTTTTGCTGCTGCTGCTGATTTGTTTTGTTCGCAAGCCATGGGACTTGAGTCCACAACTTCAGCCAATATCGCAGCATTTCGTCGCGTAGCATTCCAGCTTGTACGTGAAATTTGGCCAGAGATTGCGCCTATTGCTGCAATCTGTGGCGTCCAAACTATGCAACTCCCAAGTCAGCCGCTGTTTTACAATGAGTCATATTACACAGCGAACGGCAGTTTCTATTCTGCTGGCGACCGAATGGTGAACAACCAAGATCCAAGTTACTCGAACTTCACAGGTGGTGTAGGTGGATCAACACCTGCTCCCAGTGAGATCGAGTTGAGGATCACCAGCGAGAACGTGACTGCTGAAGCAAAGGCACTCCTAGGTAAGTGGGGGCTCTTTACCGAACAGGATATGCAGGTCTATCATGGTCTTTCGACCCAAGCCGAAATTGCAAAATTGATGGCCATGAAGATTGCTCGAGATATCTTGGGCACTGTTGTTGATGACCTCATTGGTTCTGCCAATGGTGGTACTGTGATCTGGTATACTACGCCTGCAACGTCAAGCGAGTATACCCTTGATTCTGCTGGTGTTAAGCGTTGGCAACGCACATTGTTTGATGCTGTGCAGGATGTTTCAGATTTCATCCGCAATAAGGTTTATCGTCCAGTTGGCTGGGTGATGGGCAACATCGATACGGTGTCTCGAATGATCAAGGCCAGCGGTTTTGAGTTCCACAATAAGGGCACCATGGAGCGATTCGGTGGACAGGTCGTGCAAACCACTGAATTCTTCGGCGTCCTCAATGGTCTCTTTGCAGTGTTTGGTAACCCGGACATGGCATCCGGCAATCTGTTGTGTGGTGTTACTCCGCGTACGTGGCTTGAGACGGGGTACCTATTCGGTGAATATGTTCCACTGACATTTACCGATCGATTCATGGATCCAGAGCAATTTCAGCCCAGAATGGCTGGATATACTCGATATGCTCGTCACCTTGTGAACGGCGCATTCTACGGTCGAGTAAGCATCCAGGCACGTAGTTAGGCAATATAACCACCTGACCTCGCTGCGGTTAAGTGCGAAAAACTAGGTCACGATATGCGCCAGGGTACAAGCTTTAAGAGCAATAAAACCTGGCGCATATCGTGAACCATTATCAAGGGAGGAAGTAAAATGGCTCGAGGAAGAAAACCAATCAACAAAGATTCTGATTTAGATCATTCTGCGATGGATATGTCTACATCATCGACACCTTTATCATCCCAAACAAATAATGACGATGGAGATGATTTAAAAGATTACGATCCATGGATCGTCGAAGAAGATGAAAATGGTGAAGTTACAAGCACATTCAATCCAAGATCAAAGGCAAGACTTGCAGGTCTTGGAGGGCATAAGCATTTCGGTTACGAAATGGTTAAGCTCGTTAATGCGTCAGCTGGAAGAGTGTATATTCCTGAAACCAAAACACGGGTTGTTGTACGAGACGGCGAAAAGGTCATTGAGTACATGGAAACTGGAGAAAAGATAGAGCTGCTACCGTGTCAGGTTTTAGATTACCATAAAAATGCACTTAATGGTCCCAGTTCACCATTGGTAATCAAAGAAACTCCTGATGATTCAAAATATACTCTGACAGTAGAACAAACGATTGATATGTTAAAACAGTTTCCAGATATTGCAGCAAGAAAAGCCATAGATGCTTACGTTGATTACTATGGCGAGGATCGTAGCGAAGTTTTAGTTTTTATCATGAAACATCTTAAAGAAGTAGCGGTAAGGCGTAAAGCAGCGCGCGCGATATGATGTGAATCGCTCCGCTGGAAAGCGAGAATAACATGAGCACGAGAAATCGACCTCGGAGACCTCATGATCGATCCACAGTAGTTACTGTTGGAACAACTAGTATAAGGCACGCATTTGGTACAAATGCGATGTATATTGAAATTCAAGTCGATGAACGCGTAGCAGCAAAGCTAGGATATAGCGCAGTAACTATTTCCAGCATGAGCGAAGCAAGCACAATAGCAATTACTGATGGCGATGTAATTGGTGAGGTTCTTCACGACATAGGAAAAGGAACAGCAAAAAGAACACATGTTGCTTTTCTTGCAAGTAGAGCTGGTGTGTTGGCTACTGTGCGTGAATGGGATCAAGCCGAGCGAGATCCTCACGATCCGAACTACTACACATTGCCATAATCGTCTATCGTTTGATGAACGGAGGCGCTAGTGGGATACTATATCGGCTCCGCAGCAACGCTAAAGACGAAAATCCGCACAGAAAGTGGAATTGGCGCAGAGATAGCAGATAGCGATGTCTTAGACCGAGTATTCGACAAAGCGCTAGAAGATGTCGATCGCCTTAGTGCTCGAATCGCATATTCCACCATTACGACAGTAAAAGACCAACAGGATTACCTTGTCAAAGGTAATGATGGTTCTACCGGCAATCAGGACATGCTTGGTGTAATTCGTGTATGGTGGCATCCCACTACAGGCGGTTGGTTTGCTCAAGAATTTGGTGATCTTGGTGTTCTTGGAAGTCTTTCACCGCTCGCTCCTGGTCTTTCTATCTGGGACAATCCATCATTAGCAGAGATCTACTTCAACAAGCTTAAACAATACCGTAAGCGCTTTGGCGGTAAGTGGAAGACTGTTGAAACTATCACGAGTGGAGGAGGTCTTTATATTCGTCTTCAGCCTGCGCCGAGTACCGCAGGAACCGTTGTGCCTTATCAATGGGTGCAGCAGCGAGGATCATCCACCACAGAATTTCCATTGGAATCAACAATAATTGAACTCGCTACTGGGTATCTTAAAAAACATGGTGGCGAGCAAATTAATATAGTCCAGGCAACGAGACGCGCTGGACGCTCTTCTAATTTTAGCGGCGATGCATTCATTACAGAAGGAAACAAAATGGTTGCACGTGCGCTTTCGCGCCTCAGACCACCACCACGTATCCGTAGAGGGTCAAGATATTGATCTGATCTCAACCCCGCCTGATGATTATTGCGAGCTAGGGAGGTCGCAGAATGGACAAGTCTGCAACAATGGTATGTCGGCAAAAAGGTCCTGGTACGTTACAGCTTAATGATGATCGAGGAGTAGAAATAGTTATCCCTGTTGGATGCTGGGTCACAGCAATTCGAAGCATCCAGCTTTTAGATAATTTCGGAGAGCCGACACATCGTCCTGCTGGAGCTCGGCAAATCGGAAAAGGAGTGTTGAATTCAGAAGATGTAATAGTATGGGAAGACGAAAGCAGCATAAAAATCCAAAAGCAAGAGGAAAACGGGAGGCGAAGACTTTCCCCACAAACGTCTAAAGCCGATCCAGTTATTGATAAGACACCAGTAACGACAGCTATAATTTTTGCCAAAGATAACCATGAGCTGCTACGTGAACAGATTGATGCTGTTTACGATAACTGTCCACTTACAAGTGTGCTTGTAGTTAGAGAAATAGAAAAGCCAGAAAATGTAAATCCAGCAATGAACCTTGCGAGATCGCGAGGCGGCAGATATTTGCCTGTTCAATGCGGTGAAGCATGGCAAGCAATTGCTGCTGCTATCGAAGATACCACAAGGTGGCTTCTTATACTCGATCCTGAAGCTAAACCATTAAAAGGAGTTTTAGAATCAGCTGCAACATATCTTGACATCAACCCTATTGCTGGATGCGTAAGTTTGATGCCGATCAATTCAGATAAAGTGGAAACGGATATTAGTATAACACTTCCAATGATTGGATCTGCAGTATTAATAAAGGCCGAAATCCTACGCAGTATTCTTGATGATTCAGGAATTGAATTGATCTCTAAGTTTGGCGCACGTGGAATCTCCATGGCAGCAGCACTACATGGATGGGAAACTGTTGAACGGATAGACCTTCGTTGTTCATCGACGTCTAAACGTGTTTCAAAGCAGCCATCCAAAAAGTTTATCGCTTCTGCAACATCTGCTATCAGAAAGCGAGTTGTTGACACAAAAATTACAAAAGTATCTGTTGTCATGACCGTTCATAATTCACTTAGGGCTACATTATTCGCCTTGAAAGCACTAGCTAATGCCTCGGTTGGTGGGAATTTAAAGCATGATGTTTTGGTGATTGATGATTGTTCTGAAGAGTATGTTGGAGATAAGCTAAAAGAAGTTTGCAAACAATATGGCTTTACTTATTCACGAAATAAGAAGAATCTTGGCTATTCTGCATCTGCAACAAAAGGCATTCGCAGGGCATTTGGAAAAAATATTAATGCAGAATGGTGCTGTCTTCTCAATTCTGATACTGTGGTAACAGAAGGATGGCTCTGGCGATTAGTTCGTGCTGGCATTACAGATGATCGAATCGGAATGGTAGGTCCATTGTCGAATAACGCGGTTCATGCGTCAATTCCTGTTCATGGGGGTGACGACCCGCAGTGTTTCGCTGAAAAAATTGCTTACGCTTCACGACGTTATCTTCCAGACATACCAACGCCGACAGGTTTTTGTCTTCTTCTTAAGAAGGAAACATGGGAAGAATGCGGTCCATTTGATATAGATTATTACGGGAAAGCATATGGGGAAGAGACAGATTTCTGGGCTGTCGCTGTACAGAAAGGGTGGCGTGCCGTTCTTGCAGATGATGTTTTTATATGGCACGAGAATCATGGAAGCTATGGAATACGTGGTAAAGCATTAGAGAAAAAAGCTTCTGAACTATTTATGGCTAGGCATCAAGGCATAATGCAAAAACATTTTAGCGAATATACCAAGATACTGAATTCAAAAGTACACTACGTTGTACACAGAACACACGAAGGACCTTCAGGAATACGTAAGAAGTTATGTTTTATAATCAATGATTTCGGGCTCTATGGAGGCGTCCTTGCGTTAGTAAATATTTGCAATAGGCTGTCTATGCTTGGATGGGATGCGAGAATAGCAACAGTAGGAGTAAAAAAAGAAGCTCTGGATGCGTTACCTCCATTCGCCCTTCCTGTTACATTCAACAATCATTCTGACATGGTAAATGAATTTGGTGATCGTCTTTTTAAAGAAGGTGTTGTTTGCGCTACTGTCTGGAATACAGCAGCTATGGCTCAAGCAATTGCTGATTCTATTCCTGGAGTCCGTGCAACATATTTCATACAAGACCTCGAATCTGAATTTGTTGATTCTTCAGGTAAAAAAATGGCAGCTGATTCTGATGTATGGGCAAGTTACGGTCTAATTGGGCCAAAAATTGTTAACTCTGCGTGGGTTAAAGATGTGATCGAAAAAGATCACGGAGCAAAGGGATGCAAATTAATACCTGTTGGTGTTGACAATGGTATTTTCCACATAAGAAAGAAAAGAGATAACATTCCGATGGTTTTGTTTTTCTATCGACCAGAGACACCATACCGCGGATCTGAAATGGTTAGAGCTATATCACGTCGTTTAGCAGATGAAATGCCAGAAGTAAGACTTGTTAGCTTTGGGGGCACCGGAACAGATTTACCGCCGAAGATGGAGCAGCGTGGGAAAATTAGTCAACAACATGCAGCAGAACTATACGCAAACTCCTCGGTTTTTCTTGAGGCATCCGAAAGTCAGGGATTTGGTCTGCAGGGACTAGAAACAATGGGAAGCGGTAGCGTTCTAGTTTCAACAAAAAATAGAGGGATAGATAATTATGGCAAGCATGAAAAAAATTGTCTTCTAATAGATGTGAATGATTCAGATGCTGCGTTTAATGCAATCAAAAGAGCATTGAATGATGAAGATTTACGGAAAAAGTTAATAGCAAATGGGCGCAAGACAGCACTTGATCATGATTGGTGGAGGATTGCTGAAAAGCATGCTGATTTCTATGGACGCGTTTTGCGGGATGAAATCTAATGGATGAAAGAAAAAACTATCTGATTGTTGCTGGTCCTGCGAGAAGCGGGACTTCTCTCTTATCAAAGCTCTTAAATGAATGTGTCCCAAATGTTGTTTGCGTTAATGAAGTATTGCCGCAGATGGATGTTTCATCGGTCCTAAAGTGGTTCAAAAGCACAAGCATTGCTATCATGGATGGCAGATCAATATACAACAGATACGATCGTTCTGGAAATTTAACGTCAAATTCATGGCGTGATGGAGCTGAACGCAAAGCTAGAAAGGTAGAAAAGAACCTTTCAGAAGAGTTTTATCTGGGGCACAAGTTTGTAGTAGGCGTTACAGAAATGATCCAAAGTTATCTAACTGCTGGAATCAAGGTCTTGGCTATTGTCAGAGATCCAATGTATACATTGGCATCATGGAGTGAGCCTCTATATTACGAGCAAGTACATTTTAGGATCACTGACGATGATCTTCACATGTATTGGAAAGCACGTAAGCATAAATTGACATGGAAAAGTAAAGGAAGAAGCACTAGACAGGCCGAAGTATGGGAAAAAGATGCAAGTTCAATTATTGGTATCAAGCCAAGTTCTATGTACCAATGGATTCGATATGAAGATTTTATAGAAGATACTTATGGGCATTTGGAACGAATCTATGACTGGCTTGATTGTGGCAACGATTCCGTATACAACGTTCCAAATCTTCAATCAAAGAATAGAGCGGATCGCTATAAAAATAGCGATTTTGGATTAATTAGTGATGCTCTTGCTAAGTATGCCCCAACCGCAAAATTGTTTGGATATGAGGTGTAATATGGCTGACGCTATTATATGGGGGTTTGGTCGTTTGGTCGTAACGGTACAAGTTTATTAACAACAATCATCAATAACTGTATCCCAAGTGTGCTAGCATTCAATGAGTTAGAACATGATCGCCGTGCAAAACACATAGAGATTTTTTTCAGAAGAATTAGAAACAGAATTGATAACGGAGATACGATTTGTAATAGGTTCGATATAGATGGTGATTTGGCAACTAATCCATATCGTACTTTCGATCTAGAGTCGTGCGTTTATGTCATACAAGATTTGCTTTTGATTACGGAGTAAAAGATGTCTGACTGGCTTCGTGAACGGGTCATGAATTTTACATTTGCAAGGGGAGCAATTCAACAGGTCCCTTCAGCACTACCATGGTTTGAGAAATTGATCATTCACAACAATGTCGGATGTGTATTAGAGCTTGGAACAGGCGTTGGTTCTTTGTCTGTGATGTTCGGCATTCTTTGTCCTGATAGAGTAATTACATGCGATCGTGAAGATCGTCTCACTAGACACATAAAGAGTGTTTTGCTTCGCTTGGGAGTTGATTGTGTTAGAGGTGATCTTTATGACGAAGGATTCAGAGATTTGCTGATGATTCTTATCAATCAGGTTAGAATAAATGGACAGGCGCTTCTTCTTTTGTGTGATGGGGGTGATAAGCACAAAGATTTTGCAATGTATGCACCAAGAGTTCTTCCTGGAGATGTTGTTGCTTGTCATGATCTTGCATCGGAATTTATACCAGAACGGTCTGATATTTTGCAGATTGCTGACAATAACAAGCTAGAAAGAATTCTTGTTGAAGAGATGAATAAAGATAAAACTAGGTTGGCTGTCTACAAAAAGCGTACTGCTGAATGAAGGGAGAAGAGATGAGAATTATGTTTATTGGTGCTCACTATCACGCATTTCATGAGGCGCTCGAGGCTGCAGGTCATGAATTAATGATTCTTGACTATTGGCGGTGGTTTTCTATGGGCGATGAAGGAGATGCACGGTTCACCAATTTGTGGGCACGAGAAGGCGATGCGTTAGGCGTTGATGAAGTAAATGCACGATGTGTCGTTGCTGCTCGTGAGTTTATTCCAGATGTTGTTGTCGTTTTCAAAGGGTGGAAGGATGGTCAACGAAAGATATGGACTCGCACAATGAGGCAAATCAAAAATGAGTTGAATTCAGTAATATGCTATTGGTCAGTTGACGATCCAGACTTTGTAAATTTTTGGAAGCACGACATGAGTGCAGCAAATCTGTGGGATGTTGCGTTGACTTGTTGCAAAGCTTCCGTAGAAGTTTATCGTAATTGCGGAGTGAAAGATCCACATTACTTTCTTCCTGCTTATGATCCAGCTTGGCCAGTTGACGACAGTGAAGCGTGGGATGATGCTGTAAAGCGTGAACTGCCAGAAGTTGTTCCTGAATCAATAGATGTTTCTATTGTTGGGTCTCCGTATTGGTCTGGTTCTGCTGTAGATGTAGCCCGCACAAAAGTAGCACTGGCGTGTATTGATGCTGGTTTTTCAGTGAAGGTGTTTGGCCCCGAAGTGTGGACAAAGAATACGCGACATGAGGTGAGAGCAGCTCATAGCGGTGCGACTAATCCGTTTCTGTGCGGAGACGAAAGGTTGAAGGCACATTATGGAGGAATGCTACAACATGATGACGTTTGGATACCATATCGATCGTCAAAGATTGTTTTTAACAATCATCTCCGAAACCCCCTGCATACGGGTGGTGGACACGGGGATGCCTATCTTGGATATTGCAACGATAAATTATTTCAAATCGCTGGAACGGGGGGAGGAACACAATTGATAGATTGGAATCCAGGAATATCACCAGATGTTTATGAAGCTGATGTGGAAATATTAGAATATAAATGCAGCAGAAGCGACGAAGAATGTCTTGATGCAGCTATGTCTCAAATTCATTGGTTGCTGGAAAACGAGGATAAACGTAGGGAGATTTCTGCTGCTGCGAAAGATCGCACCTTTAGAGATCATCTATGGTCTCATAGGGCAGATCATCTATTAGAGATAGTGGAATCTCACGTCAAATCAAAATGAGATATACTTGGAGCACTCAAGGACCAGGCTCTAAACTCTCTGGCGACTATGGAGGGAGCAGCCATGGTCGTCTCACATTTATTACCGATCGACTACGTTGCGCCGGCAAGATAATAAAGAATGATTATAAAACTGCAGATATCGTGTACTGTTTAGATGGCTACACGCAGAATCCAGGTAACGTAATAACGGCAGGCCAACTTGTTTCTCTGCCTTCAAAAGAAATCGGTGAAGGCTTTTATCAGAATGAAGTTAGAATGGCTAGACGCGCGGAGTCTATCTGTGATTTGTTGATTTGTAACTCAAGTCTGCATGCAGATGCTGTTATCGCCAGCGGAGTTGCTAGAGAAAAGGTAACAGTTGTACAGCCAGGAGCGTGTGTCGTAAAGATATTGGATCGGGATCGAAATCGTCGTCCGGAGCGCCCAAAAACAATAGGCTATGCAGGGCTGAACAGGAAAAATAAGAGGCCATGGCTTGCCGCTTATGCATCAACAATGGTTAGAACTAAATTCGTTAAAGCAACATGCTGCCATCATCGAGAAATGCAATCTTTTTATGACAGCGTTGGCTTGCTAGTGTTTCCAAGCGTAGGTGATTCGTGGGGATTAGTCGCGAGTGAAGCTATTGCCAGAGGTGTTCCGGTGGTTTGTACAGATCGTGTGGGCGCAGCAGAAGAAGTCAAAAAAAGTGGCGCTGGCATTGTTGTTGAGGGGCTTGATGAAAATGATTTTTTAGATGCTTGCGTTGAAGCGTGGTATAGGTTGGATGAACTATCGGAAGCAGCATGGAGTTATTATCCACGGAAACCTGAAGAATGGGCTGATGATGTAATTAACCTCTGTGAAGAATGGAGAGGAGAGAAGAGATTTTGAAAGAGGAAGTTCCCAAATGGGCAATTTCTGTAGATGAATTTCCAGGCGGACGTTGCTATTTGTCTCGCAATGCATATTTACGTAGGTGGCTAAAAACAACCGGGCGTCTTGCCAAAACCAATGAAAAGCCGGATATTCTATACGCTCAGGTATGCTACGGAGCATTGCCCGATCTTGGGCAGGAAATGACTGCAGTGCAGTCTGTGACCTATGTATCTGAAGAAGTTTCAAAGATAGAAAAAATAGCAGCAGCAGAACTAAAAATTACAGTCTCGTGCTGTTCTGCCGCGACAATTGTTGTCACACACGGAGATGTTCACGCAAGCACGCTAAAAGCTGTCGGGGTTGATGAAGAAAAAATAATCAAAGTTAGGCCTGCGCCGTCCATAAGGGCCCCAATGATTAATAAAAATCTATCATCAACTATCATTGGGTATGCAGGCCAAAATATACCACGAAAACGTATAGGATGGGCCAGGATTGCGGCAAAAGAAGCAGGATGTGAGATTCTGATAACAAATACAACAAAATTCAATATGATGAGTAAGTGGTATAACAAGATCGGCTTGGTTGTTGTTCCGTCAACTGGGGAATCGTGGTCGATGGTTGTGTCTGAGGCTATCGCTCATGGCGTTCCTGCTGTTGTCGCTCCGAATGTAGGCGCAAGCGAAGAAATAATGGAAACTGGCGCAGGACTTGTATCTTTAGAAGATACATTAGATAGATTTGTTGAGGTAGTGTCTTCTGCTATGAAGATGGATACTTATCTTGATTTAAGGAATAACGCGATAGTTGCTCCTATCAGAATGATGTCAACTTGGGCAAGAGAGTTAGTAAATAGCGTTGAAAATGAATGGAGGAAGCGTTGTTAACTTGGTCTCTCTCTATAATGCAAAATCCTAATAACCTCCGCTCTTATTATGGACATAATGCGTTATTACGCTCACATTTAAAATCAACTGGAAAGCTACGTCCTCCTGGTGAGGCAGATATTTCATATGTACAGTTTGGATTGCCACATGTTAAAGGTATTCTTCGAACTGTCTATCAGTCAGTAACGATATTGTCTCACTATTTAGGATTGCCTGATAGATCTAGGGAGTATAAGGCAGCACGGAATTCTATCGGAAGAGCAGATATGGTTATTGTCCATTCAGGTGTACACATGAATGGATTTGAAGTGATTGGTGCTGATCAATCATTAATGAGAATCGTCAGGCCAGCCCCTATGATTCCATTCCTTGATCGGTCATCAGGATTTCTTGGTAGACCATCAGTCGTTGGTTTTGCTGGGAGAATGGATAATTTTAAACGTCATTGGATAGCAAGCCGTTCAGCAGCGGAAGCAGGAGTCAAGTTTTCATTCGCTAGAGATATCCTGTTTAAGGATATGGCTGCGTGGTATGATGGGATTGGGATTCTTGCAATGCCATCATTGGCTGAAAGCTGGGGACTGGTAGCATCGGAGGCATTAGCGAGAGGTGTTCCCGTTGTGTGTACTAGCGCAGCCGGAGCATCCGAAGAAATTATGGAAACTGGGGCAGGTATAGTTGTTGATTCAGTAGGACAAGATGACTTCGCCGGCGCGGTATGCCGCGTCATTCGTGATAAGAGCTACGCAGAGAGGGCGTGGGTGGCAACGCCCACAAAACCAATAACGTGGCTCCGTAATCTAATCGCAACATGCGAGGAGGGACTAGAGGGAGGATTTACATGGAAGCAGTAAAGAAAAACGAGATCGCGAGAGCGCTTAATAGAGCATTCTCTGGCATTGCTGACGATTTACAGGAGTGGCTACTAATCATCGGAGAAAAAATTGAAGGCGATGGCACGAAGGCTATGGCAGATTTATGGAATGAGGCAAAACCAAAAAATGAAAATATTATAGATTGGTACTGCCGGCGAGACGTTTCAGTTAATATGGTTAGAGAATTAGCTTCATGGCATGAAGCAGATGAAAACGTACGCAAGCAAAACGAATCAATTATTCAGCATCTTCGTGGTCCACGTGTGCTTGATTTTGGAGCAGGTATTGGCACATTAGCGATTGCAATATCACTTGCATATCCTGATATGGAGATTGATGTGTTCGAACCAGGTCCTGCATGTAGAGAATTCATGGAGTGGCGTTCTGAAAAACTTGGAGCAAAGATTAACGTTCATGTAAATCAACCAAGACCTCAGGAATTCTACAATACAATTATAGCAATGGATGTTGCGGAACATCTTCAGCGGCCGGCATATCTCATAGATTTTGCATGGCAATATCTTGATGATAATGGTATTCTTGCATGCAATTGGGTATTTCATAAAGATGAATTACATCCTCAACACATTGCCGAATGCACCAAAGAGGCAAACGAATTTCATTGCGCGTTGCGCGAGAAGTTTGGACCTCGTGACGATGCAGCTGTAGTACATATAAACGGTTGGCCTAGCATCCATGAAAGAATCAATCAGCAAGATATGTGCTCAGATTATTGGGATGAGCAATGGTCAGATGTAACCAGAAGGGATGACAAGTGGCCTTTATATCAAGAGATATCTAAGGCAATTGAGAAACATATGGGCGATGAAAACAAAACATCTGTTCGCGTGTTGGATATCGGGTGCGGCGCTGGAGCGCTTCTTGATCGTCTCTCCGCTATTGACGGTGTGATATCAACTGGATTTGATTTTTCTCCAGTTGCCGTTGAAACGTGCAAGGCAAAAGGAAGACATGCTATTATCACAGATGTTAAGGATTTACAGATCTTCGGGATTGACGAAGGAGATGGCGCAGATGTTGTGATCTGCTCTGATCTAATGAGTTATGTGCGTCGCAAAGGTGACGTCATTGAAAAAGCTAAGAATGCTTTGGCAGACAGAGGCATTCTAATTATTTGCGATCCAATTTCGAATATTGGTGATTCAGAAGTTTCAATGATGACGACAGCAGAATTGATTTTAAATGAAAACGAGAGAGTAGAGGTTAAATGCGGAGAAGAAGTTTTCGTATTGGCTGTCGCGGCAAAGCACAGCGCGGAGATAGCAAATGCCTGATTTCCCCACTGCTCGAATTAGAGAGGCACTTCTTTCGGTCGCGCCAGATAAGCTGGGTCTTTTATTGCGGCCGCTTACTGATAAACTGAATCTTGGGGCAGGTGGGGATGCACACGGAATTGATCGAGAAATGATTAACGTTGATCGCGGTTATAGCATTGATCAGTGTGGAGATGCACCAATCCGTAGAATAAAAGCAGATGTGCTCTCGTTGCCACCTGAATTAAAGAGAGGATCTTTTGCCGTCATTTATGCGCATCATCTTGTTGAGCATTTACATTATCATCATGTGGGAGATGCAATCAAAGCGTGGGCTGATCTTCTTGAGCCAGGTGGCGTCATGTATCTATGCGTGCCAGATACACTCTGGGCAATGGTGACAGCTATTGGGCGCAAAGATCTGCTTTCAGAACGTCGTCGTATGCCAAATGCGGTAAAATATATTGATTGGAAGCGTGCAAACGGCATTGCGTATAATGGCACTGATCATCTATCGATCTGGACTGAAGAATCTTTAGCAAAGGTTGTGGCAGAATCTGGTCTCGAGGCTAGAATTTGGGAACGACAATTATCTCCATCCGCAAATTGGCTCGCATGGTGTGAGGCAACTGTAATCGGAATCAAACCAGCAGGAGCAAAGAATGTCTAACCCACGAGTAATTGTAACTAATTACGGAGTAGGAAACAATTCTGTTCTTGTAGTGAACCATGCAATTCTAAAAGGAATTGTTGATAATCATCTATTGGCCGATGGTGGTGATCTTGTATATCGGCCAGAAAATCATCCACAAGGAAACAATGGAAGATATGGTTACGATAAGATCGCAGCAGATGCTTATTTACAGTATCTCCAAAATCATCCTGCACCTGATGTAATTGTTGCACAGGCCTGTTTTGCCAGGGGAATTTTCCATATTTCAAGAGAGCGAACGCCTCACACTCTTCGTGTCCTCCAAAGAGATTCCACGCACGCTAAAACATGGAAGGATTTGATTGATGGAGAATACAAGCGCGTTGGCCTCGACATCGAAATGAGCGAACAGCTTGTCAACCATGAATCAGGCGAGTATGATCTTGCTCACAGAATAACCGTATTATCAAGATGGGTTCAGAGAAGTTTTCAGATGAGAGGGCTTGGACATAAAGTACACTATGTGGGCCCGCAAGTAATCGATTTGGATCAATGGAAACCGCGGCCTAGAACACCAGATGGTGTAGATTTTCGCGTGCTATGTAATGGGCAGATGCGCGTATTGAAAGGCACTCATAATCTTCTGCGAGCATGGAGAATGCTGAAACCACGGAAGACTGATGAACTTTGCTTCTCTGGGTTCATCACCGAAAAAGGTGACGAGAAGAAATTTTTAGAGGATGAATTACAGGCTGCAATGGACGAAACAGGAGGTAGAGTCAAGGTGCTGGGATGGGGACCTATCGATCAAATGCCGAATAGATATGCTTCATCAGATGTATATTGTCTTCCATCTATCCAGGAAGGGTCGTCTATGACGTGCGTTGAAGCTCTTGCAATGGCAAAACCAATAGTGTGTACGTCTAATTGCGGAAGCGATCTGCTAGAGCGCTACAATGGCCGACTGGGAATAATGGTTCCAGCAGGCGAGATTGAACCATTGGCAGAAGCTCTTGATGAATATCGATCTAATATAAATCGTGCGATGAAAGATGGTATTTTTGGACGCGCAGTAGTGACAGATGAAATTGGCGGTATACAAAGATTTGGCACTGATTACGCCACGGCAATAAAAAAATTGTGGTCAGATTATCTAGCAGCTGGGCGTCCAAAGGATTGGTAGCTAGCTATGCAACCGTTGCCTTGTAATGTGCAGCTTTTCAGGTTTGATGCAATCAGTAGTGGAATTAGACTTTCTATGATGTCTGGACCATATCCATCATCAATTAGTGTATCAACTTTGGTTGGAGCAGCATATGTCGAGGCCTCAAAACGCGGCGGCAGACTTGAAATATCGGCGATTGCGCCGTGGCGTTCTCTCGTAAGAAGGTTAATATCTAGGATTAGTGATACTCGTAGACTTGTGGGAAAACATGAAGGCATTGATGTTTATCTTATCGGGTCATCGAGAAAAAGAAGGGAGAAGGCATGGCGGGCACGAGCACGTCAGGAAATCTTGGCAGCAGCGTCAAAGACTTAGAAAGCAATCTCACGAGAATGTCATGGTATAGATCGTGGGGACAAGACGGCGAGCAAACTGCTGATATAGTTAGAAATACAGTTTCTGGAGACAATCCAGCATATGCCATTCCTGGGTCAGAAACACCTACGCCTGGGCTTACTGGTAAAGCCGTTGTTGTTTCTGATTATTCTGAGGAGTTTCGTCTTCTTCTTGGAGAAGAACACCCCTCTGGTTCGAAGGTATTTGAATTCATTGATCTTGAAGTGGTACTTTCAGATCATATAACGTGGGATGGGATAAGATGGGCTGTTGATCGTGTTAATTATGATCCTGAGACAGTAATTTCAACAGTTTCGGCCCACCGTGAAGATTAATTCTTAATTGTGTTCAATTAAAGAATTGGGCACAAAACCGCAACCGTACAACGATATTTAATGAAAATTCATTAGTAGGAGTATAGCTATCGCTATCGCACTACAAAATAACATTCCGGTAATTAAGTCGCGGCTGAAGCGTATTCAGGCAGCAAAGACAATTCGATATGTACCGAGAATGCAGCAAGCTTTGCGGAAAAGTTTACGCCTGATTAAGGCCCGTACTCCCAAAGAGACTGGCCGTATGGCAAGCGGTTGGAAACTTTGGGAGTTAGTAGGTAGTCCTAAAGGACGCGTTCCGTATGCAGCTCGTATCTATAATGTATTTGCAGAAACACAGCGTTGGCGTTACAAAACACGAAAGTTTGCAGCAAGATCAATTAGTCTTGAGACCAAACGAGTAAATACAAAGCGTATTGCCGTAAGAACAGACGGTAGACTAGTTTTGCGCGTGCTTGAGTATGGTTCTCGTCCACATCTGATTCGTCCAGCGCATGTAACGAAAAAAGGACAGCCAGGTTATCTTGCTTTCAAGCCAAGAATTGGCGGAAGGTCTGGGGCATTGGGGACAGGGGATACAGTATTTACTAGACTTGTACGGCATCCAGGAACGAAGCCATACGGAATGATAAGAAGAACTCAGATAAATCTTGAAAAAGACGTACGCAAGATAAATTTAGACTTTGCGAAGCATGCAGAAATGCTGCTGGCTGGTCAAGCGTAAGGAGCTACGATGGCACCAATCAACCCTTCTGGAGCGCACCCAGCATCAAGACTGATGTATGGTGTCCTATCTGATGGCAGCAATGCACCTATTCAGCTAGACGCAAATGGGCTGATAAAGATTGCAGCTGATGTTATCGTTGGTGATCTTATCAACGTTGGGATTAACGATACAGAATTCGATGGTAATACCGGAACGGTATCTGCACAAACGTTGAGAGTTACGCTTGCAACAGACGTTCCTCTTCCAACAGGAACGAATAGTATCGGTAATGTAGGGGTAGAACCGACGAATTCAGGTTCAGCCGTTGAAGGATGGGGAAATGGTGCTGCAGCAGCAAAAGCGTTAACTGGATCATATGTTGTTAGTGATGGAGGCGCTGTCGCAACTGGTGGGAAATCAAATTGGATTGCAGATTTCAATTTATCTGCTGTTGGTGATACACCTATCACTAGTTTTGAAATCGATGTGCAAGTTTCTATCGATGGATCAAATTATCGTACTATACAGACGAAGACAATTGCTGCTGGAACAATCACGTTAGCAGATGGTGAATTCACAAAGGCAACAGGCGGCGTTGCAGTAACTGGCACTTTTGATTTCGATACAAAAGGTGCGTCTAATTTCAGACTACGCGCAAAATCAACAGGTGGCGATCCGACAAATTCAGCATTATACATTCAGGTTCGTGGCGCGGGAGTATAAAAATGTTGACAGGCAGAGGTCTTTCTCCGATTTCCCATCCTACTCTTTCCAGTGTTCTTTCTGTTGGAAATGTAGCTGATGGGACTGTTATTCTTGGAGCAGATGGAGATAAAACTGATCCAGGATTTGGATTTGAGGATGATACAGATACAGGTATTTTTCGCAAAGGTGATAATAATATCGCTGTGACGGCAGGAGATACTGAGGTAACAGAGTGGACGACGACAGCTCTTAATCTTCCTGATGGAATCAGTCTTACGTCAACATCAACACGAACATCTGGGAATGAAATATCAATTTCGGCAACACCTGGTTCTGGCAGAAGTGATTCAATTATTAAATGCACTGCAGCTGGTGCTAATTGGAGTGGAGGATCTTGCTACGAAGCTGATATTACAGCTGATATTTCAGCTTCTGGTATGGACATTTACGGTACAACCAATAGTCCTGCTATAAGATTATTTTTAGCTGGAACAGAATCTTGGCGTCACGTTATTGGCGCAAATAATACTTATGAAATTCAACAACGTGCAGATATTGCAAGTGGGAGTGCCATTTATTTGTGGACACTAGGTACTTCAGAATTAACTGGTAGCAGCGGAACTCAATCATTTCTCGATATTTTACCAGAAATTGGCCAATCTGGAACAGCAGGATATCGTGGAATTAGTTGTAATGTTACAGAATCATCATTAGGATCTGCAGGCGGTGATCTTCTTTGGCTTGGTGTTGCAAGTGCAGTAAAATACAGAGTAGATAATTCAGGGAATGTATATCCTGCAGGGGATGTTACAGTCAGCGCAACAATGTCATTTTGGAGTGGTAATAGCAGACTGACGAATTCTGTTGTAAGATCTGGTGCACAACTTGATTTCGGTGGTGGCAATAGCATTTTTAAAATCGTGGCTGACGATGGGACTTATTTTGCTATCGATAACAGGGACGGAACCGGCGGCAATAGAAATCTGATCATCACAGATGTAGCAAACGTAAATAAAGACCACGACCATGACACGCTTTCGCCACACACACGGGTATATATCCATTCAGTGCAGGATCCAGATGTTAGCAATAATGAATATGTTTATTTTGCCCATAATGGCACTGGTTTTGTGGTTACCACAGGACCAGAGACCGGAGTCGGTTCAGCACCAACAACCATTGATCAGTATATTTCATTTGCTCCGCGTAATTCAGAGCAAATGCGAATAACCGGTATCGGCGGAATCATCCACACCCCGAGTTCAACGCAAGATATTGTTGCAGGAACTGGAATCACCGCAGCAATGCTCAAAAGGATTACACGAATTCAAGGTTCTGGTGGTGCAGTAACAATTACTGCAACACCAAACATTGCAGCTGGTACGGAGGGTCAAATATTAATTCTTACAGGTGAATCAGATGCTAATACAGTGACTTTACAAGATGAAAGCACTCTAGCCGGTTCTAATCTTCAATTATCTGGAGGGAATGATTTCACGATGGGACAATATGACACAATCGAATTAATGTATGTTGGTAGTGTGTGGCGTGAAATTTCGCGGAGTAATAACTAATGATTGTTAGTATAGACTTTTTCGTGGGGGGAAGTAATGACAGATCGTGGTCATTTACAGGGAGACGAATTTTGTGAAAGAAAGGTAAAAATTACACCAGAATGTGGCATTGCATTTTTAATGATCAACGATACTGGTTTTGATAGCGTTAAAGGAACTATAGTCGAATGCAGCAAAGTAGTCCCATGCGGATACGTAATCAGTGTAGTAGACAGCAATCATGCTATGGGAGTCGTCTATCAAAGCGGTATACCAGATGGCCAAGAAACATGGATTGTACGATTGGGTTACGCATTTGTACTATTGGAAGATGGAACAGCATCGAATCACGGAAATTGGGTACGCACGTCGTTAAATCAGATGGGAAGAGCAGATGCGACTGGAATAGATCCACCAGGAGGAGGCATCATAGAATTAGACAACCACTTAAAGGAAATAGGATACGCGCAAGAAAGTATATCTGCTGGTACAAACAAATTGTGCAGGATATTTGTCAATTTTCTTTAAATAGAGGGGGGGGATAAAATGACTGATAGAGGGCATGGACAAATAGACTATTTTGCTCCAGCTTGGGATGATATTAGAATAGTACCAGGAGCTTTTCAGTTTGCTGGTTTATCAGATCCAACACTTGCCGATTGGCAGCCAGGAGGTGCTGGAGCTATTTTCAAATTGTACGAATTTGCTTCAGGAGATGAAGCATTTTATACAATACAACTACCTCATACATATAAAAGAGGAACAAATGTAAAAGCACATATCCATTGGACTCCTGGAGCAAGAGGAACTGCGGAATCAGGTAAATCTGTTTTCTGGAAAACGGATGTTTCAGCAGCAAGTATAGATTTAGTATTTCCAAGTAGTACAACACTTAATCTGACAGATATATGTTCTGGAGTAAATGATGAGCACGAAAAAACGTCTGAAGTTGATTTAGATGGAACATTATTAGCATTTAGTTCGATTATTGTAGGTAGAATTTATCGCGATTCAGGTGATACTTGGTCGCTCAATACTCCTGGAAATCTCCCAAGATTACTTGAAATAGATTTTCATTTTCAAATGAATTCTACTGGTTCAGAGGGTTTTAATAATAAAATTGGTTAGGAGTTAAAATGGCACAGATAACAATAGTAATAGATGATAAGATAAAAAATGCAATTGAAAATCTGTATGGTGGAACGATTGATGAACACATAGAGACAATTATTAACAAGACAGTCGATAAATGGAAATTATATATCAAAGAAACTATTCGCAAAGAGCGAATGGATAAATTTGATCGTTTAGCTGAGGCCGAGCAAAATCAAATACAAGCAATACTTGATACGGCACCTGATCCTATTGAAGAATAGAGGACTAAATATATGCACTCGTCGTCTAGGAGGAAGAAATGAGCAACCCAACAAAGAAGCTTCCAGCACATGTAATACCTATGTTTAAGATGCCAAAAAATCTACTACAAAAAATCCGTGCGATAGAACGTAAACAGTCAGGAATAGAACGTAAATGGAAGAGAGAACTTTCTAAGAAATTACTTCCATTACAACATGAACTTGAAGATATTATTGATGATGTGCGTGATAAATATGGTCTATCTCCACAGCATATTTTTGAAACTTCAACTGGTACAATTGTGCTTGTACATAATGAACAACAACAATTGATCGATATTCCAGATTTACCTGAATTAATAATGCAAGACGACAATATCGAAACGGATGAATCATCATGAATTCAGAAGAACACGAAAAAGCAGCATTGGATGCGCTTGCTAAAATACCCATAGAACATAAGGAGCTTTCTTTGGATGATATGGTGCATCTTCTATCGTATCTTCAATGTGGAGAATATTTGTTTAACGGAAAAGATATGGATAAATTTGTAGAGATAAAAAGAAAAGTTAAGTTAGCGGCATCTGGAAAGGTCAGATACATAATTCAAGATATAGAAAAAAAAGATGCGTAGTCTAGCAATTAATTGTGGGGGTGAGGTAAGAAAAATTACGGAGATGTATTGTGGGCAACAACGACAAGTCTATAAACACCGATCAAATCGTCAATTTAGCACAGCAGACTGGTGAGTTGACAGGTGCTGTAAATTCTTTGAGAGGCCAAGTGCAACAAGTTGCAATAGCCTCTCAAGAGACTGCACGAATGGCTCAGAATACATCTCACAAGGTTGATAGTATAGCAGAAGCCATCAAGGAGATACCTAAACTTCCTGATTGTGATGAACTACATAATGAGCTTAAACGTAGTATTGAAAAAACCAATAAAAACGTTAGGAGATCTTTTTGGCCTACAGATGCAATAGGAATTTGGACTCTCGCCGGGAAAATAATTTCTGCTTTGATTGTGATCGTTTTGATCACTCTCTGGATTTCAGATAAATTGCACGCAGATGAGAGTACTAGACAAAAACTGGAAATGATAATGAAGACGATTGCAAATGATGATGTTAACGAAAAATCTGGATATTATCCAGCAACAAATTTAACGTTTGATAAGAGCAGTCCATAATGGCTACACCAGCTCAATTACAAATCGACAATATTCGTCGATCATTTCAGAAGGCGATTCTTGATCGTGTAGAAACACCGAATACAACACCAAGCGGAAAAGCGTATGCGTCAAATTGGATTGACTATGATGATGAATTATTTGATCCTTCTTTGTTTGAACAGTACGCCAGAATTGATTTCGTCGATGAAGCGGCCGGATCGTTTTCTTGGTCCATTGTGCAGATAACTTGCGTTACAAGGCGACGCGTTGATCGTTTTGGACAGCTATGCGATCAAATGCTGCAGCTATTTCGGGATGCTATGAAACAATCCCCTGTTGGTCAAATACAGGTTTACGATTTTACTGTTCCAGCAAGTCCAGTTGTTGTATCAAATAAATGGCTATTGATACAGAACTCTGATGGAAAGCTTGGAGAGCAAGACGGCGGCGTGGCGCGTCGTGATGGTTTTCCGGGGACTACAAGCAAAGCAATCACGTTCCGGTTCAAAATAATGCCGGACGATTACTCTGGTGAACAATATCGTGCAGCTGGATAGCTGCGACAGAAGGAGGACACGATGCCAGATTTTTTTAATGAGGGTTCGGTTGACAAAAATGCCGTGTTCCTCGGAGAGTGGCAAGAAGTTGCTGGAATTGTTTCTGGCACACGCTACCAAATCGGAACTTGCAAGGCTGGTGAGTTGATCTTTGGTAGAACCATGTACCGACATGAAGATACCAGCTTCCCTAAAAAGGTTGATCTGGTCATCAATGTTTCGGTATCGATCACATTCAGCGGCCAAGTAGATGAAGTCAACAAACAGAATGTGGCTATAGTGATGGGACTATCGCCAGCTACATCGACAGAGTTCATCTATTTTGGAAATCTGGTAGCACCGTCTTACTATGGCTTCCATTTGTTAAGGCGACGCCAGAGTGATGGTCAATTCATCGAGGGTTACATCTACAAGGCAATCACAACTGGTCAGTTCAATCTTGGCGCAAGCGATGAAGCTGTATCCATTCCGCTCGAACTTGAGGGCATGGATGATGATGATGGTAGCTATGGCTCAACTGCACAAGGTCGTCTTGGTTACCTACGCATTCCAGCGAAGACCTGATTAACGCTTCTCTACGGAAGCGTCTTTGCCTAACCTCGTTTAAGGGAGGAAGTACCTATGCCTGAAGAAGAGAAGACAGAAAGTCTTGATCATTGGTTACCACGCGTAGCAAATGCTCCTATACAATTCAATGGTGAAACATTGGTAATTAGAGAGCTATCATTGCTGCAGCGAGATCGTGCTGTCCACATCATAACAGATGCATTACTGGAAGGCGTTCGGGCGGCCGCGAAGGCAGGCGTCGTCGAATCTGATAAAAGGGGTAGCCCTGTTTTTAAGCCGTCTACGGCAATCAGGGGATTGCTTTCCGGCATTCAGGACGGTGAGGTCTCAGAGAGTCTTGACAGCTTAATTGCGCTGCTGGGCGATGTCTTGGGCGGTAAGCTGACAGAGATGGTATGCACAGTTCTGTGTAATCTAAAAAATGCAAAGATTGTTCTTGGTGATGATTCAGATCTGTCAGACGTATTGACCGATGAGATATCGGCAAAGGTAAGTAAAAAACTTGCGAGTGTCATAACTCCACGACAGGAGCAAGAAACTTTTCGCATTTGGGCGCAGGACGTGGAAAAGATTGGTGAATTGTTGGGAAACTGGAAAGCGCTGCTGACGTCGGGACTAAAGGGCGACAGCAGCAAGGATCAAACAAAGGAATCACCCCAGACGAGTTCGGCTTCGGGGGTCTAAAGCAGATCCTGCTGTCGGCGTCGGCACTCATGGGGAAAGATCCAGAGTGGATGATGCGACGCTACACAGCGCGCCAAATCTTCAGCATGGCAGAAATGGACATTATCCGTCTTACTGCTAGCGTTCGATTCGTACTTGCTCCACTTAATAAGTCACTCAGTTCAGGAAAACCATCCCGATCAAAAGTTCGTTCATCATCCAGATCAAAACGATCTGAAAATGTAATTGTCAATCTTGATGAAGATGATTCACTTGAGGGAGTCAATGCACAGATCGCCCATCTTGGGATGAAACTGTGAGGTAGTCATGGCGGCAGATCTCGAAGTAAGACTTAAAGCACTTGATGAAAATTTTATCAAAGGATTTGAAAAAGCAGTAAAAGCTGTTGAAAGTCTTGAGAAGCGCGTTAAGAGGGCAGAAGAAAAAACAACAACCAGCTTACGGAAAATGGGAAGTGCATTCAGGAGCTTTGGATCTGCAGCATTAAGCGGGATTAAAAGGCTTACAAGTGCATTAAGCTCGTTCCAGAGTCTTGTTGTAGGTGGAGGAATAGTAGTAGGCTTGCAAAAGGCTGTCTCTGCAGCTTCAGATTTCGAAAAGGGTCTTGCAGAAATATCTACATTAATGGAGGGCTATGTCGTTCCAGCAATGGACATGTATAACGAAGCTTTGCGTGAGATGGTCAAGACATCGAGCCGCACGCTGAACGATCTTACCAAGGGACTATATCAGACATTATCTGCTGGAGTAACTGATTCTGCAAAGGCTTTAGCATTACTTGATTCNNATTCAGCACAAAAAGCAGCAGTAGCTGGGCTTACAGATGTTTCCGTTGCGGTTGATGCTGGAACAACATTGGTTAATGCTTTCAGGCTAGAAACAGATGAAGTTACAAAGGCTTACGATATTCTTTTCACGACGGTTAGGAGGGGGAAAACTACTTTCGAGCCGCTCGCTGGTGCTATCGGAAAAGTTGCTACGATAGCGAGTCAGTCAGGGGTGAAAATGGAGGAGGTCGGCGCTAGTATCGCTACGCTGACAAAGGCTGGTCTTAATGTTGATATAGCAACAACTGCATTAAGGCAATTGTTTGCAAATTTGCTAAAGCCTAGTGAGGATGCAAAAAAGGCGCTTTCTGCGCTTAATTTAGAGTGGGGAACATCAGCTCTTGCTGGAGGAAATTTCACAGAAACTATTAAGAAAATGAATGAGGCTACTGGCGGCAATGCGGAGTTGTTAGTAGAAATCATTCCTAACATTCGCGCCGTACAAGCTGCGATGGTTCTGGCTGGTGAGCAGATAGAGGTCTACAACGAAGACCTCAAGGCAATAAATGAATCTACCGGAGCTGCCAACGAAGCATTCAACAAGATGGCAGAAACGTCTTCAGAAAAATTAGCTGTTCAATGGCAAAGATTATCTCTTATAGCACAGCAAATAGGAGAAAAGTTACTTCCTACTGTTGTAGAGTGGTTGACAAAAATAGCAGATTGGGCAGAAACACATTCAGCAGAAATCGTTGAAGGTGTTTGGCAATTCGTGAATGGATTGACAACTGTTTTAGAGGTATTAAAAAATATTTTACGTGTTGCTACGGCGATTATTACTTTAGGCATATCAGAATATCTTGCATCATTGGATACTGGAGCTGAAGCAAGACAACGGCAAAGAAAACGCGATATTGAAGAGCAAAAATTCGGAACTCAATTAGCGGAAGAATTTATTGGTGGAGGAGGAGCAGCTGGGATAAGAGAATTTAGTCAGTTCGCTACTGCTGAAGAGTCAATTCGATTTGCCAGAGAAGAAAGGCGAAGGTTAATAGAGAAAGCAGCAGAATTTGCTGCGATGGCAGAACAAACATTGGATTTTCCTCCAGAAAATTTACGCGATTTTGAATTGGCTAATAAACTATTAGCTGAACAAGTAAGGGAAATCGACAAGCTAATTAATAGCATGAAGACTCTTTCTCAAGTAGAAAAAGTTAAACACAAAGTTGATATAGAAGCTATTCTGGAAAAGAAAGAGAAGCAAAAGGAAGCCGCTTCAGCAGCTCGGGCAGAAGCAAAGCAAACATTGGCTCTTTTGGATCGTCTTACTGAAAAGCAGCTCTCTCCGTTAGAGCAACTTGAGAGACAATATGAGGAATTTAAAGATAAGCTCCGTGGAAATAGAGAAGCTCTTCTTAGAGTTGATGAATGGTATCTTGATGAATTGGATAAGCTTTGGGAGAAGTGGTGGTCTAATGTCCAAAAGTTGCGCAAGAAGGCTATTAAGGCGGCAGGTGAAGCTTCTCAAGAAGCAGCTGCTGCTTTACGCCGTGAACTTGGTGGAGAATTAGTTACTCCAGCGGAAGCTGCTAAAGCCGAAACACTTGCCAGAAGAGAAGCTGCCCTTGGGGAAGCCAGAATTAGGGCTAGAACTGTTGGCGGCGAAGTTGGGACAGCTGCAGCTCAAGCTGGGGGTCCTATCGTCCAGGGAGCAGTACGAGGAGGGATTTCCGCTGGGCCACTTGGTGCAGTAATAGGTGGTGCTTTATCGATAGCTTTTAGAGAAGCAAATGAAGAAAATAGGGCGAAATTAGAAGAAGATTGGCGAAAAAGAACAATTATGATGGGAAAGGTTGGAGGAAATATATTAAAAAATGCTGCGGTGTTAATTAGAACTACCTTATCAGAATTGCCTGGAACCATTATACAGACACTGTCAGACATAGATATAGTGAGTCTACTCGCTGAAGGTGTATTCAAGGGGTTAGTAGAATTCTTTGGTAATATTGGCGGTAGCATCAAGAAATTTTTCAGCGGTGGCGGCAAAAGTGGTTTCGCTACATTCGCTACTTTGGGAATAAGCCGTCTATTTCATGAAGGCGGTGTTGTTGGCCAAGGCGGCAATCAAATTATCAAAATGGCTGACACTGTTGCTCGCAGACTGGAAGTTGCTCATGACGGAAAAGTAATAGGGCTACGCAACGATGAAGTTCCGTCCATACTGCAGACCGGCGAAGGGGTGCTCTCACGGCGCGGCATGGATGCCCTCGGCAGACTAAATTCTGGACAAGGAATTTCTCCAGGAGGTTCAGCACAGCAAGGTGCTGCGAGTCCTGTTAAAATAGATCTTGCTAGGGGCGGTAATCTTTGGATCGTGTCGCAAGATCCAGATACCGCATTAGATGGAGTCGTATCGCGTCTTTTGGATAAAGGAACTTCTACCGGCATTGCCATGAGTGGGAGAACTGGTCGTATACCAGGATTAACGACCAAGAGGAGATAAATATGGGTCGTAGACTAATGTGGAATCGGGAAGCATCTCCTTCCCACGTATTGTCAGCTCTCGACAGCGGAGGCGCAGCAGCAGAGGAAGGATTGCGAGTAGATGCAGCAGAAGAAACAGACGTTGATGGTTTAATGGAATTGTTCACAGGGGGCACTCCGACTGAAGAAAAAGAGTTATATATTGATACGCTTCGCAGTGGGAATTTAGGAACTGCTGAATGGGGATGGGCAGATCCTACAGAGGATGATTTTTATGGGCATTGTTCGCCATGGATACCATCTGATTTTCAGAATCCTTTCTTCGGTGCAAACATAAATGTAGCTCATAGAATAAAAAGAGCTGATCATCCTGATGAAGGAATAATGTCGCTAATGGTATTCAATGATGGTGGAACATTATATTTTACAAGATATCTAGCAACTACTAGATCATGGCTTTCTTCACAAACAATTGCTACAGTAACATCCCAGAGAATGGCTGATGTTCTAATGTTTCCAGATACTGGAGAAACAGTGATATTTTGTGATGGCGATTTATATTCAGCTGATGGAGCGAGCTATACAGGTGGCAGTAATTATTTCATAAAAAGTAGTATTTCTGGTTGGAGTACTACTTATGGTAGTGCGGAAAGCATAACTCTTGTATATGCTAGAGGGGCGTTGGTCTTGTTATTCACATATGGTACGAAAGCATATGCTGCGCTTTCATATGATCGTGGCGGTTTTTGGGAATCTCCTGTTGCTGTATCTGATGATTTTGTTGATTCTGTCACATCGGCTTCTGATTTACATGCTGCGGTTAGTCCGATTGATGGAAATATTTATATGGTTATTTCCGATGACACTGGTGGGACTAGTACGCTTAGGGTGTATCGTTCTGCTGGTGGTTTGATATGGGATCGTGTTAATGATGGAAGCAATTTACAAACTCCTGAGGATACAGGTTCAGATTATCCAACGATAGCTTTTCTTGAAGATGGAACGATGTTGGTTGGTTGTGAGGGTGTTGATCCTGCTGATGGTTATGTATTGACTTGGCTTGATGCTCTTGGAGAAAATAATCTTGATCGGGCAGGAAGAAATAATACTATATCTATTCTATACACAGAATTATCGAATAAAATATATGCAACTCAAGTTGTAGATCTTGGCAGTGAGTGTCTTTGCGTTTCGAATTTTCGTGGTGACTTTGTAAGTTCTTGGTGTATAATTTCTATGGGATGTAGACTTACTTCGAATATTAGTGAAGATCAAGGATATGATAGTATAAATTGGATAAATACAATAATTTATTCACCAAATCAAGGGTGGAATTGGTCAAAACAAGGCACGGCGACTGAAAGTAAAACATCAACGAGAATGACTTTACCGACTACAGATGCTAATTCACAAATAACATGGAATTATACTGCTGTTAATGCTGAGGAGTTCATACCGTTAAAGGTAAAATTTAAAATAGCTTGTGGGGATAATTGTGATTATGCAAATAGAAGAGTCGGAGCACGTTTTAGACATGAAAGTTCGACAGGAAAAGGTTATGATTTCGGCATTTATTTTGATGATGATCAAATAAGAATATATGATCATGGTGCTGCTGCATGGTTAGGAAGTGTTCAAACTGTTGATTTCAGCAGTGCTAATGAAATATTTTTAGATATAATTTTTGATTCAGGATCTGGTGGGGGATGGGTAACTTATTGGATTAGGCCAATAGGGACTTATCCACTTGAATCGTGGGAAATAAAAAACATGCTACAATTTGCGAATACAGCTCCATTTGGTTCTGAGAGGTGGGATGTGGAATGGGGTAATTTTTCCAATGTTGCTGGACAAACAACAACATCACATTGGTATTATTTCTTGATGGGTATGACTGCAGAAGGAGCCACCGCTCTATATAAGAATGTATTAACTGATCATACTTCTTTGCAAGGGAAAATATGTTCGTCCCAATCACAATATGTTGCGTATGGAATTACATGTTGGTGGAGAGGTGCCGCTGCGTACCGGGATGATAGATGGACAGTAGAGACCAGATATCTTTGGGAAAAGGGTAATGTATTTAGAGGAGATCCAAAGCGGCAATGGAGAAGTGATGCTGATCAGCAAGAGGTCAACCTAGTTTTTTATCAGGATGATCTACGAAAGTTTAGGCCAGATTGGGTCTCTTTGCATGGATTAAATTTCGAAAAGTTTTACATTGAGGCAGATGATGCAGTTACATTTGATAGTGGAGGAGGAGGTAGCCCTACATTTTCTATGAGAGTTGCATGGGGAACAGCTGCTGGAGATGATGCAATATCAACGATTGCTCCTTATTTAGAAATAGAGAATCTAGACAACGATTTTGTGCAAATAAAACCATCTGAAGCAAGTGAAACTAACCTTTGGAAAGGTAGATTTGATAAAGACAATATACTTGGACGTAATTGGTACTTAAGAATAATGACAGGAAATAAAGCAAACGATGTTTATCGTATTGAAAGTATAGAAATGCTAGATGATAACGGTGGTGCGTCATGGCAGATCATGTTGGCAGCAAATGAAGATGGTAGCTATCCAGAACTTCTTGAAGCAGGAGATGCAGTAGCAATTGGAGATGAAGTTGGAATTTTTGGTGATGCGCTTGCAATTGAATTGCCACCATCAACTTTTTATCGACCACAAGGTTATAAATATATGAGGATAAGGATAGAGAATCAAACAACATGGCATGGAGATTATCGCATTGGTTACGTTTTGTTGGGGATGTCGGCTCCGTTTGGACCACCATATAATACTGCAACTTTAACGAATATACCAAAAGTACCTGACGCAGAATGGAATTCATTGCTTAGTACTGCTCCAAATGTTTCGCGGATTGATCTAGTTGATGGTTCAGTAACCAAACGCAGAAGAGGGCGTGGCAAAAGACAAATTGAGTTGTCTTGGACTGGTCTTCAAGGAATCGAATCATGGCAAAGCATTGTAAGATCAATGCTTGAAGCAGCACATAGTGATATTCCTGTTGTATTTATGGAAGAAGATGCATACGTGCATGCAGGCCCAGTTACACCAACTGGTACACCATCACGTGTGTGTTATGATCCAATTTTATGTTATGTAGAAGGAATTTTACAGAGTCAGCACGCAGTTTATAAATCATTTACACCCAAAAACGCAGAAGATGCTATTAGGGGAATGATAACTGATATATCAGGCGTTATTCTATCGGAGATAGTTTGATGCGTAACAGATCAATACAGACATGGAAAGATGTTGCAGATGATCAAACTAAACTTGCTGATTTTGCTGTTACGATATCTGATATAGATTTTGAAGCAACATTTATATCTCGAGCTAGCTTCGCTAGCTCTGATGATGCTGGGCATGATTTTCTTCCAGGGCTTATATCGGATTTGGATGGCATCACAGTCGAGATAGATCCGAGGACACAACAGAATCCACTTCCAGTGATGCCACAAATAAGAATTGATGAAAATGTATTCACAGATATTTTTGGAGGTGTTTTCCCGGAACATCCAACTACTTTAAAAGTAGAAATAGCTTTATATGTTTATGGATTAGCCTGGGAAGATCGTATAATAGTATTTGATGGAGGAAAAATAGATCCAACAACCATAAATCATGGTGCAGATGGTACATTATCTTTTAGTTTATTTGATCCATTAAATATTGGAAATGTGAAATTACCACCAAATTTGATTGACGTATCAAAATTGCCTACATCATGGAATACAAGTTACATCCAAGATAATGTAAACGGGATGCCATTTCCTATTTGTTATGGCACAATACATCGTTCTTCTCCGATTAAAATTTATGATGATGGTGGGGCAGCAGCAGCAGATGATACTCTTCCCATACGTCGTTACATTCTGTGTGGACATTTATGTTCTGCTATTACGGCTACGGTCCATAGAACATCATGGGAAATTGCAGCGCCTCAATCTGGCGGCTACGGAGATGTGGGTGAATTTATATTAACGGAACGTGTTGTTGGTGGGCCTCTTTTTAGTTATATTCAAACTTCTGGTGGGGATGAAGATCCTACATTATCGCCACCAAAAGAAGCACAAGCCATATCGTTTGAGGCGACAGAAGGTGTTCGAGGTAGTATTGGTGGTATCATAAGAGAAATGATTAGAGAATGGACAGATATTGAAATAGATGAAACATTAGAAAGAAGCATGTCAGATGTGACCGAAGCACTGAGATCTCTGACTATGTCTGTTATGATAAATGGAGAAGGTACGGATAGAAGTAATGCCAGAGAAATAATAGATCAAAGATTTTCTACTCAGTTACCAATAGGAGTTGCACGAGTTGGCGGAAATCTAATGCTGTTGCCATTAATGGCAACACTTGCAGAACCAGGCTTTGGTTATCATGATCCAGTAGCCGAAATAAATTTAGGTGTTGACTGTCATTTAATGACTGACATTAGAGAGACTGGTACAATAATAAATCAATTTGAAGCTCATTATAAACGGAGAGAAAATGGACAATTTGAATCAATAATCACTCTTGATGCTTCTAATGATAATGAAAGTGCTAGGAGTGAGTCGCTTTATGGAAGAAGAGAATCTGGTTCTATAAATATGCATGATGTTTCAGATAATGGTACAGCTAATTCTATTTTGAAATATCTTAGAAATGTTCATCTTTGGCCATGGTATGAAGCTGATATTTTTGCACCATTTGAGTATTCATATCTGATGTCAGGGCTAAAGGTTAGAATAAATCATTCTGAAGAATCAAGGATTGCAACAAGTTGTCCAAGAATTCGTCATAATCTCAAAGCAAGCGTAGCAAATTCTTGGAGAGATGCATTTATTATTAGAACTAAATTTTCTCGTTTAGGACTTATATTTACGGTCATTTTTTAATTAGGAGAAACCATGTCTGGTGATAATAGCGAAACAATCGCTTTCCCATATCAGCATCATGTTGTAGTAGACAAGTTACCTAGATCTGAAATGGGATGGAAAAAAAGAAACATATCTAGAGTTCGATTAATCGCTTGGCATCGATGTAATGTGGCTGAAGATCCGAAGGATATTGCTCAATGGTTTATTGATAATAAAAAATGGGTTGGGCATCCATACCATTTCCAGATTAATCTTGACTCACATGGAGAAGCAATTGTCTATCAAACAGCGTTGCTTGTGGAAAGAACTGCAGGATTGTTTGGATGGAATAATCGTGGGATTCATATTATGATACATGGCGACTTTCGATATCAGCAACCAGAACGTAAACTGTTTCACGCTGCAGCTTGTCTTGCTGCAGATCTACGTGGATTTAACATTGGTGATAGATGTGGAGGACATAGTGAAGCTAGCTATTGGTTACCAAAAAAATATTGGACCAAGAAATCTTGTCCAGGAAAATCATTCTACACAGAAGCATGCAGGCGCATTGTGTCAAGATTATTGATTGGAAATGAAACTGGGTTGACTGTTCTTCCTGTTGGTGAATCTTGGTGGCAAACGAGATAAGGAGAAAATACCATGGATGAGTTTTTAAAATTGCTGTGTGATCGATATTCTGATCCTGTGATAATCGGTTTTGGCTTATGTGTGCTCCTCCATCTAATTAAACGCGGTGTGGAGACAAAGTTATGTCGGGAACTTGGTTTGATGTGGTATTTTTTGGCGTGGGGTCTGGGAACAGCGGCTGCTTTTGTTGTTCCTCAGGACTGTTCCGAACAAGGCTGGCGGTGTTTCATGCATGCGGCGATCAATTATGGAGCAGCATCTCTAGTGATGTACCCATTGACGAAACGAATTGAAGCAAAACTGAAGACATTGATTTTGAGCAGTAAATCGAAATCATGAAGGACACTGTTTGGTGGGTTAGGATGGGAAGATGGTTTGCAAGTCTTCCTTGGTGGGCAAAATTTATTTGCGGACTGCCAGTGTTTGCATTGGTGCTACTCGGTTTTTTGGTGGGAAGACGCAGCAGAATTCAGGTTGGTTCTACAGGAGCAGCTGTAGAAAGAGCTGCTGATACCATTGGGCACGCAATATCGGAGGCTGATAATGTTGTCAGGGAAGAAAATGCGAAAATTAATGGACGTGCAACAGAAAGATCAGACGAAATGGTTGCAATCGGTGGCAGTTCTGACGCTCTTGGCGACGCTCTTGTGGGCTTTTGGCGCAGGCGCAAACGAAGAGACGAATGATTCTTCTCATGATGTAGAGCGATGTCTTGTCCCTGATGCATCGTCCCCAGATGATCTTGTCTCTCCAACCGGTTGTGGTCGTGGGGGATGGATCCCAAGACCACTTCTTCTCCAGTTGTTTTCTAATGCGAGGCGCGGTGAGGATTGTCCAGAAGACATCAAATCTTCTGTCTTGGCAGAACGTGCTGTATGTGAACGGGATAAACGCTTATTGAGTGTTGTATCTCGTACATACAAAGAGGAAGCTCTTTTGTTGCGTGAGAAGGCTTATCCCCCATGGATGGAGTTGCTATGGAAAGGCATTATTGCTACTGCTGTAGGGGCAGCTGTTGGGGCTGCTACTGGAGCTGGTAGCACCGCCATATCTGACAACAGCATGAGTTATGGTGAATCCGCTGCCTTTGGCGCTACAACGGGGGCTATAGGTGGTATTTTAGTAGTAAGTATTTACGAATGGATCAGATGAAATGATATTTTAGATTGACATATCGAGCCATTCTGTTAAAATTAAATGTAGCAGTTAGATATTATTTATGACAATCTCCCCAATACGTTATATCTTCTATGGCATTATTTTCATCTCGAAGTATCCATACACCACATTTATCTCCCCAAAAATACCACCCATCAACTTTTAGAACTCCGTTATCGTGCCATTGTTGATATGGACCATGAAATTTATTTGATCCATGAGAATCATATGTAACACAATAACGAGAATTTTTAGTTTCAACTTTAGTGCTTATTTTCGGGCAGAAATTTTCATCTTCTCCACAATAGCAGAATATAAACGTCATTGAAATTGATAGGAATAGTTTCGATATTTTAGTAAACATTTTACCTCTTACCTCCTTTTAAAAATAGGATGGCATCGATATGTCAATTCATATTGCGCTTAATCAAGTGCGTATTTCCCTGATCCATCGATCGCGTCGGCAAGCCTATTGCACAATCGTTTTTCGTATTGTTTATCGTTATTGCATTCTGATTCCAATAATTCAGCTCTATCTCGTAGCCATCTTGTCATTATTGTTTCTGTGTAAAAGGTAGGATCAAAAATACATTTTTCTAAACGGTTAAGATCTCTTATGAGTTGTCTGAATGTGTCTGTAAATCTATCACCAACCTTTATGTCATATTCTAATTCACTCATTTTAATCTCCTTTTGTGGTCCACGAATAGTCAGATTCATATTCCTGATCATCTATGTCTCCAACTAACCATGCAACAGACGTCTGGGCTATTGCTGCCAGTTTGCACAAAGTCAAAAGACGAGGGCTCTTTGATCGTAGAGCAGATCCAACGTTTTTTGCGCCAAAACGATTGATTTGTTCTGACCATCGAAGATGTTGATTTGCCTCTTCGGGGTTGTTGTTTCGTTTGGCATCTTCTGATCGTGTGAATGCCTTGTTCTCTGCTTCGGATAGAGCTTCTTCGACTGTAAGCCCAAGCCATTGAAGCCTAGATTTAAATCTTCTTCCGTAAATAGTAACTTCTTTCATCTTTTTCTCCTTTTTTATTTGACTCCATCTAAATCGGCATTATAAAAATTCGCGCCGTCAATATTGGCTCCCTTGAGATCAGCATTTCTAAGGTGAGCTTCGCCAAAATCTGCGTTCGATAAGTTTGCTCCAGAAAGATTGGCATCATGTAAATCTGCATGGAACATCTTGGCGTTTGAAAGATCGGCACCAGCGAGGCGAGCACCAGCAAGATCTGAGTAGCATAGGCAGCTATGCGACAAATCAGCGCCAGACATGTCAACACCAGGAAGATAGGCCTTGTGCAAATCGGTACACGATAGATCTTTGATCGCAAGATCGTTACGCATTGATGCGACGTATACGCTGGGATCAATGCATCGTTGTGGATCTACCAATGCAATAGCTCGTAGGCTACTCACGCAGCAGCACAGTCGAGCATCACGATTTATTGGCTCACGAGTCTCTACTAGCCAGACCTTCTCGCCTCGCCACTGGTGAGGCATCATAGATACGTGATAACCAGATTTGTGCATCACAGGA